>Ga0213881_10000997_pt1 | contig 14614 bp, 13 predicted proteins | sample BarmaccoBMER_R08_FD_160104 | JGI IMG/M metagenome (GOLD analysis project Ga0213881, IMG submission 160104) | Barbacenia macrantha exposed rock microbial communities from rupestrian grasslands, the National Park of Serra do Cipo, Brazil - ER_R08 ... | reverse complement strand
GTCAGGGCAGAGCCAGCCCTCGTCCGGTGAACAGATCACCCCGGGCGAGCAGACGAAGCCTCGTTCCTCGAAGAACAACCTGCCGACCGACGACGGCCAGTCGCAGAAATCCGAGATCCCCCCACGCGAGCATCAACCGGCACACGATCCTGGCGAAGCCACCGGCGACGGTAGCGCGGACGCGCATGAGTCGGATGACCGGCCGCACCAAGTTACGCCGAAGAACGGCGACGGCAAGCACCAAGACAGCGACCAAAAGCCGCGGAGCAGCGATAAGAGCCAGCAGCAGAGCATTGACCACTAACGACAAGCCCTAGACAACCCCAGTCTTAGCGGCTCGGGCGCGGTGAAAGCTAGGCCAGTGCCTGGACGACTGCCGCTCCTTCGGGATTGACGGGGGTTTACCCCCGCTGCTGGCGGGTCTGCCCGATCGAGAAACAGCGGGCCGATTGTCATCCTTCGCACAGAGTTACCTTAACCGCGCACGCCAAGATGGTTGTCGTGCCTCAAGACTCGCGGAGGATTCCATGAACGACCAGCGGCAGCTCAACTTCCCGGACGTCGGCTACCGATCTTCACAGGTGGAGTATGCGCGTCCAGGCAAGGTCCCGTGCCTAGCTGGTGAGCCCGAATGGGATGGGTTTGGCGCGGCGCGCACTCGCGGCTGCGGCACCTGGGTGTGGCGCCAGTGGGGTAAAGGCGAATGACGCTCGTCGTTCCAGTCAGGTCAGGAGCGATGCCGGCGCCAGTGCAAGTTGATGTTCAGGCTGCCTAGCCAGCGGTCGAGGTCGTGGCCGTATCTGTTCAATCCGGAGATCGCACGGTAGCTGGTGTTCAGTGCTCGTTGCGCCGCTTCGGGATCGAGTAGGCCTCCCGCCACGGCGGCTACGAACTCATCGGCGTCGATCACGGCACTGTCGCGTCTTGTGCGCACGACGATGTCCAAGTAGTGATCGACAGTGCGCCAGACGTCTCCCGCCCGGGTGATGTCGACGATGTCGAGGTAGAAGTCCTGGTCTTGCTCGTGTCCGGGGCGCCACCACCAGTCCGTCACTCGGACTCCGAGCTCGGGCAACAGCCATGACTCGACCCAGCTCAGCCTGGGGTGGCCTGGCATCTCGCGGGAGACATACAAGCCGAATGGCTTGACCTGATACTCCTGGACCGGCCGAACGAATCCCTTGGGGTCGGTGTTGGTGCCCGACGCCACATCGAACGTCTCGGTCTTGGGTGGATGCACCGGTCAAATCTTGTCAGACCGAGGGCTTACTCTCGAAAGGTGGCATTCGCGACTGAGTACCCCGTTACCGTCCACTCGGATGCTCGTCCGGTGGCTGACATCCCGCGTGACAATGGCCGGTTCGAGGTCGTCAGCGAGTTTGCGCCGGCCGGCGACCAGCCAGCCGCTATCGCGGAGCTGGAGCGGCGGATCCGGGCCGGCGAGCGTGACGTGGTGCTGCTGGGTGCCACCGGCACCGGGAAATCGGCCACTACCGCCTGGCTGATCGAGCGTCTGCAACGGCCGACGCTGGTCATGGCGCCGAACAAGACGCTCGCCGCGCAGCTGGCGAACGAGCTGCGCGAGATGTTGCCGAACAACGCGGTGGAGTACTTCGTGTCGTACTACGACTACTACCAACCAGAGGCATACATCGCTCAGACTGATACCTACATCGAAAAGGATTCGTCGATCAATGAGGACGTGGAGCGACTGCGCCATTCCGCGACGATGAACCTGTTGTCGCGGCGAGACGTGGTGGTGGTCGCTTCGGTTTCCTGTATCTACGGCTTGGGTACGCCACAGTCTTATCTTGACCGCTCGGTGAAGCTGGAGGTAGGTGGCACGGTCGAGCGGGATGCCCTGCTTCGAGCCCTGGTTGACGTTCAGTACACCCGCAACGATACGGCCTTCAACCGGGGCACGTTCCGGGTCCGGGGCGATACGGTGGAGATCATCCCAGCGTACGAAGAGCTGGCGGTCCGTATCGAGTTCTTCGGTGATGAGATCGAGGCGCTGTACTACTTGCACCCGCTCACCGGCGACGTGGTTAAGCAAGTCAACTCGGTGCGGATCTTCCCGGCCACCCACTATGTGGCTGGTCCGGAACGGATGGAGCGGGCGATCCGAGATATCGAGGCGGAGCTCGAGCAACGTCTCGCCGAGCTGGAGCGTCAGGGCAAACTGCTAGAGGCGCAACGACTGCGCATGCGCACTCAGTACGACGTGGAAATGATGCGTCAAGTCGGGTTCTGTTCCGGTATCGAGAATTACTCCCGACACATTGACGGGCGCGGGCCGGGCTCAGCCCCGGCTACCTTGCTCGACTACTTTCCGGAGGACTTTCTGCTTGTCATCGACGAGTCGCACCAGACGGTGCCGCAGATCGGTGGCATGTATGAGGGCGACATGTCCCGCAAGCGCACCTTGGTCGAGCACGGCTTCCGGTTGCCCTCGGCGGTGGACAATCGACCGTTGACCTGGGAGGAGTTCACCGACCGAATAGGCCAGGTTGTCTATCTGTCGGCTACCCCCGGGGACTACGAGTTGCAGCGGACCGGTGGCGAGTACGTTGAGCAGGTGATTCGCCCGACCGGCCTCGTTGATCCCAAGATCGTGGTGAAGACAACGAAAGGTCAGATCGATGATCTAGTGCATGAGATCCGGATCCGGGCTGAGCGTGACGAGCGGGTACTGGTTACCACGTTGACGAAAAAGATGGCCGAAGATCTGACCGACTACTTGCTAGAGCTGGGTATCCGGGTGCGTTATCTCCACTCCGAGGTCGATACGCTGCGTCGAGTCGAGCTGCTGCGACAGCTTCGGCTGGGCGACTACGACGTCCTTGTCGGCATCAACCTGCTGCGTGAGGGCCTCGACCTGCCAGAGGTATCACTGGTGGCGATTCTCGATGCGGACAAGGAGGGCTTCCTGCGCTCCGAGCGGTCGCTGATTCAGACCATCGGCCGGGCCGCCCGCAATGTGTCCGGTGAAGTGCACATGTACGCCGATTCGATCACCGATTCGATGCGATATGCCATAGATGAGACCGACCGCAGGCGTGCTAAGCAAATTGCTTACAACACCGAGCACGGTATTGATCCGACACCACTGCGCAAGAAGATCGCCGACATTCTGGACCAGGTTTACCGCGAGGCCGGGGATGACGCGGTGCCGGTGGGTGGCTCTGGACGCAACACGTCCAGAGGCAAGCGGGCGGCCGGCGGAGCTGGCCGGGCCAGCTCCGGAGTCGCGGTGGGGCACGATACCGCGAATATGCCGCGAGCCGAGCTAGCCGATCTTATCCAGCAGCTCTCCGAGCAGATGCTCGCGGCCGCCCGGGACCTGCAGTTCGAGCTGGCGGCTCGGTTGCGTGACGAGATCGCCGATCTGAAGAAGGAGTTGCGTGGCATGGACGCCGCAGGCTTATCGTAGCTAGCGCCGCCCGGGCACGGCCTCCGCGGCCGGCGACATCCTAACGCGACCGCATTCACCGCCTTGTGGCGGAGCCGACCGACCCTCGCGATACGGTTGAGTCCTTTGCGTTATCTATCGAGTACGTGTTGTCCGCCAAGAACATGGAGTGGGAATCCGGTAGTGACCGTGGTAAGTGCGTCGATGGGACGGCTTGACGGGCTGATCGGCTTGGTCCGGCGGCGTCCGGCTCTGATCTACCCGTTTTCACTGCCCCTGCTGGCCGGCGCGGTCGCGGCGCTGCTGGCACATCTTGGCGGATACTTCTTGGACCTCGAGGTTTACCGGTTGGGCGTACAGGCCTGGCTGTCCGGTGGAGATCTGTACGGGGTCTTGCCGCGCACCAGCGCGGGTATCGTCCTGCCGTTCATCTACCCCCCGTTCGCGGCCATCTTGATGGTGCCGCTGACCCTTACTGGCTGGCTATTCGCCTGGGTTACGCTGTTCGTCCTTTCGCTGGTGTCCTTGGCTATCACGGTCTACGTGTTCCTGCGCCGTCTGTGGCCTTCCGGGGGGCCGCCGGGCGCGCTGGCGGCATGCTCGCTCGCGCTGCCTGTGTGCCTGCTATTTGAACCAGTACTGGAGACGTTCCGGTTTGGCCAGATCAACTTGATCCTCATGCCGCTTGTCGCGGCCGACTGTTTGGTGGTGAAGACACGGTGGCCGAGGGGTTTACTGGTGGGCATCGCAGCCGCGATCAAACTCACTCCGGCCGCTTTCGTGCTGTTCTTCCTGCTGCGCAAGGATGCCCGAGCCGCTGGGACGACCGTAGTCACTGCGGCGGTGGCCACCGGGCTGGGTGCGCTGGTGGCACCTGGTCAGTCGGTGCGCTACTGGGGTAGCGGCTTGGCCGGTGCCAGCGGGGTGAGCGGCTCACCGTTCTTCACCAACCAGACTTTTCAAGCGGTGCTCACTCGAGCGGGAGTTACCGGCATGGAGCGCACACTCGGTTGGCTGGTGCTCTCGGCGGGGCTGTTGTTTCTGGCTGCCCCGGCGATCCGCCGCGCGCCAGCGCCTCTGGCTCTGGTGGCGACTGGTGGAGTCGCTCTATTGGTGTCGCCGACGTCCTGGTCACACCACTGGGTGTGGATAGCGCCGACGATCTTGGTGACCGCTGTGTCAGCGGCGCGGGCACGCTCCTGGGCGTGGGCCTTCGTCACCGCTGGATTGGCCGTTACTTTTATCGTCGCACCACATCAGTATCTGCCGCACGCAAGCGAGCGGGAGCTGTCCTGGTCAATGCCCCAGCAGGTGGTCGGTGCCAGCTATGTCATTGTCACAGTGCTGTTATACCTGGTCCTGTCGCGGGCGTGGCGGTGGCAGCCTATGCCACATCAACGCGGCTACAGAATGGAGACTAGGTAGTCCCGCTGCTCTTTACCATGTCCTTTCCTTCCCGCCAGGCACGCCCCGGTCACAGACGCGGTATTTCCGCCAATCTCAGTTAGGGATTCATCACCCAACCCTGATGCGGGCTGATTGCCGGCCATTGCCTCCTTACCCTGGTTGTTCAGGGCGCGCACGCAAGCGTGACGGTTACACCGCCTAGACCTGGATCCTTGCCTGGTCCTTGCCTGCCTTCGGTTATGGCGGGGACCGCACGTTCGGGTTGAGCTGAGCCGCTTGTCAGCATTTGGGCGCAACCTCTGGGCCGTTCGGGCGTAGTTACCAGTAAAGGCCGAGTCTCCCGGAACTCGCCCGCGGGCAGGGCTCACGTTGGACTGCGAAGGGTTCATGGATGTCGAAGTACAGCCTGGGTAAGCGCCGGATCTCGGTCGTGGCCGGCGCTGCCGGTGCCGCGTTTGCGCTGGCAGGCGCATATGTCGCGGCTCCCGCGTTGGCGGCGTTGCCCGCCGAGGCGAGGACCGACATCAACAAGTTGGTCGCCGGCACGCCCTGTACCGCCGCTGCGACCGCTTGCGTTTCCCTGGCTGGGAAGCACGCCTGGTTGATCAAGGACGGCGCGATCTTCCGAGGGCCAGTGCCGATCTCGTCCGGAGGCGCTGGCAAGGAGACGCCAACTGGTGACGGCTTTACCGTGCTCAATAAGGATAAAGACTTCAAAAGTACAGAGTTCAAGATGCCAAATGGGCAGCCCGCGCCGATGCCTTACTCGGTGTTCTTCGAACCTGGTGGCATCGCGTTCCACGCCGGCAACCCGAATGTTGCGTCCGCCGGCTGTATCCACTTGAATTTGGCGGACGCTATGGCGTTTTACAACTACCTGCAGGTCGGTAACAACGTCCAGGTCAAGGCAGGGCGATCGGCTGAAACCACCGTCAGTAAAAAGAACAGCAGCGGTAACAGCGAAACCGCTGACGAGGACAATGACAACAATGACAAGGAGAACGACGGCAAGGACAGCAAAGGAAAGAAGAAGAAGAATGGTAAAGGGAAGAATAAGAAGAGTGGTGACAGAGGCAGGAAGGGCGGCGGTAAAAAGAATAATGACAAGGAGAACGACGGTAATGACGAGGACAACAAAGACCACGACAAGAGCGGCCACGGCAAGCACGGGCAGAATCAGGGCGGCCACGGCCAGGGCGGCCACAGCCGCAAGTATGATGATCAGGAGGGCTGAGCCCGATCGCGCTCTAGGTATGGCGCCACATCACACCGTCTACCTAGGCTGGTTCCGGCGGGGGTCCGCCGTCCGCCCCAGCCAGCGCGACGGTGTCAGCTGGTGATGTCTTTGTAGGCGAACCGCCACACGGCGAGGCACGCAAACACAGCGCCATAGGCCAGCGCGGAGAACACACCCCGGATCATGTCGCCCCAGTTGACTTGTTCGGCGAGCAGATCAGCCCAGGCGGTTGCATAGTGCGTGGGCAGGTAGTCGCGCAGATCTTCCAAAGCCGTGATGGAGTCCAGGATTTGAGACACGATCGAGGCCATCACCGCGCCCCCGACCGCGCCGAGCGGTGCGTTGGTGCTGACCGATAGTAGCAGCGCCAATCCGGCGATCCAGCTCAGATGAACCGCGATATACAGCGCCGCGAGCAGGATGCGGCCTGCGGCAACGCTGAACCGCAGCGCCTCCCCGGTTGGGCTGACTAGGTCAGATTCACCATAAGCGAGCGTGCCAACGAGCAGCGACACAGCTGGGAGGAGGAGGATAGCGGTCACGGACAGACCGGCCGCGACAATCGACTTCTGCCTGAGTAACCGGGCTCGCGGCACCGGCACCGCGAGCAAGTAGCGAAGGCTAGACCAGGACGCTTCGCTAGCCACCGTGTCCCCGAAGAACAGGGCGACCACCACGACCAACAGGAAGCCGGCTGAGGCGAAGAGCGCGAACACGGTGAAGTTCGGGCCGCTGGTCTTGGCCAGGTCAACGAATGACAACGTACCGGTAGCCGGTCCGCTTCGAGTGAGTTGAAACGCGCTCCACAGCAGCACCGGTAACAGCACCATCAGACTGAAAGTGACCTGAGTGCGAAGCCGGGTCAACTGACGGACGAGCTCGATGCGCAAGCGAAGGGTTTTACCTCGTCGGTAGCCCTCGGCGGCATCTGTGCCGATCATGGCAGGTGATCCTCTCCCACAAGCTGCAAGAACGCGTCCTCCAGACGCCGGCGCGGCCCGGCGGCCTGGACCGCGACGCCCGCCCGCACCAGTCGGCTTACCGCTTCGGCCCTGGGCATGCCGTTGAGATTGGCATGGACGGCGTCACCCTCCACCTCGACCGCGCTGATGCTGGAGGCGCCCCCCAGAACCCGTGCCGCCAACTGAGGATCGTCGACCTGGAAACTGGCCTGGCCGCCGCCAGCGACGATGTCGGCTACGTTCCTATCGGCCACCACCGTTCCCCGGTGCATGACCACCACGTGATCGCAGGTCTGCTCAACCTCCGAGAGCAGATGGCTGGACACCAGCACGGCACGGCCGCCGCTGGCATAGCGCCGGAGCACCTCGCGCATCGCGTGGATCTGTGGTGGGTCCAGCCCGTTGGTTGGCTCGTCGAGGACTAGCAGATCGGGCAACCCCAGCATGGCTTGCGCGATCGCCAACCGCTGCCGCATGCCATGGCTGTAGGTACGTACGGTCCGGTTGACCGCCATGCCCAGACCGGCGATCTCGAGCACCTCGCCTAAGTGCGCATCGGTGGCGGGTCGACCGGTAACGGCCCAGTACAGCCGCAGATTACGCAGCCCCGAGAGGTGCGGCAGGAAGCCGGGACCTTCGACGAACGAACCGATCCGGGACAACACATCAGCGCCTGGCGATACCGTATGCCCATACACCCGAATGTCACCAGCGGTTGGTCGGATCAATCCCATCAGCATGCGCAGCACCGTGGTCTTGCCCGCGCCGTTCGGGCCAAGTAGCCCGACTACCTGGTTGCGTTGGACGCGGAACGACACCCCATTCACCGCCGTGATCCCACCCGGATATGACTTCGCCAGCCCGTCGATGACCAGCGGCAGCTCGGCGTCCGGACTCGGTGCGCTGGCCTTGGCCCGTCGCCGCCAGCGGTTGCGTATCCGCCCGATGGGCATGGTCACCAGCGCAAGGCCGAGAAGCGCAACGATCCCGACCGCCGGCCAGCGCGGCACGGTGCTCGCGGTAGCCACCTGGCCGGGCACCACCGGAACCGCGAGCATACCGCCCCCGACGAGGGATATCCGCCACACCGACGAGGTGGTGGCGCCGAGGAAGCCCTGGTCGGTGGTGGCGATAGAAAGCACTAGCCGTTGGCCGGCCTGTACCGGGGCAACCACAGCGGGCAGAGTGACGGCCACCTCGGCAATGCCGCCCGGCGATACGGGGATGCGCATAGGCGCCACCGCGCCACCCAGCAGGGTGTGCCGGCCGTCGGGAGCCACCTCGATGAGCCGTCCGAACAGCACCGCCTCGGCCGAGGCGGGTTGGCCCGGTACCGGTGCGACGCTGAGATGCACCCTGGCCGATCCAGCGATCACTAGCTGCTCGGTGAGCGGGTCGGTGATAAACGTGGCGGTTTGGCCCGGTAGTTCGGTGCTGAACGCGGACAACCGACCGGAAAGGCTGCCTAGCAGCCCGCCCACCCCGGGTAGCGTGGTGATCGCCGCCGGAGTGCCACCGGCAGGATTGAGCACGGCTTGGGGCTGGCCGTGCAGAGTAAGCGTGTCCAGCCGGACTGGTGTTGCGCCGGCGAGCCCTGGGTACTGGTGCGCGGTCACCGTGCGCACCACGGGGGTGCCGCGGTAACCTGCCCGAACCCCGCCTGTTATGGCGTAGCTCAGCTCGCCGGGGGCGAGCGTGTCAGTGGGGATGCGCTCCTCCGAGGGGCTGCCCAGGTAACGCTCGAACCAATCACCTATCTGCTGGCGCACGGTCGGCCCCGGCGCGCCGTCGTCGTGCCCGCCGGAGTACCACAGCACTGCCACGGTGCCCCCGGCCCCGGCGATCTCGCGCGCTGTCGCGTCAGACTGGTCCAGCCCGAACAGGGTGTCTGATTCGCCCTGGACGAGTAGCGTCGGTGCGGTGATACGATTCGCCACGCTGGCCGGGGACGTGCGGTGCAGCAGCGCGGCCGTGGTCGGGTCGAGACGGCCCGAAGTGGCCGCCTCTTGGTAGGCCTGACACACCGCAAGGGTGAATCGCCCGCAGGTGGTGGGGGCGGTGGAGGCAAGATGTACCCTGGATGTCTCGCCGGGAACGACACCTGGTGGGGGTTGGCCCGAGGTATCTCCGCGCGGTGGCTCGGGCTCGGTGGGATTCGAAGCGGCGGAATAGGGATGGGTCGGTTCGGAAGCGGTTGCCGCCGAGCCGGCAGGGTTAGCTTGGGCTGAGCTAGCGCCAGGCCCGGTCAAGGCGCCTGAATCAGTCCGCCGGTCCGGGCGAAGCCCCGCTGAGAAGAAGGTGCCGGCCCATCCGCGTTTGAAGACCCCGTCCGGGCTGAACGCTGTGTGCGCGGGGGTATCAGTCGGAATCGGATCGCTGGTCGCGGCGTTCGGGAACAACGCCTGCCCCAGGTCGTTCCACGTGATGACTGGAACGTCGGCATCGACGCGGTGATCGTACGCGGCGAGCAGCAGGGACAGGGCCCCTCCGTAGGAGTCGCCGGTCACCCCGACCCTCGGGTCGCCCGGTCCATCGAGGATGACCTCGGGCCGGCTGGCCAGGTAGTCGATGAACCTGGATGCATCCGCCACTTCATAGTCAGGCGAGTCGAGCGCGATCTGCCCGGTACTGCCGCCAAAGCCCCGAGCCGACCAGGTCAACGCGACGAAGCCACGACCGGCCAACTCCCGAGCGTCAGCAGCCACTGATGCTTTGCTACCGCCGAAGCCGTGTGCCACCAGGATGGCCGGCGCGGGGGTGTGAGCTGGTAAGTATAGCGTTGCGTCCAGCGACACGGTCCCTGGTTGGCCCGGACCGGCCGGGGTGTCCAACCGGAACTCGATCGTACGTATCTGATCGGTACCAGCGCCAACCCTGAAGCCACGGTCAGCCGAAACGGCTAATCCAGCTATGAGCAGTACGAGCATGGTCGTGGCCGCAAGCAGCCGCGCGCGGGTTGGCCGTGGGCGACGGCGCGAGGTAGGCACGATACGACCGTATGTGACGGGTACGACAGTTTGCGCGCGCCCTGAGGGTGATCTGAGAGTTTCGCCGTCACTCACGTTGCTGTCGCCGATGGCTCAGACGTCCACCGTATGGATTACCTCTGGGTCTTCGTCGAAGAACGGGCCGATGAGCTCGCGCCAGCGGGGAAACCGCTCGGAGTTGCGGAAGTTCTCGGTGTGGGACTCCAGCGATTCCCACTCGACGAGCAGCACGAAGCGTGAAGAGGACTCGATGCACCTGGTCATGCGGGCTGACCGGAAGCCATCGGTCGCTTCGAGGTGCTCCTTCGCCTGGTAGTAGGCCGCGACGAAGCTGTCTTCTTCGCCCGTCTTGATACTCAGCTGAGCGATCTCCAACACCATGCCCCGTATGTATCATGCCGGTCCTTCGTCCGCCATGCTGGTGCTATACCGCTCACATCCGCCAAATCGGGGGTGACGCTGGCGCCGCCGGGTACGCAAAACTCAGGAGACCCAGGGGAGTATCCCTTTCCGAGATGTCGTCAGCACAGCGTACATGCGCGCCCGGTGTCATCGGCCGGTTTATACCGGCGGGAGAGACCTCGGTCACCGACCGATGCTCTCCTTCGAAAGCTGGTGATGGAAATGGTTCCCGCGTGGACGTGGCTAGTGACTATATGTTCGTTGCTCGCGGTGATCTTGGTGGATTTTGTGGTGCCAAGAGTAAGCCGTATGTGGTATCTATACGCGAGGTGACCGGTTGGGTGGTGTTCTATGGCGCGCTGGCGGCCGCGTTTGGCATAGGGATGTGGGCGTGCGCTGGCGGCCGGTCCGCCGGACAATCCTTCGCCGGTTACCTTACTGAGTACTCGCTCTCGATGGACAACCTTTTCGTCTTCGCGGTCATCATGGCCGCTTTCCGGGTGCCGATAGCGCGCCAGAACCGCGTCCTTCTGGTCGGTATTGCTATCGCCCTGGCGATGCGTGGGGTGTGCATCGTGCTCGGTGCCGCTGCTCTCCAACGTTTCAGCTGGATCTTGTACGTGTTCGCGATGGTATTGATGGTGACCGCGTGTCGATTGTTGCGCGGCGAGGAGCCGAGACAGCGGCACCGAAACACCCCGTTGCCCCGGTTGTTGGGTAAGATGGTGTCGATGTCAGGAACTCAGGGATCCTCGAAGGGCGTCCGGCTCGACCGCAAGCGCCATCTAGCTCCGATACTCGTCGTGATGATCACTATCGGGGCGACCGATCTGTTGTTTGCCTTGGACTCAATCCCAGCGGTCTTCGGGCTGACCACGGAGCCATACGTGGTGTTCACCGCGAATGCGTTCGCCCTCCTGGGGCTGCGCCAGCTGTATTTTTTGTTGGGCGGCCTGCTGGACAGATTAGTGTATCTACGTTACGGATTGTCAGTGATCCTGGCGTTCATCGGGGTCAAGCTTCTGCTGGAAGGACTGCGCGGCAATGAGTTTCCCTTTCTGAACAATGATGAACCGATCGCCGCGCCGGATATTGGCATCGCCCCTTCGCTCGTGGTCATCGTTGGGACGCTTGTCGTCACCGCGATGACCAGCCTGCTGAAGGCCCGGCGGGACGCGAGGCGGCACACGAGGCAGCGCCCGGGGGTGCTTTCAACGGGTGGCGCGGTGTTCGGCATCGATATGCATGAATCCGGGGTAGGCTCCGCCCTGCCCGTGAGCCGCTGAGCGGGTTAGAGTGGCGAACCGCGCTGAGCCGAGCTCAATCCTCAGCACAGCCCCAGCAGGGCTGGCCGATCAGCCGGATCCACGCCGCTGGCGTGTGCTGTCGGTGACGCTGACCGCAGGTTTCATGGGCTTGTTGGACGTCAGCATCGTGACGGTCGCGTTACCTTCTATTGAGCGTTCCCTCGGCTCGTCGCCATCTGGCGTGCAGTGGGTGGTGTCGGGATACGCGCTAGCTTTCGGGCTGGCGCTTGTTCCCGCTGGGCGATTGGGCGACGCGTGGGGACGGCGACAGATGTTTTTGCTCGCGCTGAGCGGTTTCGTGATGACAAGCGCGCTGGCTGGGGCCGCCGCCACGTTGCCATGGCTGATCGCCGCTCGATTAGCTCAGGGCTGTGCCGCCGGGATGCTGAGCCCGCAGAACTCCGGACTGATCCAGGACCTGTTCAGAGGACCTGAGCGCGGCCAGGCGTTTGGATTGTTCGGCGCGACCGTTGGGCTATCTACCGCGATCGGCCCCGTGGTCGGTGGGGTAATCCTCGCGGTGTTCGGCGAACCAGAAGGCTGGCGTTGGGTGTTCTATGTCAACGTACCGATCGGGCTGCTAGCGCTGGTGCTCGCGTTTCGCCTGGTCCCGGTCAACCGTCGGAATGTCAGCGAGGAGGTTGATCCGGTTGGACATCTGGACCTGGTGGGTACCGCGCTGCTGGGTTCCGGGGTACTTGCCATGCTGTGGCCTCTGCTGCAACAAGATGCCATCGGCAGGCTGTGGTGGCTGTTCGTGCTGGCGGCCCTGTTACTGGCCGGTTTCGTCAGCTGGGAAATCCGGGTAACCCGGATCGGCCGGAGTGCTCCGCTGTTGGATCTCCGCTTGGTAACCAGCACGCCTGGTTATGCTTCCGGCGCTGGGCTGGGGCTGACCTACTTCGTCGGTTTCAGCGGAATCTGGCTGGTATTCGCGATGTTCTTCCAAACCGGATTGGGCTATTCGGCGCTGCGCTCGGGGCTGGCGGTAACCCCATTCGCGGTCGGCTCAGCTGTGTCCGCGATGGTCGCTGGTCGGGCAGTCAGCCAGTGGGGCCGCCGGCTCACTGTGCTTGGCCTATTCTGTGTCGCCGCCGGACTGAGCGCCACGGCGTTCTTGCTGCGCGGCGCGACCAGCCAGCACGCCGCGTGGTTGACGGCCGGGCCGCTGCTGTTCGCTGGTCTTGGCGGGGGATTGGTGATCTCCCCGAACATCACGTTGACGCTGAGTGCTGTACCGGTCAGGATGGCCGGCGCGGCTGGGGGCGCTCTGCAGACCAGCCAACGGATCGGGTCTGCTATCGGCACCGCGCTGCTAGCTAGCGTGTACTACTCCACGCTCGCCGCCCCTGGGCGATCGGCCGGGTCCGCGGTATTCATCGCGCTGTTGTGCGCGGTCGGTGTCGTGTTAATGGCGTTGCTGCTTGCGGTGCTGGACCTGCGCCGAGAAGCCCGCCGGCCATTGAACTCTGGGTAGGGGCGGGTCAAGCGCGTGGGGTGCTCAGCACCGCTGTTTTGATCAGGGTTTGAGCGCCACTCTGAGCCTTTCATCAGCTCGAGCATGGGGGTGAGCTGAGCACGGACAGCGTCGGGTTGATAGCTCGGACGAAGGCCGGAAACCCGTCGCGGCCGGGCTTCCGGTTCGCGGCCGGATCGTGGTCCACGCCGTCGTCGCCACACGTGGTGTCCGCCCACAGATCGACCTGCCATCTGGCCAGGTGTTCATGCACCCGTTGTCGTGTCGCCACGTTGGTTTGAAGAGACATGCAACAAACTACCCGCAGTGACAACGCCACCGATGGCGGCGTAGCGGTTGACTTGCTCGTCCAGGCAGGTCATCACCACTGCCGGGTACAGGTCGAGCTGATCGAGCAAGAAGTCGTCGGGGTGGACAGCTTCGATGTCGAACGGCTTGAGTGCACCCTCGGGGAAGTCCTTGAGGTTGAACGTCACCAGCACTTCGACGTTGAACCGGTTCTGTTCAACGGCGTGCGTGTCATGTCGGCGCTCCCCTCCCACCGGCTTCAATGATACCGCTAAACGAAAAACGAAAGTCAGATGCGGGGTGGTCACACCGCGCCGGGACGGTCAGAACTGCGCCGAGGGCCTGACGGCCGAGCTGCCCCGCCCACCGGTTCGCACCGTGGAGCACGGGGCTGGCCTCGTATGCATCCAGGTCAGAGATGTAGCGGACGCCGCCATCGTCAGTCAGGTCACCATCCGCGCTCTCGCCACTCAGCGAGGTGTGGACGCTCCGCTCCGAGCGTGGAATCATCGCCGTGTCCGGGGTAGAACCACGTCTCGTCCGGGAGCAGGTCGAACACCCGCTGCTCGACATCATCGATGAGCTGGCGGAAGTCCTCCGGGCTTCCTGTCCGCCCAACACCCCCGGGGAACAGCGAGTCGCCGGTGAAGAGGTGCGGTGCGGTGGCGTCTCGATACAGCAAGGCGATCGATCCAGGTGTGTGGCCACGCAGGTGGATGACTTCCAGCTCCACCTGTCCGACCGTGATCCTATCGCCGTGGTTGACCAGGCGCCCAGTAGGAATAGGCAGCTCCGGGGCATCAAGGGGGTGCGCGATGGTGGTCGGCTCGCACATTCCGGCCACCGCGGCCAGCGCCTGCCAATGGTCGCGATGCCGGTGGGTGGTAACCAGCGTATGCAGATGCGGGCGGTCGGCGCCGTGGCCGATCATGTCCATCAGCCGCTCGGGGTCGTTGGCCGCGTCGATCAACAACGCCTCACCGGTTTTCGTACACACAAGGAGGTAGGCGTTGTTGTCCATCGGCCCCACCGACAGCTTGGTGATGGTCAGAGCATCCAAGCTGCGGCGAGCGGCCGGACCGCCAGGGTCGGTGTGACCAGTGTAGGAGTGCAGCACGTTCACCTTTGCGACCCT
>Ga0213881_10000996_pt1 | contig 14625 bp, 8 predicted proteins | sample BarmaccoBMER_R08_FD_160104 | JGI IMG/M metagenome (GOLD analysis project Ga0213881, IMG submission 160104) | Barbacenia macrantha exposed rock microbial communities from rupestrian grasslands, the National Park of Serra do Cipo, Brazil - ER_R08 ... | reverse complement strand
ATCAAGGATCCAACTCACCCCGTCGCTACGATGATCAAAAATATCGTCCTCGATGAGATGTTCCACATGGCGTTAGTCTGCAACATTATGAATGCGATCGGTGGTACGCCCACAATCAAGGATGCCGCCTTGACCTATCCTTCACATCTACCCGGCGGTGTGCATCACGATCTTTGCGTAACGCTGGCCGGCTTGACCAAGGAGCAAGTCCGAACGGTGTTCATGGAAATCGAAATGCCAGAACAACCTCTCGCGCTGGCCCTGATAGAAGGGCCGCCCACCATTGGCGCGTTCTATGACGGCCTCATGAATGCATTTCAAACGGTCAAGCCGCCGATCAGTACGAACAAGCAACTGACTCCGTCGTACGATATCGGTGAGAACAAATTAGAGCTGATCGAGGACCTTGCAGGCGTCCTGAACGCGATCGAACTGATTAAGGAACAGGGGGAGGGGACCTCGACGTCACCTGAGGCTCCGCACGTTGATGCTGCTGGCGAGCTCGCCCACTACTACAAATTCGGTGAAATATATAAAGGGCATAAATTTCGGCAAGTAAACGGCAAGTGGGATTGGACCGGCGACGTCTTTCCGTTTCCCGAGGTGTACCCCATGGGGACGGTTCCCCACGGCGGATGGCCCAATCCGCCAGATACTGTACGTGTTTTGCTGGAGAAATTCAACGCGGCGTATACGGACATCCTTCAAGATCTACAGCGCGCGTGGGAAGATGGAGACATCGCGGTGCTAAATAACGCGGTCGGCAAGATGGAGAACCTGAAGGACGCGGGAGTAACGGATTTACTGAAGATCCCGTTGCCCGGCGGTGACGGCAACTACGGGCCCGAGTTTTTAGTGGTCCCGACCTGATTATGCGGTGCCGGTGTCCAGTAGCTTAGACACGGATGATTCCGCGACGGGTGCGCTTACCCGGCGCCGGTGATCACGGCGTCGAAGCACGCGGAGAACTTGGCGTCCCGATCGCGGATCAGGAAGCGGAACTGATCGGCCCACTCCCCCAGCCCCATCAGCAGATTGCGGGCCTGCTGGGTCACCCACGTACCGGTGGGGTGCGCGGTGATGCCGGCCAGATGTACTCGGCGGCGATCGACCTCGATGAAGAACAATACGTAGAGCCGGGTCATGCCGATCGTCTCCACGGTGAAGAAATCCATCGCCACCGTGCCGGTGGCCTGTGCGCGCAGGAATTCCACCCAGCTGGGCCCGCCGCGCCGTGGAGCCGGCCCGAGACCATGACGGCGCAGGATCGACCGCATCGAGGTGGCCGACACCATTACCCCGAGTTTGCCCGCTTCGCCGACGATGCGCAGGTAGCCCCACCGAGGGTTCTCCCTGGTCAGCCGCACAACCAAATCAACTGTCGCCTCCGGCAAGCCCCGCTGACCACGGCCGGTCGCAGGGTAAGTCCAGCAGCGGGCCACCAGCTCTCGGTGCCAGCGCAGCAACGTCGCCGGAGTCACCAGAAACGCCCGCCACCGATCCCTGGGCAACAACCTCGCCAACCAGGCCAACACCATCCGATCGGTCGGGGTGTACCGGGGGCGAGCGACCTGTCGAGCAAGCACCGCGAGCTGGTGACGCAAGACGGCGATCTCAATATCTCGGGCGTCTGGGGACGGGCTCAGCCCCAGCACCCCGAGCAACCTCCTGACGATCAGCAACCCCAGCGTCTGCACCACCACAACACTGATCTTGCCAGCCCCTATCTCACCAGGTCACGGCCCTGACCGTGAACTTGCACCCCTCAACCTCGGGACGCCGGATCGCGCCTACCACCCGAGGCCGAAGCCCGGCGCCCACGTCGTACACAGCCTCCAGTACTCCGCGAGTGTCCGCGCCCTCACCCCGTCGATCAACGAGTCGAACCAGGCGTTGGTGTACACGGCGAACGGACCTAGCCGCGCTTCGCAGCCGGTGGCGGCCCACTCGGCCTCGAACTCGTGCCGTGCGCTCTGGCTGATTACCGCAGAACACGTCCATGATCGCGCAGCCCGATCCCCCATCTGTCCGCCCGAGAGTGAGTGAGGTGCAAGCCGACGCTACTCGTGATCGACAGACCACGAGTAGCGTCGGCCCAAACCCGGGAAAGCCTCGGTCAGTCGGTCCGCGACGGGTCATGGGGGTCGGTGGTGTCGTCGTTCATGAGTTGTTCGTTGAGGCAGCGAGTCCAGTCGGGCTGGACGGTCCCGTGGGCGTCGTAGCGGATCTGGAACAGCCAGCCGAAAGTATTGCAGTCGTACGTCGTGGGCCATGTGTTCGCCACGGTGAGGTCGGGCTGGGGCTGGTCGTTGACCCGCAGCAGCTCGTCGGCCAGCTGCACGAGCGTGCCGTGGTGCCAGCAGATCAATATGTTGGAGTTGGCGTACTGTGGGTCCGCCAGGGCCGGGATGAGCTCCGTGTCGTAGTCGGCGTCCTTGATGTCGACGTTGAAGGGCAAGTTCGTGGCCTCGGCCAGCGGTGTGAGGGTCTCCACCGGTCGATGACTGGAGTGGCTGTTCTTGGCGGCGAAGAGGAAGTTGAGCGTGACTGCCTCTGATTGTGTGCCGTCTGCTGTCTCGGCCTTGAACGTCTGGAAATAGTTGACGTAGGCCTGGGCGCGGGTGTCACCGTCCCGGCTGAGGTGCACGTCTCCGTCGGTGTCCCTGCTGCAACCGCCGCCGGGCTTCTCGCCGTGACGAACGAGCAGGATCGTCGAATTCTCCAGCATTCGAAGACTCCCCCATCCACTGACTTCGCGGGTGACCCCGCTGCCGAGTCGTACTCACCTGGTCCGAGCGCGCGCGGACAGCCCACCAAGGCTTGAAACATTTCACTTTCCGACAGTCCTTTGCCGGAACGAGGCGTAATCGGCATGCTCGGCGGCACCCCACGGAAAGGATTTATCGCCGCCGTCCACCCGTGTAGTGTGATTCCTACACATCTGACAAACCGCCGTGAGATCATACGACGCGTAGAGTGGATTACTCGCGCAGGCGACAACAAGGACACCACCCACGCGCCACGAATCATATCTAGATTGCCGATCAAGCCATTGTTGCGGTATGCGTGCGGGCCTGCTGACCGGCATTCGAGTGAACCGGAACCAAAAACGGCACGAATGTGGTTAGCGATGCAAACAAAAAGTGTGGGTCGGCGCGGGTAACTAACTAGTTCGAAAATAGGTGCCGCTGGGGCTGGTGGTGCTGGTGCGACGAATTTTCAGCCCGAACGGGCGCCCCGTCAGGGGCACTGATGACTATTCAGCAGGGTTGGGCGGCTGGGGGTAGCCAGGGGCGGCTGTGTCGGATGGGGCGTGGGCCGTCATCGCTGTGGCGAGTTGGCCGCGGGAGGAGATGTTGAGTTTGCGGTAGGTGCTGGTCAGATGGTCACCGACGGTTTTGGTGGTGATGAACAGCGCTTGAGCGATCCGCGGATTACCCAACCCTTGGGCCGCTAATTGGGCGACTCGCAGCTCGCTGGGCGTCAGGGCGTACACGCCACTAGTCCAGGGTCGACGGGGGCGGGCGCCCGCAGCGAGCGCTTCTTCTCGAGCGCGCTGAGCCAGGGCTGTGGCGCCGCAGCGGGTAGCTAGATCAAGAGCGCGCCGTAATGGTTCGCGGGCGACGGTGCGTGCCCCGGCGCGACGCAGCGCGCCACCCAGCTCGGTCAGCGAGTGCGCCAACTCAAGCCGCATATCGGTGTGTTCGAGCACCGCAACGGACTGCTCGAGCAACTTGATGCCTTCTTTTTTTTCGGCAAGAAGCCCGCAGACGCGTAATGCGATACCGATCCCACGCGGAGCACCGACATGGCGGGCGAGGTCGAGCTCTTCTTGAGCTAACTCGCCTGCTTCTTGCGGGTCTTGTGATACCAGCGCAAGCGCCAGCGACGACCGCCAGGGTAAAAAGTTCGGGTTGTGGAGCTGGGCGCGGTCGGCGAATTGACCACACTGACGTAGGTCAGCGATGGCCTGCTCGCGGTGCCCACCCGCCAGGCGAATCCGACCACGCGCCTCCAACAGAATCGTCCCGCTGTAGTGGGACTCTATGATGCTAGAGGAAAGCGTGACTGCGTCGACGATCGCAAGCGCCTGTTTGAGCTGTCCGCGTTCGAGCAGCGTTAATCCAAGCGAGGCGGCGTGGATCGGTAGGCTAAGCGCGAGGTTGTGGTCGGTGGCCAGCTCAAACGCGGCGCGAGTACTTGCCTCGGCTTCGACTAGCGCGCCGAGGCGCAGAGCGATGACTCCCTGCCGTCCGGCGGCGAACTGAAAGCCAACCACCGATCCGCGCGCCTGGGCGTCAGCCAGCATTACATCAGCCAGCACATGCGCCCGGTGCAGCTCATCGACATAGATCAGTGCCCAGATGGCATTCATAGCTGGCGCTGCCTCGCAGCTCTCCTCGGCCAAAAATCGGCCATTGTCCCATCCGCGTTCGACCCATTCACCGACTTCATGACAACTGTCGCCACGCAGAGCCAACAGATAAGCTAACGTCAGCTGTGCCGAGCGGCTGGCGGGAATGTCGCGGGCAGCCAGGTCACGCAATTGCTGAATTGCACTCTCACACGCTTTGGTCGACTGGACGCCGAACAGCTCCAAGGCTTCTTTGTGGGCGTGCAGGCGGACCGCTAGGTCAGGATCCCGGTCGCCGAGGTCCTCCAACGCGGCCTCTTGCACTGCCAAGCAACGCTCGAGATCGGCAGCAGCACGCTAGCCAGCTGGTCGGCAAGCCGAGCGCGTGCTACCGGGTCGATGGTGGCCTGCCACGCTTGTTCCAGATGCACTATCGCCGCCGGGTCGCGGGCAATTCGTTCAGCGTTCCCCAGTTCAGCCAACACCGCGGCGCGGAGCTGATCGGTTGGCGACTCAGCCAGTGCTCGGCGCAGATAAGTAACGGCCGTCTCGGGGGCGCCTCGTGCCATTGCTGCCGCCGCGGCCGAGCGCAGTACCTCCGCGGCGTCCAGGTCTCCCCCCGGCTCGCAGGACAACACCTGCGCGGCCACCCGCTCGCTATCGGCACCCTCACGAAAAAGCAATCGGGCAGCACGTCCGTGCGCTCGGACGCGCGAGCCAGGGGCAAGTTGCTCATAGATGGCCGATCGCACCAAGGGATACGCAAACCGCAGCGTCCGGTCTTCGGCTAGTAGCTCAGCGGTTCGCAGCACATCAGCGGCAGCCGCGGCAACGTCGACATTCAGCTCAGCTAACGCCGCGGCCACACGCAGTGCACTGCCTTCCCCCAACACCGCCACCGCGTGCGCTAACCGGATGGCTGTCTGATCCAACCGTCTCAAACGAGCCAGCACCGCACGCTGGACTTGAGCGGGGACGCGCTCAGCCACCTGGTCGGCGTACGCAGCCGTAGGATTTATCCCGTCCGCGGCTAAATCAGCAATCAACTCGTGCAGCACAAAAGGATTACCCTCACTCGCCTTCGCGCACGCCGAGACAAACGCCGGATCAGGTGCGATGCCCAACCCCGCACAGACCAACTGGGCCACCGAGGGCTCACTAAGCGGGCCAGGACTGACCACCTGCACACCACCCACGGCGAGCAGTTCAGCTAGCAACGGGGAATGCCCAAAATGCGGCGGGTGGGTAGTGACAGCCACCAGCACGGGTAGTCCCTCCAGCCGGTGACTCAAATAAATCAGCCACCGCAGCGAGGGCTCATCCGCCCACTGCAGATCGTCCACCGCTAAGACCATCGGGCCACCGGTTGCTAAGTTGGCCACTAGCCAGTACAGCCCGTGCAACGCCGCAAACGAATCCCGAATCTCCCCGTCTAGCCCTAGCACGGAACCCGCCAGTCCCGCCGCGCCGGCGAGCAACTCGGTCCGCTCCGACTCGCCGGCGCCCACGATCCGTCTTTCTAGTAGCTGACGGATTATTCCAAAACCGAAATTGCGCTCCAACTCACTGGCCCGGGCGGTAAAGGTCCGCGCATTCCGCTCGGCGGCTTGCATGCACAGCGCCCGCAATAAGGCGCTTTTACCGATACCGGCGGCGCCTTCGACGATCAACACACTCCCGTGCCCGCGCTCCAAAGCCGCGACCGCCTGTTCGATGCGGGCGAGTTCCCTGTCGCGCTCCAACAGCCTCACATTTGCCGACCGCAGCCCCACTGGCATGCCAAAAGTGTAAGCCACCCAACCGCTGGACCACCCTGGATTTTTGTGGAGACCTGATCATCTGTCTTCCACCGCTGGGTGCCACCGGAGACGGCCCTGCCAGAGGGCCTCCTCGAACTCCATCGGCGGGGCGTGCCCGCATCAGGAGCGCAACCGTTCAGGATTATACCAGTAAACCCATTCCGCAGTCGCTAATGTGACATCTGACACACCATTCTATGGACCTTTCTCATCAATAAGTTCCTTCTTGTCCAACGCGTTCACAGATTCGACCAGCGCGTTATCGTAGGAATCACCTGGGAGGCCTGGAGGTTGCCCTCGAGCCGCTCTGCCCTGACCAGGCCAAATGCTTAACTAAGCGGCATTGCCCTCGGTACAGGCCTTGTGATGCCGGTCGTCTCCCAGGGCATCTCGCGTGGTGCGCTCGACGCTGGCCCAAAATTCGGGCTCGGGTGGAAAGCGGATGATGCCTAGGCGCTGTCGCCCAGCCGCGGCGACGGCGAGCCGTTGGGCGGCTTGATCGAATCTTTCCTGGGTTATGGCGATGGCGGCGAGCGTGTCGAGGCATTCGGGGATGTCTAAAGCGAGCCCTTTGGCCTGGAGGCGCACTAATCCATCATGGGCGTAGCGCTCGGCATCATCGGTGTTGCCCATCGCCAAGGCGACTCGGGCCAGTAGCCGCTCGGCGCCAGCTTGCATCCATACGCTGCCCAACCGCCGGGCGGTGTCTAGCGCCTGCTCACCATAATTGTAGGCAGCCTGGAGATTGCCCTCCAGCCGCTCCAAAGTGCCCAGCCCCGCGAGGGCCCAGCAAAGGTAGTACAGCATTCCATGGCAATCGGTGTAGACAGCGCTATGGAGATGTTCGCGGGCTGCGGCCAGCTTGCCCAATGCCAGTTCGGCTCTGCCCAGCGTCCCCTGAACCATTCCCAAGACGGTGCCCGCACCGACCTGTTGCACCCGCTTGAGCGTGGCGCTGGCCAGCGCGTAGGCATTCTCAGTTTCGCCGCACATAAGGTGCACGTGCGACAAAAAGCCGTGGGCGAGGCCGTTGGTGATTGGTGCACCAACCTGTTCATAGATGCTAACGGAACGCGCTAAAAGCTGCCGCGCCTGTGTCAACTGCCCATAGATCAGCGCTTCCCGGCCCAGGCAATAATAATGAAGTGCGATGCCGGTCTGGTTTCCAATCCGAGTGGCGATCGCGTACGCGTCATCAAGGATCGGGCGCGCGGTGTCAAACTCATCCTGGAAGAGCCAGGCAAGAGCTAGCACTTGGGCGGCATGGATACGACACCAGTCGTCGCCGGCTTGAGTGGCCAGCTCCATACCGCGCTGAAGCAGCAGCCGCCCACCGGCCGGGTCACCAAAACTGGCCAACATTCCAAGGGTGTTGAGCGCTCGTCCTTGTGTCCATGCATCGCCCCAGGTCTGTCCGATCTCCAGCGCTGCTTGGGACCAGTTCGGCGCGTCCTCATGGCCACCCCAGAGTCCGAGGTAACCACGCCCGGCCAGCGCTCGCCCACGCAGCATGGTTGGTTCCTCGCCGGCGGCATTGAGGGCGCGGGCGTAGGCGGCCTCACCCTCGTGGTATCGGCCGGTGAAAATCCAGAACAAGGTCAGCGCGTCCATCAGACGCAGCCCCGCGCTGGGGTCTGTGGTTGTTGTCCGGTCCAGAGCGGCGCACAGGTTAGGCAACTCTATGGCCACGGTGTGCAGGATAGGGTTGCCTGACCCGGCGCTGAGTATCTGAGGCCCGGCGCGTTCGGCCAGCGCGAGGTAGTAGGTCAGGTGTTGCTGGCGGAGGTGGTCGAGTTCGCCAGCGTCGATCAGACAGGCGGTGCTGTACTGACGCACGGTCTCCGACAGCCGATAGCGAGTCTCGGGGCCGTGTTCGTCAGTGGCGACCAGAGACTTGTCGACCAGGGCGGTGAGCAGGTCCAGCACCGCGTAGCGGTCAAAATCCTCACCGGAGCAGACCTGCTCCGCCGCCTCTAGGGTCCAGCCCCCGGCAAACACCGACAGCCGCCGCAGCAGGGTGCGCTCCGCGTCGCTGAGCAGTTCATGACTCCAGTCCAAGGAGGCTTGCAAGGTCTGTTGACGTGGCATCACAGTGCGCGCCCCCCCGGTGAGCACACGGAACCGGTCACTTAATGCGCGGCAGATCTGTTCGGGTGCCATCATCCGCACCCGCGCAGCCGCCAACTCAATCGCTAACGGAATCCCGTCCAGATCGTGGCAGATCTGTACTACCGCGGGCGCATTCTCCGCGGTAATCGCGAAATTCGGACGCACCTGTCGGGCCCGGTCCATAAATAGCGACACCGCATCAAACGCACGCAACGACTCGACCGACTCCCGCGCCGTCTCAGCAGGCACCGCCATCGACGGCACCCGCCAGGTGATCTCCCCAGGCACGCCCAGCGGTGCGCGACTGGTCGCCAGAACCGTTAACGACGCACATCCTCGCAGCAGTGCATCTACCAACGCCGCGCATGCTTCGACCAGATGCTCACAGTTGTCCAGCACCAACAGCACCCGGCGTGTCCGTAGATACCCCACCAGCGTGTCTACCGACGGTCGACCCGGTGCCTCACGCAACTCCAACGCCGCAATCACCGCCGCCGACACCAGCATGGGGTCTTCTACCCGGGCCAGTTCCACCCACCACACTCCCTCGGGGTAGCCGTCTATCGCGTCGGCGGCGGCCTGCAACGCCAACCGGGTCTTGCCGCACCCCCCGGCGCCGGTCAGGGTCAGCAGCCGCGCCTGCCCCAAAAGCTCACGAATTTGGGTCAGTTCGTTGCGCCGGCCCACGAAATTGGACAGCTCGCTGGGCAAATTGGTCGGCATTGCCTCCAGCGAGCGCAGAGGAGGAAACTTCGCCGGCAGCCGCGGATGCACCAACTCGAAGACCTGCTCGGGCCGTCCCAGATCACGCAGCCGATGCACCCCCAAATCCACCAGCGCGACATCCTCGGGCAACCGATCCAGTGCCAAATCGCGGGTGGTGCGCGATATCACGGTCTGTCCACCGTGGGCGATCGCGCGCAACCTGGCGCAGCGGTTGATCGCCAGACCGAAATAATTGCCTTCATCCCGCCGCTGGGCTTCGCCGGTGTGCACCGCGATCCGTACACGCAACGCCGCCCCTTCAGGCCAGGTCTGTTGGTGAAGCGTCCGCTGGGCATCTACCGCAGCCGCCAGCGCATCCGAGGCGCGGGCAAACGCGGCCACCACGCTGTCGCCCTCGCCCTGCTCCACCGGCCGCACCCCACCATGGCGCGCAATCGCCTCATCCAACACCTCGTAGTGACTGGAGATAGCGACCCCCATCGCCCGCGGGGCGACCTCCCACAACCGCGCCGAGCCCTCCACATCGGTGAGCAAAAACGTCACCGTGCCCACTGGCAGAGCAAAACTCGCCTGCTCCGGACCGTCTTCGCCCACCGGGGAATCTCCACCTCCACCGCCGACCCCGCGGGCCGGATGCCCACCATCGTCCCACCATCAAGACCAGCCACGCATGCGGATTTCGATGAGCTACAATCCGCTACTTGTCCGCTGCTAGAGCAACACACCAAGAACTGAAATACCTTGAAAACCGATCACAACCCGAAGAAACCCTTAGCCGCGCGGCCGGTCGAACGCGACGAAGACGCCGAAGGCGTCTGGTCCCGCGTCAAGCGCAGCCTGGGCCGGCAGGGCACCAACCGCGCGCCGGGGCGGCTCGTCATCCCGGCTCTGGGGCCGTGGCAGCTAGCCAATTGTGCTGGTCCTCGTGGACACAGCGGGCCCGTGAGGCGTTCTTGTGGCGGGTCTACGGCGGCGCGAAGCTGATCTAGGGCGGAGCTACGCTGCCTATGACCGCCACCATCAGGAGGTCTGTGGGTATGGTCGTCAAGCGCCGTTCCCTTGCCGGAGCCCGCGGGGCTGGGGAAGGATCATCACCAGGAGACGGCGCCGCTCGCTTCACCTCACGAAACTCACACTCCAACGCCGCGATCCGCGCGTCTTTCTCCGCGTCCGAGCCCTCCACCAGCTCACAGTGGGCCGTTTGCCCTTGTCGTCCTTTTCCCCGGTCAACGATGCGTCACCTCCTCCTCAAGCCCGGCGTTTGCCAGCAGGTGCCGCAGGTCGATAAGTAGCTGCACGTCGACGTCTTTTCCGTGGGGCGGGCTGAGCACCATCGTCTCGTCCCCGAGGGTGACCCTCAGCTTGCCGTTTGGCTCCTCGACCGTCGTCGCCACGGCGTCAAGCAATGAGCGCACCTGACGCCATTCCACGTTGGCGCTGGCTGGATGAGCAAAAATGTGCGCAAGCGTGCCCTTATGATGGTTGCTGAGCTGCATATTACGCCCTTCGGTTGGTAGGCATCAGTTCCGCCATACAAGTTCGTTCTTCGACTCGAAGTCCTCGTACGCCTTGCGAGGCCGCGAGCATCCGCGCCGATGTCTCCAGCAGCGCCTGGGCGCGCGGGATATCGACCTTTTCGACGCAGACGCACGACGAGGCCGTCGAGCATGCGGCGGCGGATCTCTCTGGTCTGATGGCGGGCGTCGGTCTTTGGATACTCGGTGCGCGCCGTGAGCCCTCCTGCCAAGACGCGGCTTCTGGTCTCCGATGTCGAGATGATAACCGACAGCGCTCTCGTCGTCATCCAGGCGAGCGTCCGGCTCATCTACCTGTCAGAGCCGCAAAGTCACCGGTCAACCCCAAGCGTGGAGCAAGGAAAGCGTGTCTCCCGTTGCTGCACGGCGCTTGCCGCCGACGTGATGGCGCACAGCTCGATCGGCTCGCCGATGCTCCAGGCTCGCGTGCCACTCGTCTTAACCTTCCAGACGAACTATGGTTCGACGTGTCGATGACGCACAAAGACATTCGCCTGGCTTTGACGGCCGCGCGTGAGCGGCGCGTCCGACTGCCGCGCCGCACTCACCTGTCCCAGGCGAGCCCTAACAAGCAGTCAAAAAGAGGAGACGACTCATGCCTACCAAGATTATTACCAGTTCTTTGCCTCGCGGACGGGATTTGCTGAGGGATCCGCGCTACAACCGGGGCACCGCGTTTACCGTCGAGGAGCGGTCGGCGCTGGGCCTGCACGGCCTGCTTCCACCCGCCGTGCAATCTATTGAACAGCAGCTGGCGCGCGCGTATGAGCAGTACCGAGCCCAACCCGACGACCTGGCGCGCAACACCTTCCTGGCGGCGCTGCATGATCGCAATGAGGTGCTGTACTACCGGCTGCTCGAAGACCACCTCAAGGAAATGCTCCCGGTGGTCTATGACCCCGTGGTGGCCCAAGCGATCGAGCGCTACAGCCACGAATACCGCCGACCTAACGGTGTCTATTTGTCAATAGACGATATCGAGGGTGTAGAAAACGCCTTCCGCAACTACGGGCTGGGCCCTGAGGACGTCGATCTGATTGTGGCCACTGATGCTGAAGAAATCTTGGGCATTGGGGACTGGGGCACTAATGGGATGGGGATCTCAATCGGCAAGCTGGCCGTGTACACCGCCGCCGCGGGCATCCACCCGGATCGCGTCATTCCGGTCATGCTCGACGTAGGGACCGACCGGACCTCGCTGCTCAACGATCCGTTGTATGTGGGTAACCGGCATGGCCGGGTCCGCGGCCAGCGTTATGACGCCCTGATAGCGGCCTACATCGACTGCGCCAGTCGGATGTTCCCGCATGCGTTGTTGCACTGTGAGGATTTCGGTCCGTCCAACGCCCGGCGGATCCTGAACGAGTACCGCAACAAAGTCCGCATCTTCAACGATGACATGCAAGGCACCGGCGCGATCACCTTAGCGGCCGCGCTGGCCGGCATGCGGGTAGCCGAAACCCGACCCAGCCAGCAGCGTGTGGTGATCTTCGGCGCGGGCACCGCGGGGGTTGGGATCGCCGACCAGATCCGGGTAGTCATGATCCGCGACGGGCTTAGCGAGCAGGAGGCGACCCGGCGTTTTTGGTGTGTCGACAAGCAAGGCCTGCTGTTGGATGACATGGACGACCTGCGCGATTTCCAGACGCCCTACGCCCGGCCCCACTCGGAAGTCACCGGCTGGACCACCGACACCCAAGGCCACATCGAGCTGGCCGAAGTCGTCACCCAGGTCCATCCCACCATCATCGTGGGCACCTCCACCGTAAGCGGCGCGTTCACCGAGCCGATCCTGCGAGAAATGGCCGAACACGTCCACCGACCGATGATCTTCCCGCTGTCCAACCCCACAGAGCGCATCGAGGCAGTGCCCCACGACGTGATCATCTGGACCGGCGGACGTGGCCTGGTCGCCACCGGCACCCCCTGGGACCCGGTCTCCTACCAGGGCACCGAATATGCCATTGGCCAAGCCAACAACGCGCTGGTCTACCCCGGCATCGGCCTGGGCACCATCGTCTCCCGGGCCAGCCATGTCACCGACGGCATGCTGCTAGCCGCCGCCGAAGCCATCGCCGGGCTGGTCGATGTCCGCCAACCCGGCGCGGGACTCCTGCCCGCGGTGCCCAACCTGCGGTCCACTTCCGCCACCGTCGCGGTCGCCGTCGCTAAGCAAGCCACACAAGACGGCGTCGCCCAGGCCCAGCTGGCCGACCCGACGCAAGCCGTACAGCAGGCGATGTGGCATGCCGACTATCCCAGTCTTGAGGTGTCGTCATGAGCTCCATCACCACGCTGCGGCTTCGCGACGTTCCGATCGGCACCGACGCCACCGGCACCCGCATCGAGACCGATTCGATGGGTTCTGTTGAGGTGCCGGCCGAGCACTACTGGGGGGCGCAAACCCAGCGCTCCCTGATCCACTTCTCCATCGGCGACGACCACATGCCCAAAGCTGTCTACCACGCCTACGGCTATGTCAAAAAAGCCGCCGCGCTGGTCAACAGCGACGCCGGGCGCCTGGACCGCACGCTGGCCAAGGCCATCGTCATCGCGGCCGACGAGGTCATCGCCGGCAAGCTCGACAGCGAATTCCCGCTCTACGTCTGGCAAACCGGCTCGGGCACCCAGTCCAACATGAACGTCAACGAGGTCATCGCTAACCGGGCCAGCCAGCTGCTAGGAGGGGCGCTGGGCAGCAAACACCCGGTCCACCCCAACGACCACGTCAACATGGGCCAGTCGTCCAACGACAGCTTCCCCACCGCCATGCACATCGCCACCTTGCTCGCGATCGGCGGTCACACGCTGCCACGCCTTGACCAGCTAGCCGAAGCGATCTGGACCAAGGCCGTGCACTGGGTCGACGTGGTCAAAATCGGCCGCACCCACCTCCAAGACGCCACCCCCCTGACCGTCGGCCAAGAATGGTCCGGATGGGCCACCCAGCTGCGGGATGCCCACGACCGCCTCCGCCAGGCAATGGTGGGCTGCCATCAGCTGGCCGCGGGCGGCACCGCCGTGGGCACCGGACTCAATGCCCCCGACGGTTTCGCTGAACAGATCGCGGCTAAACTCGCCGAGCTCACCGGCCTGCCGCTAGTCACCGCGCCGAACAAGTTCGCTGCGCAAGGCTCGCTGGATGCCATGGTCGCCGTCAGCGCCGGCCTGCGCGGGGTCGCGGTCGCCCTGATGAAAATCGCCAACGACATGCGCTGGCTGGCCTCCGGCCCCCGCGCCGGCCTGCACGAGCTGCGACTACCGGCCAACGAACCTGGCTCGTCGATCATGCCCGGCAAAGTCAACCCCACCCAGCAAGAAGCCATGGTCATGGTTTGCCTGCAAGTCATCGGCGAGGACTCCATCGTCGCCGCCGCGGGTGCGCAGGGAAACTTCGAGCTCAACGCCATGCGACCGATCATTATCAACAACGTGCTGCACTCAGCCCGCATCCTCGGCGACGCCGCCGACAAGTTACGCCGCTACAGCGTCGAGGGCACCACGCTTGATCGCGACAACGTCGACACCTACGTTGACCGCTCACTGATGCTGGTCACCGCGCTAAGCCCGTATATCGGCTACGACAAGGCATCGGCCATCGCACACAAGGCCGACGACGAAAACACCACCCTGCGCCAGGCCGCCCTCGCGCTGGGGATCTCCGCCGCGGATTTTGACCGCATCGTCAATCCCAACACCATGGTCGGCCATCCCCGGCGCGACCTCGGGCTTGACAGCGTGTCCTAAGGGGTCACGTTGGCACGGTTTGGGCTGCTGGGGTTGGGGTAGGTGGTCCGAGAATGCATCGCCGTCGCAGGGGAGGTCCGTTGGGATGGCCAAGGTCGCCGATTATGTCCTGCATCGCCTCACCGAGTGGGGCATCCACCGCATCTTCGGCTATCCCGGGGATGGCATCAATGGTTTCCTTGGCACGCTGGATCGGGCCAAGGGTGATCCGGAGATCATCCAGCCGCGGCACGAGGAGATGGGCGCGTTCATGGCCACCGCCCATGCCAAGTTCACCGGGAACATTGGCTGCTGCATGGCAACCTCGGGTGGTGGAGCGATCCACTTGCTCAACGGCTTGTATGACGCCAAGTTG
>Ga0213881_10000995_pt1 | contig 14626 bp, 12 predicted proteins | sample BarmaccoBMER_R08_FD_160104 | JGI IMG/M metagenome (GOLD analysis project Ga0213881, IMG submission 160104) | Barbacenia macrantha exposed rock microbial communities from rupestrian grasslands, the National Park of Serra do Cipo, Brazil - ER_R08 ... | reverse complement strand
CGGCAAGACCGAGGCAGCCATTCGCGCGGTGCTCTCGGGGCTTCCCGACGGCAGCAGCACGGAGGTGATCCCACTCGCGAGTGGGCCGGAGGAGGCGCTCGAGGCGGCCGAGGGAGCCGACGCGTTCATCTTCGGCTCGCCGATCTACCGGGCCTCCTACGCCGCGCCGATGAAGACGCTGCTCGACCGGCTACCGCGCGGAATGTGGGGCGAGCAGTCCGCGCCGATCGGCGGCCGCGCTGTGGTCCTCGTTGGGACGGGCGCCAGCTGGCATCACTTCCTGGGCCTCGACCCGCTGCGCAGCATCCTCGCCGGGTTCTTCGCCGCCCACGTCCTCCCTCCCGGGCTGTACGTTCCCGCGGAGGGCTTCGACGACGAGGGGCGGCTTCGCGAGCCCTTCGCGGAACTGGCCGCGCGGCAGGGGGCGGCTCTGGGCGAACTCACCGAGGCCCTCGCGGGCAGCCCCGCGCTTCGCCTGCTCAAGCCGCAGGCCTGAGGGGCCGGCTACAGCGCCTGCGACACCTGGAGGCGCAGCATGTCCCCGGTGAAGTCGCACGACCAGCCCGTGTAGGCATCTCGGAGCAGCTTCTCCACCGGATACTCGCGGGCGACGCCGTAGCCGCCGTGCACCTTGACCGCGCGCTCGGCGTTCCGGATCGCCGCGTCGACCGCGAACGCCTTGGCGGCGGGCACGAGTCGCGCGGCGGCGGGGTCGCGGCGATCGACCGCCAGCGCCGCCTCCCACACCAGCAGGCGAGCGGCGTGGAGGTCGATCTCCATGTCCGCGAGGTGCAATCCCACGGCCTGGTGCTCGCGTAGCGGCCTGCCCCAGCTGGTGCGCTGAGAGGCGTAGGCCACGGCCGCGTCGCGAGCGGCCCGCGCGACGCCCACAAACCCCGCGGCCAGGCCGAGCGCCATCGGCGCGGCTCCCGCACCCATCAGCTCGAGCCCCCGGCCCTCCGGCCCGAGCCGAGCGCCGGCTGGAACCCGCGCACCGTCGAAGATCACCTCTGCGTGCCACGAGCCTCGCATCCCCAGCAGCTCCGTGGGGGCGCCGACCTCCACCCCGGGTGTGTCGGCCGGGACGTAGAAGACGCTCGTTCCCTCCAGGGGACCGGCTTCGAGGTCGGTGCGGGCGAACACCATGAACGCCTTGGCCACCGCGGCGTTGCTCACGAATGCGGCCTTGCTGCCGCTGATGAGGTAGCCGTCGCCGTCGCGGCGTGCGGTGGTGCGTACGCCGAGACTGGGCTCGGGCAGCGGGCAGAACAGCTCCGAGCCGGCCACGTCGGGCTCGTTCAGGGCGCCGGCGAGGACATGGTCACGGGACTCCGCGAGCTCGCCCAACCAGCGCGTACGCTGCCCCTCGTCTGCCCCGGCGGCGATCATCACGGGCATGCCGGTGCACAGGTTGAGGCTTCCCGCGAGGCCGACGTCGACCGCCCCGAGCTCTTCCTGGACGAGGACGTTATCGATGCACGTCCCGCCGCTCCCGCCGTGCTCGGGTGCGATCAGGAGCGCATGCAGCCCGATGCCGGCCGCCTTGGCGTACATCGCCCGGTAGGCGGCGCGGGCCTCATCTCCGTGCTCGCCGGCGTCCATGCGGCGCGCCAGCGGGCTGAGCTCGCGCCCGGCAAATTCTGCCGCGAGCCTCTGGAGGTCCCGCTGGTCTTCAGACGGCGTCAGCCCGATCATCCACCGCGTCCGCGGAGGATCACGTGCACCGCCTTGAGCTCCATGTAGCTCTCGTACTCTTCGGTTGACTCCTCTCGCCCGAGGCCGCTGTTCTTGGCGCCGCCGAACGGAGTTCCCCAGTAGTGCCGGCCGGTGTCGTTGACCCACACGTAGCCCGCCTGGAGGCGGCTCGCCACGCGGTGCGCGGTGGTCAGGTCCTGCGTCCACACCGATGCGGTGAGGCCGAGCTCGGTGTCATTGGCCGCCGCGATCACCTCCTCGGTCTGATCCCACGACGCCATCGCCATCACCGGGCCGAAGATCTCCTCGCGGCCAACCCGCATCGCCGGGGAGACGTCGGCGAACAGCGTCGGGCGCAGGAAGAATCCCCCGTCCTCGGTCGAGCCGTTGGGCCGGTCGCCGCCGGTGACCAGCCGCGCACCCTCCTCGTTGCCCGAGCGAACGAATCCCATTACGCGTTGGTAATGCTCGCGCGTGACCAGGGGTCCCATGTCGACGTCGTCGGCATATGCGGGCGCCACCCGCATCGCCTCGAGCCGCTCGGCGACCCGGCTCACAAAGTCGTCGTAGATCTCGCCGTGGACGTAGTTGCGCGAGTTCGAGCCACACGACTGACCGGCGCAGACGCCGAAGTTCATCCCGCTGACCGCTCCGTCCACCGCGGCGTCGAGATCGGCGTCGGGGAAGACGATCATGGGATTCTTGCCGCCGAGCTCGAGCGAGACGTGCTTGACCGCGGCGGTGGCGGCCCGCTGCTGGATCTTCAGGCCGGTGGGCACCGAGCCCGTGAAGCCGATGCGCTTGATGGCCGGGTGGGTGACGATCGCGTCGCCGGCCTCCGCGCCGCCGGTGAGCACGTTGAACACCCCGGGCGGGAACACGTCGCGGGCGATCTCCCCCAGAGCGAGCGCCGACAGCGGAACCTGTGGGGCGGGCTTGAGAATCACCGCGTTGCCGGCGATCAGGGCGGCCAGCGTGCGGGTGATCGCGAACATCGCGGGATGGTTGTAGGCGAGGATCTTGCCCACCACGCCGTAGGGCCGGTAGCTCGTGTAGTGCAGGTTGCCCGGGCTGGCTGGAATCGTGCGGCCGCCGTGCCAACGCACGAGCGTCGGCCAGTCGCGAATGTTGGCCAGCGAGATCTTGATGTCCACCCGCGCGGCCGCCAGCGGCAGGCCGCCGTCCACCGCATCGAGCGCCGCCAGACGTTCCTCGTTTGCCTGGATCGCGGCAGCGAGCCGCGAGAAAACCTCGCTGCGGCCCTCAACGCCGATGTCCTCCCAGTCCGGTTGGGCCGCCGCAGCGGCCTCGTAAGCGCGGGCCACATCCTGAGCGCCGGCGCTCGGTACCGAGGTCAACGCCTCTCCGGTGGAGGGGTCGACTGTCTGAAGCGTGGCACCATCTGCTGCGTCGCACAGCTCGCCTCCGATCAGCAGCTTGAAGGCGTGACCGCGGACGTAGGTGCCGATCGGATCTGCGGCGGTAGTCGCGCTCATGGCTCCTCCGGGGTCCAGAGTGAAATTCTCAAGAAGTGTATACTATCTACACATGGTGCCAGCGTGGTCCGCGGTCGTGATGATCCCGCCGCGGTCGCCCTCCTGCAATCGAATCTGCGCATGAGCGCCGTCCCGACTTCCTCAGCCGGCAGGTCGCCGTCCGGCGCCGAGATCACGCCGAAGCTCCTGATCGAGTCCGCCGAGGCGCTCATCCCCCTGCTGCGCGAGGAGCAGGAGCGCACCGAAGAGCGCGGCCACTACTCCATCGGGATGCACGAGCGCTTCGTCTCTGCCGGATTCTCACGCATCCTCCAGCCCCGGCGCTACGGCGGCTACGAGCTCGGCGTACCGACGTTCGTCCGCGTCATGGTCGCCATTGGCACGGGCTGCCCCAGCACCGCCTGGTGCCTGGGCCTCGCCTCAAGCCACGCCTACATCATCGCCAGCCGCTTCAGCGAGGCCGCCCAGGCGGCGATCTTCGGGCCCACTGGCGACTTTCGCTGCCCCCACAGCGTGGCCCCCGGCGGCACGGCCGAGCGGGTGCCGGAAGGTTGGCGGGTGAGCGGACGCTGGCGCTATTGCTCGGGCATCCCGTACGCCACCCATTTCATGGGCACCGCGTTTGTCCATGACGCAGCCAGGGCTCCGCAGCTGTACGCGGTCGTCGTCCCGCGTGAGCAGATCACCGTACTCGACGACTGGCGCGGCGGCGAGGTGCTCGGCATGCAGGGCAGCGGATCCAACACCGTGGTGATCGAGGATGCGGTCATACCCGAACCGTTCGCCGTCCCCTTCGACTGGGACAAGAGCGGCGTGACCCCGGGCATGAAGCTCCACGGCAACCCGATGTACGCCGGGCTTCGCCACGCCTTCTACCACGCCACTCTCGTCGTGCCGATCGTGGGGGCGGCCAAGGCGGCGCTCGACGAGTACGAGATGCTCCTGCGGATGCGCAAGACGACGCTGCCTCCGTTCGGCGAAACGGCTCCCGTCGACCGCTGGCGCAGCCCGGATTACCAGCGCGACTACGGGCTGGCCGTGGGCCTGGTCGACACGGCCGAGGAGCTGCTCTACGCCGCCACCGAGCGCTTCATGCGACTCACGCGCGAGCGCTACGAGCGGGGCGAGCTCTACACCCTCGAGGACGACGCGAGGATCTACGGCATCCTTCAGCACGCCGGCGACATCGCCGCCCGCGCGGTGGAGCACATGTTCCATACCGGTGGCTCGAGCGCGGCCAGGCGGGGAGAGCGGCTGCAGCGCTACTTCCGCGACGTGGCGATGTACTGCGGCCACCTGAGCGCCCAGCGGCTCGACCTGGCCGGGGATTTCGGGCGCCTGTACCTCGGGGTCGAGGGCCCGGGCGGCCACTTCCGCCGACCATGATCGAAGACGTCTACGTGATCGAGGGGGTCGCCCACGGCCTGCACTTCGCCCCGGAGAACCAGACCGACTCCGTGCACGCCGACATCGGCTCGATGGAGCACCGCCGAATCCACACCATGCTCTCGCCCGCCCACCGGCCCGAGTTCATCCTCGACAAGGAGCGCTGGCTGCGAGGCGCCGATCCTGACCTGCTCGCCTCGAGCATCTTCGCCGAGAGCTGGAGCGACTTTGCCATCTACCACGGCGTGCCCCAGTTCGGGGTGTTTCGCGACGGCGGCTCGCCGCTGTGGGTGGGGGCCGACATGCGCCGCCGCTGGCCAAACCGGGTCGCGCTCTATGGCCCCGTCGATCCCTATGCCTCGGATGCGCTGGACGAGGTCGACCGCCTGGTCGAGGAGGAGCGGGTGGTGGGGATCAAGTTCTACCCCGCGGACCTTGTGCACGGCCGGGTGCAGACCTTCCACATGGACGACGAGCGGCTCCTCTTTCCCATCTATGAACGCGCGCGCCAGCGCGGGCTTCGCAGCGTGGCCGTACATAAGGCGATCCCGCTCGGTCTCTTCCCGTCCCATCCCTATCGGGTCGAGGACGTCGAGGTGGCGGCCGCCGCCTTCCCGGACCTCACGTTTGAGGTCGTGCACGGTGGGTTCGCGTTCCTGGAGGAGACCGCCATGCTGCTGGGGCGCTTCCCCAACGTGGTCGTGAACCTCGAAGGAACCACCGCCTACCTGAACAATGCGCCTCGCCGCTTCGCCGAGATCATCGGCACGCTCCTGGCCCAGTTCGACGCCGAGGACCGCATCCTGTGGGCGACCGGGGTGAGCGCCGTCCATCCCCAGCCGCCGCTCGAGGCCTTCTGGTCGCTGGAGATCCCAGAGGAGCTAATCCAATCCGGCTGCCGACCGCTGACCCCGGAAGCCAAGCGCAAGATCCTCGGCCTCAACGCGGCCCGACTTCTGGGGCTGGACATCGAGTCACTCAAGAAGTCCCAGCGCAAGGACGAGTTCGGCCTCGACGGTCATCTCGCGGCCCCCTGGAGCGGGGATGTCGCGTTCACCCCGGAGCGTCGGCCGTGACCGAACAGGACGTTCGGTGCGCCCTGAACCGGATACAGGATCCCTGCAGCCTGGCCGCCGGCGCCCCCGCGGGCATCGACGAGCTCGGGCTGCTCAGCGAGATCAGCGTGCACAACCTCGCCGAGGGGGCGCACGTGCGGGTGGGAATTCGCCTCACCGACCCGGTCTGCATGATGGGCGCGGCGTTCCTGGCCAGCGCCCGAGACCTACTGGCCGGCCTCGATGGCGTGGCGAGCGCGGAGGTGTGGCTCGACGAGCGCTCGGACTGGTCGCCGGCGAACATGGCGCCGGCGTACCGGGCGCGGTTGGAGCAGATCCGCGCCGCACGCCGACGCTGATCGGCGACCCGCTAGATGCGGTCGCGGAGCCGGAGCTCGCGGCCATAGCCGGCCACCACCACCAGGATCAGGATCCCGAAGATGATCTGCTGGTCGGCCGAGCTGTAGCCCTTGCCGACGAGCACGGTGGAGAGCACGGTGAGCACGAGCGCGCCCAGCACGGTCCGCCAGTAATCGCCGCGCGCCCCGAAGGCCGTGCCGCCGACGATCACCGCAGCCAGCCCCTCGAACAGGTACGGGTCGCCGAGGGTGGTGCCGCCCGCGCCCGCATAGCCGGCGATCAGCACTCCGAGCAACGCCGCGAGCAGCGCGCTGGCGGCGAACGCGCCCACCCACACGCGTCGGGTGCGCACCAGGGCCAGCTCCGCGGCGACGGGGTTCGAGCCGGTGGCGTAGACGTGGCGACCCGCCAGCGTGCGACGCAGCACGACCCCCAGCACGATCGCCACCACCGCCCAGATGACCACCACCGGAGGTATGCCGATCCCCAACGTGGTGCCGTTCACCGAGCTCAGCCTGCCGAGGAAGGTCGGAGGCGAGCCCGTCTGCTGGCCGTGCGTCCACACGAGCAGCCCGCCAGTGATGACCGAGGCCATCCCCAGCGTGACGACGAGCGGCGGAACGCGGAAGCGGTGGGAGACGTAGCCGTTGACCGCCCCCAGTACGAGCGCAAAGGCCATGATCACCAAGAGCGCGGGCACGAACGCCCAGCCGTGGCTGCCGGTCAGCTCCGACATGAGGATGGCCCCCAGCGAGATGAACGCGGGGATCGAGAAGTCGATCCCGCCGACCAGCACCACGATCGTCTGGCCGGCGCCGGCCAGGCCCAGGAACGAGGCGGTGACCAGCATCGAGTAGACACTCTGCTTGGTGGCGAAGTCGGTGACCGTCCAGGTGCCCCACTCGAACAGCGCCACGAGCGCGATGATTTGGAAGAGCTGAAAGCGCCGCTGCACCGCGCCCAGCCGCACCCACAGCGACGGCCTCTCCGCGCGGTCCGCGCGCGCCTCGGCGCCGACCGTGCTCACGCCGTCCTCGCCTTCACCGCGCGCGGCGCCGCGAGCATCGAGCTGAACACGATGGCAAGGAGCAGGAGCATGCCGTACACCACCTGCAGCCACAGGTCCGACACGGCCAGCGAGTCGAGCAGCGTCTGGATCAGGAACATGATCGCCGCGCCCGCCACCGAGCCGATCAGGCTGCCGCGGCCGCCGAGCAGCGACGTGCCCCCGATGGCGACCGCGGCCAGCGCCGGCAACGTGTACTGGATGGCCTGGGAGGCATCGCCCGACTGGGTGGCGGCGGCGAGCGCGATGCCGGCCACACCGGCGAGCACTCCGCCCAACGTGAAGGCGATCACGCGTACCGCGGTCACATTGACGCCTGCCGAGAACGAGGCGGCGTCGTCGCCGCCCACCGAGAACAGCGTGCGCAGGTAGGCGGTGCGGCCCAGGGCGAACCAGAGCAGGAACGGAACCACGATCAGGATGAGCGCGCCGGGGATCGGCCCGACCTTGTTGCCGAGATGAGCCAGCCAGGACGCGGTTCCGGTGGTCGGGTTGGGCAGGATCTTCTGCGCGACGCCCTCGAGCACGAACAGCGTGCACAACGTGGCAAGCACGGCCTGGAAGCGCATCCCGGCCACGAGCACGCCGTTGATCGCCCCCACCACGGCACCGATCCCGAGCGCGATAGGGACCGCCACCCAGGGGCTGCCCAGGCCGTGGGGGATCAGAACGGCCACGATCACGATGTTGATCAGGTTCAGCAGCGGCCCGATGGAGATGTCGATGTTGCCTGCGCCGCTCAGGATCTGGGGAGTGCTGGCCATGGCGGCGAGCGCGAACGGAGCGAACGTGGCCAGGGTGGCCGGCCACGAGCTCGGCGTGGCGAAGCTGGAGCGCGCGACGACGTTCGCGATCAGCAGCGCGATCGCGATCACTGCGGCGAACCCCCACGGGCGCGCGCGTAACGTATCGATCAACGCCTGTCCCCGTCTCACGCCGATTCCCCGAAGAAGGCGGAGATCAACGCCGTGCGTGAGAGCTGCTCGCGCGAGAGCGTCCTCGACAGCGAGCCTTCGCGGAACACCAGCACCCGGTCCATCAGCTCGACATGCTCGTCGACCTCGGTGGAGACCATCACGACCGCCACCCCCTGGCCGGCCAGCTGCTCGAGCACGCGGTAGAGGTCACGCTTGGCGCCCAGATCCACCCCGCGAGTCGGATCGTTGAGCAGCAGCACGCCCGGACGAGCAGCCAGCCAGCGGGCCAGGATCACCTTCTGCTGGTTGCCGCCGCTTAGGGCCACGATGGGCTGGTTGGGGTGGGCCAGCCGGATGCCGAGCCGCTGGACGTACTCGCCCAGCCGCCGGCGCGTGGCCCGCCACCGCACCAGGGCGGCCCTGCGGTCGCTGCCGAGCGTCGGCACCGAGAAGTTCTCCAACACCGATAGGGTGGGAAACACCGACTCGGCGCGGCGGTCGCGCGGCACGTAGACCACCCCGGCCCGGAAGGCCTCGAGTGGTGAGCCGATCTCGGTGCGGGCCTCCTCGCCCGCCAGCACGCGCCCCGCGTTCGCCCCGGCGCCCCGCAGCGCCTGGAGGAACGCATCCTGGCCGTGACCCTCGAGGCCGGCGAGCCCGACCAGCTCCCCGCCGTGGATCTCCACGTCGATCGGCTCCGCGGCCGGATGCAGTCTGAGTCCCTCGGTACTCAGGAGGGCCTCGCCGCGCACGCGAGCGCGGGAGGGGACCGTCTCCACGCCGGCGGTCAGGTGGTCCTCGCCCGTCATGTGGCGCACGATCACCCCGGTGTCGGCGTCCCCGCGCCCGAGCGTGGCCACGCTCTGACCCGAGCGCAGCACGGTCACGCGGTCGGCCAGCTCCTGGATCTCGTCCATGCGGTGGGAGATGAAGATCACTCCCACCCCCTGTGCGCACAGCCGCTGGATCGTCGCGAACAGGCGATCGCGGGTGGCCACGTCAAGCGCGGAGGTCGACTCATCGAGGATCAGCACCCGGGGGTCGCGGACGAGCGCACGGGCGATACAGCAGGCCTGTCGATCGCTCAGCGACAGCGCCTCCGCCGGGACGTCCAGCGGGGGCGGCGTCACGAGGAGCTCGCCGAGCGCCTCCTCGGCCCGCCGTCGCTTCTCCGCCACCGGCACGCGACGGGCGAACACGCCGTCGGTCCCCAGCCACACGTTCTCGAGCACCGGCTGCGGCCCCACCACGAGGACCTCCTGGAACACGGTGACGACGCCCGACTCCTGGGCCGCGCGGGGACTGGGACGCCCCCGCACCCGCCGTCCTCCGATCGCCACCTCGCCCGCGTCCGGGCGGTGCACGCCGGCCAGGATCTTGACCAGCGTGCTCTTGCCCGATCCGTTCTCGCCCACGATCGCGTGCACCTCGCCGGCCCGCAGCTCGAACGTGCAGGAGCGCAGCGCCCGCGTGGGGCCGAACGCCTTCGCCAGTCCATGCACCTCGAGCAGGATCCCGGCCGGCTGCGCCTTGTGGGGCGCAGCGGGCGGCACGGCCGCAGGCGCGCGTGCCGCCGTCATTTGCGTCGGAGGCGGGTTCTCGCTCACCCGTTGAACAGCGGCGCGAGGAAGTGGTCCGGCATCCAGCTTCCGGACGGTCCGGAGACCGGCGCCTGACTCGTTGGCCCCGCACCGGGAACCACCCACTGGGAGAGGTTGGAGTTCGTGATCAGCGCGCCAGGCGAGACGATCTCGTTCACCTTCGGGCCGTGACCACTGAGGATCTGCGAAACCGCGTAAGCGGTGGCTCGCGCGATGTCGTCGGGCGGGATGGTGGTGGCCACGGACTTGTACGTGCTCCTGTGCGCGTTCCAGTACGCCAGATCGCCCGCCGACGCCTGAATGTTGCCGAGCGACGGCTGCGGACGCCCGGTCTGTTCGAAGGCCTGGATGATCCCGCTGCCCATCACCGCGGCCTGCACCGCGCCGGCGACCGGCTGAGGGTGACTGGAAAGCCAGGTCAGCGTGGCCTGCTTGGCGAGCGGAGGTGAGAACTCGCCGACGATCGAGCTGTCGAGCTTGATGTTCGGGCACTTGGCGAACACGGCGTTGAAGCCGACGAAAGCCTGCTTGTCGTTCCCGGTCGTGGGGATGCCGTGCACTCCGATCACGGTGCCCTTGCCGCCAGTCAGCTTTGCCACGCCGGCCGCCATGTTCAGGCCGTCGGCGACCGAGTTGGCGGCGACGCTGATCGCGTCTGGGGTGGGGATGCCGTTGAGTACCGCGACGAGCGGGATCCCGGCAGCCTTGGCCTTCGCCGCCAGCGGCACCATCGCCGGAGGAACGATCGGCTCGGTCACGATCACGCTCACGCCCTGCTGGATCAGCTGATTGACCTGCTGTATCTGTACCGTCGGTTGAGTCGGCGACGAGGTCAGGACGGTCACATGGCTCACGCCCTTGACCGTGCCCAGCTGCCGGCTGAGCGCCGAGAGCAGGGCCGCATTGTAGGGGTTGCCCGGCTGGCTCAGGGCGACCCCGATCGTGAAGTTGCCGGTGCTCTTGGGCTTGAAGTGCGCGAACGCGCTCGGGAGGATCGCATCGGCATTCCCGTTGTAGGCCGTGGTGTAGGTCGAGCCGAGCGAGGCGATCACGCCGCTCGAGTCGTGGATGGGCAGCGAGGGGACGGTCCCGCAGCTCGTTCCGGCGGTGGGCGATGACGAGTTCGAGGAAGCTGTGGTCCCCGACGGGGCGCTCGAGGAAGAACCGGAACTGGTCTTTCCGCAGGCGGCCAGGGCCAGGCTCAGCGTGGCGATCCCTACCAGCCAGGTACGGCGCCGGGCCCACCAGCGCATCGGCGCGCCGGAATCATGTCCTTGCATCTTCTCCTCCTGCCCTCGCGGGCCTAGTGTGGGGGTTAGACCGTAGGAGTGTATACAGTCGCCAGCGGAAGTGGCACGAAACCATCGTTAGCGGTGCCGGCACACAAGCCGCACCGCTGCTCCAAGCAATTCGAACACGAAGTATGGTTCTTATACCGTGGACGTCGCCTATCGAATGGTGTACGGCGCGATCGCGCGGCGAATCACGCACGGGCCCCAGTTCGAGTCGCCGTGTGAGGTCTCGGACGAACAGCTGGTCCGGGAGCTTGCCCGGGCGGTGGCGGACTACCTGCTCTAGCCCCGCCCGGGCTCACTCGAGCTGGGTTCAGCTCACTTTGATCCGGATCTTCTTCGTGGCCGTGTTACCGGCGGCGTCCTTCACCGTCAGGGTCACCGTGTACCGGCCGCGATGCTTGAACACGTGCTTCACGGTCCTACCGTGGGCCTTGCGGCTGTGGTCGCCAAACGCCCAGGTGTAGGACACGACGCGGCCGCCTAGCTCCTTGCTCGTGCTGGTGAACTTGACCGTTCGCCCGGCCTTCGGCCCGTGCGGCTTGACCGTGAAAGCCGCCGTGGGCATCGGCACCTCGATCGCTCCTATGTCGCAGCCTTTGCCCTGGGGACGGCGGGTTCCCACCTGGTCGAAGTGCAGGTTGACGTAGACCGGGGCTAGAGCCGCGACAGCCGGCGGGGCGCAGGCGGACTTCGGGATCACGTCGATGAGCCTGCTGCCCTTCTTGGGCACGATCTCGAGCGCGCCGGTGGTCGTGAACTCGGGCTCGAACTTCGGGTCGCCACCGCCGGACCGGTCGCCCGGGCCGCCGCCGAAGCCGCAGCTCTGATCAGCGCTGAAGTTGTAGCCGTAGGACTTCGTGCCCCCGTTGATCTGGCAGTCCGGATAGGTCTTGCCCGTCGGGTGTGAGAGGCCGACCGCAGAACCGAACGAGGCCAGGCCGCCCTGTTGGACGTTGATGTTCTGCGCCGTGTTGTCCTGCACCGTCGAGTAGATCATCGTGAGACCGCTGCTGGCCGCGATCCCGCCCACGTTGGCGGGCGACCCCGGGGCGGTGCCGCCCGTGTTGCCGGTCACGGTTGAATTGACAAGTTCCATCGGTCCAATGGAGGCGATCCCTCCGGCGAGCTCGGTGCCCGAGTTCGTGTTGAACGTGGTCCCGGTGATCACGAGCTTGCCTCCGCCATTGGCCACGCCTCCGCCGGCGGCGTCGGAGTGATTGTTGGTGAAGACGTCGTTCTTGAGGTCGAGCTCGCCGGTTCCCTGTGACCAGACACCTCCACCCGGCTGCCCGGCGGCGTCGCCGCCCGTCAGCGTGAGGTCGTTGATGTTGACCAGCTCGGCGGTCTGGAGGTTCAGGATGCGGTCTCCGGGGCAGGTCTGGCGCAGCGTGTTGCCGTTGCCCTCGAACGTGACCGGCACGCTGCCGAAGTAGGTGAGCGGGCCCTCCCGATTACTCGTATCGGTCCCCGGGGCGCACTGGCTCAGCGTGTAGGTCCCGCGGGCGGCGAGCACGATCTCCACCTCTCCGCTGGCGGCGTTGGCCTGGTCGATCGCCTGGCGCAGCGTCGTCTTGCCCGCCACGGTTCCGTCCTGCGTAGTGGTCACGTTGATGGCTTGGATCGCCAACGCTGGTGTGGCCAGGGCCAGAGACCCTCCCGTGACCAACAACGCGAGCAGCCCGCAACGGGTGCCCGCGCCTCGGATGATGCTGCGCACTGTCACTCCTCCTCTCGGCGGCCGGGGCCGCACATTCCTTTCAGCACGAGGTCTCCCACGTGCTCCTTTCGTTCCTTGATGAAGTCCGCAGCGAGCGGATCGACTTGTAGAACACGCGCCAGCGTGTCGCGATGCGCAACCGGGAACCAGCACATACCCGCGATGCTGAGCATCAACTGGGCCAGGTCGTACCCGGGCGGCAGGTGCGCTCGGAGCGCCTCACCCATTCCCTCGAGCGCCGCCATCACAAGCTGTGTATGCGTCTCGGCCAACCCCAAGTGGCCGCTGCTGCTCAGCGCCTCCCACTCGACCAGGCGCACGAAGCGAGGATTCGCGGCCAAGAAATCCAGATAGGCGGACACGGCGTGGCGGAACACCGCCGGACCGTCGAGGTTCAGCTTCTCGGCCTCCTCCTGTGCGGCCCTGAGCGAGCCCCTTGCCTGCTCGAAGGCGCGGGCGAGCACTGCTTGGTAGAGCTTCTCCTTGGAGCCGAAGAAGTATCCGGGGGTACCGCGGGAGAGCCCGGCGCGCAGACCGACAGTCTGCATGGTGGCGCTGGCGTACCCCTGTTCGGCGAATACGTCGGTGGCAGCCTCGAGGATCGCCTCGCGACTGCGCGCGGCGTGACGTTTCGCGGTTGGCAGCTGCTCCGTCCTCGAAGACCTCGCCTCCACGGGCGGCACTGTAGCTTGCCATCCAGCAAGTTGTCAACAAGCGACTGAATCCAGTTGACACGTAGCTTGCGAGCTGACAAGCTAGTTGCGATTGCCGCCCCGGCGGGACGGAATGGCGCCCGAGCCCTGGGACACGTAAAGCGGGACGAAATGGCGCCCGAGCCCTCGGGCACGTAAAGCGGGACGAAGACGGCGCCCAGCGGTGAGGCGCCGGAATACAGGACAGGAGCGACACAGGCATGGCCCTAGAGACCGAGCAGCAGCCGACAGCAATCCGCTTCCCCGACCCCGCGGTCGATGGCTACCACCAGTGCTGGTACGCCGTCGCGATGTCCGACGAGGTGCCGTCCGGGCGGGTATTGGGCAAGGAGTTCCTCGACGGGCGGATCGTGGTGTGGCGCGGGGATGACGGCGTGGCCCGCGTGCACAGCGCCTACTGTCGGCACATGGGGGCTGACCTCGCCCTGGGCGAGGTCGACGGCTGCGTGCTCCGGTGCGAGTTCCATCACTGGGAATATGGGGCCGACGGGCGCTGCGCGAAGATCCCGGTCCAGGATCACATTCCCGAGCGCGCGCGTTTGTTCTCCTTCCCGACCCAGGAGCGCTTCGGCTTGATCTGGGCGTTCAACGGCGAAGCGCCCCTCTACGACCTGCCCGCGTTTCCCACGACGGCGACCGAGGACATCGTCTCCCGGGTCTTCCAAATCGAGCCGCTGCCCGTGCCTCCCTACGTGATCCTCTCCAACACGCACGACTTCCAGCACGTGGCGATCATGCATGGGGCGACGATGGAGCACGAGCCGCAGCATTTCGACGTCCAGGAGCACACGATCGAGTTCGAGAACGAAGTCCACGATCCGACTTTGGGCACGACTCAGCAGCACTTCAAGATCTTCGGCACCAACACGCTGACCCTGGCCAACCAGACCGGCCCGATGCTGCTGCTGTCCCTGTTCACGGCAACCCCGATCAACAACGCGGCCACCACCGGCTACACGGTCACCGGCACGCTCGCGGCGGCCCCCGATCCTCAGCGGATCATCGATCACGGCGAGCACTTCGCTCGCACGATCATGGAAGACGACAACCCCGTGCTGATGACCATGCGCTTCCGACCCGATACGCCGATCGCGGCCGACCGAGCGCTCATGCGCTGGTTCCGCCGCGCCGCCGAGTATCCCGCGGCGCATCCCTCGAGGGAGCTGATCACCTGAGCGACTCCTCCGACCGGCCGGTTCTGGTCACCACGCCGGGCGGCAACGTCGGCAGCCAGGTGGTGCGGGCATTGCTGGCGCGGGGCATACCCGTCCGCGCGGCCGTCCGCGACCCGGCTGCGGCCACACTTCCCGACACGATCGAGACGG
>Ga0213881_10000994_pt1 | contig 14647 bp, 14 predicted proteins | sample BarmaccoBMER_R08_FD_160104 | JGI IMG/M metagenome (GOLD analysis project Ga0213881, IMG submission 160104) | Barbacenia macrantha exposed rock microbial communities from rupestrian grasslands, the National Park of Serra do Cipo, Brazil - ER_R08 ... | reverse complement strand
GTGGTCACGGGCGGCCCGCGCCTGGGTGATCTGGAAGCGGGCGCGGTGGCGGCTGTGTTCACTCCCCGGGTATCGGTTGTCTCAGGTGGGCTGGCTTGCCTAGCCGGAATCGGTCTACTCGCGGTGATGGTGCCGGCTTTCGTGCGCTACGACGCCCGGGTCGCTGCTACCCGGCCTGCGGTGGGGGAGGTGTCGCCCTAAACCCCAGCGCGACTAAGGCAGGTAGCGGCGGAGCCACTCGATGGTGGCCACCCAGGCCGCTTCGGCCTGGGTGGCGTTGTAGCGCGGACCAGTGTCGTTGTGAAACGCGTGATCCACACCGGGGTAGACGGTGATCCGGTACGGATGCCCGGTGCGGCGCAGCTGTTGCTCGATCTGGTCTTTCGTGCTGGTAATCCGGGTGTCCCGCTCGGCGTAGATGGCGAACACCGCCGCCGGAGTTGTGGCCAGCCCGGCCATGTTCGCCGGTGGCGGGCCGTAGAAGGGCACCGCCGCTTTCACCTTGGTGCCCGCGGCCAGGATGTTCCAGGTCATCCCACCACCGAAACAGAAACCTGTGATGCCCAGCCGGTCGCCGGCGCCTGCCGTCGACAGCGCGGAGATCGCGTGTTGCAGGTCGGACACCATGGTGGTGGGATCCTGCTTGCCCAGCGCGGCCGCGTACTCAGCTGGATCGCTGAGTTTGCCGGCACCACCCTGGCGAGACAGTAGATCAACGGCGACGGCGCTGAATCCCGCCGTGGCGACCCGGCGGACCACATCTTTGATGTGCTCCACCAGACCACGGTTCTCGTGGACCACCAGGACACCGCCCGCTGCGGCACCCTGGCGCGGCTGGGCGGCATAACTGATCAGCGGCGCACCATCTGCGCCGGTCACCGCCATCGGCGCGATGGTGATGCGGGCATCGTCGGGCCGTACCGTCACCCCGTCAGTGGTGGGTTGCGCCGGTGGGGTAGCGAACGGGTACGGCGTGCTGGTCGGCCGCGACTGCGGCGAGGGAGGTGTCCGGGACGGTTCGCTTGCGCAGCCTGCCGCCTCGAGCAGCAGCATCGTGCTGGCGACGCTGCCGGTGATCAAGGTCACCCGGCGCAGCAGTTCCCGCCGGCTGATCAATCGAGCATCGAAGTCCTCGATGTGCTCGCCGATCAGGTAGCGCTCAAAATCGGTCATCAGTACCGCCTCAGCCGGGACTGTTGTGCTCCACGTGGGCACCCGGTTTGGAGGAGTTGTCGATATCCAGCGTAGGGCGGCCGCCGTCGGTGCTATTACCGATCACCACGCAGCCTGTCGAGTCGTCGATAATGATGATTCCCCGGGTCACGTTGGGCCCAGAGATCCTGTTGTCACGAACCTCGACGTTGGGCCAGCGGCGCAGGTTCACCGCTTGCGCGCCGTTGGTCGCGCAGGTGTTGTCCACGAAGGTGATCGAAGGAACGCCGGTGGGCGCGCCGCTGTTACCCCGCTGGTCGCCTGTGGCGATCAGGCATTGCGCGCCGACGTTGCGGCAGGTGTTGCCGGCGATGAGGACGTCGAAGGTCGGCGGGCTGTTGTCGTCGTAGGTTTGGAAGCAATCCGGGTGCGGCGGGTTGGCGTAGCCGCGATCGGAAATGTCCGTGACGGTGTTCTCGGTGATCCGGTGCCCGCTGCCGAAAAATCGCATCCCATCGGCGTCGCCATTGTCCCGGGCGAGCGTATCGCTGACCTTGTTGTGGCTTACCGTGATGCGCTGACCGTCGATCCAGATGCCCACGGTATCGACGTGCTGCACCGTGTTCGAGTCGATGATCGAGTTTTGGCAGCGCTCGCAGGTGATCCCACTCCGCTGGGTGTCATGCACGGTGTTATGGCGGATCGCCAGGTCGTCACCGTTGAGAAAGATTCCCTCCCCCCCAGCGACGGTGAAGCCCTCGATGACAACGTGGTCTGCGGTGATGTGGATGCTGCGCACCGCCACCCCGTCGGATCGCAGGGTGATCAGCCTGTTAGGGGCTCCCGAGTGAGTCATGGTCACATCGGTGCTGGACATGTCGCCGCCGGTGAAGCACAGCGTGGTCCCCGGCGAGGCAGCGTCCAGCGCTGCCGGCACCTGCTCGGCTTGACTGACCGTGTGAGCGCACGGTGCTGGGCGCTCCTGGCTCGGGCCGGCAGCCGAGTTCGGGCCGGCTGCCGAGTTCGGGCCGGCTGCCGGGTTTGGGCCAGACGGCGGTCTCGGACTGGGCTGGAGGCTCGGGCTCACCGGGGAACTTCGCCCCCCGCAACCGGCGGCCATGACCAGGGCCAGTGCCGGTACCCAGATGGGCGCCATCCGATGCAGCACTTGACCCATCCGGTGCGCAATATCCACCCGTGCAGCGTATGGCCCGCTTCGCTGCGGCCCGCGCTCACCGTCAGGAATGGCGGATTGACGCTGGTCGGTAGGCCGCTAGCCGATCACTCGGGGTGAGCCAGAGGTCAACGGCACGATCCACCGTGCAAATCCATGCGACGTCAACAACCATCCAGAGAATCGATAGATCAAGTACGGCTAGCGGTCACCAGATCTTGACGCGCTGGTCAGGCGGACGGAACAGTTTGTCGCCGGGCTTGACATCGAAAGTCGTGTAGTACTCGGGCAGGTTGCTGACGACCCCGTTGGTCCGGAACTCATTCGGGCTGTGCGGATCGCTCAACAGCTGCGCCCGCAGATCTTGCTCCCGGGTCTTGCCCCGCCATACCTGTGCCCATCCCAGGAAAAAGCGCTGTTCGCCGGTGAAGCCGTCTATTACCGTGGCCGGCCGGCCGCCAAGGGACAGCTGGTAGGCCCGTAGCGCCACAGTCAGACCAGACAGATCGGCAATGTTTTCGCCCAAGGTCAGTTCACCGTTAACGTGCTCACCGGGCAACGGTTCGTAGGCGGAGTATTGCGCGACCAAAGCTTGGGTCCGGGCCGTGAAGCGTTGCAGGTCCTGCGGGGTCCACCAGTCCCGAAGATTGCCGGCTCCATCGAATTTGCGGCCCTGGTCGTCGAATGCGTGACTGATCTCGTGACCGATCACTGCGCCGATCGCGCCGTAATTGACCGCATCATCGGCGTGGGGGTCAAAAAACGGTGGCTGCAGGATTGCGGCCGGGAAGGTAATATCGTTGAGGTTCGGGTTGTAGTAGGCGTTGACCGTCTGCGGTGTGGTGAACCATTCCTTGCGGTCTACTGGCTTGCCGAGCCGATCCAGATCACGCTGGAATTCGAGTTGCGCCGAGCGCAGCACATTGCCTACCAGGTCGTCGCGGGTGACGACCAGTTTAGAATAATCCTTCCACGCATCCGGGTAACCGATTTTCACTGCCAGCTTGCTGAGCTTGTCCCGAGCTTGGGCTTTAGTCGCGTCGCTCATCCAGTCCAAGCCGTCGATGGAAGAGCGGTAAGCATCGATCAGCCTGCCGACCAGCGCGTCGATCCGTTTTTTGGCGTCCGGGGGGAAATACCGCTGCACGTATCGCTGACCCAGCAGATCACCTAACGCGTTGTCGACCGCGGCGACCCCCCGCTTCCACCGGGGACGCATCTCCTGCTGACCGGCCAGGTCCCGGCCGCGGAATTCGAAACGAGCGGTGACGAAGTCATTGCTCAGGTAGGGAGATAGATCATCGATGAGCTTGAACCGCAGGTACGACTTCCAATCAGCCAACGGCACGGTGGCCAACTCGGTGCCCAAGGCAGCGAAGAAGCTCGGCTCGGAGACGATGAAGTCGGGGGTGTGCACGCCAGCCGCATCGAGGTAGGTCCGCCAATCCAAACCCGGAGTGTGCGCAGTGGCGTCGGACACGGCGAACTTGTTGTAAGTCGCTGTCGCATCGCGGTCCTGCGCGGCGGGCCACTGGGCCTGGGCAAGCCGCATCTCCACAGCGAGTGCCCGGTCGGCCTCGGCAGCCGGATCCGGGATGCCAGCCAGCCCCAGGACTCGCGTCGCGTAGGTTCGAAACTGATCCCGCAGCGTCACAAACTGGGGATCGGTTTTCAAGTAATAGTCCCGGTTGGGCATGCTCAGGCCACCCTGGGAGACGCTGGGTATGTACGCATCGGCGTTGCGCGCGTCCTGGTTGATGCTCAGCGCGATGGGCGTGGGCGTGCCGGTTTGGGCGCTGCTGGCGAAATACCGCAGGACATCGGTGGGGTTGGTCAGCCCGTCGATGCGGGCGAGCGATGAACGCAGCGGAGTGGCCCCGAGCGCATCGAGGTGCGTGGTGTCCATGAAGCTCGCATAGAAGTCCCCGATCCGCTGATCAGGACTGCTCGCCGCGGCATGGTGAGCTGCGGTGTCTTCGACAATCGCCCTCAAGTCTTGGTCTGCTTTGTCGGCAAGCGCGTCGAATGCACCGTATCGGGTCCGATCGGGCGGAATCTCGGTGGTCTGTAGCCACTGGCCGTTGACGAACTGGAACAGGTCGTCCTGGATGCGAATATGCCGGTTGTAGCCAGACAACATCAGACCTGATGTCAGCGGCGCCGGCGAGGCGGGCGTGGACGGGGCACCAGCGCAGGCCGTCACCGCCCAGACCAGCGTCACCGTGAGCAGAGTCAGCAGTAACCGAGATCGAGTCACGCCGGGGACGATAGACCAGGGGGCGGACAACACTCGGTGAGGTGGAACGGGCGCCCAGGGTGTTGGTGTCAGAACGTGGGGATTCGTCCGGGTGGGTTGGGTCGCCGGTTGGGAGTGGTAGTGGTGGTCGTTGGGGTCCCGGTGGTGCAGCAGTCAGGGTGGCGGGGTGACTGACTAGCCTGGGGTCTGTTCGATCCGGTGGTGACGTTGGCATTTGATCCCGTGCAATCGCTCTACTGCACACGTCCCCAACTAGCCAAAGGCGAGTGCAGCGCCAGCTCAGCGTCGGCGGCCAAGCGCAATGCATCTGCTCGCTGCGCTGCTGTTTGGGCCCGCTGCCAGGCGCTCTGAGCGCGATCCCGGGCGTGGACAAACTTACGTATGCGCGCCTGAGCTGCGATGTCGCTGCCGCCCACGAATGACGCCTTCCATGGTCGGGGGATGTCGCCGGGTCAACGATGGCTTACTGCCGCCGTGACGGTGACAGTAAGCGTCACCGTTAGTGCTTTTGGTCCTGATCAAAGCCCGGTGCCGGAATTGTGCCGAGTTTGGTCTCGTACTCTGCCACGACACGAACCAGCAGCGGAATCATCGATTTGAGGTGTGCCCAACTCATGGCCACCCGCACCACCTCGGTGGTGATCACTTCGGAAGACGCAGTCCGCAGCGCACCTGCGTGATCGTGATGACCAAACACCATCGTGACATCAAAGGGTCCGGCCGCCACCATCATCACGTTGGCATAAAGCTGCCCAGCCGGTGGTCCAGCCCAGGTGGAGACGGTGAGCTCCTCGTCAGCCATGCCACCGGCCATCTCCCCGGCACGGTGTGATCGTCATCGCTGCCCTGGTGTGACCGTCTGGCAAGGCAGTGGGTCCCGACGCTGACGTCATGACCCCGGCGACGCCGCAGCTGGACACCTCGCTGCGCGGGCCTGGCATCGCAGTGGAGGTGCAAGTCACCGTGCCAGAGTTGGGCGCGCAGCGCGTCATAGACAGCACACACACATCAGACAAGACCGCGGGAACAGGAGAATGCATTCGCTGGCTTTTGGCCTTCCTCGCTGATCAGCAGAGCCGGTAGGTCGATGAGCGGTCGATTCTGGCTGTGTTGTCTTGCGGCGCAGCGGCGGGGAGATTTCACCGAGGAAAACAATGCGCACTCGGCGTCAATTTTGCGCTGATACATCGCAACCGGTTACCGGTGTCCTCGAGATCCACCGTACAGAAGCCCGACAGGCACGACCGGTGCGGTACCGCGTGGGGGTTACCGGCGAGCCGATGAGAATCTAAATGTCACCGTGTTTGACGTTGAGGGCTGGAACTGTGTTGGATCACTGGGAATAAATGTGGCACTGAGCGTGTGCTGACCGGTACCGAGGATGCTGATCGGCCCGAAGGCGAGGCCAGCGATGGCGGGCACCGGTTGGCCAAGGGTGGCTGGGCCATTGGTGAACTGGACGGTTCCGGCTGCGGTAATCGGTGCCACCGTCGCGATGGGCAGCACCAATCCACCCAGCCCCAACGGCAGGTGTATCCGAATCACGATCAGCGCGGTGGTGGTGGCGGTGATCCCAGGGCCCGGTGACGGCAATGGTGATGGTGTGGGGGTCGCCACGGCGGTCGGTGTCGGTGTCGGCATGGGTGTTGGTGAGGGGATCGGTGTGGGTATTGGTGAGGGGATCGGTGTCGGTGTGGGATTCGCGGTCGGAGTGGGGGTCGGGGTCGAGGCAGCGGGGGGTTGTGCGCAGAGAGCAAAGCTGTGCAACTGGAGGGAGAATCCACCCACGCCGCCGGCCTGCACCAACGTGGTCCATGCGGTGGGGTTGGTGGTGCCGTCGGTGACCTCGGTGGGCGGGTTTCCCGATCCGGTCGACGGGTAACTGCCCCGCATGTGATAGCCCTGCTGGGGTTGCAAGCCAGGTGTCCCATTGACGGTCTGGTCGGCTCTAAAACCTCCGCCCAGCAGCCGGGTCCCGGTCGGGCAGACCGAGGTGGCGGTGAGCGCTTCCCCTGCCATAGAAGAAGGAGTAGAAGACGCGTCCTGCCGGGCCACCTGCACCGACCCGATCGGATCGGAAGTGCACAACGCTAGGGAGGTCACCGTGTCCGCCGCGCTCGTGATGCCAGCCGAGCCGTAAGCGCTCCACGAGGTGGCGGAGGTCGAGCCGTCGGCTACGGGCACGCCCGAGGAGTCAGACGGGTAGCTGCCCAGCGGTTTGAGGTTGCCGTTGTTGCCGGCCGTGGTGCCGTCGTTGACCTGGTCGGGCGTGTTGGTGAACGCTCCGCCGCTGATTAGCGTGGACCCGGCCGGGCAGGTGGCAATCGTCAGGGTAGGCGGGTCGACCTGCTGAGTGGCGTTGGCGCCGGTGGTAGTGGTCGTCGCCACTACGGTGTGCATCGCGCTGCTGGTGCATAACGCGAATGCTGTGGCCTGGTCACCAGCTTCCGACTGCCCGGTGAAATTGGCGATGGCCATCCAGTTGCCGGGGTTGGTGGCCCCGTCGGTAACGGGTTGGTCGACGGGGGAGGCGCCGGTGGAGGGATTGGTTCCGCCGAGTACCAATCCGTTGGTGGGCGGGGTGGCCGGGTTGGTGGCGTTGCGCAGGTAACCGCCGCCGCCAACCATCACAGTTCCTGTGGGGCAGCTCGCCGCGCGGGTGACCCCGGTATGGAGGGTCATGTTGGTCATCGGGGTGCTGGTCACATGGACCGTCACGTCCGGCAGGGCGCTGTTGGTGGCGTCGGTGGTCACCGGGGTCGACGCGGCGGTGGCTGCGTCGGCGAGAGCTGGTCCCAGCGCCGGAGTTACCACTCCGGTGGCCGACGCCAGCAGCCCTGAGATCACCAGCGCGATCATCCGGCAGCCGGGCGACGCCCGATCTGCGATGCGTGGCGACCACACCACCACCGCTGCGTCCCGACGTCGCAGGCGTCGGATTGAACCAAGTAACCGGCTTGCCATGGCTACTGCCGCGCATTCCGCAACAGGCCCGGGCCACCCTCGGGGCACACGGGCCGCGGGTCAGCGCGCCAGCGATTGCCAGGCCATCTTCCACGCAGATGAGGTCCCCGCTCAGGTAGGTCCACCGTAGACGCGATCACTTACGAGACGCTGCGCTGCACGGACCAACAGCAGATGGTCCGCCAGTGAGCTAGGAACGACCACAACCCCCACAACAGACACCAAGCACGGCCAGCCACACGCGTGTTGCCCCTTATACGCGCGACCGCAGCGGCAGTCGCAAGGAGCCGATCGTCACTACCGCAAATGGGTTTGCCGTAGTCCCCTCTTCGCCCACTAGGTCAGCCCTGTTCACCTTTGGGGAGCAGCGTCGATGCGTGAACTTCTGCGAGCTTTGCCATCCCCTGTGTTCACCGCAGGCGCATCAGCGAACCGCCTCAGGAGGCAGCCAGCTGTCCTCGCGTCGTCGGATCGGCGTGGCTGTCGTGCTGGGCCTAGGCTTGGCGCTGGGTGGATGCGGCTCTGGTGGCGCTACGGCGAAGCCGTCCGCCACGCCTCGGGGGGCTGATCCAGTGGCCTGGATGGGCGTGTTTTGCCAAGGTCTGGGTCAGGTAATCGACGCTGGAGCTGCGGCGGCCAAGCCGACATCGACTCCGCAAGGAGAAAAAGACGCGCTGCTGACGTTGGCGGATAGCACCCAGCAGGCATTTACCACGACCGCCCAGAAGCTCACCCAGCTCGGCGCGCCGGGGATCACCGATGGCAAACAAGCCCAAGACAGCGCAGTGGGATTTTTCACCACTGCAGCAAACGCGGTCGCCGACCGGCGGGCGAAGCTGGCCGGGTTGGACCCCAACGACCCAAACTTCGAGCAGAAAAAGGCCGACCAGCTCACTGGTCCGGACCTGGGCTCCCAAGTACAGGGGTTGCTCAGCAACAACGACCTGGCGCCCGCATTTAGTAAGGCACCGCAGTGCCAGCAACTGGGCGCGACGGCCGGGCATAGATAGACGGGCCGCGCTCCTGGAACCGACAGTCATTGGTCCTCAGTGGCCGGGTTGGCCGTGCGGTCTAGCGCGGTGTGGACGTGACGCTTGCCGCTCCGTGAATGATGAGGAGGACGTAACCGTTTTGTCCGGGAGCTCCGTTGTGCGCTCCGCCGGGGTGGGCGCCGCCCTCACCGCCGGCACCTCCGGATCCGTGGGCAACTGCCCCACCGGCACCGGGATGTCCTCCGGCGCCCACGCTGCCGTGTCCTCCGTCGGTGCCAGGTGGGTTACCTGGTCCACCTTTGCCGCCGCCTGCGCCGACGATGCCGCCTTGGCCGCCGGTGCCACCGCTGCCACCTGCGGCGGTGACCGCCAGATCGTCGCCGCGCAAGGTAGTGGCTGTTCCGTCGTGGCCCCGGGCGCCGGGCATGGTGGCTCCACCACCGCCGACGCCGCCGCTGCCACCGGCACCGACCACCACGGTCAGGGTCGCAGGGCTGGCGCTGCCGGGTAGCGGTATCCCGGTGGCGGAGATCGTGGTGCCTGCGCCCCCGCCACCCCCACCACCGCCGCCGGTGGGGCCAAAGCCCATACCGGGTCCGGCGCCGCCGGGGCCGGGGCCTCGGCCACCTCCGCCGCCCCCGCCGGCGAGGGTGTAATCGATCGTGGTGTGTGCGCCCGCGGTGGGAAATTTGACCGTCACGGTATAGGTGCCTGGGGCGGTGAATTCCAGTGCAGTGCATCCTGTGGTTGTCGCGGTGCCGGGGCTAGCCGCGGGCTGGTGGGTCTGGGGTGGGCCGCACGTGGTGATCACGGGCGGCGGGAGCGGTGCTGCGCTGCATGCGGCAGCGGTGAGCACGATGAGGGCCGCCGACAGTGGCCAGGACAGTAGGCGTGTCATGCGCTGGCCTTCGCGGCTGCGCACACGGTCAGCGCGGCGTAACCATCGGTGCCTGGTGCGCCGTCGGTGGCTGTGCCTGCCGGATCGCCGCCGGTGCCACCGGATCCGTGGGGTGCGCCGCCGCCGGCGCCGCCCGGGCCTGGTCCGCGCCCGCCCCCACCACCGGATCCGACGAGCAGCGCATCGGCCGCCGCCGGGATCGTGGGTGACACGAAGATCACCGTGACGGCATGCGTCTCTGTGGAGGTGAAGGTGAACGGCGAACACGGTGCGGCCGCGGGAGCCGGGGTAGCCGGCGCGGCGGGTGAGGCACTGCTGTGGCGTGGTGCTCCTGGTGAAAGCGCTGCGCTCGGCGTGCCGAGTAGTTTGGGTGGTGGCGCCAGCCTAGAGCTGGTGGTGGCATGGCCGGCGTTGGTTTCTGTCCCGGCGGGCGGTGCGGGCGTGTCCTGGACAGAAGTGGTCGGGGTATCGACCGGCGGTGGTGTCAAGGTGCTGGTGGCGGGGGCCCATGCCGCCGGGGGTGTGGTGCCATGTCCGCGTCCAACGGTGAGTGTGACCAGCGCGGTGGCCCATTGCCTACGGGCTGGCATCAGTGTTGTTTGACTACGTCACGGGGGGCCGTGCGCCATCTCGGTGGGGCATCGGCCGGCTCGATGCGTTCCAGCAAAAGTACGGCGTGGCCATCGAGCAGCAGCGGTCGGATCCAGGGCCCGATTTCGACGGTGGTGTCTGGGGTGGGTCGATCTCCGGTGAGGGTGCGCGCGTCGTCTATGGGGAGGGTATGGATCAGGTGCTGGTAGCTGCACCAGCCAGGAGGCAGGTCACGCACGCCGGGCATCCACAAAAAGAATCCGTCGCTGCCATGCAGGTGCAGACCGACGGCGGCCAGAGCGCCGATCACCCCATCTTCGGTGCCCCCATGACCGGACAGGCGCACTCCGTGCTGGGCCGCGCGCTCCCAGGCAGTGGCTTGATCAAGGAGCTGGCGTTTGGCGGCGAATCCGAAGTCGGTCAGCGCTTTGCGATCGGCCTGTCCCACGGCGCTGCAGGTGATCGCTAACCCTGGATCGGAGCCCTCCGCGGCGTGGTCGTGCAGAAAACCTGCTGCACACATCTCGAGGGCATCAATGTCAGCATCCGCGGAGGTGCCTATCGCAAGGCAGGCGCTGGAGTTGTGCGAGGTATACGGTACCCGCGGGTCTTTGAGCAGCTGATGACGCGTGATCCCGAGGGGTTCACCGAAACCTTCAGAGGCCAGCTGCCGGATGAGGCTTTGTGCAATCCAGCCAGTACCCGGACTGGCGAGATTGTCGGTGTCATCAATGCCCACAAGCACCGTCGGCCGGTCGAGTAACCGCCCACCCGAGGCTGCTCCGGTTTGATTTTTGTTCAGCCCGTCGAGTCTCATTGTTTTCCTTTTGTCCTCAGGTGGCACTTGGGTTTTCTCGTCGACGTCCACCCTGACCTCAGAATGTGAATGTCACGGTGTTTGACGTCAACGGTTGTACATTGGCGGCGTTCGTCGGGGTGAACGTCGTGGTCAGCGAGTGTGAACCCGTATGCAGGACGTAGACAGGTCCGATGGCTGTGCCGGCCACGACCGGTACAGGTCCACCGATGCTGGTAGTGCCGTCTTGAGATTGCACGGTCCCCGCGGCGTCAGTCGGAGTCACCTGCGCAATGGGAATCGCGATACCACCCAGATTCAACGGCACGGGTACTTCGATGATGGTCAGCGTGGCCATCGCGGCCGGCATTCCGGATGGTGGCGCAGAGCTGGTCGTCGATCCTGGACTTGACCCCGAGATCGGCGGTAATCCGGGGATAGTCGCTGACCCTGGGCCAGTGGGTGACCCGGGAGCAGTGGTTGATCCTGGCACATGTGGAATTCCAGGATTAGCGGCTGGCGGTGGGCCGGCGTTCGGTGCTGAGGCGGAGTTGGTGCGGGCGCACAGTGCCCACGCTTCGGAGAACGTCTGCGGTGAATCGACGCCACCGGTATGGCTGACCGCGGTCCAGGATGTGGCGGTGGTGGTGCCGTTGCCGGCCGGGGCGCCCGAGGTGTTGCTGGGGAAACTTCCGTTGAGGTGATCGCCTTGTGAGCCGGGCGCGGTGAAACCCTTGGTCGTGAGGTTGCCGCCGCTGATCGCCGCGCCGCCGCTGATCAGCGTGCCGTCGGGGGGACTACAGGTGGTGATGACCTGTTGGCTCGTCGTGGAGGTGGTGGGACCGCTGACTTCGTGGGAATGGACGGTGACGGTGACACCGCTGGTGTCGGCGCCGGGCTGGCTGCAGATCGCGTAGGCGTAGGTGGTGTTGGGTGCGGTGCCGGTTCCGCCGCCGTTGAGTCCGACGGCGGCCCACGAATCAGGGTTGATCTCCCGATCAGCGGCGGGCTTGTTACCGAAGTCATGAGCGGCGTTGTGGAAGGTGGGGTAGCTCGCGACGGGTTTGAGGCTGCCTGCGCTGGCCGGGGTAGTCCGGGCGCCGCCACCGAGCAGGACCGTGTTGGCCGGGCAGCTGGCCACCGCTACCGCCGGTGTCAACGCTTTCGCGGGACCCGCCATCGTGGTCATCACGACCTGAGTGTGGGTGATCACACTGCTGGCCAGGCACAAGGCGAAAGAGGTCGTGGAAAACGACGAGTTGACTACCGCACCACTTCCGCCCACGGCCAGCCAATGAGCCACATCCTTGGCGACCGCCCCGGAGGCGCCGAGGAACTCGCTGTTCCCATCAGCGCTGGGCCCCGCACCGTTGACGTGATTGCCATTGGAAGACATATCCGTGCCGATGGACTGATTGATCCCGCCTCCGGAGATCAGCGAACCGGGAGGACAGCCGGCATTCGTCTTGATCTCCGCAAACCCGGCTGTCGGTCCGCGCACCGCTCCCGATACTTGCACCGTCACCTTCACCGGTGCAGCAAGTGTCGCTGCAGCCGCACTCACGGTGGCGTGCCCCAGGATCACCGGCGCCGCTGTGGTGGTGAAGACCATCGCTGCGGACACGAATAGGGAAGCCACCCAACGCCGCCGTGGCATGTCCGCCCGTGATCTATGAATCGAAGTCTCCTCACTCCGGGTGCGCGGTATCCAGCGCCGCGACCAGGCCCGGGATAGAACACGCTTGCGATAAGGCCGTTGAGAAACGAAGACCTGTCGGTGTGGCATGGCTACTCCGACGCCCGCCCAGACAAGGCGCGGTCGCCCTGGAGGCACCGAGCAGCCATTCCCGCGCGCCGCCACCCGCAGACAGGGAGGCCAACTGCTCCCGGCGCCGGCCCGGGCTGCGGCACGAACCGACGTAGCTGCGGTTGTTGAGCGGTAAGCCCCACCGCGTCCTCGGACTTCATCCCCCGACGCTGCGCCCTACAGGCAAACACCAGGGGTCTTGCAAGCGATCAAGGGACGACCACAATCCCCACAACAGACAACGAGTGATGCCGACCTGGCACGGTCGGAGCAACGACCGCGATGCAATCGCGATCACGAAAACAGCCTTACCCCGCACCGCATCACCTGATCAAGGGCGAAGCCGCGCCGCGCGCAGTGCGCCTGACGAACAACTCGGGGTGCTGGTACGGAATCGGGGTCACCACAGTGCTGACGAGAACGCTGATTGGCCCCGATCACGGTGGCCTGCACTTCCACCCGGATTGAATCCGACCCTCCTGCCATCCCCGCCGACGAGGCTCAGCCGAGCATCGACATCCTGCGGGAGGCCGTGGCAAGCGTCCCTAGCGAGCGATGCCGCCGTCCGCTGCTCAACTGCTGGTCATGCCCTGTTCATTTATCGAGTGGACCGTTCCACCAAGGGAAACCGGCAAAAGCGGAAGGATCGGACATGACCACACTCACCGACGAAGCACAGGTGCTGTCGTCCAGACGCAAGCTCGGAGAGGCGAAGGCACTCCTCACCCGTATCACCCACCCGACTGCGGTAGCGGCCGTCGTCGCGGTGATCGTCTCGGTGTCCGTCGCCGGGATCATTCTGCAGCAGTTGGTGCACACACCCTGGGGACTGCCCGGCCACCGCGTCCTGTTTTGGCTTACCCCGCTTATCGCCGCACGGTGGGCCATCGACCGGCCCGGCACCGCACTGGGTATCGCCACTGCGTCCAGCGCCGGGGTACTTCTGTTCGATCCCACCATGGGCCTGTATGTGGTGCCCTACCTGATCGCCGGATTCCTCGTCGACCTCGCCGCCAGCGTGCCGTTCATCCGCCGCCATCCCTGGATCATGATCCCGTTGGCTCCCCTCATGGTGCTGGTCAACCTGATCAACCCGTTCGTACACAACCTCGCCACGGCGTCACTGACGACGGTGATCTCTGGCATGTGGTTCTACGTGCAAGGCCACCTGCTGTGGGGCCTAGCTGCTGGCGTCGTTGGCATCAGCACCGGACTGTTCGGCCAGCCCAAGCTGCGCCAGCTACGCTCCTCAGAACCCACCGGCTCGTAAACAGCCAGACAAAGCAGAAAGCCCGATCGCTTGTCGACCCTGAGCCGCATTCCCTGTCAGTAGCGGGAGTCCAGGGCCGGACCGCAGCGTGGTGGGCGGGGGTTCGCGTGCGCTGGATCGTGGACGACAACTGACCATGTCGGCATCGCTGACACGGTCAGTTGTCGTCTGTCCATGGCGGTGGATGGGCATGCGGTTTCCTGCACGGCCTTAGCGCGCCGTCAGGTTGTACCGTGCTGGGCTTGGGCAACCACCGTCATCGTCTGGGTGGGATTCACTGTCGGCCGGCCCACAATGGTCGGCGGGCCCCGGTGCGCAAAACGGTGGCCAAAACGGCACCGTCGGCGTGATTGCTTTGCGCCGCGCAACCATCCAGCGCTCACGGTAGGGGCCACTGCCATCGCGTGAAACCCCTACACCGGCGAGCCAGTCGCGCGAAGCGCCGCTAGCAAACCCGCGGCGGCTCGATGACATCCAGGATCGGGGTGTCCTCGGCCTTTGCAGTAACTCGACCAATACCACGAAGTCGCCAGCGTCGTGCTGATTGCGACGCCTGGCCACCAAGTGGTGGTCGGTGCCGACCGATGCGGTGTCGTGATGACGTTCAGTCAGTCGATTTCACACGCCACCATTCGGTCATTGTCGACAGTCATGCGTCCATTGGCACCTGCATGAACAGCAACTGTTCCGGTCGCGGGCGAGAAAATTGGGAAAACGTGCGACGCCGTTGTTGCCAGACTCTCTGT
>Ga0213881_10000993_pt1 | contig 14652 bp, 13 predicted proteins | sample BarmaccoBMER_R08_FD_160104 | JGI IMG/M metagenome (GOLD analysis project Ga0213881, IMG submission 160104) | Barbacenia macrantha exposed rock microbial communities from rupestrian grasslands, the National Park of Serra do Cipo, Brazil - ER_R08 ... | reverse complement strand
CCTTATTCCCACAAAACAACAGCACCGGCAATTTTCAAAAGGTCACCCAGGTTATCCCAGTTAAAATCGCACTCGACAACCCGCCTAACGTCGACCTTGTCCCCGGCATGAACGTTACCGTCTATATCCACAAGGCACCTGACCGCTGGAGCGGCATTGTCAGCAAAAAAATTTCCCAGATAAGAGCGCTGGTGGCAAAAAATGAACATTGACCGGTCTGCGTACCCGCAACCTGTTCAACCCCAAGCGCTTCGCGCGAACGGGCCACCGCCGGCGTAATGACTTCCATGATAACAACAACGTATAGGCCGCCCAAAAAATGAGGCGGGTCGAATTTGCGGAGCACTTGAGCCATCTTGGTAGACCTATCCTGCGGGGAAATGCGTGGCGACTTCAAGGGTTAGACCAGATCAAACAGCGCGCCATAGAGCAACAATTCTTAGTGCGGTCGCGATGGCGGTCCTGCTAATTCTCATGGCGCATACGAACAGTGCGGCGCCGGCGCACGCCTGGTTCGACCCGGCGCGGTGGTGGCATCTGGCTCGCGCGTCGGGTCTGACAGCTTGGATAGTGCTGACCGCGTCAGTAGTGGCCGGATTGTTGATGAGCGCGCGACTAACCCAAGCTAACACGCGTCGACGTATACAAAACTTTCACGCTCTGGTGGGAACGCTTGCAGTTATTTCCACTGTGCTTCATCTGGTATGTGTCTTGAACGCGACTCAATTGCACGTTGGTGTTGTACAGCTCCTGATTCCGTTCACTAAGCTGGACAATCGCACAGCTCAAGGCGCAGGGGTTCTCGCTTTTTACCTTCTCGTCACTGTCCTGCTCACGTCATCGACGCGGGCAGTGCTGCCGTGGCGGTGGTGGCGCCGGACCCACTTGCTATCGGTACCACTATGGGCTTTATCCACCGCCCACACCGCGCTGGCCGGCACCGACCTTGCTGACCCGGTTATGTACTGGGGCGGTGTGACGGTGACGGGCATGGTTGGTGCCCTGGTGGCCTTTCGGCAAGTCAGTACACGACAGACTGGTGCGAGGGCACTTCCAACGCTGACCTTCCCGTCTAGGTGTATTGCGAATCCGACGGTGATGCCACCAACCCAGGCCGGAATCAGGATGGTCATCAGTCAGGTCACCGTGGAGGCTGACTATGTCGTGTCGTTGCGGTTGGCAGCAGCGGATGGTGCGGCGCTTCCGAACTGGGAACCTGGAGCGCATATCGAACTTGTGTTGCCCTCCGGCCGCCACCGGCAGTACTCGCTGTGTGGAGATCCCGACGACGTGCGCACCTACCGGATCGCGGTGTTGAGGGTTCCGGCTGGTCGTGGCGGCTCAATAGAGCTGCATTCCCTGGCGCGGGTCGGGCAGTCGATCACGATGAATGGTCCGCATAACCATTTCGCTCTGGTTACCAGCCCAGCGTATGTGTTCATCGCCGGCGGGATTGGGATTACTCCGCTGATGGCGATGGTCGCCCAGATGGCGGCCATGGGTTGCCCGTGGAAGCTGGTCTACATCGGACGCGGCCGAGCCACCATGGCCTTCGTCGACGAGGTCTCAGCGTTGGCCGCACGTGAGGTCCAGGTATGGCCCTGCGACGAGCGCGGGCGGCCCGACCTCGGAGCCATTATCGATGCCGCGCCCGCGGGTGCGGCTGTGTACTGCTGTGGTCCCCAGCAGATGCTGGAGGCGGTGCAACAGCGAGTCATCGCCCGAGGTGACCTGAGCCTGCACTCTGAGCGTTTCGCCGGCGTCACCGCTGCTGACGGGGCTGCATTCCAGGTTCAGCTGCAGCGCAGCCGGCATGTCTTAGACGTGCCCAATAACTGCACTGTTCTCCAAGCTGTTCGCGAGGTCGTTCCCGGAATTTCAGTCGGGTGTGAACAAGGAATCTGCGGCGCCTGCCGTACCACCATCTTGGCCGGTGAAGCCGATCACCGCGATGCCCTGCTGAGCAACGCCGAGCGGGCAGCCGGAGCAATGCTGATCTGTGTCTCTCGCGCGCGCAGCAAGAAACTAACCCTCGACCTGTAAACAGCTGATGCGCCCATCACGTGGCACCAAGCAGGTGCTGCCCAGTTACCTCGTACCTCTGCTACGGCCCTCCCAGAGATGACAACAGCCCGGTCCATGCGAGTACGCCGAGAACTACCAGAGCCAGACCGAGGCCGGCCAACCACGGCCAAATGCCGCTACCCTCCTTGAAGGATTCATCGACTGGCTTGGCGCGAGCGTGCGCGGCGGGCTTAGCAAAAGTGGCAGTGGCTGGTTTCGTGAGGGCGTGGGCTCCGGTCAGCTTAGTATATTTATTCGGTGGGTTTACTGGTTCTGCTTGACGGAGGACGTCCGCGATATCCCTGCCCGCGGCGAGCCTGTTGAACGCCTCGATCTCCATTGTCACGGTTTCCCGCACCGAGCCATTAACCGCCGGTAGGGTCAGGCTGACAACACGTAACGCGCCATCACGGATGGACTTCACCTCCTCCTCCGAGACATCGAGCCGCACTGGCCCATTCTCAAGATCTGGATGCCAGACAACGACGATACGCGCCAATTCCCGGTCATCTTCGAACGTTTGGCTTGTCAAGTCCGAGAAGTAAACGACGCGTCTGCCCATACTATCTGCATCCCCCTCACCCGGCAGACCACACTTGACGCGAGAGGCTATCACCTGAGACGGTCGATAGGCCTAAGACACACGCTTTGAGCGCAGCCGAAGACACGATGAGGGGTGCAAGGGCAAACCCTACCGTGTTGTGCTCACCACATTCCGATGGTCAGCTGCCGCCTGGACAGCCTCTGCCCGTTAATCGCTGGGGCCAGCACCTCGACTACCAGGTTTGTTGCGAAGAACCCTGCACCTAATGCCGATCCAGCCAATCCACCAAGCGTCAGGATCACACCGAATCTCCTCGGCAGGAACGTAGACCAATCCCACAGAGGGAGGACCCACACACCGCCTCGCGCGAGGCGATGGGCATCGCATAGCGGCACCTCGTCACAGACACGACCGCATCCACCGGTGCGCCGACAACAGTAGTGGCAGGCCTACGGTGCCCGAGGGTATCGGCGGTCAGCCGGGCGTCGTTTCTTGAAAGCAGCTGCCCAAGGTGCGGCGCAGCTGAGGGGGTGAAACGGGGAAATGCCGGCGGTACGATCACCAGCCGTCACGGGACGTGCTGGTCGTGCTGCGCTCTTCAGGGTCACAGGTGTTCCTATCGGAGTGGGTCACCATCCCGCTTGGACACGTGCTAGCGGGTTTTAACAACTCCGTGAGCCTGCCCACCACCACAGGAGTGACCGCACCATTTCGTTGATCCACAACCATGGTGCTAGAACCGGTCAAGTCCAGGGCTAAGCATGTCCCCGCCAGCGTGATCCAACAACGTCGAATACTTTTCCCCACCATACTCATGACAGTCACCCTTGGTAACGAAGGGCCCGGTGATGACACCGGCCAGCCGCGCAACCACAGGGTGGCAACCAGGGCACCGCCAGACAACCTCCGCCACCCCGTACATAGTTCAGCTACTACGTACAACGCTTCTTCCGCGGTCGTGAATTATGCACCGATTCCCTCAAATGGCCCGGCGCGCGCCTTTCGGTTGAGTGCTGGGCTGGGGGACATGCCGCTGATAACCCGCCCCACAGAGTTGATCCAGCTCGATGATGTCGAGCACCCTCACGTCGCCGCCGACGAAGTTGCGTTGCGGTCAGCACGGTATCCGTGCACAGTGTCGCGGCAGACGTGCCAGTCGAGTTCGAGCCCAGATAGCAAAGTGACCACAGCCTTGGCTAGGCAAGATGCCACCGAGCCGTGTCGGTACCGGACCAGACGGCTGGGCACTGCTTTACTGTCCTGCAACGCTTGGAGACGATTCCGCTACTGCGCTGGCCCGCCTGCTCACGGTATGGCGCGATGTCGCGGGGAGAAGGGGACAATCGCCCTTCCGAAACGACAAGTGTCATAACAAAAATTATCGGATCTGAAGTATCGGGAGTTTCGTTAGATGCGAGAACTCCTGGCCAGCGAAGATACTGCTGGCCCCGCAGGTCAGCGCCGACAGTCAGGAGTCGACCGGCGTGGCGCGCGGGTGCGAGGTCTCACCGCTAATGCTGGCCGCTGCAGGTTTCCTGCATGAGATGCAGGATTCCACGCTGATGAGGTGGCTGGATGGACGCTGCGCAGGGTTGGTGTCTCGACTGCTGGCCACGACCTGGCCGCAGCACATCCCTACAGCAACTTCGCCCTGAAGGCGAACGGCAGAGACCTAGCAGCTGAGCAGGGGACAGCGAGACAGCTAGAAGGCCCGGGCAGATATTCGGTCTTAGCTTCACCCGGTCAAGCTGTCGTCAAACCTTGCCGGGTCGTCCGGAAGCACCTGTTGTGCGGCAATTAGCTGCACCCTGGACAGCACCGACCGCGTCGCATCCGCCACATCTGACCGACATCACCGGCGCGGTGACCGCAGCTCGAACACACCACATGATCAACAACACCCCAGCCAGGCATGCCCTCCCTACCACTGCTCGGTCATCTCATCGTCGCCGCGGGTTTCTGCGGGAGCTGGGCCAAAATCACGTTGTTGATCTGTGGCGGGTCGTCGGCATCAGACGGCGTGGCTCGCGGCGGCTTATCGTCGGATAACGAGACAGTGGGGGGTCAGTCGTTGGCTTTTGCGTGCGGGCAGAGCGGACGCTTGTTGTAGCTGCCAGGGACGCCCGCGCCGACAGCGTCCCAGAACGGCCGCGAGTCGCTGGAGTGGCCACCGAGGGTGTGCCAGCTGAAGTCGGGATGCTCGGCGCGGAGCGCGGCGAGGGCGGCGCTGGCCAGCCCGCACCGCCGGTAACGAGGCAGGGTGTAGGGCTGTTCGACCCAACCGAGTCGGCAGCGGTGACAGAGTTGGTAGTTCACCGCGAACGCGAGCTCACCGTTCAAATTGGCCGCGCGTTGGCGCCAGCCGATCCTGTTAGCCGAGACGGTGTCCTGCCAGGGCGTGGTGAGCATGGGCACGACGGGCGAGCCGTGACGCCGGCCGAATCTTCCCCGGGTGATCCACTGCACGGCCTCACGCCAAGGTTCCCGCCCGGAAGCGTACCCGACCTGGTGGGCCTGATCGGCGAGGCGCTGTGCCGCTTGCGAGCCGCCATCGATCACCATAACGGTCATCGTGCCTGACCAGGGCTCGCCGCCGGCGTCGACGTTCAGCGCGTCGCTACGACCGCGGCCGGCACTCCCTCGACCGACACGCCTCCATGCGGTGACAGCGTGGTTGGACGGGTCGGATGCAGAGAATTCGGACTGAAGCGAGGCAGCATTGTAAGTGGATCAGGCGAAAGTGACCGTTCTCGGTTGGGTCATCAAGAGATAGAGATGTAAATGGAAGTGTCCTGAGCTAATGCACGCCCCAGTTTGCACGAGCGGTCAGGTTGGCAGGTGGATGCGCAACAATCACCTTCGGCTGGTGGGCCGCCGGTCGGGGCGAACGCCCTGGGGTTGCAATGCTGCCATTCGTTTTACTCAAGTTACGTCTTCATCACAGTACGCGTACTGCTGACTTGGCTTTATACACTCCGGGCACGGAGCTCACGAACTGCCCTAGGCCCCAAAGTAGAACCGCATTACCGCATATCAAGCCAGCTGCCAGGAGATAGCCACACTATGGATCTAAACGATTACGCTGCGTCCAACAACCCGTGTCCCTTGCGGACCCGAGTACCATTTTCAGCGTGCAGTCGTATCAAATATGGCTAACCATAGCTGCCTTATTCGTTGGGCCGGCAGTCACGGCAGCATTCGCAACCTTCCTCTTCCAGCGAAAGCTCAATGATTAAAAGAGGAAAATCGACAGTTCGCTCAATGAGCAAAAGTCGGCACTCGATGAGGCAACTAAGATCAAACTAGCCAATTTAGAAGCATCTCTGGAGCGAGTTACGCAAAGAGAGTTAGCGAACCTTAAAGGAGACCTCGATAAGCAGCTTCTAGACTACAAAGTGCACGTGGAAGATAAGGCTCGGAGGCGCCTCGAATTAGAGCAGCATGTAGGCGAACCACCTGTACGAAGCAATCCCGCGTGATGGAAGTGTCCTCTCACCTGGCACAGTAGATCGATTCAGAGCCACCAAAAATTTGTTCGAAAGCAGACTTGCGCGTGCCGGAGCAGCACTTGATCGGGAGCTCCAACGACAGGAAGGTTGAGCGGCCATGACCAATGAATTTAAGACGATTGAAGTAAGGCGTGTCGGCGAGGACGGCTATCTGTTTGTAGATAAAAAAAACTTATACCAAGGGTCGGCACCTCATTTGGAACTACGAGGAGATTAAAAATGGTCCGGACTTTCTAAAGTATGTTAATGAGGGCAAGATAATAGTTGACCCACCTGAACAAGCCTAGGCGTCCTTTATCAGCGCAGCAGTTTGCACCGACCCAGGCCGATCGGCCGACCTCCGCCGAGACCCTCAGCAAGGACTGCGGCTCGGCGGGACGAAGTCCCGCGCTTGGTGCCGAGCCATCCGCGCCAGAGATGATGGCACGTGGCTGCGGCGCGTGCCATCTGCACGGGTGGTGAACCCACGGCTCTACACAGCCAGCGCGTGCGGCCAAGTGTCACCTGAGCCACCGATAATCGAATTAGCCGTTCAGCCACGGTCAAGGGGTCTGTGGCCGGACGCGAGAAGTCGCCGCGCTGACATGATCCCTAAGCCTGACCGAGCGCGGCCAATCCGTGGCGGTGAAGGGAGAGGCGGGTGGCACGGGCTCCTGGCCTGGCGGAGCTGGACCCGCTCCGCATGGTGCAGGTGCTCAACCATGCCGAGCAGCGGCGCAATATTCAGGCGGTTGCCGAGCTTCTTCGGAAGATGGATCTGGCGGGCCATGATCCGCTGTTGCTGTACAACTTCCAGGCCGTTCTGTTCCGCGCCTTGTACCGCGCACAGCAGGCCGACGCTGACATCAGCCGGGCACTAGGGCGGCTGGCTGATGGCAAGGGCCCGGACTGGATGGGCCGGCACGATGCCGCCACCTTGACCTATTTAGCTCCGGCATGGACGCCAGCGTGCGTCCAAAATAGTCGCGAGCCTGCGGACTGGGAACTGGAACGGGTCGTCGCGCGCCGCGTCGTGCGCCAGTTGCAGGACATCGGTGATGGGTTCGCCTGGCGGGTCCACCGGTTCGATCGGCGGGTGATCGTCGCGCTGGCCGACCATCCGCCCGTCGGACCCATCGTCGGCAAAGCCGGTTTGGGTTACGAGATCGGGCGGATAGTCGAGCGGTTCCGCGAGTCGGGAGAGTTCTCGCTGTTCCATGACCTCACCACCGTGCTGCGCCACCACGACCTCACCGAAGTCCACGCCGATGGTTACCGCGAGCTGCGTGAGATCAAAACCCGACTCACGCCGAGCGCCGTGGCCAAGGCGTCAAAGCAGCGCCGCCAGGCCGAGGCAGCGTTGGCAGCCGCGACAGGCACCGCGTCATTGGGCAACGATGGGCCGCGGCTGCTCCGATCAGACAGCCAACTCCGTACCCACGTTCGCGAGTTGTCCAGCGTGATGGTGGTGGCGCAACGAGACGGATACGTGGTGACCCGGGTCCACGACCGGCTCGTTGGGATGTTGTACTTTCCGACCCTCGCCGCACCCGCATATGACCCGGAGGAACTCTACGGCCGCTACCGGGCTCGGATGGACGCCGCACTCGATCGCCACCTGCCCGCCGCCGCGACCCGCTTGCACGCCCGCATCGGGTTTACCGAAGCACGCGACGCCTTCTTCGCTCCGTACAGCATCTACCCGCTGCCGGCTGCCCAGCGCGCCGCCTTGATCTGCGACGTGGCCATGGTCGAAACCCTGATGGACCCAGACATCGTGTGTCGCGGTTTCCACGACCTCGGACTGCAAGCCCGCTGCCTGCTGGGCCCCGGCAGCCCACCGGACGCCGACGTCTTCGAGGTGCACGATGGGCGCACGAGGCTCACCGTGCACGCGAGAGCGGTCAGCCAACTACTGTTCGAGTTCGTGCAGATCCCCTGCTTCGTGCGGGCCTTTGCCGCTAACCTCGGCCACTCGTCTCCTAACGGCCGTGCAATCCTGACCTTCAGCAATGAGCAACGAGCCTGGCGATAACCCGAAAGAATGCGGCAATCTCTGAGATCTCCGGTTATCGCGGCAGCGTCGCCCATGCGACCCCAACGCCCGATAACTGAACATTATCGAGCGTCAGGGAGGGGGCTGCAGTGCAGCACCGTTGTCCTGTCCCACCGAAGGTGAGTCAAGCGTGGTCTACCTGAGGCATTCGGTGTGTCGTCCCAGCCAGTCGAGTCAAGATCGCCACCGCTTGAGCGGCCGATTCTCAGTCGTTGGCTGCTCGAGATGGCCGCAGTGTCGGTCTCGAGCAGCCAAGCCCAGCATTGATCGACTTGCCTCAGATAAATGGGCTGGACGCCGACCCGATTCGTCCCATCCATCTGAGGCAACCTCGCAAACCCGCTGATCGCTGACTCACCTGCGATGGGAACGGACAACCGTGACCCTTAAAGGTCCATTTAGGCTTGGGTCATCCAATGGTTCACGACGGTATGCAGCACGTCCAGCGCCGCACCCTCCACCTGCTTGATCACCAGGGACGTGCCTGGCAGGACGAGGCTGGACTTGCGCGTCCTGGTCGCTGAGCAGTCCCCGGAAAAGCCGCACAGATAAATCTCATCGCGGTGCTCAGCGGACTCCCGGACACCCCATAGCGGACCGTCGGGTCCGGGCGCGACGCGGTGAAAGGTGAAACCCTGCACTTTGGCTGCGTCCAGCAACCGCTTACCTGCCGCGAGGTCTGGGCTGTCCATCACCCATTCCTGACGGGTTTCTGAATGGTCGGAACCGCGGCCGGTGCGAAGCACACCCCCGTGGTCCGGACCGCCAGGCAGTCAGGACACAGACACTGGCGTTCCCGGGCTCGCGAGGTACACCAGGGACAGCGACAGCCGTCGTGGAAACGCGAGAGCAGACCGTGACCAGTCACGTCCAGCCATAGGGCTCTATCCTTGGCTGCTTTCGCCGTCTCGGTCATCGCAGACAGCCTGGACAGCGGTGTCCGGGTGCCAGTCGGCACAGGGCGGTATTCGCCGGCATGGTTTTTCCGCAGCGGGCGGCGTACTGGCCGAAGGCACGCTGGGTGTAGCGGTCGATAAGGTGGGCCTGCCGATCCACCGGATTTAGCGCCCGATACAACCGGTTGTTCGTCATGCCGCGGGACCGGGCTCTGCGGGTCGAGGTAGGGACACACGACGCTCGGTATCGTGCGCACAACACAACCTGGCCCGAAGCCGGGGCGGACCCAGGTCCGTTCGGCGACCACTTCGAGGGCTTCGATGACCACGTTGCGCACGAACGGCAACTTGATGGCGAGCCGTTCGTGCGCCTCGACAACTGCGACCTGGGTGTAGCCACGCAGACCTTCCTTCACCGACGTTCAGCGCGCAGGCGACAGCCAGCCTCAGGGGGATGAGTTACGAGCACCGGACGGTTCGGCACCCATCGAGCAGCCCTTCCGGCCGACGGGCCCAGATTATACGTATTGATAGCATTCTTCAAGTATAATCAGTGGTAGTTAGCCGCAGTCGAGCGAGGGATGGCATGCTAGATCTTGCTGCTACGGCGTATAGGAAGGCGTGAGATGAGACTAGACATGCTGGCCAAGGATGGGAGCAGTGGCGATCAAGGCTGCGATAGCTGCTATCTCGGCGACGACGGGCTGGCCTACGTCCAGGCCCAGGAAGCCTCATCAGCGGCATACAAAGCGGCTGTGAACTACCTGCCAGGCGAACGGATTGTCGGGCTGGATCCCCAGGTAATCCTCGACGCAGCAGACCAGCTCCGCGCCCGCATGTAGCCATGCTGCCCCCCGGAGCCCCGGAGTTCTCGGCATGGTTTCGCCGGTTCCGTCGCTCCTGCTTCCGGTTGGAGACCCTGCAGTGCTACCTGGGCTCCGGCGAGGACGACTCGATCCGGGCGTTTCTTGCCGGGCGAAGTCCGCAACCGCATCCGGGCAAAAGGGAATGGATGACCCTGGTGGACGCTGCCGTTCGGGATGGTCGCACGATGCAACGCGTCCACGTCGTGACCGAACCGATCACCGATTACATACGCTTCGAGGTGACGTGGAGTTACGCGTACAGTGTCGCCGCTGGTGAGGACGTGCGGATAATTCCGGTGCTCGACGGCGAGCCATGGCCGTTGGAGATTCCCACCTGCGACTTTTGGCTGTTCGACGATAGCGAGCTGTTCGACATGCACTACGACGCCGAGGGCACGTGGACCGGTATTGAACACCGCGGCGAGCCGGCCGCCGCGTCGGTGGCCTGCCAGGTCCGTGACGCCGCGTTGCGCCGTGCTCAGCCGTGGGCGGAATACGTCAGCGCTCGGCCGGAACTGGCCCGCCGGGTGCCGCCGTGTCTGACTTAGACCCTCGGCGCGAACGCCTGGCCACGTCGTTAAAGCGGCTGCGCAGAGCAGCGTCGCTGCCTCAGACTGACATGGCTCGCCGGACTGGGTGGGTGCAACCGAAGGTCTCCCGGCTGGAGACCGGTGCGCAACTGCCTACCGAGGACGACATCCGTACCTGGGCTGCACACACCTACGCATCAGCGGAACAGATCGAAGCGCTGCTCGACATGCTCTCCGCAGCCCACGTCGAATACACGCCTACCGCCGACCTGCTCAAGCGCGGTGCGCTGGCCCGCCGGCAAGCCCACATCGGGGCGATGGAAGCCGCCGCGGGTCGGATCGGGGAGTACCAACCGGCGTTCATCCCAGGGCTGGTGCAAATCCCGGCCTACAGCCGGGCTCTGCTCGACCTACCCGGTAGCGCACGGTCGAGGGGCGCATCCGATGCGGAGCTCGACCAGATCATCGCCGGGCGTGTCAGGCGTCAGGAACTACTACGCGAGCCCGGACGACGGTGGCAGTTCGTTATCGGCGAGCCCGCGTTGTGGTCCGCACCTGGCGGAGCCGATGTGCAAGAGGCTCAGTTGGACCACCTGGTCGCTATTCATGAGCTACCCGGCGTCGAGCTGGGGGTGGTTCCGCTGCGAGCACCGATGCCGGTCATGCCACTGTCCGGCTTCCGGGTGCTCGATGAAGAGTTCGTGTTCGTGGAGTCTCTTGCCGGGGAGCAACGGTTGGAGGGTTCCGAAATCACCCCGATCCTGCGAGCGTTCGAGACTGTCCGTCACGCCGCAGCGACGGGAGCCGATGTGGTTGCGATGATTGAGCAGGTTCGGGCAAAGCTGCACAGCAAAGACAATTAGACACCGTGGGTGCGCAAATAGATCGGCCGTTGAACCGAGGCGCCGGCAATACTGCGCACGTGCCCGACGACATCGACTGGGCTTGTTGTCGCCGGTGAACCGTATTAGCGTGACCGCGGCTTAGCGTAGGACCGTTCCGGCGACGCGGATCGGAAGTGAGTCGACGTTCCAGTCGCCTCTACCAAATCCACCGCCGAAGGTGGCAGTCAGTACCACGCTGGTTACGTCATCGACGCACACCGGTCTGGACCGTGAGGGCGTAGTAGTTGATCTAGGATGCTCGAAGTTGAGGCTGCGTGACGTGACCTCACCGACCCCGTCGATAGTCTCGTTGAGGAGATTCGTCGGGTGGCCGTGTTGACGGTAGGGATACCCCGCGTGGTTGTATCCCGACCGGGGTAGCCGGATTCAGCGCGGCGCTGATTCGGCTTGTGGTGGTGCCGTTGGCGCCGGACAGGCGACGGGCGTGTTCTCCAACCTCCCGATAGGTCTTCTCAGCCGTGGAAACCACGGTGAGCGCGTCGGCAGCGCGGTCCTCGACGATAGCTCGGACATGCTGGCGGGCGGCATCGGTGTGCCGCAGCAGGGAGGCGTGGGCGACGGTGGCCACCGCGGCGTCTGGGGAGCCTGGAGTGTGGCGGGCCATGGTGGCCAGTTGGTCAGCGGAGAGTCCCGGGCTGTTGTGGGCGGGGTTGGGTCGTTGGCATTGCCAGGCAGCGGTGACGTAGTCAATGGGGGTTCCGGCTTGGGCAAGGGCATTGAAGGCGGCCCAGGTGGCGGCGTGCTCGGGGCGGGAAAAGTCCTGCGGGGTCAGCCATTCCGCTAACTCGGCGTGGAGGGCCGGATTGGTCAGGCAGCTGGCGAGCAGTTCGCGTTCGGCCTGGAGCACCGCCCGGATGGTCAGCGGCCCGCTGGGTGGCCCGGGCCAGCTTCCGGCGGGTTCAATTCCAGCGCATTGTTGGCCTGGGGTGTCGTGGATGGGGCCGCCGAGGGCGGCGGTGATCAGCGAGCCGGGGGATCCTTGGGCCTGGCGCAAGCGCTGCCCCAGGGCGGCCAGCCGCTGCTGGGTCTGGGCCAAGGTGGCCGTGATGTCCCCCGTGCCCAAGTGCGGATTGTCTCGGCAGTGTTCGGTGGCTTCGTGGATGCGCGAGCCGGCGATGGCGACGATGCGTCGGGCGGCGGCTTCCAGGACACGGCGGGCGTAGATGACGTGGTTGCTGCGCAGGTGCTGGGTGCCGAGCTGCTGGCTGGCCGCGGGAGTGGCTTGCACGTAGGCGTGTAAATCCTGGGCGGTGATCGTGGGATGGTTCCCATCGTCGGCGGCGATCACCAGGGGAAGCTCCCGGATGGTGACGGTGCGGCCGTGGCGGTGCAGGTCGGTGAGGGTGTGGTAGAGCGCGCGGGCCTTGGGCTGGTTGATGTCGCTGGGTCGTAACCAGTCCCGCACCTCGCGGACCCGGCTGGGGTCGGCGAGTAGTGCTCCGATCAAGGCGCGTTCGGCCAGGTCGGTGGCGTTGGTGGGGGTTTCGGGGGCGGTGGTCACGAGGACCGCTCCGCGGCCACGGCGGCGTCGGCCAGGGCCAGCCGGTGGGCAAGGTCGTCGAAGATCTGGTGCTGTTCGGCGGTGGCGGGCACGTACGGGGCGTCGGGGGCAGCGGCGGCCGGGATGTGCCACCACTGGCCCTGGTAGTGGACCGGGACCGGGTCATAGCCGGCCATCAACGGTCGGGCCAGTCCGCGGGAGACTAGGTCCGTCATCTCCCTCTGGTCGATGTGCTGCTTGCCGGCCTGGGTCATGCCTCTGTGCCCCTTTCCCTGTCCTGTGGGGTGGTTAACGGGTGCGGCGGGGTGTGCGGATCGGGGCGCTCGGCTGCACAGCAGGTGGCGGTGGCGTAGCCGGTCGGGCGGTGGGCTGGCTGGTGGTGGCGGTGGGTGGGGTGAGGGTGACAGCGGCCCGGGCCACGGCCGCGTGTGGGGCCGCGTGGTTTTCCGCGGCGAGGGCACGCGCGGCCGCTGCCTCATGCTGGTCGCGGTGGGCCAGGTCCTGTCCGTCGAGGTCTTCTCGCCGGGTGGTGGTCGGATCGTCTGGGGTGGCCTGGTGCGTGGCAGCGGAGCGCTCCCGGTCCCCGGCCAGTGTTTCCGCGGCGGCCTGAGTGGCCCGGTAGGCGTTGTCGTCGAGCAGGTCGGGGAATTGGGTGATCAGCCGGGCATCAACACCAGCGCCGTAATGACCGAGGGCACCCAGTGCGCCGACGCGGTCGATACTCGAGGCGGGGTCGAGCCGATCGATCCAGGAGTAGAGCTCCTCGTGATTGGGGTGCGCGGTGGCGCTGAGCTGCTCGCGCAGTGAACCCTGCTGCTGGGGAGACCGCAGGGGGGCCTGGTCGAGCAACCACGCGGCGAGCGCGGCGGGTTTACGGGCGGCGGGGATCCCGCTGGTGTTCAGCCTGTTCAGCAGGGTGGCCAGGTCCTGTCCGTGGTGCTGCACGGCGGCGAGCTTATCGGCCAGAGTGGGCCAGGCCGGGCATCCCAGGACCGCGGCGGCCACCTGTTCCGGCCAGGCGCTACGGACGTGCGCGGCCATCGCGGCGCGGTCGGTGGCCGGCGTGCTGGCCTGCACCTGGGCCCGGTGGGCATCGGCCTGCTCGGCCAGCGCGACGTGGGCCCCGAGGCGGTAAACGGCTTCGGGCTGCCCGCTGGCCACGATCTCCCGCGCCAGCTCTTGGGCCAGGTGTTCGTCGCGGCACGACACCCACACGTGACCGACGGTGGTGTCGTCGTGCCGGGCGGTGGCGTGCACCGCCCACCGATCATTGATCGGGGCGACCTCGGCGCTCACCGCTGCCGTCCCGGGAGTGGGGTCGCTGGTGCTGGTGGGCCAGTGGGCGATCTCGTCGGTGGTCATGGCGCGCACCGCGGGCTCGATCGCCTCCCGCAACTCGGCAAGGTCGTGGGCGCGGGCGGCGTGTTCGCCCTCCGACCAGGCCAGCCGGTCAAGTCGTTCCCGGCGTGCCGCGAGCTGGGCCGCCAGCAGCAGCGCCAGCTGGCTCCACTGCATCAACGCCGCGCTGGGCAACTCCAACGTGGGCACGGGCTCGACGGGCGCGGTCATCGACTTCTCCCGGGTTGGGGACGGTGATCAGGTGCCGGGGCCACACCCGGCCCGGGGCGTGGCCCTGGTGGCGGTTGGACCGGGGTGGACCCGCTGGTGATGCCACCGGGACGGCCCAGAATGTCGGCTGCCCGTTCCGGGGGTCGGCGCACCCCACGTTGCTCGCCGGGTCGCCCCGGGGCCTGACCTCGGGTAGGTCGGGTGTCGGGGGGTCGGGAGGCCACCAGTTCGCT
>Ga0213881_10000992_pt1 | contig 14654 bp, 11 predicted proteins | sample BarmaccoBMER_R08_FD_160104 | JGI IMG/M metagenome (GOLD analysis project Ga0213881, IMG submission 160104) | Barbacenia macrantha exposed rock microbial communities from rupestrian grasslands, the National Park of Serra do Cipo, Brazil - ER_R08 ... | reverse complement strand
GACCTTCTGGGTCGTGGTTTTGATCCGTTCGCCAAGACCACAAAATCCCTACAATCACAGCCCCCATTACCACAGCTATTCCAATCCATATGGGCCAGATAGCACCACTGTTCCTGCCAGTACCACCTTCGTTACCTTCTTTCAAGTTAGTATCCCAGTAGTGAGGCTGCCACTGGTTGAAATCAATTGGTTGGGAGTAAGGTTTTTTCCAAGCTCCCAGGTACTGTAGATAGCTGATTAATTGTTGAATTTCCCTGTCACCTAAGTAGTCGTAGCTAGGCATTAGAGATTCAGGCTGCATTGAACGGGGACTATAAAGGAGTTGCGCAAGATTTTGCCTACCTTTCTCGCTAACATAATCGTTGTCTCGCCCAACATTCGATAAGTCTGGTCCGATTCGTTCTGTACCCATGAAATGGGGATTATCGTATACGTAGTCTTCAGGAATCGAGGGTCGAGTTCCATGTAGATAGCGAGCATCAATCTCTAAAGGTCGTACCTGTTGACTATGGCAATAAACACAACCCTCGCGTCTGTAGATGTTCCGCCCTGCCAACTGTTCTTGTGTATATTGCACCAAGCCTGGTGCAGGTTGGTAGGAACTAGGGTAGAGTCCTGGCAGTGACTCTACTACAGCCAGCGCTAGCAAAAACAGGACTATTGTTCCCAGAAAGACTTCAAATAGCCGATTCATATCATCCCCAGTACGCTGACAAGCATCTAATTTTTCCTGCTCATTTGACTTGACCTCGTGCTGCTGCTGCTTCAGTTCCTTCCGGCAGCATTGCTTCTCTCAGTGCTCTCTCGCGAGTAGAATCTGGATTTTGTAGAAGTGCCCAGATAATGTTCCAGGCAAACAGAAACTGCCCTCCCGCGAGCCCATAACCACTGAAGGTTCGCGCCCAGTAGTAGGGCGATCGCGCCAGCACCGATTGAGCGAAAGGTAGATGAGATGCCCAAACTTGCCCCTCCAAGAAGCCAGCAACTTGAATGGGAATGACATACATCCACAAGCCGATAAAAAATAGCCACCAGTGAGCCGATGTTAGAAAAGGGCTCAGTCGTCGGTTTAAGCCCTTTTCCAGCATAAAATAAATTAACGCAACGATTGCGGGAGTTGTAAATCCAGCAAAACTTAAATGCGCGTGGGCAATCTTAAAGTCGCTGAATTGCTGGTTAGCATTAAAGTACTCATAAGCCTCTACTGAAACTTCATAGGAAGACAAGAAGTAGCTGATTCCTGCTAGTGCGGCAAAGCGTAGGGGCACACTATTTAAGAGTTCGTGCCACCTCCCCCAAAACGTGCCAAACCAGGTAATATTTATGGCTAACACAGGCAATGCCCAGCCCAAAGTAAAGAGAATTCCTAACATGGGCCACAATTCTGGAACTGGAGCATATACTAGACGTCGACCACCAGTCCAGACGTAGAACGCAGCAAATAGCCAAAAGGACCATAGAGCCAGCTGATGCCAGAACAGCTTTTTATTTAAGTATTTGGGAATCACGTAGTATAAAATCCCTACACCACCACCGATTAGCCACAATCCTACGAAGGCTTCAGCGTAGAACCAGTTAATTGAAGCATCCTCTGCTCCGTAGTAAGTCGGGAAGTTGCCAGAGATATAACTAATGTCAAAGCCTACGAATCCTAGAATCACATACCATACGGTCACATACAGCTTTTCATGCTGCCGCTTTAACAGGGTTAATAGGAGACAGACCGCCACAACGTTAATGCAAAATAGCACCCCAATGTTGAGTGGTATGATCCATTCTTCATACTCTTTTCCCTTTGTAAATCCCCACATCAATAGAAAAATGCTAGCACCAACGATGAGGTTATAGAGCAAGCCCATCAACACTGCTAACTCCCCCAAGTAGAGCCGCCGTTCTGCTAAGCGTGGGATCATGTAAAGGGCTGCTCCAGTCACTCCCATTGTCAGCCAGCCGAATATGATGGTGTTGACATGAGCTGGACGCAAACGCCCAAAGGATAATACATCCACGCCGCCCAGAAGATGGGGAAAAATCAGCTTAATCGCTTCAATCATCCCTAAAGCCATGCCGACGAGCGACCAGAGGACGGCCGAGAAGAGCCATGTACAAGCTGCTAGATCCTGTACTTGTTCTGGGGGGAGACCACCAAACCGCCGATTCAGCCAAATTGCCAAACTTGATAGTGCGCGTGGCGAACTATCTTGCATTTTTATACTCCTAAAATAGGCTATCTAGAACCTCAGGTTATTGTAAAAGGCTTTGTTTAAAACGATCAGATCAAATTGACACATATCAATCTATCTAAAGATTGAATCACATTGAAAGCGTGAAACTTGTTTCCAATGCCTCTAATAAGGATTTATTTATAAAAAACTCACATAAAAATGAATCCTAGATGAATTTTTTTTATTCCACAAGGACGAAATGACTAATCCTACATTCAGTGAGGAAACAATTGTCTTAGCACCGTGACACTAACGACGTCGGCGCGAGATTTCTAATTCAAGAATACAAGCCATCAGCCATGCTATCCCTGCTGCATATCCAGCTGCTACATCGCTAGGCCAGTGAACGCCTAGATAAAGACGACTGAAACCAATCGCTAGAATCAATAAAATGCTGAAACTGAAAATTGGTACTCGCCAGCGGTAAAAGCGATTTGATAGTAAGTAGGCACTAAGACCATACACAACCAATGACATCATGGCATGACCACTGGGAAAGCTGAATTGGGTGACAGAAATTACATGCTCCCAAATTGGTGGCCGTGCCCTCCGAAACAGCTCTTTAAGCAAATAATTTAATCCTAAAGAACCTACTGCTCCAATCGCCAGCGCGATTGCTTCTGGACGATGACGCTTTAAGAATAGCCATATTCCTAAACTTAAAGTCACAATTAGTAAAGCCGATGGCTGACCAAGTGCTGTGACACCGATCATCACCTGATTCAGTAGTGGAGTATGCAGATGCCTAAGAATTAATAAAGTAGAGCGATCAAAGGCTTGAGTTTCTTTCTCCAAAACTTCATTAGCAATCTTAGCAAATAGCCATACAGTAAAGGCAGCAACTAAGAAACCACCAACTCTAAGATTGAGAAATAGCGATAAAAAGTCCCATATCTTATGTATGATACGGGAAAGGCGAAATTTCATTTGATATAACATATCCCTTGTTAGTCATATTAACCTAAAATTTTTGTAATAAGACCCAAATCTTAAAAAGAAACACGAAAAGCCTACTTTTTTTTAATCAGCTTCTGAAGCCCTTGATTACAAAATTTTTATAAAAATGAATTTCAAATGAATTTTTTTTATTCCACAAGAACTAAATGATTAATCTTACATTAGGGAGAAGCATTCGTCTTGCTACCTGAGTAAGGTGATAGCAAGAAGGTTAAAGACTGCTCTAGATAACGAGATAACGAGTCAGGAAACATCCAAAAGAAGCCAGCCAGCTTTCATCTAATATCTTGGTAAGAACAAGCACCATTAGGTTCTTAGCTTTTAAGTATAATCTCACCTGTGATTCAGAACGCTAGGACTGAGATTTACTCATAGTATGCCAATGAGTAAATAGATGGTTAATAGAAGTCCAAGATTACAATTTTTTCAAGATTTTTAGCTGGTACAAAAATTAACAAGGACTCACAAAAAGGAAGGAGATATTAATTATGAAACACTCTAATTTTTTCCAAGTCTTTGGTGCTAGCACATTAGGCTTGACTTTAGCCATTCTACCTGCTTATCTACCCGCTTCGGCTCAAACTACAGGGAATACTAATGGAGCAGCTAATACTGCTCCTGGCGCTCCTGGAATACCTAATACAGCTCCTGGAACAGCGAGTACCGCTCCTGGGGCAACTGGGACAACTACTGGAACAGCTAACACAGCTCCTGGGGCAACTGGGACAACTACTGGTACTGGAACTGGTGCCTATACCGATGGTGGCGCTGGTTATGCCAACGGCGGCGGTGGCGGTGGCGGTTACTGGGGTTTAATTGGCTTACTTGGCTTACTTGGTCTGGTCAACGTTGGTCGTGGCAGGCGCCAAGCAGTCGTAAGCAATGAATCTGAAACTAGGTATTAATGGGACTGGAAAATCATGAGTACTTTTCCGGACCTAGCAGAGCTAGGGTATCAGATAGTCAAAGAACTCGGTCATAACCGAGCTGGGGGTCGAGTGACATACCTAGCTCATCGAACCGCTAGTCAGCCACCTGTAGTAATTAAGCAGTTTCAATTTGCTCATTCTGACTCTAACTGGTCAGAGTACGAAGCTATCCAACGAGAAGTTCAACTGCTGCAACAATTAGATCACCCCAGCATTCCCCACTATGTTGATTCATTTGAGACGCCATCTGGCTTTTGTTTAGTGCAGGAGTATAAACCAGCAGAATCCTTAGTTTTCTACTATCACTGGAGTGTAGAGGAAGTCAAGCGAATTGCAATAGCACTCTTAGAAGCTTTAGTTTATCTGCAATCAGCTTGTCCCCCGATCATCCATCGAGATATTAAACCCGAACACATCTTAGTCGAGCGTCAGGGGGAACTCAAGGTCTACCTTGTGGATTTTGGTTTTGCCCACAGAGGAGGTGGAGAAGTTGCTGTCAGTAGCGTTGTCAAGGGCACGTTGGGCTTTATGCCACCAGAGCAACTGTTCAATCGTCAATTAACGCTAGCCTCTGACCTCTATAGTCTAGGTGCGACGTTGATCTGCTTATTGACAAAGACAAAATCGACCCAAATCGGTAACTTGATTGATTCGGCATATCGCCTTAACTTCAGACGGTTGGTGCCTCATTTGAATTCACAGTTTATTGAATGGCTGCAAAGGATGGTCGCGCCCAGCCTTAAATATCGCTTCGACAGTGCTGCTGCTGCACTCGAAGCGCTTAAGCCCATTCCTGTTGTCGGCAAGACTCCAAAACTCAGTCTGACTCTTCCCTGCCTCGGATTAGCTGCCCTCAGTTGTCTTGCTTGGGTTAACACAACTCTAAAGCCTTATTCCCAAACTCAAAGTCCCGCAGCCATTGCATCTGCTACAGCTCCCATAAGCCGATTGCTGAAGACTCACCAATGTCCGGGATGTGATTTGAGAGGGGCGAACCTAGAAAATGCCAACCTGAAGAACGCGAACCTAACAGGAGCGAATCTAGAAAACGCTCAGCTCACAGGAGCCGACCTGTCAGGTGCTCACCTGACAGGAGGAGTGAATCTAGGAAATGCTACTCTCACAGGAGCCAACTTGGAAAATGCTAACCTAACTGGTGCCAGCCTCTGGGAAGCCTCCCTTGGAGGGGCTGACCTAAGAGGTGCTAACCTTACAGGGGCTGACCTAAAAGATGCTAACCTAGAAGGAATAGGCACCAACTTAGAGAGAACAAATCTTGAGGGTGCTAATCTAGGAGATGCCAATCTAGGAGATGTTAACCTCTGGTCTGCCAACCTCACAGGTGCCAATCTAGAGGGTACTAACCTAGACTTTGCCAACCTAGCGGCCACTCAGCTAACTGGTGCCAATTTCATAGGGGCTGACATCATGGGTACTAATTTTATTGGTGCCACAATGCCTGACGGCTCAATTTTTAATAACCCAACGTAAGCTGTCATAACTGACGACTTGAAGAAGTGGGACCATCGCCATCGCTACTAGAGTGGCGACATGTGAAGTTATCGTTTCTATGAACCGTTCTGCCTGTCTAATTTTTAATCCGGCTGCTGGTCAAAACGACCCAGACCAAGATTTGGCAACTATCCGAGAGCTTTTAGAGCCGTATATCGACTTGGAGATCCGGCTGACGACACCAGAAGTTGATGCAGATGCGATCGCCACTGAAGCACATGCCCAAGGAGTGGATACAATCATTGTGGCAGGTGGAGATGGTACCCTATCGGCTACAGCCACTGCCTTGGTAGGGACAAACATCCCCATTGGTGTGATTCCACGCGGCACGGCCAACGCCTTAGCTTCTGCATTGGGACTACCGGATCAGATTGAAGCTGCATGCCAGACGATTGTGGGTGGAGCTACACGAGTCATCGATACAGCTCAGTGCAACGGTTTACCAATGGTCTTGTTGGCAGGAATTGGATTTGAGGCAGAAACAATAGCAAGGGCTAGTCGCAAGGCAAAAGATCACTTTGGGGTGTTGGCATATTTATTGGCCGGGATTCAAGAGTGGCGAAGTTTCTCAAGTTTTACAGCTGAGATTCAAACCGAAGACAAAGTGATTCATGTGACGGCTTCTGCTTTAACAGTGGCAAACGCTGCCCCACCCACATCATTTCTAGCTCAAGGTCCTGCGGGGGTGATTTTTGATGATGGGTTGCTAGATTTAACTGTGGTAGCACCCGCTAGTCGGATGAGGGCAGTCACCGCCGCTTACCACTTACTGCGTAGCGCTATGAATCACAGTACCGCTACTGACCGAGATGACATTGGATATCTCCGAGCCAGGGAGATGACCATCCGCACCGACCCTCCACAGAAGGTGGTTCTTGACGGGGAAATTATTGGGACTACGCCTATCAAGGTGGAGTGCATACCTGGAGGGTTAACCATCTTTGTGCCACAAGAAGCCGCCCCCGCTGCTCCGATTGAAAAGTTGGAAGGACTTCCGGACTTAACAATTGAGTCTAAGTCAAAAAAACTGACTGACAATGCAACTGAAACCGGGTAATAAGGGGCTAGTCAATTCATCCTGCTGATATAGAGTGACCACAAGCTTTAAGACTCCTTGCTGTCGCCGATACACTTCTACTTTTTGCTCTTGCCAGCTCACGATCCAGTATTCATGAACCCCCTGAGCAGAATAAAGTTTCAACTTAGCTTGGCGATCGCGTTTCTCATTTTTGTCACCGGGAGACAGCACTTCTACGATTAACTCTGGTGCATCTATTAAATGCCCAGCCTCATCCAAAAGGCATTCCAACCGTTTGTTACTTGCCCAAACGATATCGGGAATCACATTGTCCGCCTCTGAAAAGATAATTCCAGGTGTGATGGCAGGTCTACCCAAACCACTTCCATCTGACCAAAGCTATAGTGCAGTTCCAATCCTAACGCAGACTTCCTGATGCTTCCAGTGGAGTGTCCTTGTCACAAATAGTTCTCCGTCAATAATTTCGTAGCGATTGACGCGATCGCCCTCAAAAATTCCCAGATCAGCTGTTGTCCAGCGGACTGGATTCGTTGGAGTTGACTGCATAAAACCCTTACCACTACTGTTCTTCGATCATAAGTTACTCGTTACCTGAGTGCGTTACCGCCACCCCTACCAGCAGCATTAGCAGCCTGAACGTGATGCGGCTGGACTGTTCCCGCATGACCTGCATGTGCTAATGAAACGGCAACGTTAATGACACCTAAGTGTGAAAAGGCTTGGGGAAAGTTACCAAGATGCGCTCCTGACTCAGGGTCAATTTCTTCCGCGAATAATCCTAAAGGAGTGCTGCGTGCTAGCATCTGCTCAAACCAGACGCAGGCTTCTGCTGCCCTTCCCGCTAAGATAAGTGCATTGATCAGCCAGAAAGTACAGAGGACGAAGGATGCTTCCTTGCCGCTCACCCCTTCTGGCGCATCATGGTATCGGTAACACAGCCCGTTGGAAACTAGGTGCTTAATCGTAGCATCAATGGTTGACACCATACGGGGGTCAGTTCCATCAATAAAGCCAACAATAGGCAGCAGCAAATTAGAGGCATCGAGAGTTTCATCCTCATAAGATTGCTTGAAAGCACCAAGTTTTTCGCTCCACCCTTTCTCAAGCACTTCGGTGCGGACTGAAGTGCGTTCCTGTCGCCAGCGGTCAATGTCGCCTGCTAAATCAAGTGACTCAGCCATGTCAATGCCGCAGTCTAGTGCCACCCATAGCATGACCTTGCCGTAGACGAAGTTCCGCTGACCCCCTCGCACTTCCCAAATTCCGTTATCTGGCTCGTGCCAATGAGCGGCAACCCAATCTAGCAATGGGTGAATATGTTCCCAGATCTCGGTTGGATTGTACTTCCCGGTTTTCCAAGCGAAATGTAACGTGCTGAGTACTTCACCATAGACATCGAGCTGAACTTGCTTGGCAGCGTCGTTGCCCTTACGAACTGGCTGTGAGTTACAGTATCCCCGCAAATGGTCTAAGTTTTGTTCCGCAAGCCGCCCATCTGCTGTAATCGGATAGAGAATTTTGATCCCGGTGCCTTCCACCTTGACAGTACGCGCAATCCAGTCAAAGAAAGGATGCTCGTCGTCCAGATAACCTGCTAGGAGCAGCGCATAGAGCGTAAACGACGAGTCACGAATCCAGGTGAAGCGATAATCCCAGTTCCTCTCTCCACCGATCACCTCTGGTAGTGAGGTGGTAGGCGCAGCAACAATTGCTCCTGAGGGAGCATATGTCATTAATTCCAGAGCCAGCGCACTGCGGACAACGGCATCGCGATAGGGTCCTTGGTAAGTACATTTACTAGCCCAGCGTTGCCAGAAGGCAACTGTTGATGACAGAGCATCAACAGGAGTAGAGTAAGGTAGTTGTACATCCTCCTGAGTTGACAGTGTGAAAGCTGCTTGCTCCCCAGCTTGAAGGGTAATGTGGCATGTGAGTGTATTGGTTTTCGTGTCAACATGCCATTCCGCAGGACCAGTTACCGTGAATCGACCAAACTCCACTTCTTTGCCAGAAATGACAAACTGAGGGATAGCCCGTGCGTAGTCGGGGCGAGGAGTGCAGGTGCTAACGATCTCTACAGTTCCCTCAACACCCTCGATGATTCGGATCAACCTACCAGGTGCAGCACGGCGTTGTTGTTGCTCGTTGCCGCTAATATCCATAAAATCGAGCAGCGAGATTTGTCCATCTGCACAGGTAAAGATGGTTTTTAGAACGTTAGTTTCATCAACATATTGATGAGTTGTCTCATAAGGTGTGGTTGGTTCAATACTCCAGCTCCCGCCGCGTTCAAGATCTAAAATCCGGGCAAACACAGAGGGAGAATCGAAGCGAGGCAAGCAAAGCCAGTCGATAGAACCGCGACGACTAACGAGGGCTGCTGTATGGCAATTACCAATGATCCCATAATCTTCGAGTGGCGGAAAGGACGGGGTAGGAGATACGGAATCGCTCTTATGGTGGGATTTAGTCGTCATTGTCATCTTTTGCCTTACACAACAACCGGATACGCAATTTATTATTGCCTAAATTATTTAAATAGGTTTTAGCAACCCACATTTTAAACACGACGTCTCATATTGCCTGGGACAAGTCCGTATTTTAGGAATTTGGAAGCCAAACCCCTTCTTCCTAATGAAGGAGCGATTATTTCTAACTAAATAGATACTAGAATTTCACATTTGTTTCATTATCATATGAATTTTTGATCTCGTTTTTTAGTTGTTTGAAAGCTAAAACCTTTTTATTATTAAGCTATTGTGGCTATATTCTTTAAACAGATTTTCATTATTTAATATTGGCTAGGCTACCCGCAAGTTACAAAAGTATGACGTTTGCAATTGATGCTGTTTTACTTTGGTAGCAACCATTAACTAGAATGTACAAGCTAGGTTAATTCTTGTCTGCAAACTGTTTAATAAATGCCGTGTTTGTAGTTACCTTAACTCAAAGTTTTAATAATGCCAGATGGACTTATTGTTAATTTAGTCCTTAGGATAGGTTTCTATTTCCCCAAATAGCAATTAGGCTATTCATAGATTGAATCATGGCACTCTTATAAGCCTTGAACAAATAGAAACTAAACGTTCTCTAGCTCATTCAGCGCTTTTTAAGAGGTCATTGAGAAGCAAAGATTAACAGACACATTGCGATCTTGTCTTAAGCGCAGCCAAGAAGCTGCCAAGGCACGGAACGTTGAGCTGTACAACTAAGGAGAAACTATTCCTATGCAGAATACAGAAGCGCAAAAAGGTACTGCATCGCAATCAAGCGAATCTCATGACAATCCTACACCGCCGACCATTGAATACTGGCATGCCTGGACTGACGGAGACGGCGTAAGCCACCAGTCTCGTTGCCAGATCCATGACTTCACTTTGAAAGGTGTATCACCATCTGTCTCCCCACAGTGGATAGATAAGATGCAGCAGGCTGGTGCTAGTGTTACCTTTACTGTGATGCCCGTGGGATGGAAAGGAAACTGGCATGAGAACCCTAAGCCCCAATGGATCATCCCATTGTCGGGTCGCTGGTTTGTGGAGACGATGGACGGGCAACGAGTGGAGATGGGTCCTGGTGAGGTCTCATTCGGAGAAGACCAGGGCACAAAAGAGGATGCGCAGGGCCATAAAGGTCATCTTTCTGGGACATTAGGCGATGAGCCAGCTGTTCTCATGATGGTGCAATTTGAGGAGAGCCCGACCAAGGGGCAACCCTGTCGATTCAAGTAACGTTAGAGCTTCAGAGGGGTCAGGAGTCAGAGGTCAGGGAAAGACAGTGGTTTATAGATAATTGTTTTCCCCTGAGTCCAGCAATCCTGACCCCTTCTTCATTAGCTCATTGCCAACGTTTAGCTAGATGCTCACCAACACGCAAGGCATTCGCCATAATCGTCAGGGTTGGATTAACGCCTGAGTTAGAGGGGAAGAAGCTACTGTCAACGACGTAAAGGTTATCCACATCATGGGTGCGGCAGTTGAGATCTAGCACCGAGGTTTGCGGATCTCTGCCAAAGCGGCAACCACCACATTGATGTGCGACTTCTGCTAGGTGCTTCCGAGCACGTGGATAGATGCCGAAGGGGATAACATGCATTGACTTGCGCCGCAAAGATTTCAATACCGATGTCCAACGGTGAACTAGGCGCTCGGCAGCCTCGGTGTTATTGGGAGTGTAATCGAGATACACTTTGTCACCAATAACACGAACGCGATTGTTGGGATCTGGCAAGTCCTCAGTTTGCAGCCACCATCCTACAGAACGCTCCGCTACTAGATGGAGTTCAAAGCCCGGAACCAGTTTGAGATAGGGTGCTATCATTGAGGGTGCTTCTGCTGGAATCATGTGGGATAGCACATTTCCAGTGTTTTGTACCATTCCCATAGGGTAGGGAAAATCTGGTTCTCCCCAGTAGAAATCGTTGACCGCGATTGTCTTTTGAAACGTTGCTTGATTGGGCTCAAGACCCAAGGCTAAGAGGGCAATTAACTGTTGCTTCATGTAATTGCGACCCACCTGGTCGGAACTATTCCCCAGCCCGTTAGGATGTTTGTCATTAGCAGAGCGCAACAGCAGAGCAGCAGAGTTAACAGCGCCACAGGCGATCGCAACAATATCAGCACTAAAGTGATGCAACTCACCGTTGACATCAACCTCAACCGCAGTCACCTCTTTTCCAGACGCGCTTGTATGCAGCTTGAGAGCTTTAGCATTCGTGAGCAGCGTTAGGTTAGGGTAAGCGTCAAGAGCGGGACGCATTGCATTCACCTCAGCATCGCCTTTGGCTTGAACTAAACAGGGATAGCCGTCAAAGGTATTGCAACGAATGCAGGGACTTTTTGTGCGATCGGTCTCGTTTAGCCTCATTGCCAACGGCAGATGGAACGGGTAGTAGCCTATTTCGCGAATCCCATCGGCGATTTCCTGCATATCTTTTTCATGACTCACTGGAGGATGAGGATAGGGCGCACTGTAAGGCGGTTCAGTTGGGTCTTTACCTCGCTCTCCATGTACGTCATATAGATGCTCCGCCTGAGTGTAATATGGCTCGAAGTCTGAGTACTTCAGGTCCCATGCCGGAGAAATGCCGCCTTTATGGATCACCCGCTCAAAATCTCGCTCTCGTAGACGAGTCAATGCTGCGCCATACAGTTTGGTATTGCCACCTACCCAGTAGCCTGTCTGTGGTCGAAACGCCTCGTCGTTTTTGTCGTACCAGTGTTCTTGAGTGTAATACCGTTCCTTCTGGTAAACTTCTAGGGCATCCCAGTTAGCTTTTTCTCTGGGGAGAAAGTCACCTCGCTCTAAAACGAGAATCTTTTTCCCTGTCGGTGCTAGTCGATACGCCAGCGTTCCTCCCCCGGCTCCTGTACCAACAATGATGAAGTCGTAATGTTCAGTGCTTTTCATTATTCAAAAGTAAAAAATTTTAGCGAACAGGAATTAATTTTCTTCCTTCCATTTAGATGCTAATTTTTTGAGCAAAGGTTGAGCTGTTTGTCAATTTAGCAATTCCAAGAGGTTCTGATTGTAGACTATACATGCTCAAACTAGAGCTTCAAACCCAATGAGGGCATCTACCAAATGGATTGGGTTACGTTCCCATCTAAAGCAAGGATTAGATTTCATCCCAATTTTATTTTTATAGTCCTTGTAAGCTTGCCTTAGTGTTTGCTGAAGACTTTGTTCTTTAAACCCTTAATCAATCATTGGTCATCAACATCATTGCGTGTCCGTTGGGATCTTTAACTAGGCAAGCTTGACGGTAAGGGCATGAGCTATCTGTGAACTGTACGATTTGCGGCGAGATAAACTGCACTCCGTTCTGTTGCAACTTAGCTACTGCTTGCTCAATATCATCGACAACTAGCTCAACTTGCATATGCGCAATATCGCAGCTTTTCCATTCAGTTGGTATTGGACGACCATTGGCAGGAGCAATATAATCTAACAGTTCAATGCCTAGACTGACAGCATGTGCTGGCTGCAGGCTTGTCACTTGGACTTTGGCTTCTGGTAAACCATCGAGGTGAGCTTGCGTTTCACCATGGTTGAGACTGCTTTTCTCAACTTTCATTCCCAGGAAGTCGCGGTAAAACCGTAGGCTCTGCTCCGTGTCAGCAATGGTGATTGCGCTATGATCGATTCCCAGAAACAAGTGCTCGGTGTGCTGATGCCACTTATCTTTTCCTTGACCAGGAGGGAACCAAATTAGCTCTAAATCGTGCCCATCTGGGTCTTTGAACTTGAAGGCTCGGATGCCAGGGGATGCCTTATCGCCGGATGGAAGTGTTTGTGGCTCAACAGAAATGGAATCAAATGGAAACGAACGTAGATGAGCATAGGCGCGGTCCATATCACTGACGACAATCGCCATATGTTGAAACCACAGATCATTACTTTGCGAATCGCTAGGAATAGGTTTTCCCTCTATGTTGAGATATTGCATCAGCTCGATTAATTCTTCTCCCAACTGCAAGGTAACAATGCGAATTTTTGCTCCAATGACGCCTTCAAGGTTGTTGTAGTTCTGTCCTTCAACAGTGATATCTGAAACAAATTCAAATGAGAGTGCTTGTTCATAGAAAGCTCTGGAGTGAGCAATGTCTGTCACTGTTAATCCAACAGCTCGAATTCTGTTCACCTGTATATTGGAACGATCTGATGTATTCATAAGTAACGGTCCTCGACGGGAAGTATGAGATCTCATGAACTGCTTGGAGCTGAGTAGCCTGCTACAAGTGGCAATGTGAACAGTTCATGGACAGATGTTGAGCAAAAAAGAAGCTTTCCAAGCTGCAATGTCACTATTTATTTAAGGTCTAAGAGCAGCTACCGTTGTCAGATTACGAATCGTCAGAATCTAGCTCATCTATCAGGCGGACGATTTCCTGAAGTTACGTTGCTATACTAGTTGAGACTATTTTGTTGTAAATTATACAAAGTTAGATCCTCATAGCTTTTAGGGTAGACAGTTATGAATCCCAAACTGAGCTGGCAAAGGGCGCGCTGCCGGAGCTGCCTCCGGTGCCGAACGGGCTTGAGTCGAACTCAAGCCCGCAAGCGGCACTGCATTCCGCAGCAGAACGTTGAGTTTGTCAACACTGGATTCTGGTAAGTTCTAGCAATAACAAATGAACCTCTCAACCATTATTTTGCTGGCTTTGGGTTTAGGAATTTGTTTTGGGGCGACGTTACATGAAGTGTTGCCTACCTGGGTTTCACCATTGGACCACTACTGTTTAACTCCCCTAGGACAGGCTTTTCTGCGCTTGATTCAGTTTGTGGTAGTGCCTATTGTCTTTTCCTCCCTAATTATGGGACTGACACAAGTGCAAAATGCAGCGCGAGTCGGGCGTTACACAGTAAAATTGCTCGTTACTTACCTATTAACTAGTGCGATCGCCGTGGGATTAGGAATGGCAATAGCAGCTGTGCTGCGTCCAGGGGTTGGGATAGAAGGACTAGCGTTAAAGCCAGTTGCAGAAGTTTCGCCAGCTCCAAACCTAATTGATTGGCTCGTACAGTTGATTCCTGTCAATCCATTGGAAGCGCTAGCGAGTGGAAATTTATTACAAACCATTTTAGCTGGAGTATTAATCGGCATCGGGATGCAACAAGCTGGTGAGAAAGCAAAACCTTTCATGACATTTGTTGAAAGTATTTATGCCATTAGTGAAAAAATTTTATTTCTGATTCTGTATCTAGCTCCAGTAGGCGTTTTCGCACTGATAAGTTCCGTCCTTGCCGTACAAGGATTTTCCATTCTTACGCGATTGCTCTCTTACATGAGCGGTGTGGTTTTGGCAATTGGGTTAATGGTGGCAATCTATGGCTTGCTATTGGGGTTAGTCAAAGGGAAACCAATCCACTTTTTCCGTAGCTTCTTTCCCAGTATTTCCCTCTCGTTTGGAACTGCTAGTTCGAATGCTGCGCTTCCGGTGGCGCTAAATAACGCCCAGAACTATGGGTTATCTCCGACAATTGCAAGTT
>Ga0213881_10000991_pt1 | contig 14656 bp, 9 predicted proteins | sample BarmaccoBMER_R08_FD_160104 | JGI IMG/M metagenome (GOLD analysis project Ga0213881, IMG submission 160104) | Barbacenia macrantha exposed rock microbial communities from rupestrian grasslands, the National Park of Serra do Cipo, Brazil - ER_R08 ... | reverse complement strand
GGCACGCCACAAACCGCTCCGCCGTCAAACCAGACCGACGCCAATACCCCCGCGCCAACCCCGCACCCGCCACATACAACTCACCGGCCACACCAGCAGGCACTGGCAGCAAACCCGCATCCAACACGTAGGCGCGAAGATCCGGGATAGGTGTTCCGATGATGCTGGCTGTTTGGGTGGTGGCGTGTTGGGTGAGCGCTTGATGGGTGACATGCACGGTGGTTTCGGTGATGCCGTACATGTTGACTAAGGTGGGAGCGTGATCGGGGTGGTGTTGGAACCAGTCGGCTAGTCGGGCCGGTGTCAGCGCTTCGCCGCCGAAGATCACGGTGCGCAAGGCCAGTGACTGCCCCAGGGCCGGGCTGTCGGCGTCGGCCTGCATCAATTGGTAAAACGCTGTCGGGGTCTGGTTCAGAACGGTCACACGGTGGTCGGTGAGCAGTCGGAGGAAGTGTCGTGGGGAACGGCTGACGTCGTAAGGAACGACGATGAGGCGACCGCCATGCAGTAGTGCGCCCCAGATTTCCCAGACGGAGAAGTCGAACCCGTAGGAATGAAATAGCGTCCACACATCTTCGGCGTTGAACCCGAACCACTGCCGGGTCGCGTGGAATAACCGCACTACATTGGAGTGAGTGACCAGGACGCCTTTGGGGGTGCCGGTGGAGCCGGAGGTGTAGATGACGTAGGCGGGGTGTTGGGGCAGCAGAGGGGTGGTGCGTTGGGTGTCGGTGGGATCAGTATCCAGGTGACCGGCCAGCACGGTGACGGTGTCTGGGTTGTCGAGCACCAGCTGCGGGATCGCCCCTTGGTTGGGGATGCTGCCTAGGGTATGGGTGCTGGTCAGCAGCAGCGCCGGGTGCGCATCACCCAGCATGAACTCAATTCGTGCCGGGGGGTAGTCCGGGTCGATGGGCAGGTAAGCCGCACCGGTCTTGAGCACTGCCAAGATCGCGACCACCAGCTCCACACCTCGAGGCAACGCCAATGCCACCGTTTGCTCCGGCCCTACCCCCCGATCAATAAGGGCGTAAACGAGCTGGTTAGCGCGGATGTTCAGCTGGGCATAAGTCAGAGTAGTTTGTCCGCAGATCACCGCGGGTGCCTCGGGGGTCACCGCCACCTGAGCCTCGAACAATACAGGCAGACAGGTTTGAGGTATCGGGACGGTAGTGTTGTTATAATCGACCAGCAATTGATGTCGTTCCTCGGCGGTAAGGATATCCACCCGCCCGATGGACTGGTCCGGGTTGGTGACCACCGCCTCCAACAGACGCACCAACCGGGCGGCCATCGCTTCGATACTGGCCCGTTCGAAAAGGTCGCTGCGGTAATCTAACCGTAGGTGTAGGCGTGGTACCGGGAAAACGAAAAGAGTGATGGAGTAGTGGGTAGCGTCGCGGCAAATGAGGCGAGTGATCCGTAGCACGCTATCTGCTATGGGGAAGGCGTCGTGGGTAAGGTCGTCCCTGGGGTAATTTTCGAACGCGATCGCGGTGTCGAATAGTTCTCCCATTCCGGTTAGGTGTTGAACGTGGGCCAGCCCAAGATGCTGGTGGGGAATTAGAGTGGACTGTTCATCTTGCAGACGGGTCATCATGGTGATCAGCGCTTCGGCGGGGTTCAGTCTTATCCGCACTGACACCATGTTGATAAATAACCCCACCATGGTCTCGACCCCGGGGAGCTGTGGAGGCCGCCCGGAGACCGCTGTGCCGAAGACCACATCGTGGTGTCCGCTCATCCGGCTCAGTAGGAGGCCCCAGGCGCCTTGGATGATGGTGTTGAGGGTCAGGCCATGACGGCGGGCCTGATCATGCAGGGCCGTGGTGAGTTCCTGAGATACCTCAAGGGTGATCTGTTCGGGGAACATCAAGGCCCGGCGGGGATCGGCCATCGCCAGGCGGGTTGGCTGGGTCAGCTCGGCCAGCGCTTGGCGCCAGGCCTGTTTCGCTGCCAGCTGGTCTTGGTGAATGAGCCAGGTCAGGTAATCACGATAGGGAACCACCCGCGGCAGGGTGCTGGTGTCACCCTGGCTGGCGTACAAAGTGACCAACTCGCGAACCAGGACCGGCATCGACCAGCCATCTAGCAGGATGTGATGGATGGTCATGATTAGGCGATGGCGCTGCGGGCCCAGACGGACCAGGGTGGACCGCAGCAACGGCGGACAGGACAGGTCGAATCGGCGGATACGATCATTTGCCGCCAGCCGCGCTACCTCGGCTGTGCCCTCAGCCTCACCCCGCCCGGACAGGTCAATTTCTTCCCAGGGCAGCATGGCGTGCCCGGGGATGACCTGCACCGGTTGGCCTGAGTCCAACTGCCAGAAACCGGCGCGTAGGTTGGGATGACGATCCACCAGGGCTTGTCCCGCCGCTCGTAACACCTGCTCGTCCAGCAGTCCGTCTAAGTCGAAAACGAGCTGTATGGTGTACACATCAATGCTGTCCTGGTCATATAAGGCGTGGAATAACAGCCCTTCTTGCAGCGGGGACAGCGGCAAGACATCGATTAAGTCCGGGAAAGCGGCTTCGAGTTGTTCGACCTGGTTTTGACTCAGGAACGCCAACGGGAAATCGGTGGGGGTGTGGCCCCCGGCGCCGGGTTGGGTGCCATGCTCGACCAACGCTTGTATCATCTGAAACCAATGCTGGGCTAATTCGCGCACGTCGGGTTCAGCCCACATCTGCTCGGCCCAGCTCCAGGTGGCATTTAGCCACGGCCCATCACTGTGGTCACACACCAGCACGTTGACTTCCAGGCCATGAGCGAGCGGCATGCCTGGATCACTGCCACCATGAAGCGCAACTACTTCCGAGGCTATCGGCCACTGCGCACTATTTTCCATCTCTGTGGTTGCTGGAGTGGAGAAGCGACCCAGGTAGTTAAAACCAATCTGGGGGCTGGGCAGCGCGGCCAGCGCCGGAGCAGTCTGAGGATTCAGATACCGCAGCAGACCAAACCCGACGCCATGGTCAGGCAGCGCCCGGAGCTGTTCCTTGACGCGTTTTATCGCCTGCCCCAGCACCGAGCCGCCAGCGCGGAATTCGTTCCCCGTCAGTGGTAGCCCGGGATCGACACGAACCGGGAACAAAGAAGTGAACCAGCCCACCGTACGGAAGAGGTCAACTCCGTCGACGATCTCTTCGCGTCCGTGACCTTCCACATCAACTAGGACCGCGTTATGCCCGCGCCACCCGTGGCGGCGGCGCCAATCGATGATCGCCAACCCCAACGCCGTTAACAACACATCGTTGACCCCACCGTGAAACGCCGCCGGCACACTGGTCAACAACGGGCCCGTGACCTGCGGAGGAAGCGTCAGAGTCAGATGCCGCGCTGCACCGGCCACATCCCGCGTGGGATCCAAACACTGGTCGGTCAACATCGGGTCCGGTGCGCGCAGCATCTGCGTCCATAACGCGACCTCTTCTACGCGCCTCGGATCCTGGGCCGCCGCCAACAAATGCTGTGACCACTGGCGCAACGAGGTCCCCACCGACTCCAACTGGGGACAGCGTCCCGCGGTGATTGCCTCCCAAGCGGCAACCAGATCCGGCACCAGGATCCGCCACGACACCCCATCCACCACTAAGTGATGCACCATGATCAGCAGCCGGCCGGGCGCATCTGCCCCGGCGTCAAACCACACCAGTTGGACCATCGCCCCCGACTCGGGCGCCAACCGGGCCGCGGCAGCGGCAGTTTCTTCGTTAATCACCCCGCACAGCCCATCAGCGTCCAGACCGATCATCTCAACCCGGTGCACCAGGCCATCCGCCGCCACCGTCCCCGCCGGTGCAACCTCTAACACCCACCCCCCACTGGCAAAATGCCTCAACCGGGACCGCAACGCATCATGGCGATCCAGCACTGCTGCAAGCGCAGCGACCACACGCCCGGTGCCTAAACCAGCAGGAACCTGCAGCAGCATCGACTGATAAAACTGGTCAATCGGACCGCCCCGTTCAGCCAACCAGCACATGATCGGTGTGGGTGCCACCACTCCGACCCCCGCCCCTGCAGACTCAACTACCTCCTCGTCCAAGCCAGCGGCTACCCCCGCTAAACTTGCTACCGTGCGATGTTCGAACACGTCCCGCACCGTGATAACCACTCCAGCCGCGCGGGCCCGGCCTACCAACCGAATCGAAACAATACTGTCCCCACCCAATGCGAAAAAGTCATCCTCAATCCCAACCCAGGAAAGTCCTAACACCTCCGTGAATAACTCAGCGAGGATCTGTTCCTGCGGTGTCCGTGGCGCCCGCCCAGCCCCAACTGAGAATTTCGGATCCGGTAACGCCGCCCGATCCAACTTTCCATTCGGCGTCACCGGCAACCCAGCCAGCATCACCACCGCCGCCGGTATCATGTACTCCGGCAACCGCTCCCGCATAAACGCCCTTAACATCTCCGCCGAAACGACGTTATCCGTAGCCGGCACGACATAGGCGACCAGCCGCTTGTCATTAGCTTGATCTTCACGGGCGATGACCGCCGCCTGCGCCACCTCTGGGTGCGCGGTAAGCACAGCCTGGATCTCGCCTGGTTCGATACGGAACCCCCGGACCTTGACCTGATCATCCGCCCGGCCCACAAACACCAGGTCCCCATCGAGATTCCAGCGGACCAAATCCCCCGTCCGATACATCCGCTCACCCGGCGCACCAAACGGGCATGCCACAAACCGCTCCGCCGTCAAAGCCGGCCGACGCAGATACCCCCGCGCCAACCCCGCCCCCACCACATACAACTCTCCCACCACCCCCGGCGGAACCAACTGCAAGCTCCCATCCAGCACAAACACCCGTTTGTCTGCAATCGGCCGACCAATCGGCACGGGCGGCTGCATACCAACTGACAGTGGCTGGCTCATCGTGGCGCACACGGTGGCTTCGGTGGGACCATAAGCGTTGATCATCCGTCGGCCCGCCGCCCAAGCCGCGACCAGCCCTACCGGACATGCCTCACTCGCCGCAACCAACGTGGCTACTAGTGGCAGGCTGTCCTCAACCGGCAGAGCTGCCAACACTGAAGGTGACAACGTCACATGCGTCACCCGCTGGCGCTTGACCAACGCAACAAGCGACGCTCCCGGCAGCAACTGCTCTGCCGGAGCGACCACTAGCACCGCACCGGATAGCAGGCCCATACACAACTCCCAGAACGACGCATCGAAACTGGGTGAAGCGAACTGCAATACCCGACTGTGGGCATCAACTCGCAACCGCTCAATCTCTGCCGCAACAAGACCGGCCACACCAGCATGACTGACCACGACGCCTTTAGGGGTGCCAGTGGAGCCGGAAGTGTAAATTACATACGCGGGATGAGCGGGAACCAGCGGGGTGGTGCGGTGGGCGTTGGTGAAGTCGGTGTCCGCGCAATCGTTCAGAACTTTGATGGTGGCGGGGTCATCGATCACCAATTGGGGGATGGTGGTGTCCGGGGGGACGCAGACACCCGTCTGGGTAATAGTGAGCAGAAAAGCGGGGCGAGCGTCGCCGAGCATAAACGCCAGGCGTGTTGGGGGATAGTAAGGGTCGAGGGGGAGGTAGGCCGCGCCCGTCTTAAGCACCGCCAACACCGCAACCACCAACTCCACACTCCGCGGTAAGGCCAACGCCACGATCTGTTCGGGGCCCACTCCACGGGAGATTAAAAGATGGGCGAGTTGGTTGGCCGCAGCATTGAGCTGGCGATAAGTCAGCGTGATGTCTTCAAACACCACCGCGACCGCCTCGGGGGTCACCGTCACCTGAGCCTCGAACAATACAGGCAGACAGGTTTGAGGTATCGGGACGGTAGTGTTGTTATAATCGACCAGCAATTGATGTCGTTCCTCGGCAGTAAGGATATTCACCCGCCCGATGGACTGGTCTGGATCAGCGACCGCGATGATGTCTAATAGAGTGATTAAATGTTGTTGATGGGCGGCAAGATCCTCCGCACTGCAGACTTCCGGGTGCGCCTGCAAGCCGATTTGCAAGCCGGAACCGCCCCTTCTATCGCAGACGATAATGGACAGATCGCCGATCAATCCGAGAGAAATATTATGGGTCGTGGCGCTATATCCAGCAAAGGACAGATCATAACCAAAAGACATAATATTAATTACTGGCACAAAAGCTGTCCCGGTGTTACCGGATAGGCCAAGGTCTCGATAAAGATCCTCACCCCGGTAACGTTGGTGTGCTAGCAGCTGGCGGACTCCTTCTCGCGTTTGCCTTATGAGTTCGGCCAGGCTCATGTCCGGGCGTACCGACAACCGCAGTGGCAGCACGTTTGATACCATGCCCGGAATACGTTTCAGCACAGGATCTTGACGAGCCGTAACCGGCAAACTGACAATTACATCCCGGGCGCCGGTGAGACGGTGCACATAAAGAACCGTCGCTGCGATCACGATTCGGGAGCATTGCACCCCAGCCCGGTGCGCCATCACCTGCAACCTATCCATCCGCGACAGTGATGAAACAGCTGTCCGATGGAAGAAATTTGCGGGCATCTCCGAGGGTCGATCAGTGAATCTGACCAGTTCTGGCCGATCGGAAAAACGCTGTATCCAATATTCCCGATCTCGTACAAACTGCTCCGACCTGCGATACGAAGCATCACTGCCCAATAGCTGACACAGCGAACCAAAAACATTCTCATCGCACGTCAACCCGCGTACGAGTGCTGTGTAAATTTCAGCTACTCGTCGCGCAATGAGAGAAAAACCGAACATGTCCATTACGATGTGATGGTAGCCCTGATACCATAAGAACCAGTCAGGTCTCAGCTTGATCAACGCATAACTAAACAGCGGGCCGCGACCTAGATCCATCGGGCGAGCTACGTCCGCGGCCATCCATGTTTCCGCGGCCGCACGCGGATCGGCTTCTCCACTGACATCGACCACCGGTATCAGCGACTCCGGCAACAGCTCGACAACCTGCCGCGGCCCATCGCTGGCCTCAACGATTCGAACATGCAGCGAGTCGACCTCTCTAATCACCCGTTGCAGCGCCGCCTCGAACAACACCGAATCAACCGGTCCATGTATCTCTATATACTCGCCAAGCTTGTAGACCCGGTTCGCCGCATTCATCCGTTGTTCAGCAAACCAAATTTCACGCTGAGCAGCAGACAGCGCCAGGACAAAACGATCGCTACCAGACAACGTTACCTCCTCGGCCGTCCGTACTCGGGGATCGGCCCCCTTAGGTCATGGCGCTGGATGAGCAGCCTCCTGGATGCAGGATGTGCTCCAGGACCACTCGGCTAGAGTTCCTTCCATCGGCCCGAATCACTAATGTCGCCACATTAGGCTGTGTCAGTGCTGCCCCGCTTGGTGCGCTGGACATGGTGTTGGCCTCGCTTATCGATGACCGTCCATGGCGTCAATCAAGCTTTGAGGCCGCATGTCAGTCCAATGGGCTTCGATGTATGCTAGGCAGACCTGGCGCGTATCGTGCGAGTGGACAACACGCCACCCCGCTGGCACCTCAACGAACGCCGGCCACAAAGAGTACTGAGCCTCATCCTTCATCAACACCAGGTAAGTTCCGTCGGGATCTTCGAATGGATTCGTCATGCGCCAGTCTCCACTGGGTCAAATAATGATTACTGAACATGAACCCGCTACAGCTAAAGCCCCGTTAAGCAGTAGATGCGGATTGCTTCTTTTTTGTGAACAAAGCCCCCTCGTGCGGCCCCAATAATTGCGTGCAAGAGTCGCTGATTAATATACGCATCCCATTTTGAACGCGCCGTCCTCCCCCGTCCACCGCCCTACAAGCCTGAGACCATAGACCTCCAAGCTGTGTCCGGCGAGAAATCAGCACTGACCAGAATTCCGACGATTTGGACAATTTTCCCATGATTTAACGATTCATTGACTGAATATATCGCTCGTCACATCGATCCGTAACTCCCCACACGGGTGCCTGTACCGTGCCAAAACTCGACGTACGTGTGATGACTTGGGGTTTCACTCACTCCACGCGAACATGGCATGATCGCGAGCCGTGCTGTTCCGACTGCTGTATCTGATCTGTGTCACGGTGTTCGGCTGGCTTAGGTTGCTCGCCCGCAGCACCGCCGCCAAGGACATCGAGATTCTGATCCTGCGCCACGAAGTTAGGGTGCTGCGCCGTCAGCTCAGACCTCGCCTGTCCTGGCCGGACCGGGCACTGCTGTCTGCCCTGGCCCGCCGACTCCCTCGCCAGCTATATCGGCATCGGATCGTCACCCCCGGCACTCTGCTGGCCTGGCACCGCCGTCTGATCGCCAGGAAGTGGACTTACCCTCACCAGTGCGGCCGGCCGCCCATCAGCGAGGAGGCTCGTGAGCTAGTGCAGCGCCTGGCACAGGAGAATCCGGCCTGGGGCCACCGCCGCATCCAAGGCGAACTCGCTGGACTAGGGCACCGGCTGGGCACAGGGACCATCCGCCGCATCCTCGCCGCCGCCCGCCTCGGACCAGCCCCACGCCAAGCAGACACCGGCTGGCGAACTTTCCTGCGCGCTCAGGCCACCGGGCTACTCGCCACCGACTTCTTCACTCTCGACACCATCACCCTGCGTCGACTCTACGTTCTGTTCATCATGGAAGTCCGCACCCGCACAGTGCACGTTCTCGGGGTGACCGCCCACCCGAGCGCAGCCTGGACCGCCCAAGCCGCCCGCAACCTCCTGATGGACCTGGGCGATCAGATCACCACGTTCCGCTTCCTGATCCGCGACCGGGACGCCAAGTTCACCGACAGCTTCGATGCCGTTTTTGCCTCCGAAGGCATTGATGTGGTCAAGATTCCTCCCCGGACGCCCCGGGCCAACTGTTATGCCGAACGGTTCGTTCGCAGCGTTCGCGAAGAATGCACCGACAGACTGTTGATCCACCACGAACAACACGCCCGCACCGTCCTCGACCAGTACGAACGCCACTTCAACGACCACCGCCCACACCAGAGCCTCAACCAACACCCGCCCAGCCACGATCCCAACATCGTGATCCCCCTCGACGCCCCCATCCGGCGGCAACGAGTCCTCGGCGGAATGATCAACGAGTACCGGCGAGCAGCCTAGCCAGCCCAGAAAACACCTGGTGAAGGACCTGTATCGAGTTTTGGCACGGTACAAGTTCGTGCTTCCTAGTAATCCGGTGCGCCAGCTGGGTCAGTCGCGGATCCCGTCGATGTCGACCAGGACGTGGCGCGGGCCGCGGAAAATCTGGTTGTGGCGGTACGGCGGTGGGTCGACGACGAGCCGTGGGTTCTCCACGCGGCGGACGAACTCGCCGACCGCGGCCTGGACCTCGAGCCGCGCGAGCGGAGCCCCGAAGCAGTAGTGGATACCCTGGCTGTAGCCGAGGTGTTGGTTGTCGCGGCGTTCGAGGTCGAGCTCGTCGGGGTTGGTGAACCGTTGCGGGTCGCGGTTCGCCGAGCCGTACACCAGGAAGATCGGGGCGCCCTTCGGGATGGTGGTGCCCGCGATCTCGATGTCCTCTAGGGCGGAGCGAGTGTGCCAGAACTGGACCGACGACTCTAAGCGCACCAGCTCCTCGACCCCGGGCACGATCAGCTCGGGCCGGCGGCGCAGCTTCTCGAGCGCCTCGGGGTGCCTCAGCAGGGTGAGCACGCTGTGGGCGATCAGATTGACCGTGGTTTCATGCCCGGCGAACAGCAGCAGCACGGCGTTGCTTACCAGCTTGCCCTTGGACATGCGTCCGTCCGGGCCCTCGTCGTGCACTATCGCCGAAAGCATGCCCGGGCCGGGCTGCTTGGCGTAGTGGTCGAGCAGCCCGGCTATGAATTCCTCGAGCTCCTTCACGGCCCGGCGAGCCCCCTCCAGTTGGCTCTGTATCTCCTCGGAGGCGGACTCCGGGCCAACGTCGAAACTTTCCAGGGCCGTCTGGATCCAGGCGTGGAAGCGCGGCTCGTCTTCCAGCGGCACGCCCAGGATCTTGCAAATCAGGGTCACCGGCAGGGGGTAGGCAAACTCGTCGACGACGTCGATCCGGGTCTTACCCTGCAGCTTGTCCAGGAGGCCGGCGACGATACGGCGGATCTCGGGCTCCAGGTCAGAGATCAGGTAGGGCGCGTGGGGCGGGCCGTAGAAGTGCCGCATCATCAGGCCCCGATCTCGATCATGCTCGGGTGGGTCGGCGTTGATGATGTTGAAGCGTAGGACCTCCCTAATCGTCTCGGTCGCCGTCCCGGCCGGGGCAGCCCCGGGGCGCTTCTTTATGTCGGAGCTGACCCGGGTGTCGTGGAGCAACGCGACGACCTCTCGGTAGGTGCTCACGACATAGGTGCCGTCCGGCTGCCGCGCCACCGGCGTCTTCCGCAGCTCCGCGTAGAAGGGGTACGGATTGGCACGGTTGGCGTAGCGGAGGACCTGCTGCCAGGGAGTTTCCTCGGCCATGATCGTCTTCTTCCTGTTGTGCTCTTCGGTTACATGCCTGATCGAGGGGCGCGTCAGCGTCCTCGAGGCCGGAATTCGGCCCTGCGCTCGCTCGGGTCGTGGCCGGTCAACACAACGTCGGGTGCCGCGGTCGGGACGCCCGGCTCGGGGAACTCGGCCGGCATCGGCTTCATGTCGTCGGGCCGATCCCAGCCCGGTGGCGGGGGCGGGAACGGAGCCGATTGCTCGATCAGTCGCGCGTAGTACTCCAGCCACTTGCCGTGATTGAAAGTGACGGCGGCGACGATGCGGCCCCGACGTCCGTAGGCGGCGGCGAAGCGGCGCTTCTTGACCGACCCCTGGGTGAAGACGATCTCGTCGCCGAAGGGCGGCACGCCGACGGACTTGATGTTGACGCCGAACTGGGCGGACCAGAAGCCGGGCAGGAGCAGATGTGGGTAGTAGTCAGGCTCGAGGTTCAGCATATTGTGGGCCGTAACCTCGGCGCCGAGGACGGCATTGTCCCAGTGCTCCATCGCGAGAAACTGGTACTCGTAGAGCACGTGGGGCGCACGCGCCACGTCCCCGGCCACGTAGACGGTGTCGGTGGCCACGCCGTTGATGTCGAAGGCGCGACCGCCGGCGTCGCAGCCGACGCCCCAGAATCCGGCCGCCAGCCCGGAGCCCTCCAGCCATTCCACGTTGCGGATTGACCCCAGCGAGGCCAGCACCACGTCAGCCTCGATGGTGGTCTGGTCCGAGAGCTGGGCGCGCCGTACGTGTCCGCTCACGTCGCCCTCCAGCGACAACACGCCCACCCCGCAGCGCAGGTCTACGCCATGGTCGCGCTGCATCTGCGCGGCGATCTCGCCGATCACCCCGCCAAGCGCGCCGACCAGCGGCGCCGAGCCTCGCTCCGCGACGGTCACCGGGATATCGAGTTCACGGCAGACGGAGGCCGCCTCCGAGCCGATAAACCCGGCGCCGATGACCAGGACCCGGGACGGTCGCGCGGCCAGCGCCTGTTGCAGCCGGGCGGCGTCATCCCGCGAGCGCAACGTGTACACGCCCTCCAGTGCGGCCTCGGTCGGGTTGGGCCACTGCCGCGCACGGGTCCCCGTGGCGATCAGCAACCGGTCGTAGGGAACCTGCTCTCCGTTGGCCAGGCGCACCTGCCTGCTGGCCCGGTCCAACCCGGTGGCGGCCACCCCCAGCCGCCACTGCGCATCCAGTGCCCGCAACCGGGGCAGCAGGGTATGATCGACCGGCACCCAACCTTTGAGCACCTGCTTGGACAACGGAGGACGGTCGTAGGGCTCATACGGCTCATCCCCGATGATGGTCAGCGACCCACTGAAGCCCTCCTCCCGCAAGGCTTCGGCAGCCCGCAGCCCCGCCAGGGAGGCGCCCACGATGACGATTCGGCCATTGGCCTTAAAATCGCGGACCAATTCCGTCAGTGTCGCCGCCATCGTCATGACGTCACACTCCGCTCCGCACCGTCCAGACGGTCGATCACGATCGCTTGCACCGGGCAGGCCGCAACGGCGCGCTGAACCTGCAGCCGCCGCGCCTCATCAGGATTGGGCTCGTAGCCAAGCGCCTCCTCACCACTCAATCTGAAGACCTCGTGAGCCAGAAACACGCACTGCGCATATCCCTGACACCGATTCAGGTCCACGACGATCCGCATGGGCAGACTCCTTCCGTCCGCGCCTCCCGCCTCACAGCGGCCACGATGACTTACCGGTCAGCGGTCACAGCGCGTCCTTCCGCGCGTGTCCGGCCGGGTGCGGGAACGTCTTCGAACGGTCGAGATCCCAGACGGGGATGACGAGTACCTCAAGCTCCGTGCCCACGTTCACGACGCTCGCGATCCCGCTGGGGCCCTCCCTCCGGGCGCCCGTGGTGCTCATAACGGCCTCCATGGAATAGCCAGAAGGTACCCACCGTCACGCTGCCACGGCTCCGCCGTGCTAAGGATACGCCCTGCCACAACCTGGCCGACCCCTAGTCACATCAGAGGCGGGCTCCCATCACAAACGCGGGTGTGGGCAGAAGTGCGATCCGGCCCGACTCGAACATTTAGTTCAACATTTCGCGCTCTCTCAACCCGGGACATCCCATCAAACTGGGGGAGCGAGCATGACCAACAACCGGATGCTCGATGCCGTTGAACAGGATCACCCGCGCCTCGCTCGGGTGGATGGACCGGAACTCGCGGCTGATCGTGTGCACCGCGAGCTCGCGGATCTGACCGGCCAGCTCCATCCCGATAAGGCCGGCGCGGGTCACCGCGAAGGACAGCCACTCCCGGCGCTGTTCGGGATCCCCAGCTGAGACACCACGACGACGGAACTACGCCAAATACGCTGAAGATTTCGCGCCGAATACCGTTGAAAGTCAGTGCGCCGCGAGGCGTCACGTAGTCGAGTGGAGGTGAAAGACCACCATCGCCGGGCCGTCGCAGCGGTTCGGTTGAAGCCGGGGGACAGCCCGTTTGGGGGAACGCCGGGGAGGGGGGAAGCAGCCCCGTCAACGGCGGGACGTGCTGGATAGTAAGGAGATCCGCCGCTGATACTGCCGCGGGTCATGGCCGGACGGCCAGACTAGGGCACTGTTCAACTCGGAGAAAGTGGGCACGACCCGGGGCAGGGACATCCCCACTCCCTGGCCAGTCACGGGATGAAAACCACCACACAGATCCCCGCGAGGCTTGCGGAGAGCCCGGTGCACTCACAGGTGCCCGCTGGCGCGTGGCACTTGTGGCGCCCTCGGGTTGGGGTGGTGTTCATCGAGTTGTTGCTTGCCGGGTGGGCTGGGCGGTGATCGGGTAGGCGCCATGACTGACCCAAACCCGATCAACGTCATCTTCCTGCGTGATGTGGAGCACGGTGGGTCGGCTGATCAGCTGGCCACTACCGCTGATGCGCTGGCGCGGTTCGTCTCCGCCGCGACCCAATCGGTGGACATCGCGATCTATGACTTCCGGCTCTCCGACCCCTCAGCCACCAACACGGTCGTCGGTGCCCTGCGGGCTGTTGCTGCGCGGGGGGTGGAGGTGCGGATCGGCTACGACGCGGGCAAACCCACCCGGGCGGACTTCGCCACGTTCTCCATGTGGGAGGCCGACCCGGCCCCACCCGGAACCGGCGAGTGGATCACCGAGCACTTCTCCGACACCACCATCCAAACCCTCCCGGTGGTCGGCGGACACCAACTGATGCACTCCAAGTACATCGTCCGCGACGCCGGCACCGAGACGGCCTGCGTGTGGACCGGCTCGACGAACTTCACCGACGCCGCCTGGACTCGCCAGGAAAACAACATCATCACCATCACCGATCCACAGCTGGCCAGCGCCTACCGCACCGACTTCGACGAACTCTGGGCCGGCGGCAGGATCAGCGGCACCGCCCAGGGCTCCCAGGGCACCGACATTGTGGGTGGGGGAAGCGTGGGCTGGGACTTCTGCCCCGGCGACGGTGCTGCCGTCAACGCGGCCCTGGCTGAGCGCATCACCGATGCCACACAGCGGCTGATCGTGGCCAGCATGGTCCTCACCTCACCCCAGATCCTCACCGCCTTGGGTGAGGTGATCGATCGGGGGGTGGCAGTAACCGGGATCTACGACGGCGGTCAGATGGACCCGATCGCACAACGCTGGACCACCAACCCCCGGGACGCCGAGCTGCTCGCCACCTGGGAGAAGGTCTCCCAACACCTGGTCGCCAAGCCCTCGGCCCCCTACACCCCAACCGGTCCGCATGATTTCATGCACCTGAAGGTCATGGTCAGCGACGAGGTGCTTACCACCGGCAGCGACAACTTCTCCACCAACGCCGAACACAACGCCGAAAACCAAATCCACCTCACCGACCCCACCACCGTCACCGCCTACCTCGACTACCTCACCACCATCATCAACACCTACCGCTGACCCACCCGCATACCAAAGACTGGACCTACCCGACCTACTACGAAGTCAGTGGCGCTCCGGTCCGTGCGCCTTGACCCTTTTCTCCTCTCGGGCCAGGGTCTCCCTGGGTGTCGGCTGAAAATTCGCGCCCTGGATGAACGAAGGGTGAGTAACAGTACGGTCGCCATCCCTATCCGGACACACACACCAGCGCGGCTCGCGGCAGAAGAGTGCATTGGTCGTGAGTGCGACCTGTTGGCAGGGTGGCTTTGATGTGGCTGGCGGTGGCTGCGCCGGTGGTGTCGGTGTGGCCGGCATAGGCGCGGGCAATGTTGCAGCCGAG
>Ga0213881_10000990_pt1 | contig 14660 bp, 19 predicted proteins | sample BarmaccoBMER_R08_FD_160104 | JGI IMG/M metagenome (GOLD analysis project Ga0213881, IMG submission 160104) | Barbacenia macrantha exposed rock microbial communities from rupestrian grasslands, the National Park of Serra do Cipo, Brazil - ER_R08 ... | reverse complement strand
GAGCCGACGCGGGGACTCGAACCCCGAACCTACCGCTTACAAGGCGGTTGCTCTGCCAGTTGAGCTACGCCGGCGGGTGCGACAGTCATGGTAAGCGCACCCAGTTCCCCAGCTTCGCGGTACTGGGCAGCCACCGCTGTGACGATCACCCCAGTGACAATCACCCCAGTGACGATCAGCAGGCGGCGGGCCACGCCGCTAATCTCGGTGGGTAACGGTGAGGAGGGTAACCGTGACCGACGCCACGAGCACCGCGACCACCGGAGCGGATTTCGTGGTGGTGGCCAACCGGCTGCTGGTGGACCTGGAACGCCTGCCCGACGGCACGCAGCGGCGGAAGTCCAGCCCGGGCGGGCTGGTCACCGCGCTGGAGCCGTTCCTGCGCTCGCGCCATGGCGCTTGGGTCGGCTGGCCGGGCGTGCCCGACTCCGAGGTGGAGCCCATCGCCGATGGCGACATCACCTTGCATCCGGTGACGCTGTCCAGCGCGGAGCTCACCGACTACTACGAGGGCTTCTCCAACGCAACTCTGTGGCCGCTCTACCACGATGTCGTGGCTCCCCCGGTGTTCCATCGACACTGGTGGAACGCTTACGTGCAGGTCAACGAGCGATTCGCCACGGCCACCGCCAAGGTCGCCGGCAACGGGGCAACTGTCTGGGTGCAGGATTACCAGCTGCAGCTGGTGCCTCGAATGCTCCGGAGACTGCGCCCGGACCTCCGGATCGGGTTCTTCCTGCACATCCCCTTCCCGCCAGTGGAGCTGTTCATGCAACTGCCCTGGCGCACCGAACTGGTCCGCGGCCTGCTCGGCGCTGACCTGGTCGGGTTCCAGCTGGCCGGTGGCGCGCAGAACTTCCTGTTTCTGGCGCGCCGACTAGCCGGGATGTCGGCAACCAAGAGCGCGGTAGGGATGGGCACCAGGCCCGGCCAGGTCACCGTTGGCGACCGGACTGTCCGGGTTGGTGCCTTCCCGATTTCCATTGACGCCACCGCGCTGGACAAGCTCGCCCGCAGCCGGCCAATCCGCCAGCGCGCCGCAGAGATCCGCGACGAACTGGGCAACCCGGCGACCATCGTGCTCGGGGTGGACCGGCTGGACTACACCAAGGGCATCGACGTGCGGCTGCGCGCGCTGGATGAGCTGTATGCCGAGAACCGAATCTCCGCCGACGACGTCGTCATGGTGCAGCTGGCCACCCCGTCGCGCGAGCGGGTGGAGCACTACCAGCGCATGCGCAACGACATCGAGCAGGCCGTCAGCCGGATCAACGGTGAGTTCGGCCGGGTGGGCCACCCCGCGGTGCATTACCTGCACCAGTCGATGCCGCGTAACGAGCTGACCTCGCTCTTCGTGGCTGCGGACGTCATGCTCGTCACCCCAGTGCGGGACGGCATGAACCTGGTGGCCAAGGAGTACGTGGCTTGCCGGAACGACCTGAGCGGCACGCTGGTGCTGTCCGAGTTCGCTGGCGCAGCGGCCGAGCTGACCAGCGCGTTCCTGGTCAACCCGCATGACCTCGACGGCATCAAGAACGCCATCGAAGCGGCCATCACCGTCGACCATGAGGAGGGGCGCAGGCGGATGCGGGCACTGCGCCGGCAGGTGATGACCCACGACGTGCAGCGCTGGGCGCGCTCCTTCCTGGCCGCGCTCAGCGCCTTATGAGTGCGTAACGCCTGTCTTGACACTAGTTAGGCACTCACGAGGGCGCACGCCCACTCGTGGAGCGCACCACCAGGTCGGTGGGCAGCATGATGGTGCGGTTTTTGGGTCGGGAGCGATCCAGCAGTAGCCGCCCGGCCACCTGACCCTTCTCCAGCACCGGCTGGGACACCGTGGTCAATCCGGCCCGCTCGGCCTCGGGCACCCCGTCGAAGCCCGTGACGGTGAAGTCTTCAGGAACCCGCCGCCCCCGCTGGCGAATCTCGTGCAGCGCGCCGAGCGCGAGGATGTCGGAGGTGCACACGATCGCAGTCAGTCTCGAGTCCCGGTCCAGGAGCTCACTGGTCGCTGAGGCGCCCGAGGAGATCGTGTGGTCGAACCGCTCCACCACCGGGACGGCGTTCCAGTCCAGCAGCGCCGCACCGAACGCATCGGCCAACCCGGCGAGCCGAGCTCGCTGCACGGGGAAGCGCGTGGCGCGCTGCCGCCGCACGGTGACGAATCCGTCATGGCGATCCCGCCCCAGACGCACGCACACCACGCCGATCCGACGGTGACCCAGCCCGACCAGGTGAGCACCGAGGTTCTGCATCGCCGCCCGATCGTCGATTCCGACGTGGGCGACCCCGTCAACCTGGGGCTGGTCACAGACCACAACCGGCAGCGGGCGTTGCAGCACCGCGGCGAAGTGTGGATCGTCGTCAGGCACCGAGTAGACGACAAAGCCGTCCACCGCGGCCCGGTGCACGGTGGCGGTCACCTTCCGCTCGTCGGCGTCCGGGCCCGCCGGGACCAGCAGCAGCCCCCGCCCGGCATCCCCACAAGCCATCGCCAAACCCTCCAGAAACCCGATCGCGGCGGGATCCTGGAAGGCGGAAGACAATGCCTCGGTGAGCAGCACGCCCACCGCCCCGGCCTGGCGGGTGCGCAATGACCGAGCCACCGGATCCGGACCCGGGTAACCCAGCCGCCGCGCCGTCTCCAGAACGCGTTTGCGCAGCTCAGGGGACAGCTGATCGGGCCGGTTGTAGGCGTTGGAGACCGTCGTGCGGGACACGCCAAGCTCCGCCGCCAGTGCTGCCATGGTCGCGGTACGGCGGCTGTGCACCGATCGCGCCATGAGACGACGGTAACGCGCGCGCACCCAGTGCCCGCCCGCGCCTACCGGAAGTTCCTTCTCAGCGTCGTAGCGAGATCGCCGGCCTTGTTGACAAGCGACACTCACCCGAGGCTAAAAGCTCAACTAATGTTGATGTCAAGTGGATGGTTCACTGGTGGGTTCAAGCAGCCGCCGGGGGCCTGGGCCGTGCTCGCCGAGCTGGTCGTCGGGATTAGCCAACCGGCAGCGGTCGATGGACAGGCAACCGCATCCCACGCAGTCGGTGAAGTCGTCCCGGAGCTGCTGAAGATGGCGTATTCGCGCCTCGAGTTCGCCCTGCCAGCACTGGGAGATACGTTGCCAGTCGTGGCGGGTGGGCGTTCGGCCATCCGGTAACAGCGCGAGGACGGCGGCGACGTCCGCCAGGGGGATTCCGACTCGCTGGGCAATGCGGATCAGCGCCACCCTCCGAAGCGCCTCTCGCCGGTAGCGACGCTGGTTGCCCGCGGTGCGCCGGCTGCTGATCAGGCCTTGGCGCTCGTAGAAGTGCAGCGCCGAGACCGCCACACCGCTGCGTGCGGCGAGCTGCCCGACGGTGAGCTCGGCCCGGTCCCACGCTGGTTCTTCCATAGCTCACCCCTTTACAGTCACCCCGACCTCAACAATAGTTGGGTCAGCGCGTCAATAGCTGGGTCAGCGCGTCGCGGTCATGACACCGGTCACATCACGCGCCCCGGGAACCTGGTCCCAGTTGCGGCTGTGTGACGGGCAACGTTTGCTCGTCCGCACTGGACGCCGCGCCCGATCATGTTCGATGCTCTGCGGGTGACCTCATCGCAGGACCATCCAAGCACCCAGGTTGGTGTCCCCCGGGAATCGCGAGCCGGTGAGCGCCGGGTTGCTCTGGTGCCCAAGATGGTCGAGAAGCTGGCCAGCCGCGGATTGCGAGTCGTCGTCGAGACCGGCGCCGGCGTGGGCGCGCTGATGCCCGACGAGATGTTCATCGCGGCCGGCGCGACCATCGAGGATCCGTGGGACGCCGATGTGGTGGTCAAGGTGGCGCCGCCGACCGATGAGGAGATCGGACGGCTGCGTCGCGGAGCCGTGCTGATCGGATTCCTGGCCCCGCGGTCCAACCCGGAGATCGCCACGAAGCTCCGCGAGGCGGGCGTGCGGGCCTTCGCCATGGAATCAATCCCCCGGATTTCCCGCGCGCAGTCGATGGACGCGCTGTCCTCGCAGGCCAACGTGGCCGGGTACAAGGCGGTGCTGCTGGCCGCTGACCTGTCCACCCGGTTCTTCCCGATGCTCACCACGGCTGCCGGCACCGTCAAGCCGGCGACCGCGCTGGTGCTCGGCGTCGGGGTGGCCGGGCTGCAGGCACTGGCCACCGCCAGGCGCCTGGGGGCCAGGACCACCGGCTACGACGTCCGGCCCGAGGTCGCCGACCAGGTGCGCTCGCTGGGCGCCACCTGGCTTGACCTGGGCATCGAGGCAGCTGGGGAGGGTGGCTACGCCCGCGAGCTGACCGAGGACGAGCGGGCCGAGCAGAAGCAGCGGCTGAGCGAGGCGATCAGTGGTTTCGATATCGTGATCACCACCGCGCTGGTACCCGGACGCAAGGCCCCCATCCTGGTCACCGCCGAGGCGGTGAAGGGCATGCGGCCCGGCAGCGTGATCGTCGACCTGGCCGGGGAGACCGGAGGCAACTGCGAGCTGACCGAGCCGGGCGAGGTCGTGGTCCGCCACGACGTGACGATCGCCTCGCCACTGAACCTGCCGGCAACGATGCCCGAGCACGCGAGCGAGTTGTACGCCCGCAACGTGCAATCACTTCTGGAGCTGATGGTGGACGATCAGGGCCGGCTGATACCAGACGCCGATGACGAAGTGCTGATGCGTTCCTGCATCACCCGAAGCCCCAGTGCCGGCTCGGCCGGCGGCAATCCGAGTGCCGGCTCGGCCGGCGGCAATCCGAGTGCCGGCTCGGCCGGCGGCAATCCGGAAGGGGACAACCGCTGATGCTGCTCGCCAACCTGGCGATCCTCGTGCTAGCCGGTTTCGTCGGCTTCGCAGTGATCTCCAAGGTGCCCAACACCCTGCACACTCCGCTGATGTCGGGCACGAACGCCATCCACGGCATCGTGCTGCTCGGCGGCATCGTGGTGCTCGGGCTGGGCCACAACCTTACGATCTTTGACAAGTTGCTGGCGGTGGTGGCGATCGCGTTCGGCACCATCAATGTGGTCGGTGGCTTCCTGGTCACCGACCGGATGTTGGGAATGTTCAAGGGCAAACAACCTGCCAGGGCCCCAGCGAAAGGCAGCGAGCAGCGATGACGACTCTGGTCGTGGCCCTCTATATCGTCGCCTTCGCGCTGTTCATCTACGGCCTGATGGGTCTGACCGGGCCCCGCACCGCAGTGCGCGGCAACCTCATCGCGGCGACGGGAATGGCCCTCGCGGTGCTGGCGACCCTGCTCATCCCCAGAGTGAGCAACTGGGCGCTCATCGTGCTAGGCGTGGCGCTCGGCACCGCGCTCGGGGTACCGGCCGCCAAGCAGGTCAAGATGACCGCGATGCCGCAGATGGTGGCGTTGTTCAACGGCGTCGGCGGCGGTGCGGTCGCGCTGATCGCCTGGGTGGAGTTCAACAGCACCGCCGCCTTCACCGGGGAGCCCGAGTACGTGATGGTGGCCTCGCTGTTCGGCGCGATCGTCGGGTCGGTGTCGTTCTGGGGTTCCCTGGTGGCCTTCGGCAAGTTGCAGGAACTCATCCCCGGCCGACCGATCAGCCTGGGTAAGCCCCAGCAGCTGGTCAACGCACTGATGCTGCTGGCGGCACTGGCCTGCGCGGTTGCGATCGGTTCTGGCAACGACACCGAGTTGCTGATCATCGGGACGCTGGTGTTCGCTGCGGCGTTGGGGCTGCTGGTGGTGCTCCCGATCGGCGGCGCGGACATGCCAGTGGTGATCTCGCTGCTCAACGCGCTGACCGGGCTGTCGGCGGCGGCGGCCGGACTGGCGCTGAACAACACCGCGATGATCGTCGCCGGCATGATCGTCGGTGCCTCGGGTTCGATCCTCACCAACCTGATGGCCAAGGCGATGAACCGGTCCATCCCGGCGATCGTCGCCGGCGGGTTCGGCGGGGGTGGCGCGACACCTGGCCGGGAAATCGGGGACAAGACCGTCCGGGAGACCAGCGCGGCCGATGCGGCGGTCCAGATGGCCTACGCCAACCAGGTCGTCGTGGTACCCGGCTATGGCATGGCGGTGGCCCAGGCCCAGCACGCCGTGCGGGACATGGCCAGGCTGCTGGAGGACAAGGGCGTCGGGGTCAAGTACGCCATTCACCCGGTGGCCGGCCGGATGCCCGGACACATGAATGTGCTGCTCGCCGAGGCCGATGTGCCCTATGAGCAGCTCAAGGAGATGGACGAGATCAACGACGAGTTCGCCCGCACCGACCTCGCGCTGGTGATCGGCGCCAACGACGTCACCAACCCCGCCGCCCGCAACGACCCGAATTCGCCGATCCACGGCATGCCGATCCTCAACGTCGACCAGAGCAAATCGGTCATCGTGCTCAAGCGCTCGATGAATCCCGGCTTCGCTGGCATCGAGAATGAGCTGTACTACTCCCCCGGCACCGCGATGCTCTTCGGCGACGCCAAATCCTCCGTCGAGTCCGTCATCGAGGAACTCAAAGCCCTCTAACGGGATGCCTCAAGGCCGACGCCACGCGAGACTGAGGTCGCCAGCCTGGCCAAGGAGGGAATGACGAACCGCCAGACCGCCCAGCGGCTCTACCTCAGCCCCAGGAGGGTGGAGGCGCACCTCTCCCGCATCCTCGCCAAACTGGACATGACCACCCGATCGGCCGTCGCACCCGCCATGATCAAGACGCCACCGAGGCCGACACCCGGGCACCCGGGAGGTACCGCCGCCGGGGGCACCGCATAGCCTGTCCCTGGACGCAACGCAGCGCAGCGTTTCGGGTACGGACAGTCGACAGCGCAGCCGGAAGTCCGGTACAACAGCGGCTCGTGGCGCGGTGACTGGGTCCTGGAGGGAGTCTGCAGTGGAGGACGGCCCAATGGAGAACAACGCGGTGCAGGACGGCTTGGGTACCGCCGTACGCAACCTGAACGTCTTCGACGGTCTCGCCCTGGTCATCGCCCTCGCCCTGGTCGGCGTGGGATTTCTCATCGGCACTGCCGGCAGTGGGAAGACTGGTTCGACCACTTCGGTTGAACTCACCGTCACGCCGGACAACGACACCCGCAGCCTGCCCCCCGGGGCAACGAAGGCCTTTCCCCTCTACGTCAACAACACCAATGACTACGGCGTTCAGGTCACCTCGATCAGCGCGGGAACGTCCAAGGTAACCCCCGGGGGGTGCCCTGCCGGGACCGTCACCAGCGTGGGCGTCGAAGCGCCGGTGGGTTTCATCAGAGCAGGGGGCGTTCGGGCCTACGACGTCCTGGTGACGATGGCGTCCAATGCCGACAGCAGGTGCAAGGACCAGTCATTCATCCTGCCGCTGACTGTCACGCTCGGCTCTGCCACTGCTGACCGGCACTTCTCATTCGGGAGCTCATGAGTTCACCGTGCGGGGGTGAGCAGCCGGGAGCGCAGCACGGCAAGGTCTCCGTCCCCGAGACCCGCGGACCGCAGGTAGGCGTCAACGTCCAGCTGGGCCAGCGTGGCAATGATGATGTCACGAGCGGAGGTGCCCGAGCGGGTCAAGAAATCTTCGATCGCGGGGCCCTGATCCTCCAGACCGAGGCGGCCGAACAGTGGCGTCAGGCGATGCGTGCTCAGCATGTAGTCGGCAGCGATGTCCTCGGCTACCACACCGACCAGCGCCAGCAGCACCAAGGTGATCAGCCCTGTGCGGTCGCGGCCTTGAGCGCAGTGCACCAGGACGCCGCCCGGGCGGGCATGGGCGATCGCGCCGAGGACACTGGCGATTCGCTGCGGGAAGCGGTCCAGGAAGGGCCGGTAGTACAGCGGGGTGCCGAATTGTGCACCGGTGGCCCAACGGTCCCAGAATTCGGCGTCCTCCGCTGCGTCCAGTGGTAGGCGGAGGACGGGCAGGTCAGCCGGGCGAAGCGCGATGTCGGGTTTGATCTCGCCGTCGCTGCGCAGGTCGATAATGGTGCGGATGCCGTGCTCGTACAGCGCCGCCCAGCCATCCGCGGTGAGGAAATGTGGCGCTTCCGAGCGAACGACGACGCCCCAGCGGGTTTCGCGACCGTCGGCGGTGGGCAGACCACCGAGATCGCGGACGTTGTAACAACCGTCCCAGTGCAGACACCGGTTGTACTGCGCTACCGGGGGGACCGGATCGGCCTCCATACCTGGCTCACCCGTGGGACAACCGGGCGAGAAACGCCCAAACGCCGTGGCGGCGGCGCATCGAGATGGCGCGGAGCTCGCGCTCCACGTACTCCCCGGCCTCCCGCTCCCGAAGCGCTCGCTGCCGCACGAAGTACGCGTCGGGGTCCCGCACGATGTCGACGGCAGCCCGCTCGTTCTCAGGGTCCACGCTCGGGATCTTTTGGCTGGATACCCTACCTGCCGCCATGAGTGACCTCCGAGCGTCCGTGATCCCGACCTGACCGCTACCTGCCCTCAGGCTATCTGCCACCATGCTAGCTGGCCAAAAGCTACCTGGCCACGTGCTAACTGCCCCAGTGAAACAGCACGTAGGCCTGCGAGCAAGCTCTCGAGACGCTCGCAACCGACGTGGCGCGTGATGCTAGCGGATCGTTACGTACTGCCGAACCTCACTCACCTATCGCGATCGCGCCGGTATCTTCTGCCGCATGGGTAACGGCGGCTGGTCACGCTTGCTTCGCTGGTGGGGTGGCACCGTCCTCGCCGCGATGTGTGCCGGCGCGGCGTTCATCGCCCAGGCTGAGGCCGCTGAGAACCTTTCGTTGTGGGTTAGCTGGACGATCAAGCTCGGTGGCGCCGGCGCCACCGTGGTGGCGCTGCTCCTGCCGGCTCGTCAGACGTGGACCGAGGTGCGAGCGAGAGAAGACGCCGAGCAGCTAGCCAAGGCAGCAGTTACCAGTTATCAGCTCGTCTTCAGATCTGTCCTGCTGCCGCTAACTGACATATTTGACCAAATTATCACTGCACCCAACGAGACCAGTCGAATGGAAGCGAAGGGGGCGGCAAAGCAAGCAGTGGTGAACTCTGTCGTGCAACTTACGAATGTGCCACGAGCACGTTCGTGCTACTTTGAATACGTATGTAGCAATCAGGAAAAGAGGCTGATCTGCCGAAATTACGCAGGACGTGATTCAAAGCCACGAGCGGAGTTCTCCAGTGCTAATCCCGACCATGCGGAGGTCTTCAGGCTACTGGAAGATCGCCAGGCGGAATTCAAACAGAATATCAACCAGGAAGATTCCTTGAGACTCCCACATGACAGGGACTACACTTACAAAACTTTCATATCCGTCCCCGTTGCCACTAGTGCAGAAATTTTTGGTCTCCTGACCCTCGACGCACTTCAGGAGGATGAGCTACTGCCGCGGCACGAAAAGGAAATGCTGCTGCTCGCACAGCTGCTCGGCATAGCTCTCGCTGGTAGTAATAGGGACCGCAGCATCATGAACAGGGCACCCGACGACCGGAAGGCAGCGGCCTGCCAGGCAAGTTCGCCAATAACAAGACGCGATAACAGCACGGCATGACAGCATGACGGTGGACCCGGTCCGCTGATGTTCGATCAGGATGCAGTGGGTGCCCAGTTACCGTGGAATCCGTACGGAACCCGGTCCGGCAGGTGAATCGCGGCGATTGTTTCGAGGCTGGCGGCGTCGAGGATGGTCAGGTCGCTGCGGTCAGTGCTCTCGTCGTAGACGAACCCCATGAGCACGCCGTCATCCTCGGGGCCCTGCGGTGCATGGGGGACGAAGGTGAACTCGCCGACGCGGTGGTGGGCGCCCAGTCGCCGCGTGCTGGTCTGGCCGCGGCGCAGGTCGTGCTTGAGCACCGAGTCGCCAGCGTGGCCGCCAAATGTCTGCACCGCGTACCCGTAGCGGTGCGGCCGGCCGATGAGCCGGTCGTCGATGCGCGGATATTCCTGCGGATGATCATCGAGGCGGGTCTCGCGCAGCTTACCGTCAGCGAGGTCGACGAGCCAGCGATCCAGAGTGGTGGGGCCCTCGTTCGGCCCGTGCAGGCCCCTATCGCACGCCTTCGGGTGCCGCACGACGTCCAGGACGATCGCGTTGCCCTCGTCGTAGGCATTGAGTGGGTGGAAGACGTAGCAGGGCTCAACATCGAACCACCGGACGTCACCGGCGCCTCCGGCGCGCGGCATCACGCCGACGCGGGCCGGATAGCGGGGGTTCCACCGGTAGGGCAGGTTCCCGTTCCCGCGCATTCCTTTCGTGGCTATCGCCATGAACGGCTCAGGCCACCGGACCCGGCCAACGAGCGCGGCGAGCACCAACCGGCTCAGTGCTCGCATGCCGGGCGGCACCGAGATGGCGGCGGCCTGCCGGGGATCGAAGGTGACCGGGAGGTCGTAGAACACAACATGTTTTTCGGTCAGCGAGAAGTCGTGCATCATGGGACTGCCGGTGACCGTCACATCCACCGTGTGGCGGGCGCGCCCGTCGACGCCGATGACCGAGTACTGCACGCGGTTGCCGCGGCCGAAGGAGTAGGAGACCGCGTGCAGCTCCCCGGTATTCGGGTCACGGTGCGGGTGCGCGGTGTAGCCACCGCGCAGGGTGCCGCCAAAGTCGCAGGGGCCGACGGTGTCCAGGTCCTCGGTGAGCTCATAGTTGGTGATCCCGCCTTCCACCAAGGCCAGCGTGCGGCCGGCGTGGCTGAGCACGTTGGTATTGGCGCCCGTCATCTCAAATCCGGTCCGGATAGGGGCACGGCGGCGTGCGACCTCGCCGAGCGCGTGCGCCACCGCTGGCGTGCGGACCCAGCGATTGCGGTACCACTGGGCCCTGCCGTCTCGCAGGCGCACGCCGTGGACCATGCCGTCGCCGGTGAACCAGTGATAGGTTTCCGGGTCGACCTCGGCGATCGGGTTCGGACCGATACGGAGGTAGCGCCCGTCGAGATGGGCCGGGATGGTGCCGGTGACAGCCAACTCGGTGATCGTGTGCTCCTGCCGCACCGGCGCGTAGTTGCCCTCGAGGTAGTCGTTACTCATGGCGTGGCCTCCCAGCGCTTCCCTGTCTGTATCCGTAGCCTCGTTTTATAACGACGTTCTATAACGTCGTTATATCAACGGCTCTGTAAAATCAGTGTGAAATTGCAGCCAAGGACACCGTATGTCCAGTGAAACGCGAACTGTCTGTTATGCCCTCTTTTTGATTTCTGACAACTACCGAGCGTCGAGCTCTTGACCACCCGCTGAAAGGCGACCTACCCTGATAGGTGGTCGGGGCCGGCACTATTCAAGGGGGTCCACGCCTGGCATCGCAGCGTGTAGCGTTCTTCAGATAGGCGTGCCGCGAAGTCCCAACCATCCGCAGGTTCGCTATGCCGATAAGTCAAGTCGCTGACGTGGGCTACCGTGAGTTCTATTCGCATCTCTCATGATTTCATTCGAGTTATTGTCAGAATGAGAACGTTGGATCTCCACCATCTTGCTCATGCAAAACTGGTTTGTTTCCTGGAGGTCGAACCGAGGGGGCCTTAAATGAACGTTCACTGGGTACGTTCGAACGAAATCTTGCTGGCCTTTCTGGTGACCGCTATGGTGACTGTCGGCGGACTGACCGCCCTGGTGTTACACCAACAACAAGACCAGACGACAGGCTATGGGCAGGTCTCTCTGAAGGCAGGTCCCGCGGCGGGCGCCCCGCCAAAGGCGAGCACACCTGCTCCCGCCAACGCACCAGCGCCCCCGGCACCCCAAGTAGCCCCCGCACTCCCCGTCGTCCCGGCACCCCACGTCGTCCCGGCACCCCAGAAATCGCTGCCGCAGACACACCCTCAAAAGCGAGCACACCCGATCTCGCCACCACCCCGGCTAGCCCCGGCACATCCCATAACCCCGGCACCCGAGACTAATCCCGCGACTGACATACCCACGAAGAAGATCCCACCGGATCCCCACCACACACCGCCCATCCCCGGCACAACGGGCAATCCCGGCGCCTCAGTAACCGCTCCGGCCGCAGGCACACCCGCAAAAGCGAGCAGCGCATCCCCCGCTTGGATACCGAACAATCGCTAGCCGGCCAAACTATCTATCAGGCTATCTAGGTGGGATGATCAACATCGTGGCCGGACCGTGGGCGTGGACCGGCTATTTACCTCTGGCGGAGACAGTCCGCCACGGTGGCCAAGGGCAACGTCGACTGGCAGAATCTGCGCGAGCGCACGGGTTCATTGACGGCGACGTGTTCGAGGTGGTGTTGGATGGACTTCACGATGTAATCATCGCGAGCCAAATCTTCCATCACTTCTCCGAGTAGCGTCTCATGAAGCGCGACCGCTTGGCATCGCGTCGAGCACTTGATGCTCATCTGGCGTGGCTGGTGCGGAGAACCAGTCCCGTTCGGGCACGGGACCCGCGCAGCGCGGGCAATGAAACCGCTGCTGGCGAGCGGTGCGAATTGCTGCCCACTCCTCGTTCAGCTTGCGACGCTCCTCGGCCAGCTGACGAAGCTCTGGCAAGAGGGTCTGGTTGGTCCAGGACACCCCGAGCAGCAGCCCGAGGCAGAGCAAGGCCAGACCTCCTACAATCACAAGCGAGATCCCCATGCCGTACTCATTAACCAGCAGTACCCACACTGCCACAGCCCCCGCAGCCAGCAGCAGACCAGCAAGGATCATCATGATCCGGCGCCCGGTACGGGTACCACGTCTCCATGTGTTACGGCTCACGTTCGCCTCCAGCACAGTCGGCGCTCACACCGAGTCATCCGCGTTCATCTTAGGCTCCGAGCGAAGCTGGTGCCCATTCCGCTGCCTGGTAACTGCGGCACTGCCGAATCTGCCTCTACGGGATAGGTGCCCTCGGGTGACGCGAAAGTTCGCGCAGGTTCTCCCCGATGCCCGACGTATGCAAGCCTGGATACGGCCTGACCTTGATCGCCCGCCGCTCTGACAGCCCGAGTATCACCAATAATGTCGTCGGCCGAACACCGCGCGCCCGGCCGCGCCTAGCAGCGCCAGGATCGCCCCGAGCACCACCAGGATGATCCCGATAGCCCACAGAATCGAGATCTTGAGCAGGAACCCAACCACTAGCAAGATAATACCAAGAGTAATCACGATACTTCCCGGAAGCTCCTCATGAGGCGTCCTGTGGACGTTACCGCACATCCACCGATTCGGCGCGTTGCCCACCCAGGTTAAAGGCTGCGCCCGGTGCGCGGTCAGGATCCTCAACCTGCGAGCGGCCGTGTTTACCGCGCTGTTGACCGTGGTTGACCGGTCCCCATGACATGCGAGGTGTGGGCCTGCCGCAGGACGGGAGTGGCATGAACCTGGACCCGACCGAGAGCCAGCTGCCGAGCCGCCGGATCGCCGACGCGGTGCGCGCCCTGATCACCGCAGGAGAGCTGGCACCTGGGGACAAGCTGCCCTCCGAGCGCGAGCTCGCCCGGCGCTTTGGCACCGCCCGCAACACCGCCCGCGAGGCCATCCGGCTGTTGAGCGAGGAAGGCCTGGTCACTGCCCGGCACGGGCGTGGGGTGTTCGTCCGCGAGAAACAGCGCATGGGTGGTCACCGCCTACCTCCGATGGGCTGATGCCGAGGACACCCCGCTGCTCCAACCCAAGCCCGGACCCGGCGGCATCTATGGACGGCTCGAAGAACGCGGCCACACCATGACCACCGGACAAGACGAAATCATCGCCCGGATGGCCAGCCACACCGAAGCGCAGACACTCGACCTGCCACCCGGGGTGCCTGTCCTCGACGTCCTGCACACCAGCTTCGACCAGGACGGTGAACCCTTCGAGATCTCCCGGTTCGTCCACCGGGCCGACCGCGCCGGCCTCACCTACAACTTCCCCGTCGAGAACTAATCCCCCGCGCGCGGCCCTGCGTCAGGACTAATTCTGATCGTCGCGCTCACGACGCGATCCCCAACACGAAGGCGAAGCGATCCCGGAACTCCACCCACTCGCCCGGATAACGACACCGAATCTCCGCCACCCCAGCGGCCAGTTCCTCATCATCAAACATCGACAATAACGACAGGTAACGGTCGCGCACCATGGCCACATACCGCTGTGTCGGGAACGCCAACGGGAAATCATTGTAGGACAGCTCTACCGCCAGCCCCGCCTCACCCATCACCGCAGCAACCGCCTGGGGATCAGGCTGCACCTCACGAACCGATCATGGGCTGCCTGGAACAGCGGATACTCGATGCTGGTCGGCAACATCACGATGAGGAACCGACCGCCGGGAGCCAGCAACGTCGCTAACCCACTGATGACCGCTCCGCGGTCCGCGACGTGATGGATCGCCTCCTTGACCAGAATCGCCTCGAACCGATCCCCCGGCAGCAGCGTCGACCCTGAAGCCAGGTCCTCCGCCGAGGCCTGCACAACCACCAGCCGCGGATCGTCCGGAATCTGATCCAACATGCGCGCCGAGGGATCAACACACACTACAGACCCCGTGCGTTCCGCTAGCCGACGCGCGTACAACCCCGTGCCACACCCCACATCCACGACCCGATCGCCGGGCTGCACCCGCAGGTGAGCGAGGATGCATCCACTCATCCACTCCAGGAAGCCCGGGCTATAGGCCCAGTTCTGGTCATACACCGGCGCCAGACGGTCATAATGGGCCCGCGTCTCTCCACGCACCAAACGACGCCTCCATCCACTTCCCTGAGTCACGCCCGATACCCCACCGTATTACGGAGCCGTGGCGTCGTACG
>Ga0213881_10000989_pt1 | contig 14668 bp, 10 predicted proteins | sample BarmaccoBMER_R08_FD_160104 | JGI IMG/M metagenome (GOLD analysis project Ga0213881, IMG submission 160104) | Barbacenia macrantha exposed rock microbial communities from rupestrian grasslands, the National Park of Serra do Cipo, Brazil - ER_R08 ... | reverse complement strand
TCGGCTGACGCAGCTCCAGATTGTCCCTAAAGCTGTCAGTGACACGGATTCAATGGCGGTTCCCTTCTTCCTTGTAAACGAGGGCCTCAGCGTCAGAAACTCGCTTACCACCGGGTCCGATGATCTACGGTATCTTGCGGATGTAAAAAAGCTCCGCATTGAGGTGCCCTCGATTTCCTTGGACACATTTTCTCTACAGACGGGACTAGCTCCCGATCTGATCAAGATCGATGTCGAAGGAGCCGAACTCTTGGTCCTGCGTGGCGCCGCGCGTGTGCTGGATAGATTTCGACCCATCCTAATCCTCGGCGTTCACCCGTTTTGGTTGGCGAAACCGCAGACCACGACGGACATATTTGATTTTCTCCACCAGCATGGCTATACGGTGAGTGATGAGCACGTCGTGAATTTCGACGATACTTACCTTGCGGATTATCTCTGTACGCCTAGTTCGTCAATTATGGTCGCGAGGTCTAGCTCGACACCTTCTCGAGCCGCCATCCGATGAATCGCATTCTCGGACGCGCGGAACTTCTCTCTCAGGCTTGCCAGTTGTCGGCGATCACGTAATACGGTAATTGCATGTTTTAATTCTGAAGACGTAACGCCGTCAGTTGCGAATGGCTCCCCAAATAGCCGTTCGTAAAGGGCGCCGAGTAACATATTGTCGTAGGCAGCCGCGACATAGTCCGGGGCTTCTTGCAAGAACTTACAGAACGCATCTGAGCCCGACTCCCTGATAATGTGCTCGCGCGTCACCCGCACACCAGTCGTGCTGCGAAACATGGCGATAAACTTCGAGGATTTCTCGCAATCTACATTGATTACGCGCTTCCCTCGTTGATTCAATTCTTTGAAAGCGAGATCGCCCGGCTGCAAGTTCGTTCCGTTTGGCCAAGATTGAGGGAACTCGTACCGGCAGGCGAACACGGGCCGGGGCAATTCTCTGAACGCATCGGCTCGACACAAGAGCGCGAAGATTGCCGGTCTACTTTTGCGCGGCACGAACGATACGGCAGCCACGTCCGGATCCTGGAAGACGTTTGGGTACGACGCGATCCACTCCCCGTTGAGGAAAAATGCGTCCGCATCTGCAAAGAACAAAAATTCGCAGGGCAAGGACAATGCTGCGTCATAAAATTCAATGAAGTCGCGCATGCCTGGTTGAGGGCGCAAAAGACGTACGCCCGGCAACGCGCTTGAAGTGAAACTGGTTCCGCCGGCATCGCAAAACACAAGGAAATCGAGCTGAATCCCGCGACGAGCGAGTCCCGCACCCAGCTCACGTCGAGCGAATCGATACCAAAGTCGCGCAAGATCAGCGTAACGGTGAGGACTCGCTATCGTAATCGAATTGTTGAGCCTCACCAACAACTCGGATCATCGCCCCTGGGATGGTAAATCCCATCTCGGTCGAACCCACCTTCCCACATTCCGCCGCGCCAGAAACCGCCCCAAAAGATTCCGCCGAGAAAGATGCCGCCCATGAACACTCCCGAAACAAAACGGCCGCCGTCCCACTCGCAGTTCAGCAGAACACCGCCGCGATTCTCTACATCGGCACCGAACGTCATATTCATATAGTTGTGGGGAGAGCTCAGAACCTGCATGCGCCTCACGCTGCAGGTAATCGCAGATGCGCGAGTTGTTTTGCTCCGGCGTGTTCCGCGATGGTGCGCAGCATCTCCTTTCCGAACCGCTCTTCGGAAAACCTTCGCGCCCAGCGCTGCAACGCTGCAGGTGAGATGGCACTTTCCATTCTTTCGAAGGCGTGAATGGCACCATCCATAGATTCAGGTCCGGGTCTCTCATAAAAGAACCCGGCCCGGGGATGTTCTGCCGGTGCGCTCTCGAGGACGCCGCCGCGTCCCCAGGCGATGACGGGTTTGCCGCTAGCGATCGCCTCGACTGCTGCAATCCCAAAATCTTCTTCTCCGGGCATGATGAGTGCGCGGCATCGCGCGTACAAGTCTTTCAGCTGCTGGTCCGGAACGCGTCCGCAGAACTCGACGTTACCGCCTGCCATGCGCTTGAGTTTTTTATATTCCGGTCCATCGCCAACGATCTTGAGGGGCCGGCCGGATCGTGAACAACACGATACCGCGTCCTGCAATCGTTTATACGACACCAATTCAGATACGCAGAGGTAGAATCCTTCCGATCCGCGATTGTAAAAGCTGTCCACGGATACGGGCGGATAAATAACCTCAGAGTCGCGACCGTAACTTCGCTGAATCCTCCGCTGGACGTTCACGCTATTCGCTATGAAATGGTCCACTCTGGCCGACGTCGCATAGTCCCAGAGCCGAAGCGGTGTCGCACACCAGCGGAAGATCTCACGCCGCATCGACGATCTGCTCCAGTTTTCCAGGTAAGCCGGATAGAGATCCCAAAGGTAACGCATCGGTGAGTGACAGTAGCAGATATGCAGCGCGTCGCTGGGCGCCACCACACCTTTAGCTGGACCCGATTCGCTGCTTATGATCAGCTCGTAATCTCGCAGGTCGAACGATTCGAGAGCGAATGGCATCACCGGTAGCAACGAACGGTAATAGCGTTTAAACTTGCTCAGGAAAGAAGCTTGTACTCGGTGGGACCGGATCGTCTCAGAGACTGAGTGCGGATCATAGAACAGCGCGAATAGATCGGCTTCGGGAAATAGGCGGCAAAGCGCCTCGACCACTTTCTCGCCCCCGCGCATACCAAGCAGCCAATAGTGAACAATTGCGCATCGCGCCACAGCAAGAGTTTAGCCGCATCAGCCGTTCTTGCGCCGACCTGTGCAATCTTTTCACAAAACTCTTACAACCCTGGATTGCGTTTCCGCGGACAAGTAACCATACCTCTACTCTGGTTCGGGCTTTTACAACTTATTAGCGATTTCTTTGCACATAGATGCTAAATCGCGGATACTCTGCCGTTGTATCGCTTTATTCGCTGAATGATGACGCGTTCTCAAAGCCGTGTGATGCCGTTCAAAGACCCGCTGCTTGCATTCGTGCCCCTCCCTTTTCGGCAATTGTATTTTCCTTCCGGCTTTCCCGTTCGAGTCTCGTCGAACATGAAATGCGTGCTGGACGCCGCCCGGGAGAGTTGGGGCAGTTGCCGTCAGCAATATGAAGCACCACCTCTCGAAGCACGTTACATCATCTGCAAAGGACCTCGGCGGCATGCGCCCAATCCCGTTTTTCGCGCTCAATCGCATCTTCTGACCATGGTTGCCGATGAGCATAACTACGCCTGCGGGGACTTAGAACGAGGATTTGGTTCAGCTTGGATAACGGAGGCTACCGTCAGCCACCTTGAGTTCTTCCGGTATACCTTCCTCGAAGGATTAGTGTCTTGTCTGGTGGAAAACCGTTATCTGGTAGCAATTCACGCCGCTTGTGTGGTGAAGGACGGCCATGGCATTCTCTTGACTGCAGATTCCGGCACAGGGAAATCATCGCTCGCATATGCGTGCGCGCGGCGGGGATGGACCTATGTGTCTGATGATGCAAGCTCGATCGTTCGAAATGCGGCAGGGCGTATCGTAATCGGGAACTCCACTCTGTTCCGATTTCGGCCGTCCGCGCCGGACTTGTTCCCGGAGCTCCAGGAAAGCATTCCGGTCGAACCCGCTCCAGTTAAGTTCCGAAGAGGGAAGCCGACGTTCGAAGTTCGCACCGACTCCTTAAACATCAAAACGGCCGAGCAGGCGCACATCGACCACGTAGTTTTTCTCCACCGCGATCCACAGATGAGCGAGACAGCCCGGATCACACGGGTAACGCGCGAGGAGGCGATGCGCCGGCTGATGCCCGATATATGGCCGGCCGAAGCTGCTGTTCATCAGGAGCGCTCGGCCGCGGTCGCCCGCTTGTTGGAGGCCAGCATCGGCAAACTAACATATTGCAGCCTTAGCCCTGCAATAGACGCTCTTGAGCAAGTAGTCAGTCGAGGTCGAATATGAAAAGTCTGGTGTTTTTGTTCGTTTTGTGCGGCTGTTTATCCGCGCAGGTCTCCTCCGGATCTTTTTACGGTCAGGTTCTGGATGACTCCGGTGCCTCGATCGCGAATGCAAGAATTAGCGCCCGGCAAGAAACCACCGGGTTCACGCGAACGGTTGTCAGCAATGGATCCGGCATGTATCGACTACCGGATCTCGCACCGGGAAGATACTCGATCAGCGTTGAACGTACTAACTTCCGGACTGAGATTGCCTCCGGGCTTGTGCTCGAAATCAATCAGGAGGCGCGGCTCGACTTCCATCTAAAAGTGGGGTCCGCTCACGATTCCATCAATGTCACGGCGCTAGTCTCACCGATTCAAACGGAAGACAACTCGGAGGGATATCGCCTGAGCTCAGCCATGTTCAGTGAGCTTCCGCTCGATCAGCGGGATGTGCTGTCACTTGTAACTCTAGGGCCGGGCGCAATCCCCCGTCAGCTCGGCGGATTTGTTCACGATTCAGACAACGACGTTCAGCAGGGCACTCGAGGCTCTGTGGAGCTGAATCCGCCGATCAACGGCGGCAGAGCTTCCATGAACGCTTTTCTGGTCGACGGCGGCTATGACACGGATCGGAACACGTTCGCGCCAGTCATAATTCCACCGCTCGATTCGGTTCAAGAATTTCGTATTCAATCGTCGTTAGCGGGAGCGGCGTTTGCGCAAGCGGGCGGTGCCGTGATTGACATCGCGACTAAGTCGGGAAGCCGAAGCTTGCACGGCAGCCTCTTCGAGTTATTTAGAAATGAGGCTACGGACGCCCACAATTTCTTCGATGACCCGACGCTGCCCCGCCCTATTTTCCGCCGTAATCAATTCGGCGGAAGCCTTGGCGGGCCTCTTCCTCTTCCTTCGACATTCTTCTTCGTAGCGTATGAAGGCTTGCGCAGCAAGTCGGCCAAACCTGCCGCCCAGATTGTGCCGGACGAAGCGTTCCGCCAAGGCAACTTTCAGGGCGACGGCATCATCTACGATCCCCTCTCGCTTGATCCGGCGACCGGCCAGCGCACTCCTTTCGCCGGCAATCTCATACCCGCGCGTCGCATTGATCCCGTGGCGGCAAAGTTCCTCGCCGGTTACGAACCGCTTCCAAACCGCGCTCCGGGGTCCGCGACCAACTATCTGGATACGACGCCTACAACCAATCACAACGACAGTATCTCCGGGCGCATCGATCATCAATTTCGTGGGGCCGGACTGTTGTTCGGACGTTATACCATCAACGACGAACGCGGCAACCTGGCCGGCAATTTTCCCCTGCGGCCCACCTCGGAACAGTTACGTACCCAGCAAGTAGTTGTCGGCCACACGATTGCCGGCGCGCATTGGTTAAACGATGTACGAGGGGCGTTCACGCGCTTGCGGCTCTTCGATACTCCCGTAAGTGCGTTCCAACAAAATGTTGCAGCAGAACTCGGCATCGCCAATCCGCCACCTGATCCGTTCGCGTTCGGGCTTCCCTACTTCAACGTCACCGACTTTGCGACAGTGACAGACGATCCCACTCTGCCGCAAACGCAGCGTGATAATACTTGGAGTCTCAGCAATACGTTTTCGCTCGTGCGCGGCCGTAGCACGTGGACACTCGGCGGCGAGTGGAGCGATTTCCAGCTCAATTATCAGCAAAGCGAACGCATCCGGGGAGAGTACGATTACAACGGCGCGGTCACCGCTGGTCCGCTCAATGCGACCGGCGAGCCATTCGCAGATTTTTTACTCGGCTTTCCGGAGCAGACGGAGCGCCAGGTTGGATCGCCGCTCGCCTACCTGAGACAGCATATATTTGCTGCTTACCTCCAACACCAATGGCAGGCGACATCCAATCTTTCGATCAATGTCGGAGTGCGATATGAATACGATTCGCCGTTCACAGAAGCTCGTAATCGGCTGCTGAATCTGGATTATTCAAATCTTCCGTCGCAGCCTCGCCTGATCCAAGTCCACGATGCTTCCAATCCCAATCAGAAGAATTTCGCCCCGCGTGTCGGCGTGGCTTGGCGATTGCCTGGTTGGTTTTCACACGGGCAAACGGTATTTCGCGTTGGTTACGGCATCTACTTCAGCCCGGAGATTGCAGTTGAAGCGTACGATCTGGTCCTGAACGGCGTTCTTACGCAGATGAACGAGACGGCCGGGACAGGGTTGCCTGTATTAACAACTGAGAATGGATTTCCTAATACATCGAGCGTGGGGTTTCCGAGTTATTACGGGCTGGATCAACATGCGCCAACCCCGTATGTGCAGCAATGGAATGCCGGTTTTCAACATGAGTTTCCGGCTGGCATTGTATTGGAACTAAGTTACGCCGGCAGCAAAGGTACTGAGTTAGGGCTATTTCGCCGCTTCAACACTGCGTTGCACACGGAAACCGGAGAGGATTTGAATCCTCGGCCCGGCGATTTGCAGTTATTGCGAACGTTTCCCGATCTCGGGACGCTATTCCAAAGGCAGCACATAGCGAATTCGTCTTATAACTCCTTTCAGGCGAAGGCGGAGAAGCGTTTCCATAAATCACTCACATTCCTGACGAGCTATGTATGGTCAAAGTCCATCGATGATGCAGATAACGTCAACATCGGTTTGTTTGATTCCGTCGGAGCACAGAACGAAAACAATCTCCACCTGGAACGAGGGCTGTCCTTCTTCGATGTACCGCGACGTGTGAGCGGTGGGTTCGTCTATAGCTTGCCTCAGAGCCCATTGCTCGAGCGGTTACTGAGCAACTGGCAGATAAGCGGCGTCTTCACTATCCAGGACGGTACGCCCATCAACATCTTCTACATCGCGAGCGACATTGCCAACTCCGGAACACCGAATCGGCCTAACATCGTACCGGGCCAGAGCGTCAGCCTGCTTCCGGACCAGCGCACCGCCGAGCATTGGTTCAACACCGCGGCCTTCAGCACGCCGGCGCCCTACACATTCGGCAACGCGGGACGGGACATTGTGCGCGGCCCCGGCAACGAAGTGACGGACATCGCGCTGCACCGCCGATTCACAGTTACAGAGCGTCACAGCATCGAGTTGCGCGCGGAAGCTTTCAATATCTTCAATCATCCGAACTTTGGAATTCCGGGTCCCTACCCGGACGCCGGACCGCTGTTCGGCGCAATTTTGGCGACGGGCGAGCCGAGGCGCTTACAATTCGGAGCACGCCTGGAATTCTGATGGCTCGCTCGTCCGCTATCGAGTTGGTCGAGACGACTGACGGCCAGCGCGCGCACCCTCTAGAAGGTGCACGCTTGCCTTCCTACGCGCTCGGGCTGCTCTGGTCACTTCAGCTCACCGATCCAGACCCCACTTTCCTCAGATCACTGAGCGAAGCGGAATGGAGCAAGTTGCTGAGGCTCGCCGATTCGAATCAACTCACTCTGCAGTTCGGATATCTATGCCGTCCGGTGTTGCCTGCTTGGGTACGAGCTCGCATCGATGCCAATTACGCGAGCGCAAAGCAACGCTTCAATCGATTAGAAGGCGCGCTGCTCGAAATTTCAGACGCTTTCGAAAGCAGCAACATCGAATTCGTGCTGCTCAAGGCGCACGGCTATTCGCGCTGGTTTACGCCGCATCCCGTGCTCCGTGCTCAGGGCGACATCGACCTCTGGTGCTTACCGGACCAGGCGCCCAAGGCGCGCGACTTGTTGCTCGAGCTAGGATATGTGGCCCAGGGTGTCGCAAATGCCCGGCACTTTGCTCCATTGATCAGGCCAAGTAAGTGGTGCTGGCAAGGTGATTACTTCGCTGCCGGCTTGCCTATACCTGTTGATCTTCACTACTCTCTTTGGAACGAAAGGGAGCACCGCATCCCTGGACCTCCAGAGCATGACTACTGGGAGCGGCGCGAGCGGATAAGAATCGCCGATCGAGTACTGGGCGTTTTATCTGAACCGGATACTCTCGGATTCGCAGCGTCGCATCTACTGATGCATATATTGGCCGGCGACTTGCGCCTACAGCGCGCCTGGGAACTAGCTCGCTTCATTCATACCAGAGCGCATGACGAAGATCTCTGGCGGACGTGGCAGAAGCAGCAAACACCTAGGTCGCGCATACAACAGCTCGTGGTGTTTCGGTTATGCGCGGACTGGTTCGGTGCGCGGTGGCCGCGCTCATTGGCCGATGAAGAGCAGGCGCTGCCTGATGACGTGAAGCTCTGGATCGAGCGATACCGCATGCGGCCGCTCGAAGCTCTTTTGAGACCGAACAAAGACGAGCTATTGTTGCATCTCGCACTTTTGAGCTCGGCGCGCGACCGTGTGTACGTATTTGCGCGGCGCCTGCTTCCCACCCAGTTTCATGCAATCGACGCGCGCATGCTCAATTGGAAGTTTTGCTTTTCGCGATTCGTCCATCACTCGCGCACGCTTGTTCCCACTGTTGCGGGATGGATGAAGTGGTGGTGGGTGCGGCAAGGCCTAAGCCGCGAGTTTCTGCTTTTTCAGATCTCGTCTGCATTCTTCGATTTCGGTGAATTCATTTTTTTCCTGCTATTCAATTTGTACTTACTGGATCGCGGCTTTGATGAAAGGTTCATCGGACAAGCGGCGTCCACCATGACGGCCGGAACGATCGCAGGAACGTTTCTGACTGTTATGCTGGCGCGCCGAGTGGGACTCAGAGGCACGCTGCTCGCCGCGCTTCTCGGCGCACCCGTCGCCGGTGTTTTGCGCACCCTTGCAATAGGGAAGCTTTCGGTCCTGGCAAGCAGTTTATTCATGGGCATGTTCATGTCCATCTGGGCGGTTTCATTCGCTCCGGTCGTCTCGGGAACTACCAATGAGCGAAACCGGGCGCTGGGGTTCAGCTTAGTGAGCGCGCTGGGCATCGGACTCGGGAGTGTTGCGGGCGTGCTGGGCGGCCGGTTGCCAGGGATGCTGCAGCATGCAATGAACGGTCTCGCGCCAGTAGACGCCAAACGCGTTGCACTCCTCATCGGTTCCGGCATTGCTGCACTGGGCGCAATCCCGATGATGCGGCTAAGATTGCCGAACCCCGAGCAGGAGAAGCGATCATATCCACGCACCAAGTTCATTTTCAGGTTTTGTACGGCGCTCCTGGTCTGGAGCGTGGCAACGGGCGCGTTCAATCCCTTTTTCAACGCCTATTTCGCGCATCAACACCGTTTGAAAGTTGGCAGCATAGGTGTTATTTTTTCTACTTCGCAGTTGGCGACCGTTGCCGGCGTGATATTCGCTCCAATCGTACTCAAACGCATGGGTCAGACGAGAGGAATCAGTGCCATGCAGGCAATTACAGGTCTTGCCCTGCTGTGTCTTGCGTTCCATTTTTCTCCACTGATGGCGGCCGCGCTTTACATCTGCTACATGTGTTTCCAATATATGAGCGAGCCCGCTCTATTCACACTGCTTATGAGCCGGGTTCGGGTTGGCGAGCGGAGCGGCGCCTCCGCCTTGAATTTCCTCGTCATTTCAGCGGCAGGCACTATCTCGGCGCTGCTCTCGGGAGCGGCGATCTCGCGCTTCGGATATTCGTTCGTGCTCGGTGCGGCTTCGCTTCTGGCCTTTGCCGCTGCACTGATGTTCCTTTTACTGGTTCGGGACGATAAGTGTTGACGATTTACCAGGCGTCCTTGCCCAAAAAAACCTTTGGCACTGTCGCAAAGAGGATCGCAGCGTAAAGCGCCAACGACCACTTCTTGAGCATGAACAGATCCAATCTTCGCCGCTGGCGATAGTTCAACTTGCTTCGACCGCGTATTTGCCAGAGTCCAGTCAGTCCCGGTTTCGCCTGCAGAATTCGTGATGAATCTGCCCCATAGTGCCGCACTAGCTCGCCTTCCGTCATAGGCCGAGGTCCGACCATCGACATCTCACCTGTCATGACTAACCAAAGTTGGGGCATCTCGTCAATCGAATACCTGCGCCACAAGACTGCGACGCGGCTGGTAACACGAGGATCTACGCGACATTTGCATTCGGGCACCTCAGTTCCCTTCAGGAACTCGATGAAACGGAAGCGCGTATCAGGCGGGTTCTTGCCGCTCCACATCGTACGCACTTTGTAAACCCAAATGGGTTTTCCGCCTTTTCCCACGCGGCGATGGGCAACCAGCGGCGACCTACGAGACAGCATCAACGCTAATAAGCAGACCACGAATAATAACGGCAGCAAAATCAAAAGCAATATCGCAGCGAGCGCCCGCTCGCCCGCACTTATGACAGGAATGTGCCGAAAAGCCAAAGTGACTGCATAGAGCGTAGCTTGCCCGTGCGCTTCGAGTTGTTTAACTTATGTAAAAAAATCGCAAATCACTTAGGCGATATGTTGGAGAGCACGCCCAATTGCCGGTAAGTTCGGGCCTACGCAATTTACAACTTTTTCACAACTTAAATGCAATCTCGAGCTTCAGTCCCACTAGTCTGAAAACTGACGGCGATCATGTTACGGGCACAATTTATTCTCGTTTCTGCACTGAGCTTTTTGTTACCGGCTGTGAATGCCGAACAGCGGGTCGTCGATCCACGCGCCTCGTCCCTAACCGTGCATGTTGCTAGAGCCGGCCTGCTCTCCGCCCTCGGTCACGACCATGAGATTGCAGCCCCGATCGCGAGTGGCTCAGTGGATGCCGGCGCTGGGCAAGTGGAGCTGGAAGTACACGCAGCCGAATTGAAGGTACGAGATGCGGACATCTCGGAAAAGGATCGCGAGGAAATCCAGCGCACGATGTTGGGGCCAGAAGTTCTCGATGCGGAGCGCTATCCAACGATTGTGTTTCGAGCCTCAACCGTAGAAAGTCGCGGCTCCAGAGCATGGACGCTCCGGGGCAATCTCACCTTGCATGGGCAGACAAGGCCCGTACTGATTGAGGTACGAGAAAGCGGCGGCCATTACGTCGGTAGCTCGCGCTTCAAACAAACCGAGTTCAACATCACTCCGGTCAAAGCCGCCGGAGGCACGATTCGGGTCAAGGACGAAATCCAAATTTCTTTCGACATCCAGTTATCGCGCTAACAATCAGAACCTAGCAGGAGGATGTACATGCTGTCCCTGACGATTCCAAAAGTAAGTCAACAATTGCTATACCTTACCGCACTCGGCATTTTACTTACTACGCGCCTTATCGCACAGAGTGGTCCAACCCGGGTCTTCGCGCCCGATGAGCATATTGGCTTCGATCGACCCGAAGCGTGGGGCCTAAAATATTTTGCATCGGCATCCCTGCTGAGCGGCTTGCAACCGCCGGAAGCACCGGAAGGGTACCGGACCGGCTCGGTAAATATCGGTTTCGAGATCGGATGGATACCTGCCCTCGATGCCGGTCAACAGCTGATTGGATTTAACGGCACGTCGCCCGAGGATCTGAACAAAGCGCCTGTGTTCCCACGGCTGGTCGTGCGAGTCGGATTGCCAAATAAGTTTTCGTTCGTGGCTGCCGCGCCTCCGCCGTTGCACGTATTTGGTGTGACCTCGCATCTGTTCGCAATGGGATTGGAGCGGCCGCTCGTCATCAGGCCGGCGTGGACCTTCAGCTGGCGCGGCTATGGCCAGGTAGGCTCTGTAAAAGGGGCGTTCACCTGCCCCGGAAGTGTTTTGGCGTTCACCCCCGGTTCGGCGGGTAACCCGACAGCGTGTGTGAGTGAGTCGGCGGATGCCGCTTCCCTCCGATATCTTGGCAGTGAGTTACAGTTTGCGTATCGCCTCAGGCGCACTCCCAAGCTCAGTCCGCATCTAGCGGTGGGCGGTAACTTCCTCGACGGCGTTTTTCATACGCACGCTCACGAACTGTCAGTCTTGGATGAAACGCGGCTGTGGACACACGGAGGAACTCTCTCGACCACGGGAGGTGTTAGTTATGCGCTAACTCAGCGTGCGGCATTTACGGTAGATGTGTTTTACAGTCCTCTCGCCGTGAAGCGGAATGCGACGGCACCGGTAACGAACGATGGACTATTTAATGTAAGAGCTCTTATCAGTTACTCCTTTCGATAGCTTTCAACGTGGTCAGAACTTCCGAGTGCGATCGCACAGGATTCGAGGCTCGTGTGGATGCAGCAGATTCCGCGCTCAGCACCTTGGCGGCATGGCGTAAAAGAAGGCGGCCAGCATTCATCCAAGCCGGCAGGCCTTCTGGCGCGCTCATCTAAATGAGATCCCTTTCGTGCTTAATCGAGACGCACAGCAGATCACGCTCGATACTATGCAATCGGTGTGCACGCATCGCCAATGGATAGCTCATCCACGTACGAACGACCCACGTGCACGCGGTCGTTAGTGGCCCAACCGCTCCGGACCGCATGCTTTCTGATTTCAAGGCCTATGCCACCCGTTCATTGCGCCGCAATCTCTCGAACCTTAGGCGCCAGCGATACTGGGCTCATCACGGCAGTACGCGCTATCTCTGGAATCAGGCGGGCCTCATCGCCGCCATCGAGTTTGTGCTGAACGATCAAGGCAAGCCTATGGCCTGCTATGCCCATGAAACCGAGCCGGAAGCGTAAGCGCCCTAAACGGGTCCGCGAGTCCGTCGCCGTGCCGCCGTTACGCAGCCCCGCGACATACAACTATTGAACGGTCTGAACCAAGACAGACGAAGTGCCGTCCGAGAAAGTGCTGCTCCCGTTATAAACAGCCGTAATCGAGTGCTTGCCCGTAGCAAGATCCGTAGTCGTGAAAGACGCGACGCCCTTGTTCAAGGCAACAGTCGCTAGCGTAGTGCTCCCGTCCTCGAACGTCACGTTGCCCGACAACCCACTTCCCGAAACCGGAGTCACCGTAGCAGTAAAGGTGACGGATTCACCCGGACTCGAAGGATTAGCGGAGGACGTCACCGATGTAACCGTCGGTATCAGAGGCGTCGCGCTGATCGCGAGATAAACCGGAACGGTCATCGCGATGCCGTGCCCAGAGTACTGCGTAAACACGATCTCGCCGGTGTAGATGCCCGCCTTGAGTGAAGATGCCGGCGTTGCGCTCGCCTTGATCGTCTCCGGCGTCGCACAACAGCCATTGCCTGATGGCGACGCCCTCAGCCAGGAACCGCCGGTGCCCGCGTAAGCCGCAACGTCAAAGTAGAAGTTCGTGCCTGTACTTGCGATCGCCAGCGACTGAGCCGGAGGATTATTGCCGCCCGCCGATTTCTTGAACGTCACAACCGGGAGCTGCTTGAACACGCTATCCTCGGCGACAACGCTCACGGGGATCGTCACGACATCGGCCCCAGCTTTGAAGACCAATTGACCGGAATACATTCCCGCGACTTCACCTCCGTTTGGCAGTGCCGATTTGTCAATGCCAATGTTGACTGCCGAAGGAGCTACAGCCGTTGTCGATGAGAGAGTGATCCACTTGCCTCCATCGGCGGTGCTGCTCGAAATCGTCCACGTCAGCGTGCCCGTGCCGCCATTCCGGATCTGCACCCCTTGGCTCGCAGGAGTAGCGCCACCGGGCTGAAGCGAAAAGCTCAACTGACCGGGCAAATTATCGAGAAACACGCTGTTCGTTGGAGCCACAGTTAGGGTCACGGGAACCGTCATCGCCATCCCGTGCCCCGAGTATTGCGTGAAGACGATCTCGCCCGTGTATGTTCCTGCTGCCAGCGATTCCGAGGGATTCACACTCACCGTGATGGACTCAGGGGTTGCGCAGCAGCCGTTTCCAGAAGAAGAGATCTGTAGCCAATCCCCACCGGCTGCCGTGTAAGCAGAAGCATCAAAGTAAAAGTTGTTATCGGTACTCAGTACCATCAACGTCTGCGGCAGCGGATTCGCGCCACCCAAGGGTTTCGTGAAGCTGATAGCATTCACCTGTTCAAAGACAGTCGCACCTACAACAACACTCACCGGGATCGTGACCACGTCATTACCCGTGGTCAGCACCAGTTCGCCGACAAACGTCCCTGCGACTTGGCCTCCGTTCGGCAATGCAGCCGGATTGATCCCGACCGAGACAGTCGAAGGAGCTGTCCCACTCACGGGTGTGGCGACTAGCCACGTGCCTCCATCCGCCGTGCTTGTCGACAGAGTCCAACTCAATATGCCGGATCCGCCGTTTCGGATTTGCACGGGTTGGCTGGGCGGAGCATTACCCGCAGTCTGAAGCGAGAAGCTCAATTGTCCTGGCAGGTTGTCGAAGAAGGCGGTTTTAATGGCAGCCACTGTTAATGTCACCGGAACGGTCATCGCCATACCGTGACCCGAATATTGAGTAATTACGACCTCGCCGGTGTACCTCCCGGCCGCTAATGACGCCGTCGGATTAGCGCTTACCGTGATGGTCTCCGGCGTAGCGCAACAGCCGTTTCCGGTGGGAGAGACCTGCAACCAGTCACCGCCATTCGCTGTGTAGGCTGAAACGTCGAAGTAGAAGTTGCTGCCGGTGCTCGCCACCATCAACGTTTGCGGAAGCGGATTGGCGCCTGCATACGGTTTTGTGAAATCAATCGCGTTCACCTGCGGAAACACGTTATCTCCAACAACAACACTCACGGGAATGGTGACTGAGTCGCTGCCCGCCTTGAAAGTCAGTTGGCCGACAAACGTGTCCGCCACCTTGCCTGCATTCGGCAACGCCGATGGGTTAATCCCGACAGATACAGTCGAAGGGGCCGCCCCGCTCGTAGCCGACACGCTGAGCCACTTACCCCCGCTTGCAGTGGTGGCGGAAAGAGTCCAATCGAGCGTGCCGGATCCACCATTGCGAATTTGTATCGGCTGACTGG
>Ga0213881_10000987_pt1 | contig 14710 bp, 15 predicted proteins | sample BarmaccoBMER_R08_FD_160104 | JGI IMG/M metagenome (GOLD analysis project Ga0213881, IMG submission 160104) | Barbacenia macrantha exposed rock microbial communities from rupestrian grasslands, the National Park of Serra do Cipo, Brazil - ER_R08 ... | reverse complement strand
TACCGCTCTCCATTAGCTGGACTGCGCGCATCCGCTCTTCCTCGGTCGCCCTCCGGCCCTTTCGTGACATACGGATATTATGCCATATAGGTCAAGAAAAGTCCAGAAACTTATGAATTACTTAGTAAGTCAGGAAGTGCAGCGTTCACAAGATGGTGCAGCGCGATGGTGCAGCCTCGTATTGATAAGCCGCATTGGCCAGCGCGTTCCCTCGATCGTCACCAGCGCATTGCAGGAAACCTTGCGCAGCGAGCCTTGCCGCGAAAACCTCAGAGGCATAGCAAGCACTCTGTCGAACGCCGACCCACTCGAAGTCTGAAAGAGCGGTCTTTCCAGGAAAGCGATCCAAATGTTTGTGATCCCGGTTAAGCCAGGCCAGGAAGTCATCGAAACTGTCACCGCAGAACTCGCGGCTCGTGGCGTTCAGAATGGAGCGATAGTCTTGCTGGTCGGCGCTATTGACAGTTGCTGTATCAGCAACATGCCTAAAAGCGACGCCACGCGCGACATCCTGACCGAGTACAAACAACCCTTCGAGATGGCCGGTACCGGCGAGGTCAAGGACGGAAAACCCCACATCCATTGCATCCTCGGCCAAGAAGGCAACGCAAGTTGGCCGGTCATCTCTATTGGGCACGTGTAGATACATGGTTCGTAAATGTCTATGTCGAAGAAATAGACCAGGCGTAGATATGAGCACCGTGCGCTTAGAGGAAGTATCCGCCCAGCATGTAGTCATAAGTCCGGGCCACGTTCGGGACACGGGTGTCCAGCCTCAGATCATCGCTGATGTCGCCGCTGTCGGTCACTAGCCAATAATAGAGAAATAGTTGTGTGCGGCCCCCGGCCGAGCCCGGCCAAGGCTATGGCCGCCGAGACGTTCACCTAGCTCAACCGAGATATATGCGAGCGTGGGCAAAGTCCCGCCTGTCAGCCATAACTAAACAGGTTGTTCCAGCTACGTGCCAGCGCTGTTGTGGCTCGTTTATCCATCCTGATCGGCGAAGATGTCCTTTAGGAGAAGCCTGAGCCGCGCTGGCGGTTCCTCTTCGGGGAAGATCTCGCGCACCGAGGTGAAGACGTCTTCGACAGTATGCAGGCCGAGCACCTCTGCGAGTTGCCGGATATCTTCCGCGTCCCGAGGTCGCGCTGCGAGCGCCTTCATAGCCAGGAGATGCTCGGGCGAGGCAGCGAAGACGCGAATGCCCGGATGATCGAAAACGCGGGAGGCCGCCAAGTCCCCGCCTGGCGCGATATAGGAAGTGGCCTGCTCGTTGAGCCACCAACGGGGCAAACCGAGCTCGGCGGCCACCGCCAGTGCTTCCTCGAGGACGATGCCATGCGGCTTGAAGAGGGCATCGACGTCACGGGTGGCCCTGCGCGAGTCATACGCAAGGGCCATCGCGGCGCCGCCGAACACGTAGAGGTCGGCTACCACGCCACGCCTGGCGAGCCGGTCGCCGAGACGGCGCAGGGCCTCTTCGATGCCCGAACGATCGAGCAGTGGCGAGGAATCGCTCACGCGGCGTCGATCTCGTAGTCGGCAACGAACACGCCCCGCCTGCGGAACGCGGCCGGGGCATGCACGAGCGCCTGCGCGCGCGCGCCTGGCGTGTCAAATGGGAACCAGAAGCGCCGCAGAAGGCGAGATGCCGACCACTTTGGCGCGTCCCTGCCATCTCGCATGGCAAGATGCTCGGCAAGCCCCGCGAAGAGCACGTCCCAGCGTTCATCGCCGCTGGATCCCGGCGGATCGGCGAGCAGTCGCTGACGCGTCCCCGCTGGCTCCCGGTGATACTCCTTCAGGAACTCGACCACCAGCCGCCATCGCGTGTCGAACTCAGGCTCGGCCGCGATGAAGCGAGCGAGCTCAGCGAGGCTCGTTGGCTGATAACTCACAACTCCAGAGTAGCGAACGCGGCTCGTCGCGCTCCGTTCCCGCAGACGTGTCCGGAGAGGGAGCGCCATCGACGTTAAGGCGGCAATGCCCTGCGCCAGCCTCCACAGTACCCATCTGTTCTCCCAGTCGACGGCTTACATACAAGTGAAGCCATTCTCCATGGTGCAAACGATAACCTCACAGGTTGCGCGCACCCTGCGGCAGACGCTCTCAGATCGTTGGGGGTTTCTGGTCGTCATAGCGACGAAATTCCCCCAACGATCTTCGGGAGCCGCAGCGCCACGGCGGTCAGCCACTGCTCTGTGAGTGCAGCCACAGTCCGCTGTGCAAGCGATAACCACATAGGTTGAATAAACATCTCGCTCCAGGTGAGCGTCGTCGGCTCCTCGTATGCGGCTTGGAGCGTTCCAATACTTCCAGGCTGAAGATCGCTCGGTGTATGGCTTCCATCCAGGGCGGATACTCGCGTAACCAAAGGCTGGCCGTCAAGCCCCGCAACTTACCAGAGCTTACCGACCAGATCATGGTAAGCTGTGGTAAGTTCGGATGAGCGAGCAGGGCGGGTCATGAACCTGGGTGAAATCATTGCTGGGCTGCGGGCGGCCGGGATTGAGTTCGAGGACGTCGAGGCCAAACGGGCGGCAGGAGGCGTGCCGGAGAGCCTCGCTTCCACGCTGGCGGCGTTCGCGAACGCGCGCGGGGGGCTCATCATCCTCGGACTTGACGAGCGACAGGGGTTCGCGGCCACAGGCGTACCGGATGCGGCGGCGACGCGGAATGCCGTCGTGAGCACCGCGCGGGAAAAGCTGACACCGCCGCCGACGCTGAGCGTCGAGGTCGTGCCGTTCGAGGGCGTCAACTTGGTGGTCACGGAGGTCGAACCATTGCCGCCCGCCCAGCGCCCCTGCTACGTCACAGCGAGGGGTCTCTATGGCGGTGCCTATGTCCGGGTCGGCGACGGTGACCAGCGGCTGACGCCGTATGAGATCGATCGGATGCGGGAGAATGCGGGTCAGCCGCACTGGGATGACGAACCGGTTGTCGAAGCGTCCGTGCAGGATCTCAACCGGGACTCCTTCTCACGGCTCATCGAGAATGCGCGTCGACGGTCACCACGGGTGTTCGGGAATGTCGATGAAGCGGATGCGCTTGCGATGCTGGGCGTGCTGGTTCGCCATGAGGGCATCCTGGTGCCATCGCTGGCAGGGCTGCTCAGCGTTGGCCGTTACCCGCAGCAGTTCTTCCCGCAGCTGATGTTGTCAGTTGCGGTTTACCCACACGTCGAGCGTGGCCGGAGCGGGCCGGGAGGTATCCGGTTCTTGGACAGCGCGGCGCTGGGCGGCACCGTCCCTGACATGGTGGTAGACGCCGTCCAGGTAGTGCAGCGGAACCTGCACGTCGTCAGTCGCGTGATCGGCGCCGGCCGCCTGGACCAGTGGGAGATCGAGCCGGAGGTGATCCGGGAGGCCGTTGTCAATGCTCTGATGCACCGGGACTACAGTCCGCAAGCACGTGGCACCCAGGTGCAGGTGGATGTGTTCCTGAACCGCGTCGAGGTCTCTAGTCCCGGCGGGCTCTTCGGCAACGTCCGCCTTGAAGGGCTCGGCGAGAGCGGCACGTCGTCGTCTCGCAACCCGCGCCTCGCCGCGCTGCTGCAGGAGACGGGAGACCCGGTTAACGGGCGGCCTGTAGCGGAGATCCGCGGGTCCGGGGTGAGCCTGATGATCGATCGGGTTCGCGAGGGCACCGGAGTCGTCCCGATCTTCACGGCGAACCTCGATCAGTTCCGCGTGATCCTCCCGCGCAGTTCCCTGGTGACACCGGAATTCCTCGGCATGCTGGGCCAGCACGTGGACATCACGCGCCTGTCCAATGCCCAGGTAGCCGCCATAGCTCTCGCCAGCTCCGGTTACGACATCGACCAAGCTGTCCTTCGGAGGCTGGGCCTTCCCTCTGGCGCGGCGCGCAGGGCACTGGCCGATCTTGTCGCGCTCGGCCTGCTGCGTTCGCGCAAGGCGCGCGATGAGGGACCATACCGGCTCAGCGCAGACCTTGACTCCGGCCGTCAGTCGCCTCCTCGTCCGAGGCTCCCGGATAACGGTCTAGGAGCAAAGATCATGGCAGCCTTGCGCGAAGTCGAGGACGCGAGCCGCGAGGAACTCCAGCAGGCTACCGGCACGGCCCGGACGCGTCTGACGAGTGCACTACAGGAACTTGTCGACCTCGGGTTCGTCGAGGCCACTGCGCCTCCGCACAGCCCCAACCGCCGCTACCGCGCGATTCGCTTAGGACCAAGATCTTGAGATAAGACCCGTTGGTTAACAGCAGTTACGGGCAGGTTTTATGCATCGCCAGCGAGAGGATGCAGGCCGTGCCAGGATCCGATTACGCCGCTGAGACGTTCACAACCCTCCCAAGCCATCGCCAGCGCGGCCCCAGCTGAAGCAGTACCAGGAGGCTATTTTCGCAGTTCAACAGCCATATCTGCGCATGCCGTCACAACCACGTTGCCAACCATAACGACACACGTCATCTACCTGGCTCCTTCGAAGAGAAGTCCAGATGTAGGACTACAACTGGGACGACAACGGCAGGTTCCCCGACGAGACGCCGGTCCGGATCCGCTACCCGCGCTCGAAGCAACAGGAGCGAGGCGACCGCGAGCAGTGGCCATAGCTGCCTGGCACAACGTAGAACAGTGCGGCCCAGACGAATGGTACGTATGCGTAGAGGTCCGCGAACTCGCCGTCCATGGGCGCCTCGTCAGCGGCCGAATTCGCTCGGCGGGAGGCCGCGCGGAAAAGGCCCAGACCTGCGCAAAGCGGACCCTGTTGCCAGCGATCGTGCGGACCCAGCAGCCGCCGCAGCCGAGGCCACATGCCGATCAACGACTCACGGTGGACGAACCGCTCAAGATCCTCCCGCTGTGCTTCGGAAAGAAGCAGCACATACAAGATCAGGCGCTGATCCTCCTCTGGCCCACGTCGTATACCCGGCGTCCTGACTAGGCCACGTGCGGCAGCACGCCGTACTTCGGCCAACAGCTAGTCACGTTGGTACCGGTTACCACATCCGTGGCCGCTAACGTCAGTGACCGCCTCTGACACCGGTCTCGTCTCACCCGTTGACCCGCAGTTCCGGGCGTTGACCTGGCTGAATGCTATGTGTGGGCCGCGTGTGATCAGCAGCGAGTTTCGGTCACCGAGACGATTAGCCGGACTTTGTGGCAGTACTCGGCTAGCGAGCCTCGGTCCCTAGCTATTCACTTTTACTAGTGCTATGGCCGCCGAATCCCGGGCCGGAGAATATCGGCACCGACGACATGAATGCTTCATCTTGTCGGCCTGGTGGCGGTCATGTTAGCCTGAACTCTAGTAACATGCACAAAATTGCACATGGAGTGATGCATGAGAATCCTGTCTCGAATAGGGCTCCCAGCTGCGGGCGCAGCGGTCGTTGCTGTCGGCTTGGTCGCGGCCGCCCCCCAGGCCAGCGCGTCGACCTACACTTATGCACCCAGCGATTGCTCCGTGGTAACTGGCGCTCCATACGAGACAGTCCAGATGACCTGTACTGCCCGGCCTGGCACTCAACAATGGCAGCTATTTGCCAACTGTACCTATGGTTCTATAATTAATAAGCCTGATGTGGACGTTTACGGAAATGTAGTCACGGGTGATGGCACATCGTCCCTCCATTGCCCCTCGTCTACCTTTCAAGTGCTAGCTTACTTCGAGATAGTCTCCTAGATACTCCGGTATCGATCCAGGATTGCCTCCAGGCCGAGGTGCAAGCCCACGGTGTCGTCAAGCGACTCCGCCCGGACGCTTGTCACAGGTGTTACCTGAACCGTTACCCACTTGGGCTGAGTGCCTCCTTGAGGAGATCCACCTCCTCACCGGAACCGGGAAGGCCCAATACCAGGCGCGCATGCCTGAGACTGGCTGATGAGCTCCCACTCCGGCGGGAGTGCGAGCCAGTAACCGACGCAGCCGGGGCGGCATGTTGACCAGTGATTCGCGGTGCACGAACTGCTCGAGACCTTCTCGTGGTGCCTCCGCGAGGAGCAGCGCGTAGGGGACTGGGCGCTGATTTTCCTGGCCCACGTCCTAGACACGGCGCCCCGGCCAGGCCACATGGGGCGGCAGCTGTTTCCCAGCTCAACGGCTATATCTGCGCATGTAACCAGGGGCCGAGCAGCTCCGTGGCGTACGACTCCTCGACGTACTGGGACAGCACGAGCACCGGCAGCCCGGGAATCGTCTTCCGTGACCGTTGGCGTGGCCGGCCGCCATATCGGCATCCACGGGCACACCCTCCAGGGCACGCAGCAGATCATGACCGCCGCCGGAATGGGCGTCGTCGCGCTCGGTGCCGGCGTCGGCCTCGCCTTGCGCCGTGCGAAGCAAGCCTGACCCGGAGCAAGCCTGACCCGTGCCGGGGTCAGGGTGGGGTGGATGTGGGTTCTGCCGCTGGTGGTGCGAGGCTGGATGCCGGCGGTCCCGACGCTGGCGCCGATGGTGTCGCGCTCGGTGTGACCGGCGTTGCCGGTGACGGGGAACTGCTCGGACTCGGCGAGTGCGAAGGGCGGGCGGACCGGCTGGGAATGGCTGAGCCAGTCGGGCTGGGTGACCGCATGGGCGAAGTGGTCGAGGGCGTGGACCTGGGAGTGGGGGACGGACTTCGGACCGGCTGGGATGTCCCAGCCGGCGCGGAGGCCGGGCGGATCAGGACATAGAGCGCCAGCACGGCCAGGAACACGCCCATGAGTATCAGGGTCGACGTGCGGGGACGCCGTCTGGTCATGAGGCACCTCCGGTCGAGCGGCCCGTGTCGAGCTCGGCCGAGACGAAAATGCCCTCTTCGCGCAGGGCAGACGCGACCCGCGCGCGAAGCTCACGCCCGACGTCGAACTGCATCCCGGGGAGCGTTCGCGCCACCATGCGCACCGAGAACGTGTCGACCTCGATTCTTTCGACTCCCATCACAGTGGGCGGATCGAGCATCATCTTGCGCAGCACCTCATCGCCGAACGCTTCCCGGCCGACGCGCCGCAGCACCTCGGTAACGTGGCTCACCTCTACCGAAGAGGGAACGGGAACGTCCACCACCGCGCGCGCCCAGTCCCGCGACAGGTTGGTTACCTGGACGATCTGGCCATTGGGCGTGGTGACGACCTCGCCGCTCACCGAGCGGATCCGGGTGACCCGCAGCGTCACCTCCTCGACGGTTCCGATGGCCGGTTCCCCGACACCAGCGACGGAGATGCGGATGACGTCGCCGAAGCCGTATTGTCGTTCGCCGGTAATGAACAACCCCGCGCCGATGTCCTGGATGAACCGCTGCAGACCGAACCCGAGCGCTGCGCTGATCAGGGCCGCCGGCGCGACCAGGCCCGCCAGGGGCACGCCAAGGCGCTGCACCACCAGCACGGCGGTGACGACGTAGATAACGGCCAGGACGCTCCAGGTGAGGACCTGCGCCACGACGTGGCGGTGCTTAGCGGCCTCAGAGCGGACCAGCTCATCCGAATCGGCAGCCCGGGCATCGATACGCGCCATAAGCTGGCCGCGCGCCCAGTCCGCCAGCCGGGTGAGCAAAATCGCCCCCAGCACCAGCAGGATGATGACCAGCAGGTTGCCACGTGCCCAGCCGCTGAAGTCGGACAGCGGTGCGATCGCCTTCGTCAATACGCCCCTCCCGTTTGAACCTCTTTCACCTCAAACGCACCAGTTTAAGCAAGGTGGGGCAGGCCGGAAGGATGGGGCCTAGGGGTCCGGGCAATCCCCTGAGGAGCAGCATGCCCGTACCTCCCGTGGAAACCTAGAGCCTCGCGGAGGCTTGGGCGCCGGTTTCCAGCGCCTTTTCCTCCACGGAGCCCCAAACTTCCGCACTGACAGCCACCCAGATGGGACGAATGCTGAAATGTCGGGTTCGTTCGCCCCGGTTGGCGGAGAGGGGCAGGTCGGCGGGGGCGGGGCGGAAGGGTCAACGGTCAGGGCAGGCCGGAAGGATGGGGCCCCGGGGGTCAGGCGTAGCGGCGAGGCCTGACCCCGGGCTGGGCGGACGGAAGGGTTAGCGGTCGGGGCCGGCGTAGAAGTGCGGACGGAAGGGTTAGCGGTCAGGGCCGGCGTAGAAGTGGGTGCGGCGGGCGAAGCGGGCGGGCATCGGGACGGGGCCGCCGGGCGGACGGGGCGGACCGGGCGGCCTCGGCGGAGCGGCCGGGAGGAGGGCGCCTATCGGCGGCCGGGCGCCTTCGCCTTTGTCGTGGCCGGTGTCGCTGCCGAGCAGGGAGCGGGTGAGGGTGTGGTGCTCGCCGTTCATCTCGGCGACGACTTCGGCGAAGTAGGCCGAACGCAACACCGGCGGCGAGTCACCGGCGCGCAGCGAGGCCAGGACGACGCGACGGATCAGTTCCTTGATGAAGGAGGCGGTGACGCCTTCGGTCCCCGCCACCACGTCCGACATATCCGACATGTCAGCATCCATGGCCAGGTCGCGAGCGTAGAGACGGAGCAGGCGCTCACGGCACCCGGCATCGGGGCGCGGGATCTCGACGGCCAGGTCGACCCGTCCGGGGCGGTCAGCCAGCGCCACCTCCAGGATGTCGGCCCGGTTGGTGGTCAGCACGAACGTCACATCGGCGTCCGCGCCCACCCCGTCCATCGCCTCGAGCAAGGAGAACAGCAACGGATTGCCGTTGTCGGAGAAATCCCGGTCCATGCCGACCAGGTCGACGTCTTCCAGCACGACGATCGAAGGCTGGAGCCGACGGGCCAGGGCGGCGGCCTGGTCGATGAAGCGGATCGACGTCCCGGTCAGCAGGATGACCGTGCTGCCGGTGAGCCGGCCGCTCAGGTAGCGGACCGTGTGCGTCTTGCCCGTTCCGGGCGGCCCGTGCAGCAGCAGCCCGCGCTTGAGATGCTGCCCGGCCCGGATCAGGTCCTCGGACCATTCGGCGATGCCGACGATGTGCCGTTCGATCGTCTCCAGCAGGCCATCCGGCAGGACCACATCGCCCGCGGTAACCGACGGCCGGGGCAGGAAGGAGACCAGCCCGTTGCCGTGATGCTCGCTGGCGGTGAAGCTCAGCACCTGACCGCGGAACACGTCATGGGCGCGGCGCAGCCGGTCGATCTCGTCCCGGGCCGCGGTGGCCGCCCCCTGGTCGGCGCCAAGCACGTCGAGGAAGCAGAACGGCGGACCGAACTCCTGCAATGAGCGGATGCCGATGACGATCGGCACCCCGTCGGGACTGGTCGTCTCGATCATGCCGAGCTGGACGACCTCGGTGTTCTCGGCTGGCCCGATCGGCGCGGTCCCGAACGTCGCGGCGCCGAGCCGTGCCCCGCCGCCCGGACCCGGTGCGGTGATCAGCGACATGAGATCCTCGTGCGGCCGCCGCATCACACTGGACACGCCGAACCACGCGCCGCCGTCACCTCGCCCGGCGAGGTAGGCGTTCACGCCACGCTGGACGTTCACGTGTTCCCAGGACGGGAACCGTTCGCTCACCGGAGCCACATCGGACATCTCGCAGCCGAGGTGGGCGGTGATGCGCTGGACGAGTTCGCTGGGACCGGCCTCGGCGGCCAGGGTCGTGCGCGCGGTATCGAACAGCAGGGTCAGGCTACGCGCCAGATCCCTCATTTCCCCGTTGTTTTCCACCTTGCCAACAATGCCTCACGATAGGTCGCGACGCCACAGATTAAGCACCACCGTCGTTCCCTTAGGCCGCCGCGAGCACACCGATGACGCCATCGGTGCCGCCCTCCAAGGCAATCTGTCCGATTCGAGCGTGCCGATGGCACCATCGGTGCCATCAGAATCGAGTTCTCACGCAGCCTCTTTAATGGTCTTTGAATTCCGGCGCGGCACATGAGGGTCCGCACCGACTCGGGCACCGGGATCCCCGGGCGCAGGTCGGGTGCGGGCCGCGGCTCGCCGAGCCGCTCGCCACCGAACGGGACGACTCCGGCCCACGCGCTTCCCTCGATATCCTCCGCCTCATCGTCGGGCCAGCCGTCCGAGAGCTTCACCGACCATTCACGGATCGGCATGCTCAGCACCATGGTGGCGGCCAGCTCGCGGCGGTGCGGCCGGCGGATTTCGGCGGCGCGGCCGGGGATGAACCGCTCGGTGAGCACGTCGAGCGCGCTCTCCGCCTCGGTGCCGGTCAGCCGGCTGAACGTGCCGAACAGCACGGCGCTCCGATAGTGAAACGAGGATTCGAAGCTCGACCGCGCGACGACGATGCCGTTCAGCTGGGTCACGGTCACGCAGACCGGCACGCCGGAGGCCGCGCGGCGCATCCAGCCCGAACCGGTCGAACCGTGCACGAGAACATGGTCTGTGTCGCGCGCTATCCCGGTGGGGATCACGACGACACCCCCGTGATCGCCGGTCATCCCGATGTGCGCGAGGAAGGTGTCATCCAGCAGGCGGTCGAGTTCGGCCCGGTCGGCGACCGCCTTCTCGCGCAACCGGGTCACTGTGGTGCGGCTCATGTCCAGTACCGTAACCGCATGGACGGACACGACACGGGCCGGAACGACCCGAAGGCGACGCTGCGGCAGTACTTGCAGGAAGCCCGCGACGCCTTGCTCTGGAAGCTCGAAGGGCTGCCGGAATACGACATCCGCCGCCCGCTGGTGCCCACGGGTACCAACCTGCTCGGGCTGCTGAAGCATCTGGCCTTCGTAGAGTTCGTCTACTTCGGCACGACGTTCGGGCGCCCGTCACCCGACGAGCCGCCATGGTCCGATGATGATCCGATGTTCGACATGTTCGCCGCATCCGACGAGTCCCGCGAGGACATCGTCGGGCTGTACCGCAAGGCCTGCGCGCATTCGGACGCCACCATCGAGGCGCTCCCCCTGGACGCGACCGGCGTCGTGCCGCACTGGTCCGCCCCGGGCAACGAGGTCACGCTGCACCGGATCATGGTGCACGTGATCTCGGATTCTCAGCGGCACGCCGGGCACGCGGACATCGTCCGCGAACTCATCGACGGCGCGGTCGGCATGATCAAGGGCAATACCAACCTGCCCGACGAATTCTCGTGGAAAGATCACTTCGACCGGGTGGAGCAGACGGCGCGGCAGGCGCAGGAGCGGGCGGCCGGTACTCAGCGATAACCGTGCAGGTGCCGGGCTCGACTTCGGTGAACCCGCCGTCTCGCACCACCGGCAGGTCGCTGGTCAGCAACTGTTGCCAGCGGGCGGCCGGAGCCGTCCGCACCGCCAGCGGGAAATCGCGCGCCTGCCATTCGGCGCGTGCCGTCTGCGGCAGCCGCCACCACGCCAGCTGGGCGCCGTGCCCGGCCTGCGCCATCGCCTTGCCCGCGGTCATCTCCACTCCGGGATTAATCCAGATGACCGGTGTCCCGGCCGACGGTTCGTCCGGTGGCGACGGGTCGGACAGGTCGGTCCCGGCCACTTGCAGCCGCGCGAGATCCTCGGGCCACGCGTCGACCGGCACGGGCGGGTAGACGCGCAGCTCGGCGGTGCGGTGGGTCACCGTGATGCCCGGCAGCGTCGCGGCGCGCAGCCAGGCCGCGCCGCGCGCCCGCCGCACCACCTTGCGGATGTGGCCGTCCTCCCAGGCCCGCGCGCGCTCGGTCCATTCGCCGCCGGCCGTCCGCGGATCCGTCAGGAAGATGAGCACCGCCCGTGCCGCGCCCTCCAGCGCATCGGTCCGCGACGGTGGTGTCCCTCGCTCTACCCGGATGACGAGCGGCAGCGCGTATTCCATGTCTGAAACCTAAAACCCGCTTTCCATGAACGGCTGTGGCTCGACGAGCCCGCCCCGCCCGCAGCTGACGCTTCTTGCTGTTATCAGGACTAGTTCGGCCCTTTCAGTTCGGGCTGTATGGCGCGAACCTCAGGTCGGGCGCTGGCCGCGAAGTGGTCCTGCGCAGCATGACGATTTCCCGCGACAGCAGTGCCTGCTCCGCCTCCAGCCTGGCCAGCGCGTCGGGTTCGGCCAGCAGGGCCTGATGCTGCGGCAAGTCGATGATCATCGCGGCGGCGATCACGTAGGACAGCAGCACCGGCTCGTCCGGGAGGTCCTTGACCCGCACGGTTGCTCCGCCCCGCTCGGCCAGCGCGTCGAGGTAGGCGCGGAAGGTGCTCTCGACCGCGGTGACGGCGAGCGCCGCGGCCGCCGGGTCGGCGACGTCGTCGGGAACCGGCTCGACCTCGGCCCGCAGGTAGGGACCGGACCGGTCGAGCTCGCCGAGCCGGAACCGCTGCGTCCCGACGGTGACCAGATCGAACCGGCCATCGTCGTAGCGAGTGGCCTCGCGAAGCTCGGCGACGCAGCCCATGTCGTAGAGCGACGTGATGCCATCGGCACCGGTCTCACGCCCCTCCCGGATGGCGATCACGCCGAACCGGCGCGGCTCGGGTCCGTCCAGCAGATCCCGGACGAGCTGACGATAACGCTCCTCGAAGATGTGCAGCGGGAGCACCTTGCCGGGATAGTGCACGGTGCCCAGCGGGAACAACGGCATCAGCTCGCTCATCATCCAGACACTAGGCGAAGCCGGACCCCGGGGGAACCGGGCCGCTGAGCGCGTTCCTGCGCAGATCCTGCCTGATCTGCCGTCCCAGCTTCCGGGTCTCCCGGCCGTTGATCATCGCGCCCGCGGCCGCGCCGGTGAGCAGCGGCGCCAGCGAGAAGGTGCTCCGGCCGGCCCGCGCGGCCAGGCGTCTCCGCAGCAGCTGCGCCAGCGGCGATCCGGCCGCGAATACGACGCCGCCGGGAATGGTGGATACGCCCCGCCGGTGCGCCCACGCCGCGACGTAGGCGCGCATCCGCTCCGCGGAGCTGCCTTCGGCGGGCACCCCGTACGCCTCGTGCAGCTCCGCGACCAGCTTGACCTCGATCCCCACCACGACGAGGGTTTCCGCCGCGACTTCGGCCGGGAACGTGGTCACCAGCGGGAGCACCGCCCATACGCCCGCCGCCGCGCCTGCCGCTCCCGACGCTCGCGCGGCGCCGTCGATGAGCGCGTCCGCGATCTCCTCTGGCGACTTACCCGGGAACTGCGCCCGAAGTTCCGCCTGGTTACGTACCTTCAGCCGCGGCGCCATCTCGAGGACCTGGCCGGCCAGCCAGCCCGCGCCCATCCGGGCGGCGCGCTGCGCGGCCCGGCTGCCGCGGCCGGCCGCGCTCGCCCCGGACGTCGCGAGCCTCTTGGCCAGCTCCACCACGCGCTTGCGCCGCTCCCGCGGTCGCGGCGCCTCGGCCAGCTCCGTCGCGGTCTCCGCCGCCTCACGCGAGATACCGGCCAGCTCTTTTCCTGGTTCGGTCATGTGGTGGACCTACCCTCAGGGGATCAGGACTATCTTGCCGAGCACGCCGCCCTGCTCCAGCCGCCGGTAGGCATCCTGCACCTGGTCGAGCGGGAACGTCGCCGCCACAGGTACCTCGAGCTCCCCCGCCACGATGAGGCTGGCCAGCTCGGCCAGCGTACTGGCGCTGGCACCAGCCATGTTGCCGTCGGTCTTCACGCCGAACCGCTCCCCGGCGTCGAACCGCACTATCGTGTCGATACGATCCGGGGCCACCCCTAGATCGAGCGCCATCTGCACGTAATCGCCGCCGAACGTGTCGATGAACGCGTCAACCTCGCCCGCGGCCCTGATCCGGCCGGCCACTCCATCGCCGTAGGTGACGGGAATCACGCCATGCTCCCGCAGCCAGTCATGGCTGGCCTCGCTGGCGATACCGATCACCGCTGCCCCGGCCCGGCGGGCGAGCTGCACGGCGATCGACCCCACTCCCCCGGTCGCACCGGAGATGGCCACCGTGTCGCCCTCGGCCAGCGCCACCGCCCGCACCACCGCGTACGCGGTGGAACCGGCGACGAACAGCGCGCCGGCCACCTCCCACGGCACCCGCGGTGGCTTCGGGACCAGGTCCTCCGCCTCCACGAGAACGTACTCGGCGTGACTGGCCCGGTTGTGGGTGAAGCCGATGACTTCGTCCCCCGCCGCGAACGACGTGACGCCCGGACCGGTCCCGGCCACCACGCCGGCCAGGTCGCTGCCCTCCCCGGAGGGGAACGTGGTGGGCCACCGGGCGTGCAATGAGCCGTTGCGGATCTTGCTCTCGCCCGGGTTTATCCCCGCCGCCTTGACCTGGACCAGAACCTGCCCGGGGCCGGGAACCGGCTTGGGAACCTCCACCACTCCCAGGACGTCAACCCCGCCGTATTCGCCGAACCGCACAGCCCTCATCGGTCGCTCCTTTCTCCCTCCGCGCCAAGGCCTCGCTGCGCTCGGCCGGCTAGGAGCCACGGCGACCACCACCCGCAAGGGGCGGGGTCGCCGCGGCGCTCGCTCCGCTCGCTCGCTCGCTTTCAGCTAGCGTTCAACAGCCCCGTGCCGCCCGTTATGCCAGTCCCGCGCCATTACGCCACCGCTACCGAACCGACGACGGATGACTGTGACAATCACCCGGTTATAACCGGGTGACTGCCACATCCATCCGACCCGAGGGCCGGGCGGTTACGCGCGGGCGGTGAGCAGGGAGACGACCTCGGCCGCGGGCAGGTCCGTCGCCGACCGGAAGCCCTGGCCGGCCCACAGGCTCATGCGCTCGCTGTCCCCGCGCGCCGCGGCCGCCGCGCGCAACGCCCGGGTGGCGTTGTTGATTTCCGGATACGCGGCCGGTGCGTCGGGGTGGTCGAAGACGAACTGGTTCACCAGGGCCCTGGCCGGACGCCCGCTGAACGCCCTGGTCAGGGTCGTCGTCGTGTAGCGCGGATCAGCCAGTGCCGCCTTGTGCCGCGGATGGGTCCCG
>Ga0213881_10000986_pt1 | contig 14763 bp, 19 predicted proteins | sample BarmaccoBMER_R08_FD_160104 | JGI IMG/M metagenome (GOLD analysis project Ga0213881, IMG submission 160104) | Barbacenia macrantha exposed rock microbial communities from rupestrian grasslands, the National Park of Serra do Cipo, Brazil - ER_R08 ... | reverse complement strand
GCGGCGGACCAGCAACGCGGCCAGCGTGGTCTTGCCGCTACCTCCCTTACCTACCAGAGCGATCTTCAAAGACATGTCCTCCCATCCAGTCAGCAGGAGCGCAACACTACTGACAACGGTTATCAGTAGGCAGAAGCCGGAGTGAGCTGCGATAATAGAGATCGACAGTGCCGTCATGCCGTCTCTATGCCGTCAGCGTTCGGCGATGCTGTCCCGAAAATTTGATCAACAGCAAGCCGTGTCCGCTCCTTGCTAGAGGGCATCAGGTGCGTATAAGTCCGCAAGGTGAAACCTGGGTCGGTGTGCCGAGGTAAGCTGCCAAGGCGATGATCGTCTCGCCAGCGTCGAGCAGTTTCGATGCGTAGAAGTGGCGTAACGCGTGAAAGCCGTTCTCTCGGCTTGGCGGCGCTCCAGCGTGGCATAGGGCTGGCTTCCAGACACATCGGTTGAACGCTGTCTTTCGGAGAGCCTTGCGATTCACCGTGGATACGATCAAGCGCGCAGTCACTAGCTTGCCAGCCGGTTCCTGCCACGGCAGTGCTATAGACACAGGCGGATGACGCTCAATGTGCTGTGCGAGAGCTAGACCTACCGAACCAGGTAGCGGAACGTCGCGCGTCTTGCCGCGCTTAGGCGGACCGAAACAGGGCTGTCCACGTACGACCTTCACCTGCCGAACAATATGGATGGTCTTGCCGAGGAAATCGACGTCGTCCACGGCTAAGCCGAACACCTCGCCCTGACGCAGCCCAGCACCAGCGCCGAGCGGGACCGTGATGCGGTACCGCTCAGGCATCGCATCGTGCACTGCATGAACCCAGCCCAACGGCCAAGGCTTGACCTTTGTCGACGGAATCTGCGGCTTTCGTACTGAAAGCGCCTTACAAGGATTCTTACGGATCTTCTCGTCATCCACTGAGCGTTGAGGATCGTCTGCACGTGGAAGAACATAGCATGCCGATAATTGGGAGACAGACCGCGCTTTTGCATCTCACGGTCCCAAGTCCGAATGTGGGTCGGCGATAGTGCGGCCAGCGCATAGCTCCCAAGGTGCGGGAAGACATTCTTGCCGAGCCGGACAGCAATCGCTTCCCGGCTAGATTCATCAAACGTCTGCGATTCAAGCCACCTCTCGGCGTACGTTCGGAAGCTTACTTCTCCCGCATCCGGGTTGATGTAGGTTCCGCGCCGCTTGTCATTCTCAATCGACACCAAAAAGTCGTCGGCAGCCTTCTTTTGGCGGTCGGGGAAACTTTTGCTTCTTTCCGCTCCGTCCGGATCACGGTAGCGCACACGGTAGCGCTGTCCCTTCCCGTACAATTTCGTCTTTTTGCGGATCTGCTTTCCCGTAGCGGCGTCGACGACAGTTCGGTACCAGGTGTCCTGTATGTGCCCCATCGTCAGGCCGCCTCACTCAAAACCCAAGCACGAACGGCCGCCGAGCTGTATCGGAGGTGTCGACCGCATTTCTTTCCGGGCGGCCCCATGCCCTTACGACGCCACTGGTAAAGCGTCTGCACCGGGACACGGAGGTAGGCGGCCACCTCCTCAACAGTCCAGAGCGGCTCCACCTGCACGACTGTCTTTCTCATCCTCACTTCCCCCTCAGGCGGCTTGATCGGTAGTTGCCGAAAGATCTGGATCGGGTGGTGGGCCGGTGGCGGCGAGTTGGGCGGCGGTGTATTCGGCTTTCCATCGCTGTCGTTCGGCGACGGCCTGCATCAGCAGAACCGGTCGCGGTGGGATGTCGGGATCTGCGGGTGCGGTGCGTTCCCAGAGGTATGGGCCGTCTTGGGGGCCATGTGCGGGTTGGATGCCGGCCTGCTCCAGCAGTTGCCGAACAAATTCACCACGCTCGGCCCTGTGATCGTCCAGGGTCTTGTTGGACCATTTTCGCGACACCAACACACGCCGACCCGCGATCCCGAGGTGCCCGGGCTTGTGGGCTTTGCCCTTGCACCGCCCCAGCGTCGTCGAAGGCCGAGCACCGTGCGGTTGAACCCCATACAGCAGCCAAACCGGGCAGTGTGGCGAACAGGGTGTGATGAGCAGTTCGGCGTGCAAGCGTCGGGCGTGCTCGCGGTGGGCTTCGCTGGCGTGCTCGCCCAGCCCGGCGGCTTGGCTGATCGATTTTGTTAGGTATTTGGTGAGGTATCCGATGTGGCGGCCGGCTTCTTCGGTGCCGCCGAGGATGCCCTTGACGTGGACCTGCGGCCCGAACTGCACCACATGCGCGGGCTCGGTCAGCTGCTGGCACGCCTGGTCGAACGTCGGTAGCGGCACTCCGGTATCGGGATCGGTGAAGGCCTTGGTCCGGGTGTCCCATACCGGCGGTCGGTCTGCGGTGTAGACGAGTTGGTCGTGGGGTGGCCACCAGACTTGGTGGTAGGTCGCGGCGGTGATGGCCCGCAGCTCGGCCCGCGGGATGGTGCCGCGGAGGGCGGTGTGGAAGTGCGGGGCGCCTCGTTTTTGGGGTTCGACGGTGCCGAAGTACTGCACGTCCCACCCGACGCAGCGGCGGGTGTTTTGCCAAAACCGGTCCACCAGCGCTGGAAAGTGGATGGCATCCCGCGCGGCGCGCCGGTAGTCATAGCTGTCGGGGTCGATGGCGGCGCCGGTGGCGTCGACTTTGCCGTAAGAGTCCAGGGTCAGGGTCACAAACGTCGACGGGCGGTAGCGTCCGGCGAAGACTTGCCCCAGGGTGCGGCGTTCGATGGGGCGCCGTGGCAGGTTGGGGGCGTCTTGGCGACGCCGGGTGGAGCGCTTGACCGGTTTGGGCGCTGGATCCAGCGGCGCCAACCGGCCATGAACTCCCAGCGCGCGCAGCTGGTCGTCCAGCTCGGCGACGGAGTCGGCGATTTGCTCACAGGAGTCCTGGTCGCCGGCCGTGCGGCAGTGCGCGTAGGCCATCAATAGATCCGCCCGAGCGGTCATCAGCTTCTGTTGCTCGGCACTGGGCGTGGCCCGCTGGATCACCGGCTCTTCGTTGAGGTGCCAACCTTCCCGGCACTGGGCCATGCGCAGCCGTCGGGCCTTGTCCGCGCACGGCCGGCACTGATCCTGGCGCGTCGAGCCGCACGGGACCGGAACAATGTCGACCCGACCAGTGGTGGTGTCGATGCGCCGCATCGCCAACGGCCGAACACAGACCCCGTGTTGTTCGGCGATGGCCTGTGCCACCTCGGTGCTTAGCGGCAGCGCGGCCCGCTGATGGCGAGTCATCCGCGTCAGATCAACCACATTTGCAGCGCTGTCGGTCATGCGCTCACCCCCACGGTCAGGGCCTGGCGATGGTCGCGGAGCAAGCCGAGCAGGGTGTAGATCTCATCTAGCGACACGCCCTCGGACTCCTCGGCCGCCAGCGGAACCAGGCCCGCGCAATCCGCGAAGGCGATGGCGCCATAGACCTTTAGGGCCACTCCAGTAGGGGTGCGGCCATGGACGGTTAAATGCAGACGCCCGTGGCGGGTGTGCCACCAGTCCGCGGTGACCTGCTCCAGGGCGTAGGCCCATAACAACAGCTCGGCCAAGTGATCCAGCGGATCCGGCCAGCCCCCGGCCTGGATGGTGATCCGATTGATGGTCGGCTCGAGGCTGACCAGCGCGGGTTCGGGCAGCGGACAATCAACGAGGAGTGTTCGCCAGGCTTCGGTCAGCGTCGCCAGCCTGGTGCCCTTGGTGTTGATGGGAGTCGTCATGCTGCCCTCCCCGTCTGCTCGCCGCCAGGCAGCGACCACACGTCCACGTCCTGGGCGGGTGGGCTGGTGATGAACGCTTCGAGTTGCTTGATCACCTGATCTGGCACCCAGCCAGCGCGCACCCGCAGCGGTTCGCGCAGACCTTCACCCCACACATAGCCGGTGCCCGGCTCGGATTCGCCAATGCGGTTAGCCCACGCCCCCCGCTCATAGGCATGCTCGCCGAGCACCATGCCAACGTGGGATTTAGCGGTGACCCGCAGGCAGATCCGGCGCGGAAACAGCTCCCGGACCGGGACGGTGTCTTTAGTGGGCTCTTGGACGTAGCCGCGCACGGTGAAGCCCAGGGCGCGTCCTTGGGTGGTCAGCAGCGCCACCTTTTCGGCGATGGCGTCGCGGGTTTTGCGGTCGGTGTATTTCGTCAGCGCCCCGATTTCGTCGAACTCGACGATTTCCAGCGGGTGCTCGGTGCTGATGGGCACCGTGCGCACCTGGCCAGCAAAGAGCGTTTTGCGCGCGTCCATCGCCGCGACCAGGTCATCGAGGATGCCGAGGGCTTGGTGGCCGGTGACGGCGTAGCGGTGGAAGATGCCGCGCCCGTAGGCCAGTTCCATGCCCTTGGGGTCGATGCCCGACACCCGCACCAGCCCATCCCGGATCGCCGGGGCGATGGACACCAGGGGGCACCAGGTGTAAGAGTTTTTGCCCGCGCCGCTGCCGCCGGCGGTCAGGGAGTGACTCGCTGGCCCGGCCAAGGGGATGTACCAGTCTTGGCCGTATTCGTTGCGCCCAGCCCAGACCCGCCGCAAGTCCACCGAGGAACCTGCCATCGAGGCCATGGCCGATAGCTCCGGACAGGCCACCGGATCGGCCAGCAGATCGCGGCGCTGAAAATCGATCGAGACCATGTTGGGTTGCAGTTCGCGGACCTGGCAGCGCGCCACTCCGCGGGCGCTAGCCAACGCCCGGGTGGCCTCATCGAAATCTTCCGGCTTTTGCCCAGGGACGAGCCGCACCCGGACCTGATCCCAGGACGGCCCCGAGCGCACCCCCACCACCTTCGGCAGCCGCGCACCCGTGGCCGGATGGTTTCGGCGCAGCCGCGGACGGCCCAGCAGGTTGAGACTGACCACGGCGGGAGTGGTGATGTCGCTGACGCTCAGGCCGCAGGCGTGCAGCCACCCGGGCAGCTTCGGGGCATAGATCGTCCAGCGCTGCCACCACGCCCGCAACCACCGACCCACCCAACCGTCGAATGACACCATGTCCACCGCTCGCCACCCGAGCAACACACCGGCGATTAAGCCCAGACTGACCGCCAGAGATGGCCAGCCCCAGTGCTGGTACCACAGCGTCATCGCCAGCACGGACATGCTGGTACGCCAATGCGTTATGATCTGTCTGACCAGCCACGCCGTGGCCTTGGCCAGTCCCCACAGCGCCACAAAGACCACGGCGATCGTGGCCAGCGCCTCGAACAGCGCGATGAGGGCTTTGCCGATCTTGTGCAGGACCCACACCAGCACGGCCAGACCCGCACCGCTCAACAGCAACATCACGATCGTGCGCGCATCCATCACCGACCACCCCCAGCCAAAACGAGAGCGACCGTGACAATCACCGTGGCGGTCAACGGCGATGAGTTCGCGCACCGGTCACACACGATGCAGCTCGGTGGAAAGGTGCCCAATCGATGGCAACGCGGGCAACGCCGATGGTTCCGCGCGTTCCTTTGGGTGACTCCTCTTGCCCTATTGGTCACCCGTGTGTCTACATTACTCATTGTTCACCCCCTGGTGGACAGCGCAGAAGCGGAGAGGGTTGGTAGCCAAGATTCCGCTTCTGCGCATATATCCGTCTGAATGTTTCATGAAGGCGTGCGACATCGCCGCACCTGCGCGGCGCGTGATTTCTTTTTTCTATCCTCCTGTCAGGTTGTGAGAGTGCGGTGATAGGTCATTTGTGGCCCCGTCGCCGACGCATGCGAGTGGCCTATTTACGTCGCCTCCGGGCTGAGGAGGCTGTCCTCATCCGAGCGGCGATACCTCGGGCATGGTCTCGTTCGCGCTGTGCCCAATACTGGGCTTCGAGCTTGTGGCTGGGATCCGTGTCAGCGATGCGGTCATACAATGCCGCTGAGCGCTCGTAATAAAATAACCACGCTTGCAACGATGCGTCCCTATTGGGCCGGATCCTTACTAACTCCTCATGGGCCTGCTGTATCAATGTCCTCGGATGGCCCGAGATTGCCGTCTTCTCCATGGTCATTTATCACCCGGTCCTTGATTTTTTGTGCACTATCACGCTCGCGCTCCTCAAAAGAGAGCGCCTCGTGATGGTGAGCGCGGTCGATCTCGGCGATCTCGGCATACATCGCCGCTGATCGTTGGTAATAGGCCAGCCATTCTTGCGGCGGTGCGTGCAGGCGTGGTCGAATGCTTGCCAACGCGTGGTGAGCTTCATCCAGAGACCGTGGCCGAGCTGGTTCGGCGTTTTTCTCCACGACCACCACCCCGGAGTTCAGGCCGCGGCTGATTTCGCCGCCGCGTCAGATGACACTGCAGGTCGCCCATGGGTGTGCTTCGTTATGGCGCCTGTGTCGGGGGCAGACATGCCCATAGCACGAACAATCCAGATGATCCACTTTGCCTGACCGGATGCTTCCGCTCGCGGTTGGACGGTCATGCCCTCCAGCACGACCGACCGCAAAGGCACGCCGGGCGCGGCTGGCGGTGGCACCGGTTGGTGCGCACACGCGAATTCCACGGCGAAGGACTTTTCTCGGTCTTTCTCCGCCGAGGCGTCCGCGAACGTCCCCCGGAACAACGGAAGTCCCGTCACTTCGTCGAGTCGAGGTCGGACCGGACGGTTGCGTGCCTTGTCTTCCTGAGACTGGTACTCGGTCACCGGCTGGATCTCGCCGACTAGGTACAACCCCTGCGGATACCACTGGTCAAAGTCCACTGGAAACCGCGCTTGTTTTGGTGCTCCCATGGTTAACCCTTCGGTTGGTGTCGCTCGTCGTGTCCGTGCTTTGGTCCTGCTGCGCCCGCGAAGCCGTCCAACTCCCCGGCTAGGGCAACTTGGTATACCAGCAATAAATTAGGTATACCAAGTGCTGGTATACCAAGTCAAGTAGGCTGCGCCAGCAGGACTGACAAGCAGGGGAGGATCACCCAACGTGTCCGAGCACATGTACGAGCGGATCGCCGACGCACTGCGCGAGCAGATGATCAGCGGGAGCCTGCAGCCGGGCGATCGACTGCCCACGCAGGACGCGCTCAGCGAGAGCTTCGGGGTGTCGCGGATCGTAGCCCGGAGAGCATTCGACATCCTCGAAGCCGAGGGCCTTATCGACCGGGTGCGCGGTGGGGGCGCGTTCGTGCGTCGCTACCAGCCTTTAGTTAGACGATCGGCACTGCACTACAAGTCCAACCCTGGCGCACCGTTTGCCGAGGAAGCATTGGCCTCCGAGCGAATCCCGAGCTACAGCCACGACACCCATCCAGAACGCGCGTCTGCTGACATCGCAACACGTCTCCGTATCCCCGTCGGCGCCGATGTCATGAGAACCGACTACGTCTCGCGTGCCAACGACGAACCGATGATGCTCGTCCATTCATACGAACCCCTCGCGATCACCAAGAGCACCAACATCGAACGACCCGAGGAAGGTCCCTACATGGGAGCCGGCTTAATCGACCGCTTCACGGCCATCGGCAAACGACCAACGACTGTCGTGGAGCGCTTGCGGGCAAGGATGCCCCGGCCGTCGGAAACCGCCCAGCTACAGCTACGACCCGGCACGCCGGTCATGGTGATCGTGCGAACTACTTACCACGAGGATACGCCACTTGAAACCGCCGATTTATTGCTAGACGCGCATAGGTTCGAACTCGAATACGCGCTCAAAGTCGACCCGTCACAGTAACGTATCGCGGCCCGGCGACGACTCTAGAGGAATAGACGCCGGGCCCATGGTTGAAAAGCTTAGCTAGCCAGACCCAAGGACCGCAAAAATGTTTGTTACTACAATCCTAGGACGGCGCCGGACAATCCGGCGCCCGTCCTATTGCGTGGAACCTCAGCAATTCAGCAATGAAGGATCTTGGTTGAGAAGCTGCGCGCGAGGCGAGATGAACGCCTCATATTCCTTTGTCGCGTCAGGCCGAAACAAACCAACCTTGCAACAATTCTGAAAAGCCATGCGTACCCCAAAGCGACGCTCAACCGCTCCACGCATCGAGTCGCTAGCGACCAGACGGAAAAGCTCCCCCCACGACGCTTCGTCCGGCGGAACTTCCAGGTTCTGCACTGACGGCACGCCAGTGGACTCCAACTCCTTGGCCAGTCGCTCGATCATCGACCACGCGTAAGGCAATGACTCGCGGATACAGTCCACAAATTCCTCGTCCGAGACGGCGTCATCCTGCGCCTTCTCCATCAAGGTCGCGGGAACGGTTAGTGACACTGCGCCTCCAATGTCTTCCTAGCGGGATAACTTCACGCTACGGCCCGTGCGTCTCGCCCGGAACCCCCCTGATTAGGCGACCAAAATATGCACTAATGCGCATATGGCTCTCCTCGCAAATCTCCTATTTCTCCTTCTATTTCTCCTATTTCGAGCGGTGATAACTCTCTGTACGGTTTCAAGCCGGGCCGACACGGCCCGGACGCGCCGCCGCTGCTCCGGCCAGCGCTCGCTCCCGCTCCGCTCCGCGAGCGCGCCGGGCGGCTCGCGCGCGACACGGTTGCTCGGATGTGGATGTTGTCGTGGTTGCGTCCGGGGTAGGGAGGCGCGAATTGTCCGGAGCCGTCCCCCCAGCGTCAAGCCCGCTGCGCATCCCGATCGCGCCGGCCCCTCCGCGGGTCGATCGTCGTGCACTGATTATCGCGGTGGCAAGTGGCGTGCGTGCGGAGGGGCCGGCGTGATCGGGAGTGAACGGCTTGACCCCGGGGGCCCTACGTCTCCTCGGCCGGCTATCACCGGCAGGCCAGGGGCCTGCCGCAAGTGGCGCGCGCCTCCCTCTACCTCTTTTTACGACGCACTGCGAATCGATGTCGTGAAGATACGCGGGCTGCTTGAGCCAGCCTGCGTGCAGTCGTTCCAAGATTGCTTCTTGCGCTGTAATTATCTTGCGCGCAAGGGTATTTGTCCTTCCTTCGGGGTACGTAGTTTCTACGGACGCGCTATGGGCTGGTAATTAGCGGCGGAATCCGTAGTTTGTACGGACTCTCCGTCCAGCCGCAACTGTTATTATTCAGGAATCTGACCTAGCAAGGGGAGAGAGGCAAGGAAAAATGGCAACAATCGGTGTCGAAACGTTGACAACATGTAGTCCGGTGGTGGCGACTTCGAGCGGCGACTTCAATGTTATTGATGCCATCAGTGGAAAACTGGAAGTGATGCTTGTTCACGCCGTCAATGGTGGATACCTCAAACCGGACAGCCTAGACCACAATAATCATGCAAGCGAAGCGAGGGCCACCAAGGACCTTGACAAGGATACGATAGGGAAAAAAGGCCACCTATGGTATCTTACGCCCGCGATTTTTATCGACTGGTTGCAGAAAATGACATACTATATCGAATCTGCTGCTAGCGAGGAAGTCGACGGCCCCGACACGAGCAAGCGTAGACGCATTAGCTACCATGTAAGTAATCCAACTGGGAATGGGATTCATGTTGGCCGCCTGGATCAACTTCCCGGTGATTATCAATATAAAGAAAACGGTACACTAACCCCACTCAGTCAGTGCTGGATCCTGACGCTAACATCGTGCGGGGGCCTTCTTTTCGCGCCAGCAATAGATTTGAACCTCATATGGGGAACCCTGAACAACTCGCCCGATATGGGCGTGTGCCCCCGGCCCATCGACAATTGGGGCGGGGGTTTCCAAGGGCCGAATATTAAAAATGGTATCTGGTATCCTAAACGGCATCAGCGCGGAGGAGTAGGCGATTGAGACCACCGCGACCTAGTGGACTGTTGTTGATGGTTGTTGGGTCGCCCGTTTGGCGACGGTAAGCAGGTGGGTGCAGCAGTCGCGCACCGCCTAATCTCGCGCCCATCGCTGGACCAAAGAGCCGTACAGCAGCGAAGTACCGCAACCGTGCAATCCACATCGCAACCGATTCAAGCCCACCAGACTTATTGACCAGTGCATGCACCCCCATAGCACCGCGCTGCCCCCAGTTGTGGTCGAGGTGGTCAACAGGAGCGGTCCGAAGCTCAAAGCCGTAGCCGCCAGTCAACCCCGGATGGGGACGCGGAGGTCATGGCTTCAATCGCTGGGTATTCGTTGGTGGATCTACCATGTAACAGCCGTGTGGCAACGATCCCAACACGATGAGAGAGGGCACGCTTGCGGTTGGTGTGCCGCTTCGGGAGAAAGCCGTCGTCCGTGGTCGCCAAGTACTGGCGCGGATCAGAGGGACCGCGGCGGGGACGCTGGCTGTGCGCACAAGGACCGAGAAGTTCCGGCCGGACGACGATGCGAGTGTGGATCGTGTTGTAGTGGCGTCCGGGAGAGAGGGGCGCGGATTGTGTGGAGCCGCTCCTCGGCCGGCTATGGCCGGCAGGCCAGGGGGCTGCCATAGGGACCGCGCCTCCCTCTCCCTCTTCCGGCAATGGTGATCTGATCGTGAAGGCACGGTGCAACGCTGGAAGTTCCAATGCGACCTGCATACTTAGGGCCTCTAGCGGGGCTGCCGGGTACGTAAAGCGTTGGTCTTGGTCTTGGTCTTGGCAGTCGTTGGTGTGGAATAACAGCAGTCCCCAATGTTCCTTGGCCGAGTGTGACCTGAGGAACTGGACAATTATACTGGCATTGGGACTATTCGAATGTAAGCACCTAGATAGCCCGATATCCGGCAGATGATCAGGAATGCCCTTTTGGCGTATCACCTTGCAGCCGAAGCGGCGCGTACGACTACTGGGCGTGCCTGTCGCGCGCTGGTACCTTCGCATGCGTGTTTTCTATCAAGGTGTTCGGGTGATCGGCGACGCTGGCGCCTGATTGAGGTCGCCGCTAGCGCGCTCCCATGGTATCAATACCTAGTCATCGCAACGCTGGCTTAGCTTGGGGGATGATATCATGCTGCATGACATAGTCCGCTCCCTGGAAATTACTCGCGCTGTCCCTAATAAAGCTAACACGCACGCGAACAGGTCCATGTCTCTTCTGGATCTGCAAGGGATGCAACCGTCAGCCCACCATAAAACGGGTATTCTCGACATCGGCGAGGACAGTGGCCTCAGCCTTCTCCTCTGCTAGGTGGACTAGAGGCCACGACCGCTTAAAGCCCATATTGTTCTATGCGGTCTCTGTCGTTTGAAGCCGGGATGATGAGGGGAAGCGGCGTGATGCGGCATCGCCGATGATCAGGGAAGTTTTCTCGTTACGATGATCCTCGGCGGTGTCGAGGCAGCTTGTTCATCTCTTCCCATTTTTTATATCAGCCTGCAGCCCCGATGCGGACGGCTATGGACGGGCTGAACCGTTCATGGACGGACTTGTAATGAGCGAGCCCCACAGGCCCCGGCTTCAGCTGGACCTGGCCTGGCGAGGCTAGTTGATCTCGTATCGGTAGTGAAACGGAAGCGCAAACAACACCGCTGGTCAACATTCAACCGTGTCCAACCATCATTCCGCCCATAGCTAACTAGCGACAACAGCGTTCAGCAATGCTAAACCGCAGAACTGATCCGGATTCGGGACGAAGAGGCCGCGGGTTCAAATCCGCCGCCCCGCCACTCTGGATATGTCGGATCACAAACCTGGCTTCACGAGATAGTGGTAGTCACCCAACGCATGCAAGACGCGGACGAGGTTGTTAGACGAGGTCGAAGCCTCGGGAGATGATCGTCGTCCACGACCCGGAAAACGCACACGCTAGCTACAGCTGAAATGCTCAAATTGCGACATCTCAACAGTGGGCGGACCGGCATGATCACGTGCATGACAGCCAAGACAGCCCGACCATCTGGTATTGGCCGTAAGCAGCGCCCACCGATCTGGCGGCCGGTGGCTGCGGTGGACATGCTTACCGCGGTGGTGACCGAACAACTCAAACACACGCGTGCCTTGATGACTCTGATAGAACAGGCCCGACCCAGCCGACCCGACGCCACGATCCTCGACGATTACACCGTCTCGGAGACTCTGCGTATCTATGGACAAATGGCCATTGACTACCGCCGCGTCTTTGCTGAGCAGGGCCGCCGCTGGCAAGCCGAGACGACCTCAGACGTCACCATCCGACAAGCCATCGATGCCTACGCCAAGCTCGTGGATGAGCACCTGACGGTGCTAGATGACCTCCTCACGCAGGCTCAACAGGTTCAAAACCACACACTTGAAAAGATCATGCCTCAAAAGCGACCTGGAACTCGTATCGAGCGACGGTAGAGTCCTAAACCTCCCCCGTGGAACGACCTACCGAGGCTTGGAGTAAGGACGCCGATACAGCAGCGAAGTACGCAACCGTGCCACCTCATCGCACCACATCCGGCCTCACCAGGCTTCTTGACCAGCGCATGCACCTCTATCGCACCGCGCTGCCCCGAGTTGTGGTCCAGGATGTCAGCGTGTGTAGCGTTTCATAGCCCGATATACGAGTGTATAGCGCTTGTTGTATACAGCCTCATAGCTGCCGATGGCATCCCGTAGCGCTGGCCATCCAACAAGATCCAGATCAAGCCTTAAGGGTTGCACACAGGGTTGCAGTTCCACGCCGTTCATGCCCGTCCAGTCAGGTCCCTGCGCAGATGTAATGTCCTGGCCGAGACGGTTGTGGACATAGTGAAACCATTTATCTACAAACTCGTAATGAGCAGGACGGCAGGGCCGCCACAGACCTAGCTGATCTAAGCGGCTGTAGTCATCTGGCCTGCACCGATTGAAGATCCACAGTTGCCGAACGACACCTCAACGTCTCATCGACCGTACTGGGCACGTAGCGTTAGACGACAATTACAGTGCGTGTGTTGCCGAATACGCCTCTATTGGATCAAGAAGAGCGCCGCCTGCGGCGGCGCGCCGGCTTCGCCGGCCCGCTCGGCGCGCGCCTCTGCCTCCGGCCCGGCGCGGCCGGCGTGCGCTCAGCCGGCCACACAGACAACGGCATCCTGTTGCAGTCGACGACGGCGATCAGGCGCCGAAGACAGCAGGCTGATGACAGCCGGAAACTCACCCCGACCCGTGAGCGATCTCCCACCCGGTACCAACCCCCGGGCCCGGCGACCGGACATCGAGCTGTTTTCCGTAATGCTGCTTCGACACGAATTAATCGGCGCTGGCCATGCCTTGGCGCAGAAAGGCAAGTATCCGGCTTAGCAGTCGGGAGACGTGCATCTGTGATAAGCCGACTTGCTGGGCGATTTGCAGCTGGGTGCGTTGGTGGAAAAACCTTAGCGCGAGGATGGTGCGTTCCCGGGGTGCAAGTTGGGCCAACAATGGGCGCAGCGTCTCGCGGTCGTCGACTAGCCCCAGCTGGGTGTCCAGTTCGCCGAGGAACTTGGGGTGCGTGACTACAGTGTCCTCGGGATCGAGTAGCTGGTCTAACGAGGAACTGTGGTATGCCTCGGCGGCGTGCAACGCGTCGAGTACCCGCGAGGTCGCTACGCCAAGGTGGTCGGCGATGTCGCTGGGTCGCGGTGAGTGGCCGCGCTGTTGGGACAGCTGCCCAGCCGCGGTCTTGATGGCCAAGTTGAGATCTTTCAGGTGGCGCGGCACGTGAGTCGACCATCCGTGGTCGCGGAAGTATCGGCGCAGTTCGCCGGTGATCGTGGGGACGGCAAAGGCCAGGAAATGGGAGCCGCGGGCGGGTTCGAAGCGGTCCACGGCGTTGATCAGCCCCAGGGTGGCGACCTGATTCAGGTCTTCTTGGGGCTGCCCGCGGCCAGCAAACCGGCGCGCGAGGTGTTCGGCCACCGGTAGATGGCCGGTGATCAGCTGCGCTCGTAACCGCGGTCGCTCAGGGTCATCTGCTGTTAGCTGCGCATAGCGCCACTGCAGTGGCACCAGATGGGCGTACTCATCGGGTTCGCTCTCGGCGCCCAATTTCGGGCGCGTCGCAGTCTGTACGCGGTCGTGGTCAGGCTCGCCAGGCTGCGCCAGGCCCGCCGGTGTCTGAGGCCGACGGCTGACGGGTCGGTCGGGATGGCAACCTGGCGAAATGATCTCGAACTGGCCATCCAACCCGCTCATTTGCAGGGGCCGAATCGCCACCGAAGGGTTCGGGACTCTCAGTTGCAGCGTGGTGCCCTGGTCGGTGGCGGCCTTCCGCGCCCGCAGCAACACCGACAACCCCGCAGCACCTAGAAACGACACGCCACTCAAATCGATAACCAAGCAGTCCGGCCCGGTGGCCAGCACCCGGCTGAGCTGGTCCTGGAGCCCTGCTTCGGTGCCGATGTCAATCTCACCCACCACACAAACGACCGCCACCCCAGCAGCGGGCCGGTTCACCGTCACCGACAACCATGGTATTTCGGTTGTCCCCGCTGGTGGGGCATCGTGGTCTGGCTGGTGTGCTCGATCAGCGCTCATGCACTTACCCCCGGTCGCCTGCGGCTGCATTGGACTAGACGGCAGGCGAGCACTGGCCCCGCACACGCCGTCAAGGTTGTGAAGCACCAAGCGGTGGGACGCCTGTCAGCCGAATACCCGGCAGACAGACCCATAAACGTTGCGACTGCGGAACTATTGCGGATGTAAACCTATGATTGGCATGGGCTGTCTTGGCCAAGTCCCCTCGCACGTCCTTGGGATCGTCCACGTCGCGTCCTCGATGTCAAGGCCGCTGCGCGCCGCACGCGGTGGCCTACGGCCAGCCTGGACATCGCCGCCGCGACGAGATCAGCGGCCAGGACGAGGGGATGGCCCAGGAGTGGGTGGCTGCGAGCAGTTTTGCGTGCCGGGTACCGGTTGGTTCAGTGATTAGATCTTGATGGCCCTTGGCGGGCCGCTGGCGGGGGATGAGACTGGGCGTGCGTGTCGCCTGTCGACGTCGACGCTCCATGGTTCGGTTGAGACCGTTGATTAGATTGACGCTGGAGTC
>Ga0213881_10000985_pt1 | contig 14773 bp, 12 predicted proteins | sample BarmaccoBMER_R08_FD_160104 | JGI IMG/M metagenome (GOLD analysis project Ga0213881, IMG submission 160104) | Barbacenia macrantha exposed rock microbial communities from rupestrian grasslands, the National Park of Serra do Cipo, Brazil - ER_R08 ... | reverse complement strand
GCCGCTGCCGAGCCTCTTGGATCTTGTCCATTGGACTGTCCATTAACTCCAGTCCTCCGGGTGCCGCTGGTGCCTCGACGGCGCAACCACAGCACGCAAAATGCCGGGTAGTACTACTCCTCGGGTGAACTTCGCACTACGGATCAGGAGACCCCTCTGCCGCCGTCCCCTGATACGCACTAGGCCCGAAGCGTCACCATTTCCCGCTGTAACGACGGATGTCCCTCGCGGCATTCGAGATTGCTTCGGCTGCGCCGATGAGTGACTGGATTCTGTCGCGGTTAGGCAACGTGTCTGCTGCGTGGGCGAGCACCGTCGCCGCTTGCTCGAAGCCGTTACGCCCGAAGACCCCGGCGGCGTATCCGAGCGCCGTAGCTGTTCTAGTGTAGTGTCGGCGTCGGCCACCTTCACCAATCTTGGCTACCACATGACGGGAAGGGCGCTGAGGGCTCGGGACACCAGGTACGACCTCCACTCCAGGTCCTGCACGGGAACGGCGAGTCGCATGGTCGGCAGGCGTCGGATCAAGGTGGCGATGGCGACCTGCAGCTCCATCCTGGCAAGCGGGGCCCCGAGGCAGTAGTGGATCCCGTAACCGAAGGCCAAGTGCGGGTTATCCATCCGGTCGATGTCCACCGAGTGGGCCGCGGGGAACACGGTCTCGTCGTGGTTGGCGGAGCCGATCGCGGCCAGGACACCCTCGCCCGCGGGGACGGTTATCCCGCCGAGCTCCACATTCTCCAACGCTACCCGCATCATGGCCCCTGTGATGGTCGAGGGATTATAGCGCAACAACTCCTCGACCGCGGTGGGGATGAGTTCGGGGTCGTCGCGCAGCCGCCGGAACTGGTCCGGAGCGTGCAGCAGCGCGAGGATGCCGGTGGAGATCGCGTTGACCGTGCTGTGGTGCCCGGCCGTCATCAGCAGGAAGACGAAGGCCAGCAACTCTTCCTCGGTCAGCCGGCCCGTCTCGTCCCGCTCCGTGACCAGCACGCCGAGCAGGTCGTCGGTTGGCTCACGGCGCCGGAACTCGATCATCTCACGCACGTAGTTCTCGAGGTCGCCGCGCGTCTGGGTGATCTCCTCGGGCGTGTGCACCGACATGCTCAGGGCCACGTCCGTCCACTCGCGGAGCAGGTCACTGTCCTCATCCGGCACGCCAAGCAGGCTCAGCACAAGCTTGAGCGGAATGGGCTGGGCGAAACCGGCGACCAGGTCCCCCGGTGGTCCCCCGGCGATCAGCTCGTCGAGCAGCCGGTCCGCCAGGTCCTGCGTCCACGGCCGGAGCCGGTCGACCCGACGCATAGTGAAGTGCCGCACGAAGACCCGCCGGAGCCGGTTGTGCTCCGGATCGTCCATGCCGATCAACGTCCGGTCGCCCACGATCACCCGGCCCTGGCGGGGCGCGTCGGAGGTCTCGGCAGCCGCTCGGCTCAACCTCGGGTCCTTGAGCACCTGCTGGACGTCGCGATGACGGGTGACGAGCCACGCCTGATCACCGGTCGGCAGCAGCACGCGCGACACCGGTGCGTGCGCGCGAAGCCGAGCCAGTTCTTCGGGTTCCCCAATGTCGGGCGGAAACGCGAACGGGAATCGCTGAGGTTTCCCCGCCACGACCATGTCAGACCTTTCCCATGCTCAGTTGCGCGGTGCGGTACTCATGATCGCCTTCCAGTCCAGCAGGACGATCTGTAGCCCGGATCGACGCCGGCTGGAAGACCGCGTCCAGCCCACTTCGAGTGTCGACTGCTCGGCCTAGAGCAGGATCGCTGCCATGACCGTGGTTGTGATCGTCGGTGTCGGCAGCAACGGCCGGATCTCCTGGGGATGACCATCTACGGAGCCGCTGGAGGTGGTCACGCCGTGGATAGTGGACCGCATCCTCAAGGGCCCGGTGCACCAGGGCGAGAGCCGAGCGGCTCACCAAGTTCCCGTCCGTCGCGCGACTCACCGGGGCGTTCGCTCGCGGACGGATCCGTTGGTGGCCAAGCGCTTCTGAGTGGGAGGTGAGACCAATGGCTGAGTTCGCCGGGTGGATCGACTTCACCCACGACCTGCCGAGCGGGGGTGGGGCCGTCGCAACGATGTCGTTCGGCCTGTCGGCCGGCCGGGCCGAGGACGCGCGACTACGCACCAGACGCGGCGCCGCGTTCGCACTGCGCCCGTCATCCACGGCGGAGAACGCGGCACTGGTTGAGGAGTCCGGTTGCCTGCTGGCCTTCGCCGGGGTGCGTTACGACGGCGAAGGCACCGACGCCACGCTGCGCGCCTACCAGGAGACCGGGGAGCGTTTCGTCGCGCACCTCGACGGTTCCTACGCGCTCGCGGTGTGGGACTCCGGCCGGCGGCAGCTGGTGCTGGCGCGGGATCACATGGGCACTCGCCCGCTGTACTACCACCGGCTCCCGACCGGGGTCGTCTTCGCCTCCCGGCTCGACGCGTTGCTCAAGCACCCCTCGGTCGAGGCCCGCTTGGCGGCCGACGGGCTGCGCATGATCCTGGGCGGGATCGGCGTTCCCGGACAGACGATCTATCGCGGGATTCACGAGGTACGCGCCGGGCACATGGTCCGGTTCACCCTGGCCGGATCGCACGAGCACCGGTATTGGGCGCTGCACGCCGCCGAGCACGGTGACGATCTGGCCACCACGATCGGGCGGACCAGGGGGTTGCTGGAGGACGCGGTGGCGCGGTGCACCAGCGACGGCCGGGTCTGCGCGTTGCTGTCCGGCGGGCTCGACTCCAGCACGATCGCCGCGATCTGCGCCCAACGAAGCGGCAGCGGAGTGCGGACCTTCGCGGTGGACTACGTGGGATACGAGAAGAATTTCCAGCCCAACATCGTCCGCCCGGACCCGGACAGTCCCTATGTCCGGGACATGGTCGCGCATCTGCGCGCCGAGCACACCGACATCGTGCTGGACACCGGCGACCTGACCCGTCCGGAGGTGTGGGACGGATTGGTGAACGCGCTCGATCAACCGTTCCTCTTGTCCGACGTCGAGCCCCCGATGTTGCTGCTCTATCAAGCGATTCGCGGCGAGGCGGACATCGTGCTCGGCGGTGAAGGCGCAGACGAGATCTTCGGCGGCTACCCGTGGTTTCACCATCCGCAGTGGTCACAGGCACCGGACTTCCCCTGGGCGCTGACCTCTGACCTGCTCGTGGGCACCTTGTTCGGGCCCACGTTCGAGGCGCTGGAGGTGCGCACCTTCCGAGCTGATCAGTATCGGCAGGCGCTGGCCGAGATTCCCGGCCTACCCGACGACAGCGATCTTGAGCGCCGGATGCGCGCGGTGGTCTACTTGTTCGTGACCCGGTTTCTGCCCGAGAAGATCGACCGCAGCAACCGGCTCGGCACGGCGACCGGGCTTGATCTCCGGTTTCCCTTCTGCGATCACCGGCTCATCGAGTACACCCTCAACATCCCGTGGTCGATGAAGACGTTCGACGGTCGGGAGAAGAGCATCCTGCGGGCGGCCAGCGACGACCTGCTGCCACGGTCTATCGTGGAGCGTCGCAAGTCCGGTTACCCGCTGATCCACGACCGTGCCTACGACCACGCCCTGCGCCAGGAGCTCGGCCGGCTGTACGGCAATACCGCCGCTCCGGTGCGATCGTTGATCGACATCGAGGTCCTGCGCGCCGTGTACGAGGACCCGCACGGTGACGGCGACGTCCGGCTTAGCCGCATCGAGATGGAGTTCGCCATCAAACTCAACGCCTGGCTCGAACAGCGCAACCTTGCGCTGCCGAGCGGTGACTGACCCGGACATCCACTAACGACCGTAACGTGATCCACCACCACGCCACGCTCAGCGAGCTAGCCAGAAGTCGGCCACTGCACTCAGCCCGTTTTGCGGGCGATCAGCGCGGTCTCCAGGCCGTCGAACAGGGCAAACGTGCTGATCTCTGCGAAGCCGGCGTCCCGCGCGTAGGATCTACCCTCGGCGACTGTGTACTCCGACCCCGCTGGCGTGAGCACCAGCAGGTTCAGGCAGGTGAGCAGTGCCGTCGCGTTTTCTCTCCGGTCGTCGTCGATCATGCGGTCGTAGATCACGACTATGCCACCCGGCTGAAGAGTATCGTGGGCCTTCTTGATTAAGATGCGTCGCTTAGCGGCGTCCCAATCGTGCAAGATGTGGCCGAAGAGCAGCACATCGGCGGTCGGCAGCGGATCGGTGAAGAAGTTTCCGGCGACGAAGTCGATCCGGTCGGTGGCACCACGTTCGGTTATATGCTCCTCGAACAGGGGAGCGATCTCGGGCATGTCGAACACCGTTCCCCGCAGGTGCGGTACGGCGTCAATCAGGCAGGCTGCGAGGTTGCCTCGCGCCCCGCCGACGTCGACGAACGTGGTGTGCTCCCGCCAGTCCAGGCCCTCGGCCAACTCGACGGCGATGTTGGTGGTCCAGGCGTCCATCGCGGCCATGAAGCTGCGTCGTTCCTCGAGGTCTTCGTAAAGCCGCTCGAAGTAGTCCTGGCTGTCCCAGCCAATATGCGGTTTACCGGTCCGCAGACTCTCGGTCAGCCCACTCCAGGCACGAAACAGGTGCTTGCTCGCCAGCCGCATCCAGCCCCCGATGTAGGTCGCCTTCTGCTCGTCGAGATAGCGGTCGGCAGCGGCGGTGTTCCGGTAGGACCCAGCTGCACGTTCCAGTACGCCGAGCGCTACCAACGCGTCCAGGAAGTCCCGGGAGCAGCGGGGGTGCAAGTTCAACCTGTGGCTGAGTGCGGGCTCATCAGCGGGGCCGGTGGCCAATGCGGTGAACAATCCGACCTCGACGGCGCTCAACAACGTCTTGGCCGCCCAGAAAGCGGTGCCGAGCTCGATCAGCGGTCGGACGCTCACCGCACCGCTCGAGGTCTGCTGGCCAACAGTTGCGGTCATGGTTCAAGATTCCTTCTCGTACGCTCGGAGCCCGTGATCGCGCCGACCTGGGTGTCAGGACGTTCGAGTGCAACAGATCAAACCCATTCTCGGGCGATCGGCGACTCCCGCGTGGTTTGCCCTTGACGTCAAACAGCCTGGGGGGCAGGTCTCGAATTCGGTTGGTGACCGACTCGACCGAGCCGACAGCGAGCGTTGCCCGGCTGAAGCGACTTTCCAGCGCACTTTTACCAACCGGTGAGCGCCACGGCCGTCGGTCCGGCTCCGTCGTCGCGACAAGTAGCTGGGCCGGCCAACCATGCATGCCGACTCACCAACTCATCGGCAGATCCGTTGGACGACGGAACGCCGAGCCCTGCACCCACTGCACGTGGGTCAGCTCACTGGCCAGCCGCAGGGTCGGGAATCGCGTGGCCAGTGCGGTGATCGCGACCTCCAGCTCGACTCGGCCCAGTTGCGAGCCGATGCAATGATGGATGCCGTAGCCGAAAGTCAGGTGCGGGTTGTTCGCGCGCGTGCAATCGAGTTCGGCCGCTGCGGTGAAGACCTCCTCATCCCGGTTCGCCGCGTTAATTGAGGGCAGCACCGCATCCCCTTTGCGGATCAAGGTGCCGCTGACCTCCACCTCCTCCAGCGCAATCCGCAGCGCTCCGATGCCTATACCGGCCTGCGAGTACCTCAGCAGTTCCTCCACTGCGACCGGAACCGTTCGCGGGTCCTCATGGATCCGGGCGAACCGATCCGGCTCCATGAGCAGCAACAGCACGGCGTGGGCCAGTGTGGCGGTGGTGGCGTGATAGCCGGCGCCGAGCAGCGTGTACCCGAAGGCCACGAGCTCCTCGTCGGTGAGCGAGTCCGTGTCGTCGCGGGTCCGGACGAGCGCGGTCAGCAGGTCTTCACCTGGATCGCTGTGTTTTTGTTCGATGAGCCCCTCAAGGTATTCGCTGAGCAGTTTCCTCGCGTCCAGGACGGCGTCCCGCGACGTGACCGAGAAGTTCAGCATTACGTCGGTCCAGTTCCGGAATCTGGGCACGTCCTGACCGGGCACTCCGAGCAGTTCACAGATCACCGCGATCGGCAGCGGCTCGGCGAGGTGGGTGATCAGATCGGCCGGTTGCGGTGCGGCCGCCATCTCGTCGAGCATCTCGTCGGTGAGCCGTTCGATCCGTGGTCGCAGGGCTGTGATCCGGCGCGCGGTGAACGCCTGAGAGACCAGCCGACGGAGCCGGGTGTGTTCCGGCGGGTCCATCACGAATAGTGACTTCGATCCGTGGACGATGGGCAACACCTGCGGCGCTCCTGACGCGGTGATCGCCGCGCGGCTGAACCGGCGGTCTCCTAAGACCCTCTTTACGTCGGCATGCCGGGTGATCAGCCAGGCAGGATTCCCTGCGGGCAGCGTCACCCGCGATACCGGCTCCTGCGCCCGCAATCGGGCGTACTCGCACGGTGGCTCCAGCGGGTCATTTGTACGGAACGGGAAGGCTGGATGATTGGCTGCGGGCATGTTGTCTCCTTCGGCATGTACAGCGGTTCGGGTTGCCATAACCCGGGATCGCGGTGCCAGGGTCCGGCACGCGTCGACCGGACCTGGACTGTAATCGGACGATGGTCGTGGACCTGACTAGTGGCCCGCTGGACGATCATCGGCTGTTGCTGCGGCGGAACATCGCGGCCAGTAGCCCGGCTGGAGGTCGCTTCTAGCCTTTTTCCAGCACCCACTGCGAGAGTGCACCCGCTGTCAGGAAGCCGGCATTCCACGCCACGACCGACGCGGCCAACGACAGGAACGACGGAGGGCAGAACCCATGACCGCGCACCGCACCGCGCTCGTCATCGGCGGCGGCATCGCCGGCCCGGCCGCAGCGATAGCCCTGCAGAAGGCCGGGATCGACCCGGTGATCTACGAGGCCCACCCCACAGGAGCCGATGACCTCGGAGTGTTCCTCATCCTGGCCTCCAACGGGATCGACGCGCTACGGGTGCTCGACGCGGACCAGCCCGCGCTGGCCGCCGGGTTCCCCACCTCATGCATCATGCTGCGCGGCGCAACCGGCAAACGCCTCGGGCAGAGCCGAATCGGGGGCACGCTGCCCGACGGCACCACCAGCCACACCCTGCGGCGCGCCGACCTGTATCGGGTGCTGCGCGACCAGGCGCAGGCCCACGGGATCCGGGTCGAGCACGGCAAGCGCCTTATCGCTGCCGAGGACACCGGCGAGAGCGTGCGGGCAGTGTTCGCCGACGGCCACGAGGCCGTCGGCGACGTACTGATCGGCTGCGACGGCGTCCACTCCGCCGTCCGCCGGATTATCGACCCCGCCGCGCCGCCACCGGCCTACTCGGGGCTGCTCACCAACGGCGGCTACGCGCGCGGCGTCGCAGTGGACACCGAACCGGGCAGCTACGAGATGATCTTCGGCAGGCGCGCGTTCTTCGTCTACGTCACCGCCCCCAACGGCGAAGTGTGGTGGTTCTCCAACGCTCAGCACCGCGAGGAACCCGCCCGTGACGAGATCGCGAATATCAGCACCGACGAATGGCGGCGCCGGCTACTCGCCCTCTACGCCGACGACGCCGGCCCGGCCACCGCGCTCATCCAGGCCACCCCGCAGATGACCGCCATGAGCCCCATCCACGTCCTCGCGCACCTGCCCACCTGGCACAGGGGTCGGATGATCGTCATCGGCGACGCCGCGCACGCCCCATCCCCAAGCTCGGGACAGGGCGCCTCGCTGTCCATCGAGGACGCCGTCGTGCTCGCCAAGACCCTGCGAGAATTGCCCAGCCCACAGGCGGCGTTCGCCCACTTCGAGTCCAGCCGCCGAACCCGGGTGGAGAACATCATTAAGTGGGCCGCGCGCATCAACAACACTAAAGTCGCCGGTCCGATCGCCCGCGTTGTCTACGACGCCGTGCTCCCGGTGATTCTGAGGCTCACCGCCGACAGCAAAGCCCTGCGACGGGTTTACGACTACCACATCGAATGGGAGGCCCCCAGGCTTGCAGCAGGCAATGATCGGCCCGACGCATCGCGTTGACGGTTTGGCTTACGGCACACCTCGGTGACTGCTCGGGAGGGCGTGCTGGTGTCGACCTGCAGCGCGAGGTCGACGGCGCGGCGCGGGTCGGTGTGCACGTAGCGTTCGCTGAAGCGTATGGGCCAACACCGCAGATCGGTGACAAACGCGGAATGGGAATGAGTCGCTAGTAAGGCGTCCAGCGAGTCAGGCACTGGCAATGCTGGCACAACGACATTCGACGAGTCGTCGTCACTGTGCATCAGCCGCAGTGACAACGGCCTTATAGTGGAGGTGGAGCGCCATGCATATCACGTTCCTGGTCGTGTCCGCGCACGGACACCTCAATCCCACCCTCGGTGTCGCCGCTGAACTGATCAAACGCGGTCACCGGGTCACCTTCCCGGTGCCGGCGGCGTTCGTCGGCGCGATCGAGGCAGTGGGCGCCGAGCCGGTGCGGTACGAGTCGCCGGTGCAGCAGATGTCGGGCCTGCCGCAGCGAGTGACCGGATCGTTTTTCGCGAACTTCCAGTTGCGGCTGCTGACAGAGGCCCTCGTCGTGGCGCCTGCGCTGGAGCAGTACCTGGTCGGTGACTCACCCGATTTGATCACCTTCGACACGATGAGCCCGTTCGCGGCTCGGGTGCTAGGGCACGTGTGGGACCGGCCAGTCGTCGCGATGACGCCCTCGCTGGTGTCCAACGAGCATTTCTCGATGCGGGAGATGTTCGCACGGCATGGCGTGACGGCACCCGCCGACGACGACCCGGCGATCATCGAGCTCCGCGAGCGGTTCGGGGCGTTCGCCACTGGACACGGCGTGCCCCGTGACCGGGTAGACGCCATGGGGACGGTTCTTTCTGCCGGTGCGGAGCCACAGATCGTTTTCGTACCGAGGTGGTTCCAGCCTGCCGTGGATACCTTCGACGACCGGTATGTGTTCGTCGGCCCGTGCCTGACGGACCGCGCCCACCAGGGCGAGTGGGAGCCCTCCGGCGCCGGGCCGGTGTTGCTGATCTCGCTGGGTACCGCGTACGACCGACCCGAGTTCTTCCGCACCTGTGTCGAGGCGTTCGCCGATACGCCGTGGCAGGTCGTGATGTCGACCGGCACGTGGATGGATCCGGCCGCTCTCGGGGCGTTGCCCGGCAATGTGGCCGTCTACCCGCAGGTTCCTCAATTACGCGTGCTCCAGCACGCCAGCGGATTCGTCTCGCACGGCGGCATGGGCTCAACGATGGAGGCGCTGTACCACGGGGTGCCCCTAGTCGTGGTGCCGCAGATGCCCGAACAGGAGATCAACGCGCAACGGGTTGCCGAACTCGGCCTCGGCCGGATGCTGCGACCCGAGGAGGTCACCCCCGCCGCATTACGCACCACGGTGAGCGAGCTTGCCGCCGATGGAGCGGTCCGCGCCCGGCTGGCCGACAGGAGCCGCCAGCTGCGGGCCACCGACGGCGCCGCCGTGGCCGCCGACACTATGGAGATCTACGCAAAGATCGCGTCAGGTGGGGAGTGACTGTGCGTAGGTGTAGCTGCAGGCTCGAGGTGATGGCAGCCCAACCGGAGGTGGACTGGTCCAGCTTCGATCCTGGGCCGGGTCCGCGGTGGTGTGCTTCCACCTCCTAACCCGAACGAGCCCCCGCCCTTCTCACGCGGTATTGGGTGGAAGCCGAGCGGCTAAGCTGGGCCGGTGTCCGCCGCACAGGTGCTCGGTGATCCAGCGCGGTTAGCGGCGGTAGCCAGGTTGCTGCCGGTGGCTCGGGCCAGCCGGGAGGCGTTGGACCGGCTAGCGGAGCTGGCCGCGAGCGTGATGGACACCCCCATCGGCATCGTGAATCTCATCGACACCGAACAGCATCTGGTGGGCCAGGTCGGGCTCGGTGAACCGTTTGCGACTTCCCGGCAGGCGTCGATTGACACCGGTTTTTGCCCATCCACATTCTTTTCGGGTAAACCGTTATACATCGAGAACGCCGCCGAAGAGCCGGCGCTTGCGAACCACCCGGCCTATGTCGAGCTGGGGTTTGTTGCCTACGCCGGCGCTCCGCTGCGCGACGCCGATGGCCAGGTGATCGGCACCCTGTGCGCGGTGGACACCCGGCCGCACCGGTGGCGGCGCGTGGACCGTCAAGCGCTGGAGGCGCTGACGACCTCGGTAGTCAACGAAATGAAGTTGCACCAGGACATCGACCGGCACCAACGGTTGCTGGATGCTTTCGGCGCCGCCCCGGCCGCGATCGCGGTCACCCGCGGTCCGTCGCACATCGTGGAGTACCACAACCCGGCCTACCGCGCGTTGTTCGGCGACCTGCCGGTGGAGGTGCCCGCCCAGGAGGCGATGCCGGAGCTGCCGGTCGAGTTTTTCTCGTTGATGGATCAGGTACTGGCCAGCGGCGAGGTGTACCGCACCACCGCGGCCCCGGTGAGCATGACCTGGCCGGGGGAGCAGTGTCCCCGCGAACGGTTCTTCGACTTCTCCTACTCCGCGATCCGCCGCGCCGCCGGTCTCGGTGTGGACCACCGGGGGCTGCTCGTGGTGGTGGTCGAGGTCACCGACCGGGTCCTGGCCCGCCGCGAGCTGGAACGCTACGCCCGCCGCCAAGAACTGCTCGCGCGGGCCAGCGCCGCGTTGAACCGTCATCTCGACCCAGCCGCGGAAATTCAGGAACTCGCCCGCGCGGTGGTCCCCGAACTCGCCGACCTGTCCACGGTGCACCTTCTGGCCCACCCGGTGGCCCCCGGCACCGATCCGCCGCTACCGGTGATCACCAACCGGGTGGCCGTCGCTGGTGCACCCAGCGTCACGCTGCCTCCGAAGCTGACGGGGCTGCGCTGGGACGGCGACGGCGACCCGATCACCGCGGTCATCCGCCGGGGTGAGCTGCTCCGCCAACCTCTCCCCGCAGCCGAGCCGCCCTCGTGGGCGCAGACCACCGGATCAGCGGCCACCTTCCAGGGTGGGCTACGCCACGTCGTGCTCGCCCCGGTGATTGTCGATGGCCTGGTGGTCGCCGTGGTGTCCTTTTGCCTGCAACAGGACCGGCCGTTGTGGAGCGAGGATGACTTGCACGCATTGAGTCAGATCGCCCGCTACGCCGGGATCGCCTTGGAACACGGCCTGTCCTACCAGGCCACCCGGGAGTCGGCGATGGTGCTGCAACGCAGCCTGCTCACCGACCCGCCCACCGTACCCGGACTGCAGATCTGCGCCCGCTACCGCCCGGCCGGTCGCGATGAGGTCGGCGGGGATTGGTATGACGCGTTCCTGCGCCGTCCCGACCAGCTAGCTGTGGTGATCGGCGACGTCGTCGGCCACGACATCGCCGCCGCGGCGGCGATGGGTCATCTGCGCGCCACGCTGCGCGGATTGGCGGTGGATCGCTGCGAAGGACCGGCCACGATCCTGGACCGGCTCGCCGCGATCAACACCCGGCTGGCCATCACCCCCTTCGCGACCCTGCTCTACGCCAACCTCACCCGTACCGATGAGCACTGGACGATGCGCTGGGCCAGCGCCGGGCACCCACCCCCACTGCTCATCACACCCAGCGGTGCCCACCTACTGGAACGGGTCAGCGGCACCGCCTTGGTCTCCAGCCCGACTCCACCGCGCACCGAGACTGAGATCACCCTGCCCGCCGGATCGACCCTGTTGCTCTACACCGACGGTCTGATCGAACGTCGCGGCAGCCCGCTGACGGATGACCTCGATGCCCTCGTCACCCGCGTCGCGGACGCCGCGCGCCACCTCATCGAGCCACTCTGCGACGACCTGATAGCAGAAGCACCCACCGACGACGACATCGTCGTCCTCGCAATCCGGGGCTTCACCGGTCGCATCGCGAGGTAGCCGAACGCCGTTTCGCCAGGTTTTGTGGTCAGCGCGCCGCAGCACGGCGACCGCTTCGTCCACGGAGCCCTCGCGGTCGAGCCACCCCACCGACGCTGCGCTGCGCTCATCGACATCGGCCAGCGTGGTGCCCTCGTCCGCGCTGCCCAGCTACCCGTCAGCCCCGCGGCGACAGATACCGATCTGGGCGAGCAGCTACCCGCCAAGCGCACCGTCCAGTTGCCAGACAAGATCCACTATCCGTTCAGCGCGCTTCGTCGAGTCACTATGCAGTTGGCGTTCAAGCTGACGCCGCAGAATCTCCGTGAGCGAGTCCCTATCTGCCTGATCGGAGTGTAGTCGCAGAAACCGGTACCAATCTTCGATCCTGATGCCCAGCACTTCCACGTGGTTCGTCGCTCTCATCCATTCAGTCATCAAGCCCTCGACACGCGCGACGCGCCCGAAGTTCCCGCCACCGTCGTAGTTCGGAACATCGGAGATGAGTTCAGTCTTGGTTGGATACGGATGAGCACCAGGTGGCGCGCTGATTCCGCGATCGGTGTTCGGTGCAGCGCGTCTCGTATGGGTCCAGTAGTAGTTTCGGTATTCCGCCGCCCAGCGAGCAGAAACGACATACGGCTCCGCCGCGACTGGCGAGCCAGAAAGAACGTTGTCGAGGTACCAAGGAACCACTACCAGGAGATCGTGGTCGGCACATGCTGACGGTGTGGTTGTGAAGCGAAAACTCGGTGCTCCCTCCTTCGCGAGCAGGAACCATCCCTTGAGCTCGATTCCAAGCGCGATGGCAATTGATCCTCCTCCCGCGGACTTCCTCACCAGCCTCACGTCAGGGAAGGCCTGGGATTGTCGTTCAAAGGTGTATCCTAGCCAAACGTCTTCCGGATCCCACAGCTTCCGTTGTTGATTAAGTGCTCTGACAACGTGACCCTCGATGCTTGCCCCTAGCAGGGTATTCAGACTGTATAGGTCGGTGGCATTGACGCCGCTGACGTGGTTGTTGAACTCGAAGAACGATGGCAAACCCAGGAGGACTGTGCGAAGACGCTCCTGGAGAAGGCTTCTAGGGTCATCCTGGCTGAGCACGGGTTCTGAAGGTGGACTTACCACGGCCCTTCCAACCGTCCTTCCGGTCCTTCGTGCGGCGACTTCAGTACCTAACGCTCTCTCGCGCCGTTCATCTCGGGCTTCTCACTAGAACTCCTGTTTATCCGTTGCTAAGAACTCGTTGTCTGGATCAGCTTCTGTTTGGGCGTGCTTCAGCCGCCAGTCGGCAAGAACCGCAAACTCATGATCTATTTCCGCGACGTAGGCTCGTCGTCCGAGTGAAATTGCTGCAACCGATGCGGACGCAAGTCCGCCAAAAGGCTCCCACACCACATCTTCAGGGTCGGTAACCGCGCGCACGATTCGTTGCATAAACTCGAGTGGCTTCTGGTTGAGGTGGGCCGAGCTGCCAGCCGTCGGCTTGTAAACTCGTGGGGCAGATCTCCGTTGTGTTCCCTTGAGGCGTTCACTGTCATGCAGGGCTGGGCGCCGCCAGACGTTGGTTAGCCCGTGCTGGTGGGTCCACTTATGCCTGAGAGAGTCCCATTCTTTGGCTGTCACCGGATACTGGCCATCGAGGCTGAAATATGGCCATCCGGTCTCAGTGCCGCGGTCATTTGCATAGACGGAAAGTCGCTCTACCATCTCACCCGGAGGCCAGTACCACATCCAATCATTCGTAAGGTACTTTCTGGTTGCCGCATTTCTTACGCCACATGCCTCATTTGCTTTGTAGAGCGGCAGGCCTGATCGTTGCCATTCATGCCGCAACCAATCTCGAGCTGACAGTGTGCCACTTTTGGTTTCGACTGAAAATCGCCGGTAATACAAGACGCATACTTCGGATACGACCGGAAAGCGACGAATCGTCTTGCTGTTCACGTTACCCGCAACGTGTCCGATCCCCTTGTCCCAGGTAATTGATTGAACGTACTCCCAGCCGTGCTCACTCAGCTCGGGATGGACATTTGCCCAGCCGACTTCGGTATTCCAGAACCAGAGAGTTGTCGATGGGTTTGCCGCGGCGCTCCACGCCTGTATGTGTGGCCGGTACCACTGAGCTAAGCCCTCCGGGCTGACGGTATCACCGTGAAAGCCGCGTACTCCGTAGGCGCCGTCACTCACGATGGTCGTCGGCGTCGGCCAGTGTGGGTACGCCTGCAACGCGTCGCCAGCGTGTAGCTGATACAGCGCGCCGTGCACGTTCACCTCCCCGTGTCGGTGCTCAACCCTAGGCCAGTACCCCGACAATCTCGCCGAAGGTGAAGCGAGCGCGTCCCGGGGTGTCGGCGGGGTGTCGCGGATGCCGGTCCTCCACCGTCTACTGGACGCATGGCTGCGCAAGAAATCCCTGCGGTCCTCCGGGAGGCTAGTGGGAGCCGAGGTGACACCCGCACGGCGAGGTGCACCCTCGCTGACGCGGTGCGGACCCGGTGTGGGGTATGGGCAATCAGCCTGGGGTGCAGCGGCAGAAGCGGCACACCGTTAGCTGTGTTTGCTGCTGGCGTCGCCTAGGCTGACGCCGGACCGGTCGTAGCCGAAGATGAACCACCAGGTAGAGCCGGGAACACTCTCGCCGTCGGCGCCGCGAGTACCGGGGGCGCCGTCGTGTCCGCCGGTGCCTGCGCGCCACATCGACAGGACAGTACGGGCCGGCAGCAGTTCCACGTATTGTTCGGCCAGTTCGGCAAAGCTCATTGCGTCAGACATGGAATCCCCCTAGGAAAGGCTGTCCCGGTTGCCGGGATGGCGCGGACACCTGACCGGTGGCAGTACCGGTTCGGCATGACATAAGGTGCCTAGCGTGACCGTGGCGTGGCAATCAGTAGTAGTACCTAACTCTTTCGCCGGTACCACGTAGCCTGGCGCAGGTCCATCGGATGGCTGACGAGGTGCTGGAGCGCTACCCGCGGTTGCACGCGCTGGTCAACAATGCCGGGGTAGGGTTCGGGCCGCCCGGCG
>Ga0213881_10000983_pt1 | contig 14789 bp, 12 predicted proteins | sample BarmaccoBMER_R08_FD_160104 | JGI IMG/M metagenome (GOLD analysis project Ga0213881, IMG submission 160104) | Barbacenia macrantha exposed rock microbial communities from rupestrian grasslands, the National Park of Serra do Cipo, Brazil - ER_R08 ... | reverse complement strand
GTGCGCATCATCGAGGGCGTGCGCGGAAAAGTGCCGATGCGAATGGAACTGATCATCCGTTTTGATTACGGTGACATGGTGCCGTGGGTACGAAAACGCGGCGACGGGCTCGAGGCGATTGCTGGACCGGACGCGCTGATCCTGCGTACCGCGGTGGAAACGCACGGCGAAAATCTTACCACCGTGGCTGAATTCGATGTCGCCGAAGGCCAGCGTGTACCGTTTGTACTCACGTGGTTCGCGTCGCACCAAAAAGCGCCGCGGCGAGTTGATCCAGAGCAGGCGCTACGCGACACGGAGAAGTATTGGAACGATTGGACCGGCCGCTGCGAACATCGCGGCGAGTGGCGCGAGGCGGTGGTGCGTTCGCTCGTAACCCTGAAAGGGCTGACGTTTGCGCCAACCGGCGGCATTGTTGCCGCTGCGACAACATCGTTGCCGGAGGAGATCGGCGGCGTGCGCAACTGGGATTACCGGTACTGCTGGCTGCGCGACGCCACCTTCACGCTATTCGCATTCATCCGATCCGGCTACCTCGATGAAGCGCGCTCGTGGCGCGAATGGTTGTTGCGCGCGATCGCCGGCAGTCCGTCGCAAATGCAAATCATGTACGCCGTTCGCGGTGAACGCCGCCTGCCTGAGTACGAGCTGTCCTGGCTTGCAGGCTATGAAAACTCCAGGCCGGTGCGTGTGGGCAACGCTGCCTCGAACCAGTTCCAGCTCGACGTTTATGGGGAGGTGATGAGCTCGCTCTACCACGCGCATCGCGCCGGCATCACGACCGACATGCCGGCCTGGGCGTTGCAAAAAGCGCTGATGAACTTCCTTGAATCACACTGGGACAAGCCGGACGAAGGAATCTGGGAAGTACGCGGCGGGCGCAAGGATTTCACGCATTCAAAAGTCATGGCCTGGCTCGCCTTTCATCGGGCGGTGCAAATGGTCGAGGAAGAAGGATTGAACGCGAATGATCATCTCGCGCGCTGGAAACAGATTCGCGACGAAATTCACCGGCAGGTTTGCGAACGTGGTTACAACCCGAAAGTGAAAGCTTTCACGCAGTACTACGGCTCGAATGCGCTCGACGCGAGCATTCTCATGCTGCCGATCGTCGGTTTCCTCCCGCCCAATGATCCGCGTGTACTTTCCACCATCGCGGCCATCGAGCGCGACCTGATGGTCGATGGTTTTGTGCTTCGTTACCGGCCGCAGAAAGAAAACGTGGATGGTTTGCCCGGGACTGAAGGCGTTTTCCTGCCATGTTCATTCTGGCTTGCGACTTGCCTCAAACTGGTCGGTCGCGAAAAAGACGCGCGCGATTTGTTCGAGCGGCTCCTCGGCTTGCGCAACGATCTCGGCTTGCTTTCGGAAGAGTACGATCCACACGCGAAACGTCAGCTCGGCAATTTCCCGCAGGCGTTTTCTCATCTCGCGCTGGTGACCACAGGGTACGTGCTCGAACACGGACTCGATGCGATTCGTGGGAAAAAGAACACAATACAACCTGAGAGCCACGCGCGGAAGACATGATGCGAGCGCAACTCAACTCCGTGGAATTGGCCGCTCACGGCCTAACGGCGCTTGCCCACCGGCACCGCGCGACTTCTCAGGCGCTTTGAAGAGCGAGGGTGGCATTCACAATCCGGCGGTGATCGACCTTTTTGCGGTCGATTCCAAGACGGGTGAGGTGTTGCTGGTGATGAATGAAACGCGGGCGTGGGACGGCGGGGACGAACAGTTGTTTCAGCTCCAGGAAAAATTTAACGCTTACACCTCGTTCATTTTGGATGGCGAAATGGCCACGAGCCATCCCGAGCTGGCGGGACGACCGGTGCGCATCGAGTTGCGCTCGGCCGAAATGCCGAGCGCACGAGCCGTTGCGCTGCTCGCGACCATTCACGATCAGCTCGAGCTTCAGGAGATAAAGCTGGAAGTAATCGTCAGGCGATGAGTGGAGAAAACATGCAGGAATTACCGCCGGTGCGGCCTATCGCGCTCGACGAGATTCGCGCGGCCGCGAAACGCATCGCGGGCACAATCGTGCGCACGCCGCTGGTGCGCCTCGATCTCGGCCCAAACGCGCCCGACATCCGGCTAAAGCTGGAAAATCTGCAACCAATCAACGCCTACAAACTGCGCGGTGCGGCAAACGCCGTGGCGATGTTGCCGGAAGAATTACGCCGCCGTGGCGTTTGGACGATCAGCGCCGGGAATGCAGGCCAGGGCGTCGCTTATGCCGCGCGTCAAGCAGGCGTGCCGTGCGCGGTCGTTGTCATCGAAACCGCCCCGGATTCGAAAGTACAACGCATGCGGGCACTCGGTGCGAAGTTGATCCCGGTACCGTTTGATGTGGCCTGGCAAGCGATGGAAAACCGCACCTACGACGCAGTAGAAGGCACGTTCATTCATCCGTTTGATGACCACGATTTCATCGCCGGCAACGCCACGATGGCGCTCGAGATTTTAGAAGACGCGCCTGACGTGCAAGCTGTCATTGCCGCGATCGGCGGCGGCGGGTTAATCGCCGGCCTGGGCAGCGCAATCAAGTCACTGAAGCCGGACGTAAAAGTGTGGGGAGCTGAGCCCGAGACAGCATCGCCCGGCGCGCTCTCGTTCGCCGCGCGCTCGCCTCAGGTGTTCTCGGATTGGCAGTACTCGTTCGTCGATGGCGCCGGCGGAAAAAGTATCTTCCCGCGCATGTGGGAGCGCATGAAGGATGTTGTCGGTGGCTCGATTGTCGTTAGCCTGGAACAAACGCGGCGTGCCATGCGACTGATGGCGGAAAAGACGCGCGTGATTGCAGAAGGTGCCGGTGCATTGGCGCTCGCGGCGGCGCTAACTGGGCGCGCTGGAGATGGCCCACTGGTCGCCGTAGTCTCAGGCGGAAACATTGATCTGGCGAAGTTCTGCGAATTGATCGCCGAAGATTGATCAGCGGTTGGGGCGCGGTTCGGGCCTTGAGACTTTGGCATCCGGTTGTGGCTTGTAAGCGCGCCCTCGCGTGACCGCCGCCGTCTTTCGTTTTCTACTCGGTCGAAGAACACAGAAATAATCCGCGCCGAGGTTACGAATATGGTAGTCGTTCAGGAAAGCCCGTGCTTCCTCCTTGGCCTTCTCATCGAGATGCAGGTGCTCGACCAGGATGGCAGCGGGTTGATACCTCGCGAGGTCGAGCTGACGCAGAATCAGCCAGTCATAACCTTCCGCATCAATGTGAAGAAAATCGATTCGTTCTACATTGTTGCGCTCGAGTAGCTCGCGCAAAGTGATTGCTGGGATATCCACCGTCTCGACGTACGGAAGTACCTGTTCATCGAGATGTTTTTTGATGTGTCCTTCCTTAAACGAGCCAAGTTGATCATACCAGAACGGTAAATTAGGTATATGCCGCTTGGCCGCTTCCGAGATGTAGTAGAACGGCATGTTCCCGGCACTATCCGCGACAGCTACATTTTCGAAGCGAAAGCGCGGATCAGCGCCGTAGTTATCGCACAGCCTCTTAAATAGGAATGGAACTGGCTCGACGAAAAGGGCCCGCCAATTCTTGTTCTTAACTATCAAATCGTGCAACGGATCGACTGTCTTGCCGTCGTTCGAGCCGATCTGGACTATCGATAACGGCTGTGCCGGATCGAGCACGCGACGGATTCGCCGCACCGGATCGCGCAGGTAAACCCACGCGCGGATCAGGATTGGACCGAAAAACGGGTTGTGTTTGAGCCATCGTTTCGTCCGCCGCAGCCGAAGGATTCGGGCAATAGTACGGCGGCTGAGTTGAGGGGGGAATAAGAACATAGGCGGACTGGTGAAAGAACGGCCAATTTCGGCTTGCCGGACGCGAAATGCGCCTGGGTGTGCCGGAGTGGCCTGCTTAAACACGCAGCGAGAACCGCGCCAGTCGCGCGATATTCCTCGCCCGCGGGTTTGACCGTTGCGGCTGATTGCGTCGGTGCCCGGCTGCGCTACTTTGAATTATGAGTACCGCCGTCACCGAACCGCCACAAACCACGACACAGCTGAATCAGCTCGAGCAGCTCAAGCAGTTCACTAAAGTAGTAGCGGACACGGGCGACTTTGAATCGATCAGGGTTTTCAAGCCGCAGGATGCCACCACGAATCCGAGCTTGATCTTAGCCGCAGCACAGAAGCCGCAGTACGCTCATCTACTGGACGAGGTTCTGCGGGACCGGAAGAACTCCGGGCTAAGTGGAAACGAGCAGATTCAGGACATCATCGATCATCTTCTGGTGCAGTTCGGCTGCGAAATTCTCACCATTGTGCCGGGGCGAGTTTCGACTGAAACGGACGCGCGGCTGTCGTTTGACGTAGAAGGTTCTATAGCGAAGGCTCGCCGCTTGATCGCGCTCTACAAGGAGAGAGGCATAGGTCCCGAACGAGTGTTGATCAAGATTGCTTCTACATGGGAAGGAATCGAGGCGGCCGAGCAATTACAACAGGAAGGTATTCGCTGTAACATGACGCTGCTGTTTTCACTTCCGCAGGCAGTTCGCTGTGCCGAGGCTAAAGTACAGCTGATTTCGCCTTTTGTCGGCCGTATCTATGATTGGTATAAGAAAGCGAATAATCGCGACTATACCGGTGCAGAAGACCCGGGCGTGCAATCAGTGGACGAAATCTACTCGTACTATAAGAAGTTTGAGTACAGGACGGAAGTGATGGGTGCTAGCTTCCGTAACACCGGCCAGATACTCGAGCTGACTGGCTGTGACCTTTTGACGATTAGCCCTGAATTGATGCAGGAGCTAACTGAATCGACCGAGCCGGTCACGCGCAAGCTTAGCCCGGAAAAAGCGAAGACCGCTCAACTAGAACGGATGCGCCTGGACGAAAAAAGCTTCCGATACTTACTAAACGACAACGCGATGGCGACCGAGAAAACGGCCGAGGGAATTAGGAAATTTGCGGCCGATATTGTTAAGCTGGAGAAGTTGGTTGCGCAGAAGCTGCAAAGGTGAATCGCGATTATCAGCAGAGCGAGTGGAAATAGTTTGCTCGAACTCCGGTTCCGGCGATTTTAACGAGGTCGTTGCCATGAGAAGAGTGCTCCAAGCAAGTCGCGCGAAATCGACCAGGCCGATTGTCTTCCGAAAACATCTGTGCCGTTCTGTCTTTTCCTTCATCGTAGCAAGTGCGACCCTGATAGTACCGCTCGAAGCGGCTTCCCATAAAGGCTCAGAGGTGGAAGCGAACGAAGCGAAGGCAGATGCTTCCGTAACACCCACGCCGACGGCCACGCCGACGTCTGCCGATAAATCCGCCCCTGCGCCGGACTTCAAACCCGAATCCAGCAATAGTTCAGGGAGCGTGACTGTGGAGGGTAATCGCATCGATTACCAGGCCGTCGCAGGGACTCTCGTCGTCCACCCAAAAGGCTGGGATGACGCGGCAGCGGCTGAAGAGAAGAAAACCAAGGAAAGCGAGCAGAGCAAAGAGGAGTCGCAGGGCGAGGGCGAGGCGAAGAACCCGACGGCGGAAGCGTCGATGTTCTACGTAGCGTACACGAAGCAGCATACCGAGCCAGAAAAACGGCCGATCACGTTTCTTTTCAACGGCGGCCCGGGCTCTTCAACCGTCTGGCTGCACATGGGTGCGTTCGGACCGCGGCGCGTGATCACGGCGGATAATTCGCATACGCCAGCCGCGCCGTATCAGGTGGTGAACAACGATTTCAGTTTGCTGGACGCGAGCGATCTTGTCTTCGTCGACGCTCCTGGCACCGGCTTTAGCCGGATCGCCGGCAAGAACAAGGAAAAGGAGTTCTACGGCGTGGACCAGGACGCGCACGCGTTCGCGGAATTCATCGTTGCGTATCTCACTAAGTACGGGCGCTGGAACTCACCGAAATATCTCTTCGGTGAAAGCTACGGCACGCCGCGCTCTGCGGTGCTGTCGAACCTGCTGGAACAGGAGTACGACCTTGATTTGAATGGCGTCATGCTGCTCTCGCAAATTCTAAACTTCGATCTGAGCGCGGATCGGCCAGAAAGCAATCCCGCAATCGAGCTGCCGTATGTCGTGGCTCTGCCCACCTACGCCGCCAGCGCCTGGTATCATCACAAGTTGCCCGGCCCGAATGCTCCGGCCGACTTGGAAGCTTTCCTCAAGGAAGTCGAGGATTTCGCGACAACACAGTACGCGCACGCGCTGGCCGAAGGAGCAACCCTGCCGCAGGCCGAACGTCAGGGCATTGCTGAAAAGCTGCATCAGTACACCGGCCTGCCCGTCAGCTACATCCTGAAGGCAAATTTGCGCATCGACGGCGGTGAGTTCGAGAAGAATCTCCAGGACGATGCGGACATGACTACCGGAAGACTCGATACGCGCTTTTCCGGTCCGACGATGGATCCGCTAAGTAAAGAAGCCGAGTACGATCCGCAGGCCGCCGCCATAAGTTCGGCTTATGTCTCGGCATTCAACGACTACGTCAGGAAGGCTTTGAACTTTGGTCAGGATAAGATGTATCGGCCGCAAACCTCCTTGTGGAGGAAATGGGATTTCAAACACGAGCCGCCAGGAGCGCGCCAGCCGCTGCAACAGGCGACCAATACCATGCCGGATTTAGCCCGCGCGATGAAGTACAATCCTGATCTGAGGATCTTTCTGGCGGGCGGTTATTTCGATTTGGCGACGCCGTTCTACGAGGGTTGGGTGGAAATGCACCATCTGCCGATTCCAGCATCGCTTCAGGACCATATTCAATATCACTATTATCAGTCGGGCCACATGGTTTACGCCCACCAGGAGTCGCTCAAGGCCCTTCACGACGACGCAGCTGCGTTCATCCAAGCGACCGATCACCTCGGCAAGCCGGGAAGTTAGAGTGTAGGCAATTCACTTTCGTCAGCTTCTGTTTGCCCGTGAGCTGGACTAAGCTCAGGAATGCCACGGAAGAACGTGAAGCGGCGGCAAGCGCCTCTTTTGCGCATGGGTTTTCCCGTGAAGGTGGTCGGGCGCGAAGGATTGAAGAGCAATGACACGCGACGCTGGCAGAAGAAGCCGCATCTCCGCACTTCGATTGAGTACTTGCACGCGATTTTTGATTATCTCGCGGGGCAGAAGATCACGATGTACCGCATTTCGAGCGATATTGCTCCGTACTTAACGCATCCGGAAAAGCCTGAGTTTCGCAACCAGATTACCGAAGCGCGGCGCGAGCTGGCCGCATTGGGCAAGGTGGCGCGCCAACGCGACCTGCGGCTTTCTTTTCATCCTTCGCAGTACATCATCCTGAACACAGCGGATGAGCGCCTGCTTCGGCAAAGCCTCCATGACATCGAGGCTCAGGCGGAGATGCTCGATGTGATGGAACTCGGGCCGGAAGCTTGTGTGGTGATTCACGTCGGCGGGGCGTATGAGGACCGTGTGGCGGCACGAGATCGCTGGATGCAAACTTATGAAAGGCGCCTCTCGGCACGCGCAAGAGCGCGTTTGGTGCTGGAGAACGACGATGTCTCGTTTAGCGCCGCAGATGTGCTCGCGATCCATCGCCGTGTCGGTGTTCCGCTGGTGTTCGATCATCATCACTTCTGGTGTCTGAACCCGGAAAAGCTGGAGCTCCGAAGTACGATGGAAAAGTTCGTCCGCACCTGGCCCGCCGGCGTCCGTCCGAAGGTGCATTTCTCGTCGCCGCGTACAGAAATGCGGGAGTGCATTGAACGGGACCGTAAAAGCCGCCGCCGTCGTAAGGTGCTAAAGCCGCCGCTGCTGACCAGCCACGCCGACTTCGTGAATCCGTTCGAGTTCGCTACCTTCATGCGTACGATGGCAGACTTAGAGTTCGATGTGATGCTGGAAGCGAAAATGAAAGACGTAGCCTTGTTGCGACTGCGGCGCGACCTGACACGTTGCGCGCCTGAGGTTGCGGCGCGTTTCGCTATAGAATGAAGTATGAGTCAGAAGAAGAACGTACTAGGTTCGAAAGAGCGCGAGCAGCTACTGGAAACGTTGCAGCGCCGCTTCGAAAAGAACATGCCACGTCACGAGGCATTTGACTGGCACAAGGTAAAGGCGCGTCTCGAGGCTCATCCTGAAAAACTCTGGTCGGTGCACGAGATGGAAGCAACCGGCGGTGAACCTGACGTGATCGGACAGGATAAGTACGGCGCATACATCTTCGTGGATTGCTCGGCGCAAAGTCCCGAAAGACGAGTTAGCCTTTGCTACGATGATGCAGCGCTCGCAGCGAGAAAGGAACATAAGCCGAAGGGCAGCGCTGTAGCCACGGCGGAACAGATGGGTGTCGAACTCCTCACCGAAGATGAATATTTCGCGCTACAGAAGCTGGGCGAGTTCGATACAAAAAGATCAAGCTGGATCAAGACGCCGCCGGAGATCAGGAAGCAAGGTGGTGCCCTGTGGTGCGGCCGCAGCTACGGCCGTGTCTTCGTCGGTTCAAACGGCGCGGATTCCTACTTCCGCGGTAGAGGATTCCGCGCCTCGGTCCGAGTCTAAGAACATCTCTTTGGATACCCCGAAGTAGGAATTTTGTTGCGATGCATCTCCTGCGTTCCTGAGATATCTCTGCGTCTGAAGTGGCGCGAGCTCGTTAGAAATCGTGCCCGACATATTCCCACATCTGGTGATGCCAGTAAGGCCAGTCGTGACCGCCTTGCGCACCCCAGTCGTCCAGATGATGAGCTATCCCCCGATAGCTGAGTACTTCAGACATTCGATAGGTGGGGCCAGGCACTTCCCATGGCCCGCAGCCGGTCGCAAGGTGGATATCACAACTGCGGTACTGATCGAGGAACCATGGGTCGCTTTGGTTGGCCATGTAATCGACCGGGTTATTGAAGTAGAAATTGTCATCATACATGCCGCTCATCGAATCGCGCAGATCGTAAACGCCGGAGAGGGCGTAGCAACGTTTCACGCGATCGGGATGTTTGAAGAGTGTGTTGGCGGCATGATAAGCGCCAAGCGAAGCACCGTAGGTGGTGATGGCGATGCCGGGACTCTGGCATTGTGATTCGATGAATGGAATAACTTCGCGAGCTACGTAGGCATCGTATTGTGCCTGGAGCCAGCTGCGATGGAACGGGTGGGCGCTCTTGTTACTGAACGAATCGCTTTGTACTCCGTTGATGCAGAAGATCCTGATCCGTCCGGCCTCGAGGTAAGGAGAAAGCGTACGGATCATGCCCTGGCCTTGCTGTTCATGTTCATCGCCCATGCTGGTAGGGAATGCGAGAATGGGCATGCCGTAGTGGCCGTAAACAGCGATGCCCATGTCGCGGCTGAGCCGATCTGAGTACCAATGGTAATGCTGCATATCTCCCGAACTTATGAGGTTAGAAGCTCGGGCTCAAGGGTGCTCGAGGATTAATCGGCCAGGTAAGTTGCCGGCTGCCAAGCGCGGAACTGCGCTGACGAGCGCACATCGTATGCTCTTGCTAGCGAACCCGAGCACGCTACATCTACTGCGCTGATGCTGAATGAAGCGGTCATTGCGGTAACAGAATTGCGCAAGTCGTACGGTGAGGTTGCCGCAGTGCGCGGCATTACTTTTGAAGTCGCAGCCGGCGAAGTGTTTGGATTACTCGGACCCAATGGCGCCGGTAAGACGACCACGGTCGAGATACTTGAGGGCTTGCGGCCGCGTAGCGGAGGTGACGTGCGCGTGATGGGGCTCGATCCCGACCGGCAGAAAAACGCGCTCAAGGATCGCATCGGAGTTTGTCTTCAGGCGACGAATCTGCCGGATAAAATCCGTGTCTATGAAGCGCTTCGGCTTTTTGCCGCGTTCTACTCGCGAGCGGCAGACGGCGAAGCGCTGCTGAAGCGGCTCCAGCTTTGGGATAAACGGGACGCCGCTTATGCGACGCTGTCCGGCGGTCAAAAGCAGCGCCTCGCGATCGCGCTCGCCCTGATTAACGAGCCGCAGCTGCTTTTCCTGGATGAACCGACGACAGGGCTCGACCCACAGGTGCGGCTCGAGATTCGCGATCTCATCGAAGAATTGCGCGCGGAAAAGCGCACGATCCTCATGACGACGCACTACATCGAGGAAGCGGAACGGCTTTGCGATCGGGTGGCAATTGTTGACGCCGGCAAAATTATCGCGCTCGGCTCGCCGCGCGAGTTGCAGGAGAAAAGCGCGGAACAGAGCGGGATCGAGTTGACGCTCACCCGACCGCTTGATCACGGCGCCATACCAGGGTTTCCGGACGCCCTGAGTACGGCGATTTCAGATGATCGGCGGACGTTAAATGTCCGGTCCGCGCGGCCGGCGCGCACACTGGTCGAGCTGGTGAAATGGATCGATGGCAACCGCTATGAAATCGAAGACGTGCGCCTGAAACGGCCGACGCTTGAAGATGTGTTCATCGAGATCACCGGGAAAAAACTTCGGGACTAGCCATCACGAGTGAAAGCTTTCCTCGCGCTTTTTAAAATCGACTTCAAGCTCGCGGCACGGAATCGCGCGGTGTTGTTCTTCAACTACCTCTTTCCGCTGATTTTCTTCTTCACCTTCGCGCAGATGTACCACGCCAGCGAAGGCAAGATCATTCTGCTCGTGGTGACGATGGTCACGGTCATCGGTGTTCTCGGAAACGGGCTCTGGGGGGCGGGCATGCGCGCGGTGCAGGAACGCGAAGAGAACATCCTTCGCCGTTTCAAAGTGACGCCGATCTCGCCGGTGCCACTGCTCGGCGCATCAATGCTCACCGGCGTGATTGTTTACCTGCCGAGCGTACTGCTCATGCTGCTGCTGGCGAATCGTATTTACGGAATGGCGTTCCCGCCGACGCTGATCTCGTATCTCGTATTTGTCTGCATCGGCGCGGTCGCGCTGCGATCGATCGGGCTGATCATCGCCGCGGTGGTGAACTCAACACAGGAAGCGCAGATGCTGATCAACATCGTTTACCTGCCGATGCTGCTGCTCAGCGGTGCGACTATTCCTCTCACCTTCATGCCGTCATGGCTGCAAACGGTAGCGCAATTCATTCCCGCCACCTACGTGACGACCGGAGTGTCGCGCATTTTACAGGGCGGCGAAACGATGCTGCAGAATTGGCGTGCTGTCCTTGCGCTGGCCATCTCTGCCGCGGTGGGGCTCTTCATCGCCACGAAACTCTTTCGCTGGGAAAAAGAAGAGAAGCTGCGTCCGCGGGCGAAGCTATGGGTCGCGGCGGTACTACTGCCGTTTCTGTTTCTCGGCGCTTACCAGGCGTGGAGCAAACAGGAAATTACCAAGGCCAAAATACTCGATCGCCAGCTCGAACGCGGGCGAGCGTGGCTGGTGCAAAACGCGCGCATTTTCGTCGGCAACGGCAAAGTTATCGAAAGCGGCGCGGTGCTGATCAAGGAGGGGAACATCGCCCAGGTTTACGACGGCGCTGCACCAAGCGCTGAATCTCTTCACGCCAAGGCAATTGACGCCGCAGGCAAGACGTTGCTCCCGGGGTTGATCGACGTGCACGTGCACCTCGGCGCGCCGGGTGGCTTTTACAGCGATACAACTAAGTACGCGAACCCGAAAAACGCGGACCGCGCGCTGGAGGCTTATCTCTACTGCGGTGTAACGGCGGTGCGGAGCGTTGGCGACCTGCTTAACGAAATGCTGCGGCTGCGCAAGGTGTTCGGCGGGGGCGAACGGCTCGGTTCGGAGCTGCTATTTTGCGGCCCGCTTTTCACTGCGGAAGGCGGCCACGGCACTGAGTACTTCAAGAACCTTCCTCAGCCCTTGCGTGACCGCCTCATGTCGCAATTCGTGCGCCTGCCGAAGACTCCAGAAGAAGCGCGGCAGCAGGTGGATGAACTTGCGCGGCAGGGAGTGGACGCGATCAAAATAATTTTTGAAGCTGGTGTGCCCGGTTACAGCTTCAATCGCTTCGACGTGAACATCGCGCGTGCGGTCGCGGATGAAGCGCACGCGCGGCACCTGCCGGTGGCAGTCCACACTGGCAGCGCGCACGATGTGGACGATGCCATCAGCATTGGGGCTAATTCGATCGAGCACGGCTCCTTGAGAGACGAAATTTCTGACGCCGCATTCGCTGAAATGAAGGCGAAGAACATCGCCTACGATCCGACGTTGAGCGTGGGAGAAGGGTTCACTGACTTTGCCAAAGGCGATACCTCGTTGCTCAAGCGATCGCTTGTCCAGCAGGTAACGCCGAAAGATTTGATCGAAGGAACAGAAAACGCCGCGCGCAGTGAGCAATTCAAATCGGTGCGCGAGAACATCAGTCATTTTCCGTTATCCGTGGCAATCGGCGCACAGAACCTGCAAAAAGCGTGGCACGCCGGGCTGCTGCTGGTGACAGGATCCGACGCGGGAAACTTTCTCGTCATGCACGGACCGACGGTGCAACGCGAAGTGGAGTTGTGGGTGCAGGCTGGAATACCGATCGAGGTTGCCCTTCAGGCCGCAACAATGAACGCAGCGAAACTGCTGCGCATCGATCAGCGGGTCGGCACGGTGGAGAAGGGAAAGGAAGCGACGCTGCTTATCGTCGACGGCAATCCGTTACAGGATGTAAAGGCGCTCTCGTCCGTTTCGACTGTGTTCTTTAAGGGCGAACGTGTGTCACGTTCGGATTTGTTCGACCAGAAATAATCAGCAGGCCGAGCTTATCGTTTCGTGAAGGTGTAAAAACCGAGCCGCCCGCCGACGCGACTGCCTTTTCCTTCCGTCGAGGTAAAGTGCGCTTTCACATCGTACTCATACGGCAGGCCGGTGCGCACGTGGCCGAGGTTGTACTCGCGCCGGCCGGTGATGCCGTTCACGTGCAACATCGCGTCGCCGTTCGCTTCGATGCGGCCTTCGATTTGTAACCAGGCAGGCTGACCTCGGGTGCCGCGTTCACCGTGCAGTAATCCATCCTTCACTTCAGCTGGAAAATCGAACGTGTAAGCCTGGGCGACGACACCTGTCGGGTCTTTGTACTCAGGCGTATGTAGGTTCACTTGCCATTCGCCGTCGAAGCTTGAGGAAGCCCGTACCGGAAGCGCCAAACCAACGCCGACAGTAACCAAAATGAGCAAACGAATCATTTTCATGACTCTGCTCTATCAGAGCGATCGTGCGAAAACGAGCGCGACGAAGTGGCTGAAATCATGAGCGACGACGTGTGAATCGGTAGGTGAGGAAGCACTCGTTGCCCACTACTTTCATGTCGCGCAAGCTGCCCCTGACACTCCGCGGCAGGAAATCGAAGTTCGCGCCGGTGAGTGTGGGGGCCATTCTCCCGCCGAAGACCAGTGGTGCGACCGTAAGGTTGAGTTGATCGACGAGCTCGAGCTCGAGCAGCGAACGAAAGAGAGACGGGCCGCCCTCACAGGCCACGTACTTCACGCCGTAATCGCAGCGCAATTGCTGAAGCATCCAGCACAGATCGACCTCCGGCGAATCGCTCAGGTGCAGCGTCGCTTTCTCGCGCAACTGTTTCTGTACGGGTCCCGGCATGCGCGTCGTCGAAAAAATGAGAATGGGCGCGAAGTCAGTCTGGAAAATATTCAGCGCTGGTGTGAATCGCCCCGCATTCGAGACGATGACGCGCAGTGGATATTCGCTTTGGCCGCGCGCGCGACGCTCTTTTCGTAATTCTTCGCGCGGAATCCCGAGGCGGACATTATCGCGCTCGAGTGTACTATGGCCGATAAGTACGGCGTCGCCGAGCGCGCGCTGGCGGATGAGATGCGCCTTGTCTTCGCGCGAGGTGAAATCGACCGCAGTGTACTTTTTCGTCGTAATTTTACCATCAGCTGTCATGGCAAAGGTGACGGCGACGAATGGCCGTGGCATCCGGCTGCCGCCGCGCCGTTCACGTTTCACGCGCGCCGATCTCATGCTCGAGCGTGGCGACTTCGCTTTGCATTTCGCGCAGTTTCACATGGCGAGTTTCGCCGCTCGGTTTGTAGAAAAAGTACACCAGACCGCCGGGCGCGGAGCAGAGCAGCATGACGAGAAAACTCATCGAACCGATTAGGACAGCCACGGCCTCGGGCACGCCGCACAAGCCGTGCAACATTACTTGCAAGACATGCTCGCGTAGCCCGACGCCGGCAAAGGAAATCGGAATCGCCGAGATGGTGCGTTCGACCGGCATCACGGCGAAGAAATCGATGAGAGGAACGTGGGCGCCGAAACCATAGGCGACAAAAAGGAAGGTGGTGAAGGTGGATAAGTGCGCCACGAGCGAGACCGCAAACGCGAGGAGACTCGCCGGCCAATGATGGGCGTAGAGATGATAGGCCGCTGAGACTTCGACCAGTTTCTCGCGCCCGGGAAAGTGTTCCGGCAGATGGTTGAAAAGTTTGAAGCCGCTGATGACGAAGGTAGCGCCGAGCGCGGTAATCGAGATGCCCAGAGTGATAACCAGAAAATAGAGATAAGCGCGTGTATCCGGCTTTTGCGCGAGCCAGTCATACCGCAACAAGACGAGCACGCTCGTAATGGTGACGAGTGCGACCAAACCGATCAGCCGATCGAAAAGTACTGCGAGCAGCGCGCCGGCTTTCTTGTCGCGTACTTCCTTGAGCAGCAGGTAGCTTTTGATGATGTCGCCGCCAGTACCGCCGGGTAGGAATTGATTAAAGAACATGCCGATTAGAAAAAGGCTGCCGAGTCTCGGCCACGGCAAGCGAATGTCCTGCACGCGCAGCAGAATCTGCCACCGCACAGCCGCGGCAAGCTCGACGATGATGTAAGCGATGATGGCGGCGGCAACCCAAAAATAATTGGCGGTACGCAGTGCCACGCCCATCTGGGCGCGCTTGTGCGGGTCGTGGAAGACCCAGTAGAGTACGGCAACGGTGAC
>Ga0213881_10000982_pt1 | contig 14799 bp, 9 predicted proteins | sample BarmaccoBMER_R08_FD_160104 | JGI IMG/M metagenome (GOLD analysis project Ga0213881, IMG submission 160104) | Barbacenia macrantha exposed rock microbial communities from rupestrian grasslands, the National Park of Serra do Cipo, Brazil - ER_R08 ... | reverse complement strand
GGTGGCCCGCTTGGTCACCAGCGCGACCTTGTCGGGGCCGCCGATATTGCCGGGGTTCAGCCGGACGCAGTGAGCGCCCGCATCGAGGGCCTTCAGAGCCAGCGTGTAGTTGAAGTGGATGTCGGCAATGACCGGGATCGGCGAGTCGCGCACGATGGTTCTAAGCGCCTCGACGTCCTTCTCGCGCGGCACCGCGACCCGCACGATGTCGGCGCCGGCCTCGGCCACGCGCCGGATCTGCTCCATGGTGGCGCCGAGGTCCGCCGTCTCGGTCTTGGTCATGGTCTGGACGGCGACCGGCGCACCACCGCCGATCGGCACCCCGCCCACGTGGATCTGGCGCTCTGAGGCCATGGGGCCAGTGTAGATGCGGTGGCGCCGCGTCATGTGAAGCGGTGTTTATGGGCCGCCTGCTGCGGCGTCCGTCGGATGTGGCGCGGCAGGCCCAAACAGGCGAGGCACGGATGCCGAGCGGGCCGTCGCCGCGACCACCGTGCGGGCCCGTCCGGACGGGGATCGCGGCCCGCGGTCAGTGTCCGGACGGGGATCGCGGCCCGCGGTCAGTGTCCGAACGGGGATCGCGGCCCGCGGTCAGTGTCCGGACGGGGTACCTGGCCCCACGGACGCCGAGCGAAGCGAGGCCCCCAAAGAGCTTGTGCATGACGCGCCACTGCGCGGCGAACTCGCGGGCTTTGGCGTAACGGGATCCTCTGGTGTGCCTGACGCGCCAAACCCGCCGCTGCGGGTCGGGAGTGGCGCATCATGCACACGGGAGGCGCAACTTCGGTGGGCCCCGGCGGTTGATTTCCTCATGCGCCGACTCTCCCTCGCCGCGGTCGTCCTGGGCCTCGCGGCCCTGCACGCCGCCCCTGCCACCGCCTCGCTCACCCAGGAGGCGATCTTCCAGGACGACAATCAGCTCAAGGCCAACCCGACCGGGACCATGCAGACCCTCCGCGACCTCGGGGTGAACCGCGTCCGGGTCAACGTCGCGTGGAACGCGATCGCGCCGGCGCCGCTCTCAACCCGCCGGCCGTCGCACTTCAACGCCATCGATCCGGCCGCCTATTCCGCGTCCGGCTGGGCCGCCTACGACGCGATCGTCAGAGCCGCCGCGGCCGATCACGTCGGGGTGGACTTCACGGTCTACGGGCCGGCGCCCCTGTGGGCCACCGGATCGGGTGCGCCGCGCAGCGCCACCGGGTACTTCAGGGCGGATTGGGAGCCGTCCGCCAAGGAGTTCGGCTATTTCGTCCAGGCGGTGGGCACGCGCTACAACGGCTCCTACAAGCCGGGACGATCGAGCACGGTACTGCCGCGGGTCGACTTCTGGTCGATCTGGAATGAGCCCAACTACGGCTATGACATCGGCCCCCAGGGAATCGGGCCAAATCAGTCAATCCCGAACAGTCCGCATATCTACCGGAACCTGCTCGACGCGGCGTGGGCCTCGCTGAACGCCACCGGCCACAGCACCCGGTCCGACAGGATCCTGTTCGGCGAGGTAACGCCGCATGGCGTCAACAGCTGGGGCGTGTTCTCCAACATGAAACCGTTGATCTTCCTGCGTTCGCTGTACTGCGTGGACCCGGGGTACAGCGAGCTCCGCGGCTCCGCCGCAGCGGCCCAGGGGTGCCCGACCACGGCCGCCGGCTCGCGCAGCTTCCGCCGGCAGAACCCGGCGCTGTTCAGCGCCAGCGGATTCGCCGACCATCCCTATGAGGAGGCATCGGCGCCTAATACGGCGACCCACCTGTGCGGGAACCAGCTTTGCGTCGGCGCCCCCAGCGATCCCGACTTCGCCGATTTGCCCGAGGTGCCGCGGCTGGCGCGAACGCTCGACCGCCTGAACAGCATCTACGGCTCTCGCACCCACTTCCCGATATGGAGCACCGAATACGGCTTCAGGACCAGGCCGCCGGACCCGCACCTCGGCGTCAGCCAGGCGACCGCGGCGTACTACATGAACTGGGCCGAGTACCTCACCTACCGCCAGCCGCGCCTGTACAGCTACTCGCAGTACCAGTTGCGCGACTTTCCGCCGCCCGCCTACTTCGACACCGGGCTGCTCAACTCGAATGGGACCCCCAAGCCCGGGTTCGATGCCTACCGGATGCCCCTCTTCCTCCCGGTCACGAGCGCCCGGGCGGGGCACAAGATCGAGATCTGGGGCGGGGTCAGGCCGGCGGGGTACGCGCGGCTCGACACGGGCAAGGCGCAGACCGCGCAGATCCAGTTCCAGACCGGCGGGCACGGGGCCTGGCAAACGATCGACATCGTGGCGATCGCCAACCCGAAGGGCTACATCGACGTCCGCCTGGCCCTCCCGACCAGCGGCTCGGTCAGGCTGGCCTGGGCCTACCCGGCCGGCGATCCGCTGCTGGGCGGCGGAGCCGTGTACAGCCGGACGGTAACGGTCACGGTCACGTAGACGCCGGGCCCCCAGGGCCCTGCCGCGGAGCGTCCCCGGGCTGCGACGGAGCGTCCTCGGGCTGCGGCGGAGCGTCTCCGGGCTGCGGCGGAGCGTCCCCGGGCTGCGACGGCCCGGGCTCCGCGGGAACGCCGCCCGCGGGTCCGGCGGGACCCTCGGCCGGAGCCGTGCGGCGCCTGACGGCCAGCGCGCCGAACGTCACGGCAGCGAGCGCCAGCAGCACGATCACGATGAGCAGCCAGGTCGGCAAGCCCGAGCCGCTGGAGCTCGACGCTGGGGTGCCGGCGGCGCCCGGCGTCGACTGCCCGAGCTCCTTGAACAGCTGGCGCTCGATCACGTCGTAGCAGTCCGTGTACTCCCGGACATCCACCGGCATCTGGGCCAACGCGGCGCGTAGCGTCGCGGGCGAGTAGTGGGCCGTCAGCTGCCCGTGGTCGTTGCAGTCACTGATGGCCGCCGAAGGGGTATCGCCGTCTGCCGCGCCGGCTGCTACGGGCGCGCCGAGCGCCAGCCCAAACAGCAGCACGAGCACCATGATCGCCCGTCTGATCATTGGACAAGCTTATGGGGAAACGGCGCCATACAGTTGGCCCAGCCGGTCGTAGTAACCGGCCTCGCTGAACTGCGCACGGGCTCGGGCCAGGGCCTGCTCGCCTCGCGCGGCGCGCAGCGGCGGGTCGTGCCACAGCTCCGACAGGGCGTTCGACCAGACCGCCTGATCGCGTGCCGGCAGGACAGCATCCTCGCCCACGAGCTCGGGCAGGCCACCCCGGTCGGAGGCCAGCACGGGCACGCCGGCGCCGAGCGCCTCGAGCACCGAGTAAGGAAAGGGCTCCTCCCAGCGCGACGGCGCGAGTACCACCGCGGCGCGCGCGCGCAGACGCGACAGCGCGTCGGGAGCGAGGCGTCCGGTGAACCGCACGTCGGCTCCCGCGGCGAGCGAGCGCAGGCGCGGCTCGTCCGGGCCGGCGCCGGCGACCACGAGCGGCGTTCCGGTGGCGCGGGCCGCGGCGATCGCCGTATCGAATCCCTTCTCCTCGGCGAGCCGGCCCGCCACGAGCGCGAACTCCCCCGCTCCGGCGTGCGACTCCCCCGCGACCTCGTCATCTGGCACGAAATTGGGCAACGTGGCGGTTAACGAAGCCGGCAGCCCCAAGTCGCGCAGCTGCGACGCAAGGGCGCCGCTCACGGCCACGAACTGGTCCACATGCTCGAGCAGGCGGGGCTGCTGGCGGTACAGAGCGGCCGCGTATACGGCCGCCTCGGGCACCGACCCTCGGCAGCGCAGCCGCAGCCCGGGAAGGGTGTGGCGGCGCCGGCAGCGGAAGCACGGCGCGCCGTCGCGGTAGGCGATGCCTATCGCGCAGAACAGCCGATAGTTGTGCAGGTGGAGCAGGGTCCGCGCCCCGGCCGCGCGCGCGGCGGCGAGGGCCCGCCAGCCGAACAGCGGATGGATGTTGTGGGCGTGCACGACGCGCGCGCCACGCCGGCGCACGAGCGCCGCGACTTCATCAGGATCGACCCCGCCGACCAGCAGCCCGTGCGCCGCCGCTCCCCGCGTAAGACCGCCGCTCGAGCGCTCGAGCACCTCGACCTCGTGTCCGCGTCGCCGCAGCAGGGCGGCGAGGTCGCCTACTGCGCGCTCCTCGCCGCCCGCCGCGCGATAGCGGTTGTGCAGGATGAGGATCACGCCCCGGCGCCCGCGCGGATCCTCAGCCCGAGCTCTGCACGAGCACCACGCCCGAGGCGCCCGCCGGCCCGAGCAGGGACGGCGCGGCGGCGTCGATCTGGGGGGTGCTCAGGCGGCGTGCCGGCTCGATCGCGAAGCGGGCGAGGAGGAAGTCGTCCACGACCCTGGTCCCGATCAGCCGTACGCCGGCCGGGAGCGGGCGGCCGACCGCCTGCCAGGCATGACCGACGACGTCGATCTCGCGCACCGTCGGCGCCGCATCGCCACTCTGGTTCCACGCCACGCCCGGCAGATAGGTGGCGAGCGGATCGCTGGCGAGAGCGCTGTCGTAGGCCACGATGGCGCGTCCGCCGGGCGGCGCCGGCCCGAGGGCTCTGGCCACCCCGCGCCAGTCGGGGCGTTGATACTGGGGGTGAGAGCTGATGCGGGCCTGGGCGTAGACGAAGCTCACGAGCAGGACGAGCGCCACCACACCGCCGGCGATCCGTACGCGCGGCGCGGTGCATGCCGCCCCCACCACGACGGCGAGCGGGATCCACGCAGGAATCAGCGCGCGCGGTATGTAGTAGTCCTGTCCGAGCAGGGCCAAGCCAAGCGGGACCAGGAGCACGATGGCGGCAATCGCCGCGGCCGCGGCCACCCCGCGCAGCTGCCTGGCATCGGCCCCGATCAAAAGCAGCGCGATCAACGCCGCGCTCAGCGCAGCGGCGCCGAGGAGGCCGAAGCGCACCAGGGGGCTCTCGTAGAGCGTCCCCAGGCCGAAGGCGACCGGCACCTGCTCGATCCGCGCGCTGAGCGAGGTCGAGCTGATGAAGCCGAGCAACCGGCTGGTGGCGTGCGTGAAGAGCAGCGGCGCCAGCAAGAGCTGCACGACGGCCACCGCGCCCACCCCGATCGCGATCGCCCGCGTGCGGATGACGTAGAGCAACCACAGGGCCTCGGGGGCCACAAGGAAGCCGGCGAACGAATGGGTCAGCACGGCGAGGGCGGAGAACACGGCCCAGCCAACCACGTTCCGGCGCGAGGGCTCGCGCCAGGACCGCGCGAAGAAGAGCAGCGAGGCGCCGCACAGGGCGGCCAGGAGCATGTACTCCCGGGCTTCCTGCGAATACCAGATCATGAACGGGCTGAGCGCCGTCAACGCCGCGGCGAGGAGCCCGGCCGCCCGCGAGACGAGCTCGCGCCCGCACAGATAGGCGAGCACGATCGTGGCCGTGCCGGCCAGCGCGGAAAGCGAGCGCAATGCCACCTCGCCGGCCCCGAACACGTGCACCCACGCCCACCCCAGCACGAAGTAGAGCGGCGGATTGGTCTCGTGCTCGACCATGAAGCTCAGCATGGAGCCCAGCGACAGGTGCAGTTCGTGGGCGGCCTGGGCCTCGTCGAACCAGTAGCTCTGGGCGCCGAGTCCGGCAAAGCGAAGCCACGCGCCGACCGCGACGATGCCAGCGAGAAACCAGATTTCGGCGGGAACGCTTGCTACCCTCAGCGCCCTGGAGGTCCGGGCCGCCACTGCGGCGTCCGAGCGGGCCGGGACAAGCATCCGCGCGCATTGTAGAGCGGGGACTGAACGCTGACCCTTCGCCGCCGACGGGCCTAGCCGCCGACTCAACATAACCCTGCCGATGTCGCCCTTCCTCACTCCGTCCCGCAGGGCGCTTGCGCTCGGGTTGCTGGTCGCGTTGGTCGCGGCCGGGGCGGTTGCCCTCGCGGTGGGCGGCTGTGGCGGAAACTCGCCAACCACCGCGCAGGTCCCCACCCGCGGTCAGTCGTTGGAGACGATTTTCGAGGCGCAGACCGAGCTGCTGACCGACCCAAGCGCGACGCTCGATCTGCTCAAGCGGCTTGGGGTCACCCGGGTCAAGGTGTTCGTGCCCTGGGCCTCCCTGGCGCCGGATGCGCTGTCGCGGACGCGACCGCAATTCGACGCCTCCTCGCCGGCCTCCTATCCGGCGGCGTCGTGGAGCATCTACGACGCGATCGTCCGCGCCGCTGCCGCCCGCGGCGTGGGACTCGACGTCGCACTCGAGGCGCCTGCGCCCCTGTGGGCGACCGGTCCCGGGGTGCCGCATGGCACGGCGGCCGGTTTTCTCGGCGCCTGGAAACCCTCGCCCCAGGAGTTCGGGTTGTTCGTCGCGGCCGTCGCCAAGCGCTACAGCGGCCACTACAAGCCGTCCGGTGCGGGCTCCGCACTTCCGCGCCTTGACTTCTGGTCGATCTGGAACGAGCCCAACTACGGTCAGCAGCTGGCGCCGCAGGCGATCGATCAGTCGACGGTCGAGGTCTCCCCCATGCTCTACCGCGGATTGCTCGACGCGGCCTGGAACGCGCTCGAGCAGACCGGGCACGCCCACGACAGGGTCCTGATCGGCGAGGTGGCGCCGCGGGGACAGACGCTCGGCGACCAGCCCGGCAACTTCTCCGGAATGGTTCCGCTCCGCTTCATCCGGGCGCTCTACTGCGTCGACGGGGCGCTCCGCCCGCTGCGGGGCGAGGCGGCCGCCTTACGTGGCTGTCCTACGAGCGCCGCGGCCTCCGCCGCCTTCCCGCGCGAGCATCCGGCGCTATTTGGGGCCGGCGGGTTTGCCTTCCATCCTTACCCGCAGGGTTTCGCGCCCAACGTCCGCACTCCCGGCTTTCCCGACTACGCGGACCTGCCGCAGGTGCCGAGCCTCGAGCAGACCCTCGATAGGGCGCTTGCCGCGTACGGTTCGAGCACCCGCTTCCCGCTGTACGACACCGAGTTTGGCTACCAGACCAATCCACCTGAGGCAACGATCGCCCGCGCAGTCAAGCCCTCGCAGGCGGCCGCCTGGTCGAACCTTGCCGAATACATGAGCTGGCTTGACCCGCGGATCGTCTCCTGGGACCAGTACCTGCTCGCCGACCCGCCGCCCGGCGCGAGCAGCTTCGACACCGGTCTGCAGTTCTACGGCGGCAAGCCCAAGGCGCTCTACGCGGCGTTCCGGCTGCCGCTCTACCTCCCGGCCACCGCCGGGCCGAGCGGGCACGCCCTGGTGGTGTGGGGCTGCGTGCGGCCGGCCCACTACGTGATGCTGCACTCGGGCGGACCGCAGGTGGCCGACATTCAGCTGAAGCCCGCGGCCGGCGGGACGTTTGAGACCGTCAAGCGCGTGACGGTGACCGACGCCTATGGCTACTTCGACGTCCCGGTGACCTTCCCCTCGAGCGGGCTGGTGCGTGTCGAGTGGGCGTATCCGCACGGACCCCGCATCCACAGCCGGACGGTGCCCATAACGATTCGGTAGGGTGTCGTCCCTGAGGCTCGGCGGCCGCGCCGGACCGTGTCGGTGGCGCGCGGCAGCCTGGGCCGGGTGTTCGTCTTCGGACCTCGGGGGGGCGCAACTTCCTGTGACCTCCTCTGTTGTCTTTGTGCAAATGCGACTGCTCACGCGACTCGGCCTTCCGTTCCTGCTGGCGGCTTCCGTCGCGACGGCATGGTCGCTGCACTCACCGGCACGCGCGGCCGCGCAGGTCAACCAGATCGAGATGTTCCAGGACGACCTTCAGCTCCTGGCCAACCCTGGGGCGACCCTCCAGCAGCTGCGCGAGCTCGGGGTCGGCGTCGTCCGCGTGTCCGTGCACTGGGGTTCGATCGCCCCGACGAGGCGGACCGCCGGCTTCAATGCGACCAATCCGGCCTCATATCCGGCGCGAAGCTGGAGCGTCTACGACGAGATCGTCAACGATGCGCGCCAGGACGGCATCGCGGTCGACTTCTCCGTCGGCGGTGCGGCGCCACCCTGGGCCCTCGCCCCCGGCGAGCCCCCAGCACCGCCAGGGTTTGGCGCCTGGAAGCCGTCGGCAGCTGCGTTCAAGCAGTTCCTTCAGGCGCTCGGCACGCGCTACAGCGGCACCTACGACCCCTCGACCGATAAGTCGACGCCGGGTGCTCCGAATGACCTGCCCCGCGTGAGCTTCTGGGAAGTCTGGAACGAGCCGAACTTCGGCGAGGACCTCGCGCCGCAGGCGATCAACGGATCGTCGGTCGAAGCGGCACCGTCGATGTACCGGAACCTGCTCGACGCCGGCTGGGAGGCTCTCCAGAGCACCGGGCACGGCCGCGACACGATCGTGATCGGCAACCTCGACGCCCGGGGCCAGTCGGCCAAGCCCAGCCGTGGCGCTCCACAGGGTCTCCCGGGCATCTTCGCCGCGACCAAGCCCATGCAATTCATCCGCTGGCTGTACTGCGTCAGCTCGTCCTACAAGGAGTTACGCGGCGCCGCCGCGGCGGCAGTCGGCTGTCCGACCACCCCCGCGGCCTCGCGGCGGTTTCGCGCCGCCCACCCGGCGCTGTTCCAGGCCTCCGGCTTTGCCACCCACCCCTACCCGGTCAACCTACCGCCGTCGAGGGCGAGCTCGACCGATCCCGACTACACCGAGTTCAGCGAGCTGCCTCGCCTGGCCAGCGCCCTGGATCGCATCCAGCGGATGTATGGGTCGGGGAAGCGGTTCCCGATCTACAACAACGAGTACGGCTACATCACCAACCCGCCGAACGCCAGCCTGACGCCCCTGAACCCCCACGGCCAGTTCGTATCGCCGACTACGGCGGCCTACTACATCAACTGGGCGGAATACATCTCGTGGCGCAACCCGCGGATCGCCTCGACCGCGCAGTACCTCCTCGTCGATCCCAATCCGCGTAAGGCGGCGGGGGCGCCAGAATTCGGCGGCTTCGCCAGCGGCCTGATCTTCTACTCGGGTGCGCGCAAGCCGGCCTACGATGCCTACCGGCTGCCGCTGTTCCTCCCGGTGACCACGGCACGACGTGGTCAAAGCCTCGAGGTGTGGGGGTGCGTACGGCCGGCTGATTTCGCGCGGCTCGACACGGCCGGCATCCCCCAGCAGGTGCACATACAGTTCCAGCGCGGCTCGAGCGGGCCGTACACCACGTTGCGGACGGTGACCGCCACCAACGTCCGCGGCTACATCGACCTGCGCGTGACCTTCCCGGCCAGCGGGTCGGTGCGGCTCGCCTGGTCGTATCCCACCACCCAACAGCTGCCGACCTCGAGCCCGACCATGCCGGTCGCCGGCGAGACCGTCTACAGCCGGACACAGACGGTGACGGTCAAGTAGATGCGGTACGCGTGGCCACGCATGCCGGTGCTGCTCCGCGCCGTGGCGCTGGCGCTGATCGTGCTCGCGATCCCGGCGGCCCGAGCGTCGGCGTCGACGCAGCAGATCTCGATGATCCAAGACGACGTCCGTCTGGACGCCGATCCGGCCGGGACGCTCGCGCGGATGCGTCTGCTCGGCGCGGACGCGGTCCGGGTGTCGGTGCACTGGGACTCGATCGCGCCGGCGGCAGGGGCGAAGGGAGCGCCCCGTGGCTTCAACGCCTCCGATCCAGCCGCCTACCCCTCGCGCAACTGGAGGCTGTGGGACGAGATCGTCACGATTGCCCATCGGGACGGCATCAGAGTCAACTTCGATCTGATGGGCGGTGCGCCGCGCTGGGCGATGGGCTCGGGTCGGCCTGCGGGCAACAGCAACCCCAACTGGGAACCATCAGCGAGCGCGTTCGCGGCATTCGTGCGCGCGATCGGCACCCGCTACAGCGGCAACTACGACGCCGCTCGCCGCGCATCTGTGCCGGGCGACCCGCGCGATCTCCCCCGCGTCGACTTCTGGACGGTGTGGAACGAGCCCGACTACGGGCCGAGCCTCGCGCCTCAGGGACTGCCGGGCAACCTCACAATCGAGAACAGCCCGCGGATGTACCGCAACCTGCTGAACGCGGCCTGGAGCGGGCTTCGGGCCAGCGGCCACAACCCCTCGACCGACACGATCGCCTTCGGCGAACTCGCGCCGCGCGGCGAGAGCTACTGGGGCGTGTTCTCCGGCATGAAGCCGCTCACGTTCCTGCGCGCCCTGTATTGCGTGGATGGCGGGTACCACCAGCTGCGGGGGATTGCCGCCCAGCTTCGGGGTTGCCCCACGACCGCGGCGGGGTCGGGGCGTTTTCGCGCACAGAATCCGGCGCTGTTTGAGGCCAGTGCGGTCTCCGACCACCCTTACATGCGGTGGTATCCGCCCGGTCACGAGCAGAACCCGGATCCGGTCAACCGCTCCTCCACCGCCGAGTACAGCTCGCTCGGGGTGATCGGCAATCTGACGCGGGCCCTCGACCGCCTCCAGGGGGCGTACGGGTCGCGGACCAGGTTCCCGATCTACGACACCGAGTTCGGGTATATCACCAGCCCGCCCAAGCACAGCCCGGACCCGACGACGAGGGTCAGGGTGATCTATCTCTCGCCCGCCAACGCGGCCGAGTACACGAATTGGGCCGAGTACATCAGCTGGCGGGATCCGCGTCTGATCTCGTTCGAGCAGTACCTGCTGTTTGACCCGTCGCGCCCCACGCGAGCCAACAACTGGGGCGGCTTCGCCAGCGGACTCCTGACCTGGAACGGAATCCAAAAAGCGACCTACTACGCGTGGCGCCTGCCCCTGTACCTGCCAGTTACTCAAGCCGGGTCTGGCCATCCCCTCGAGGTATGGGGCTGCATCCGGCCGGCTCGCCTTGGCCTGCTCGACAGCGGACTGCCGCAGACGGCTCAGCTTCAGTTCGCGCCCCGAGCCACCGGACAGTACGCGCCGCTTCAGACGATCACCATCGGCGCCGGCAGCAGTTGCTACTTCGACCTCCAGGTGACCTTCCCATCAAGCGGCACGGTGCGGCTCGCCTACACCTATCCCCGGGGCGATGCACTGCTCGGAAACGGCGCCGTGGTGGTCAGCCGTGCCGTGTCGGTCACCGTCCGCTGACGGAGCGCCTCGCAACTTCGGATCGGTCCCCTCGTTCGTATTGACATGAGGGCGCGGCGGGTCACGACGCTGGCGGCCGTGCTCGGCGCGATCGCGGTCGCGGGCGTGTCCGCGGGCATGCCGGCCGCTGCATCGGCGTCGACCGACCAGATATCGATCATCCAGGATTCCTCGACCCTGCTCGAGGATCCGCTTGGGACACTCGCGAGATTCCGGGCGCTCGGAGCGAGCATGGTACGCGTGATCGTGGTGTGGGCGCAGATCGCGCCTGACTGGAAGGCTCGTAAGCCGCCGCGAGAGTTCGACGGCGCCGACCCGGCCGCGTACCCGGAGGCGAAGTGGGCGCCCTACGACGAAATCGTGAAAATCGCCGCGGCCGACGGGATCGCGCTGGACTTCACCCTGAGCGGCGGTGCGCCGCGCTGGGCCGAGGGCCCGGGGATTCCGCCGGCGGCGCTCGACAATCAGTTCTGGGCCTGGCGCCCCTCGGCCCCCGCCTTCGGGCAGTTCGCGCACGCCGTGGCCGAGCGCTACAGCGGAAGTTACGTCCCGCCGGGGCAGAGCGCGCCGCTGCCGCGGGTGAGCTTCTGGGCGATCTGGAACGAGCCGAACTTCGGCGAGGACCTGGGTCCGCAGGCGGTTGCCGGGTCCACGGTCGCGACGGGACCGATGATGTATCGCAGTCTGGTCTCGCAGGCTTGGAACGCGCTCCAAGCGACCGGGCACGGGGGCGACACCATCCTGATCGGAGAATTCGCGCCGTTTGGCCTGAGCGCACGCGGGACGCGCAAGCGTCCCGGGGGGCTCCCGGGCGGGTTCGGGCAAACCAAGCCGCTGCGCTTCCTCCGGACGCTGTATTGCGTGGATTCCGGCTACCGCCGGTTGCGTGGATCGCCGGCTCGAGCGGTCGGCTGCCCGGCTACCGCTGTGGCGTCACGAGCGTTCCGTCGCAACAACCCCGGGCTGTTCGACGCCACCGGGCTGGCCGACCATCCCTACCCGCACAACCAGCCGCCCACGATCGAAGCATCGCGGGATCCCGACATCGCGACGTTTCCGCGGCTGCCGGACCTCGAGTACGTCCTCGACCGGGTGCAGCAGGTTTACGGCTCGAACGCACGCCTGCCCATCTACAGCACGGAGTACGGCTACATCACCGCTCCGCCCGGTCATGCCCCCGCATGGGTGACGCCGGCGACTGCGGCCTACTACCTCAACTGGGCCGAGTACCTGAGCTGGGAGCAGCCCCGCATCGCCTCGACCATGCAGTACCTCCTTTACGACCCCCGGCCGCTGCCGAAGTTCCGGGGCAGCGGAGGCTTCGCGAGCGGACTGCTGTTCTCCAACGGGCGACAGAAGCCGAGCTACGCCGCCTACCGGCTGCCGCTGTACCTGCCGGTCGTGTCGGGCCGGCGCGTGCGCGCCTTCGAGGTGTGGGGCTGTGTGCGCCCGGCGCGCTACGCGATCCTCGACACCGGCCAGGCGCAGGTCGCCGAGATCCAGTTCGCTCCTCGCGGATCCGCCGACTACTCGACGGTTCAGACCGTGGTCGTGGCCGACGCCGCCAACTGCTACTTCGATGTCCGGTTGCGGTTTCCGTCCAGCGGGAACGTACGGCTGGCGTACACGTATCCGACGGGCGCGCTGCCGCTGGCCGGGACCACCGTCTACAGCCGCACGGTGGCGATCGCGCTGCGCTAGCGGTCAGGCCCCGGCGTACATCGCGTCGATCTCGGGCGCGTACTTGGCGGCGATCGGAGCCCGCTTGAGCTTCATGGTCGGGGTCAGCTCGTCCCCGCCGGGGAGCCAGTCACCGGACACGATCGTAAGCTTCTTGATCTGCTCGACGCGTGACAGGTGCCGGTTGGCCTCGTCGATCGCGGCGTTGACGGCGGTATTGATGCGGTCGTCGTGCGCGAGGTCCTCGAGCGTGGTGGCCGGAATGCCCTGCTGGGCCGCCCACTGGGGGGCGAAGTCGGCGTCGAGCACAATCAACGCGGTGTTGTACGGCTTGCCGTCGCCGATGCACACCGCCTGGGCGATCAGCGGGCTGGCCGTCTTGAGCCGGGCCTCGATGTTCGCGGGGGACATATTCTTCCCGGGCGAATTGATGATGAGCTCCTTCTTGCGATCGACGATCGCCAGGAAGCCGTCCTCGTCGATCGAGCCGATGTCGCCGGTGTGCAGCCAACCGTCGGAGTCGAGCGCCTCGGCCGTCCTCTCGGGCGCACCCCGGTAGCCGAGCATCACGCACTCGCCGCGGACGAGCACCTCGCCGTCCGGCCCCAGTCTGAGCTCGACCCCGGGCGAGGGGGGCCCGACCGTACCGATCTTCACCTGGCCGGGACGGTTGCACGTGCCGGCGCCGCACGTCTCGGACATGCCCCACAGCTCGGCCAGCTCGATCCCGAGCGCGTGGAAGAACTCGAGCACCTCGACCGGCGTGGGCGCGGCACCGACGTTGACCGCTATGACCTGATCGAGTCCGAGCATCTGGCGCAGCTTGGAGAACATGTGCTCGTCGGCCTCGGCGACCCTGGCGTCGAGCTCAGCCGGGACGGGCTCGCCGCGCTGTCTGAGGCGGACGCGTTCGGTTGCCGCCGCGAGCGCCTCCTGGGTGGGTCGGCGCTGTTCCTCGGGCTGGGAAGCCTGCATCGCCTCGAGCCCGGCCTTGAGCTTCTCCCAGATGCGGGGGACCGCGAAGAACCAGCTGGGCCTGACCTGAGGCAGGTACGAGAGCACCTCGCGCGGGTCGGGGCAGCTGGTCACGGTGCCGGCGTAGACGACCGGGATGTAGTGGTGGGCCGTCCGTTCGGCGATGTGGGCCGCCGGCAGCCACGAGATGACGCGGGCACCCGGGCCGAACCTGATTGTCTGCTCGACCGCCTGCGCCGCGGCCATCACGTTGCGGTGGGTCAGCTGCACCCCCTTGGGCGGACCGGTGGTGCCCGAGGTGTAGATCAGCGTGACGAGGTCGTCGGGGCCGATGTTTGCCTGGGCCGCTGCCGCATCGAAGCTTGGGTTCGACCCTTCGAGGTCTTTGAGCGAGATCGTGCCCCGGGGCGCGGTGTCGGCGTCGGCGACTACCACGTGCTCGAGTTCGGGCAGGCCTCGCCGCGCGTCGAGCAACGCGCTCAGGTACGCCTGCTCGACGATCGCTACCTTCGCGCCGGCGTCACGGATCAGGTAGCGGACGTCCTCCGGCGGATAGGTGAGGTAGATCGAGAAGGGCGTAGCGCCGAGCGTCGCCGCGGCCAGGTCGACGATGTGGAACTCGGGCCGGTTGCCCAGCATGATCGCCATGGTGTCCCGGTGGCCTAAGCCGAGGCTGGCCAGCCCGCCGGCAACCTCCTCCACGCGGTGCAGGAGCTGCGACCAGGTGAGTGACACGGTGTCGTCGACGGTGCGCACCGCGACGATGTCGGGGTGGGTCATCGCCGTGCGCCGTAGCGCCTCCCCCAACGTCGGGGCGTCAACCGCCCGCCCCACCGCCGGCGAGATCGTGCTGCTCTCCATGCCCTCTCCCTCCACGTAATGCGGTTCTGGCGGTAACGCTACCAGCGAGTGGGTGCGGGGCATCTCACCCTCGCCTGCACCCGCGCTCAAAGGCCTTAAGCGGGTGCAGGCGAGGATGAGAGCCCCACACCCTGGAACGGGTCCTGACGATTGGCGTGCCGGGTCGATGCCGGGCGCGGTGGTCTCGCCGGCGGTGTGGTGGGCGCGCTGACTTATTGGAAGCCAAATAGCGCCGGCCTAACCGCACACTCGAGCCATCGGCAGGCTCGAGATTGCAGTTAGGGACGCCATACGGCACCTAAGTCGACTTTCGACCCGAGCGCAGCGCCGAGTGTCGGATTAGGCCTGGATTAGGCGGCCACCC
>Ga0213881_10000980_pt1 | contig 14808 bp, 11 predicted proteins | sample BarmaccoBMER_R08_FD_160104 | JGI IMG/M metagenome (GOLD analysis project Ga0213881, IMG submission 160104) | Barbacenia macrantha exposed rock microbial communities from rupestrian grasslands, the National Park of Serra do Cipo, Brazil - ER_R08 ... | reverse complement strand
ACGGCGGCGTTCTTGGAGCGGCATAAGCTCGCGCGGGCTGGTGGTCCGGCTGGGCGGAGCGTAGGGCACCCATCGAGCCAGGAATGTGCGCAGGAGGCCCGGGGCTTGGTGGCCGCCTGCGGCGCGGCGAGTCCCAACCCGATAGTCCAGACATAGCGGGAGTCTTGTCGTGGCCGAGTTTAGGATCGGCGGCGATCCTGCGGGTGAGCTCGGGAAGTACCCCCAGTGCCGCCAGGCCCGGGAAGGTGATGCCCAGGTTGACACAGCAATCCGGCTTTACCGCCCAGGGCTGTGCAGTGGTGATGGAGGGAACGGCCGGATCGCTATCGATGACTGCAGCCAGGAGGGTGCGGGCACCAGTCGGTTCGCGCATACTCAGGCCGAGATACCGGGCAACCGGCATGGCGTAGCCCCGCAGGATGAGCCCCTGCACGTCCGCTAGCTCGACGACCACCAGTGGTATTCCCTCCTTTGCGGTCATCCTCCTTGCGGTCATCTCAGCTCGGCGCACTGACCGAGTCGAGGATGTCAAGTACGGTGCGCTCGGGGTAGGCGCTGTAAAATGTCCCCACGCAGCCGCGGTCGACGGTGTGAATATACTCCAGGAACTCCTGGCGATAGGTCTGGACCGGCAACGGAGGCGCATTCTCCACGTGCGCCAGAAGAGTGTTGAATACGTTGCCGATATTGTCGATGAACTCGTTGATGTACACGTCGAAGTCGCCGTCGTAGGTGGTGATCACCCCGAGCTGGTCGTTGCCTAGGAACGCAAACCTGGCGAAGTGCACCGTGCCGATTTTATTGAGTGCGACGGTGACCGGGTTTTGATCCGGTGGCAGAGACTGGAGGTCTTCGACGACCTGTCGAAGCACCGCGTAGTCGTCCGGAGATTTCGCTTTCATCACCAACGTCAGCGGATTCTGCACGGGCTGTAATGACTGCTCGGTCATGGCCATCTTCCTCTCCGGAGGCCAGTGGGTCGTGGTCAGGTTCGCCGATCCAGCCCGCGCTCATCGAGCCTGCGCCGCAGCTGTGTCAGGGCCCGCGCCCGGGTGGGTCCGATGCCGCCGGTCGGGATTCCAGTAGTGCGGGCGACCTCGGCGTACGGTCGTGGGTTGTTGACAAACAGTTCCCGGATGAGTGTCTGGCGGCGGGGTGGCAACGTCGCGACAAGACCCCACAGTCGCTGTGCGATGTCTGCATCGACGGCGTGCTGCTCCGGGCTTACAGACGGGTCAGCCGCCCGCTGTGCCGCCGCGTCGGGTGGAGTCGGGGCGTGCTGTGCCTGATGGCGAAGGATGCGCAAGCACTCTCGGCTTGCGGTGGTCGCCAGCCACCCGCCGAGATGCTCGGGAAACTGTATCCGGTGGCAGTTCTCTGCCAGCCGTAACCACGTCATCTGCACAGCGTCGAGTGCGTCGGCGTCCTGCAGCCCGAACGTGCGCACCTTCGCAACCACCACACCGCGGTATCGGCGCATGATCTCGTCCCATGCCTGGGGATCTCGATCGCAAACGCGCGCGAGCAGATCAGTGGCGCTTTGGGCGGCGTCAGGTGGGCTGGTGACGGTGGTCATGGGTACCCCCGGTGACGTGGGGTGGGCACGAGGTCGGTGCTCGGATCGTGATCAGGTCGGTGCCTGCGGATTACGTCGTAAGCTATTCTTACAATGTACGTTGACGAGTACAGTGTTATACTGAGGTGCAAAAGTCGCTATCGCCCAACCGGGTGTACGTTGTACGTCTCGTGGTAGTGGTAGGCAAGGAGGGATCACTGTTGAACGAGCAGCCCAATGCCTCTCGTGACCGTTCCAACCCGACGACCTGGGTTGGTGTCGACCCCAGTCAGGACTACACGCGGCCCCCACCGCTGTCCCGGCCCCGGATCGTGCGGGCCGCGCTGCGCCTGGTCGACGAGAAAGGCCTGCCCGCCATGACGATGCGGGCGCTGGCTACCGAACTCGAAGTCTCGCCCATGGCCCTGTACAACCATGTGCGAGACAAGGACGAGCTGGTGGACCTCATGTTTGACCTGATGCTCGGCGAAGTGGACATCTCGGTCACCGAGGGTGACTGGCTGACTCGGCTCCGCGCGGTGGTGCGCAGCTACCACCGGGCCTTGGCCGCCCACCAGCAACTAGCCCGGGCTTACAGCGGCCGGGTCAGAATCGGCCCGCACGGCCTGTCGATCATGGAGCGGGCCATCGGGCTCCTGCTCGAGGGGGGATTCTCCCCTCCTGAAGCGTCCGACGCCTTCTTCGCCCTCTTCACCTACACTGCTGGTTTTCAACTGATGGGGCACGTCGTCCCGCTGCGTGACAGCGCAGCCCAGGACAAGGCCGGTTACTATCCGCCGCTTCCGCCAGAGCAGATTCCCGCCATTACCGCGGTGAGCCCGCATCTGGACGGCGTGCACCGACCGGGGCGATTCGACTATGGCCTCGACCTTCTGCTTGCCGGCTTACAAACCAAGCTCTCTGCGGCCGGTGCGGCCACCGCTGCGCCGCAGTGAGAGCAGTCACTCGCGGTAGGCCGCAGAGCTACCGATCGGTAACATTGTCGCCATGAACATCGTGGTTCTGATCAAGCAAGTGCCGGACACCTGGTCCGCGCGCACGCTGGCCGATTCCGACCACACTCTTGATCGTGCTTCGGCGGACGTCGTCCTGGATGAGATCAACGAGCGTGCGGTCGAGGAGGCGCTCAAGATCAAGGAGGCGGCCGATGGTGAGGTCACCGTCGTCACGATGGGTCCGCCGCGAGCCACCGACGCCATCCGCAAGGCGCTGTCGATGGGTGCGGACAAGGCGGTGCACCTGTCCGACGAGGGCCTGCACGGGTCCTGCGCGGTTGCCACCGCCAAGGCGCTGGCCAAGGTCATCGGCACCCTCGGCGACGTCGACCTCATCATTGCCGGCAATGAAGCCACCGACGGCACCGTGGGTGCCATTCCGGCGATGGTTGCTGACGTGCTCGGCCTGCCGGAGCTGACCCACGCCCGCAAAGTCATCGTCGAGGGACGCACCGTGACCGTCGAGCGGGAGACCGACGACGCGATCACCATCCTGCAGGCTGAGCTGCCTGCCGTGATCAGCGTGAACGAGAAGATCAACGAGCCACGTTATCCGTCGTTCAAGGGCATTATGGCCGCGAAGAAGAAGCCGGTCAGCAGGTTGTCACTGGCCGATGCGGGCATCGAGCGCAGCGATGTCGGACTGGCCAACGCCACCTCGACAGTGATCGAGTCCACGCCGCGCCCGCCGCGGGTGGCTGGACAGATCGTCACCGATGAGGGTGACGGTGCGGCCAAGCTCGCCGACTATCTCATCGGCCAAAAGCTGATCTGATCCCGTCGCGTCCCTCAGCCCCGCCCCAACCACTAGAGCCCCGCCCCAACCACTAGAGCAGAGTCGCAGAGGAGAACCGTCATGGCAGAGGTCCTGGTCCTCGTCGAGCACGCTGGTGGTGAGGTCAAGAAGGTCACCAACGAACTGCTCACGGCGGCAGCGAGGCTGGGCGAGCCGGCCGCTGTGGTGGTGGCCACGTCCGGCACCGCCGGCAAGCTCAGGGATCGGCTGGCGGCCTACGGTGCAGCCAAGATCTACGTCGCTGAGTCCGAGGAGGTGGATCAGTACCTCACCGCTCCTGCTGTCGGCGTGCTGGCGGCACTGGTGGCGTCGGTCCGGCCGAGCGCGGTTCTCCTTGCCGCCTCGCCGGACGGCAAGGAAATCGCCGGTAAGCTTGCCGTCCGCACCGGATCCGGTCTGCTTTCCGACGTCGTCGAACTGGCAGCGGACGGCACCGCCACGCACTCGGTGTTCGGCGGCTCCTACCTCGCCAAGTCCCGGGCCACCACGCCGGTCGCGGTGATCACCGTCCGAGCCGGCGCGATCGAACCACGTGAGTCGCCGGGTGCGGCCGCCGAGCAGACCGTCGAGATCCCTGCGGTGAGCGCAGCGAGGGCAGCGACAATCATTGAGCGCCGGCCCATTGAGGGCAGTGACCGCCCCGAACTCACCGAGGCCAACGTGGTGGTCTCCGGTGGTCGCGGCGTCGGCTCGGCGGACAACTTCGGGGTGGTCGAGAAGCTCGCCGACTCGCTCGGCGCTGCAGTCGGCGCATCCCGGGCGGCGGTCGACTCCGGCTACTACCCGCATCAGTTCCAGGTCGGGCAGACCGGCAAGACCGTCTCTCCGCAGCTGTACGTCGCGCTCGGCATCTCCGGCGCTATCCAGCACCGTGCCGGGATGCAGACGTCCAAAACCATCGTCGCGGTCAACAGAGACCCAGAGGCGCCGATCTTCGAGATCGCCGACTTCGGTGTCGTGGGCGACCTGTTCACCATCGCCCCGCAACTAACCGACGCCGTCACCAAACGCAAGGGCTGAGCGAGGTTCTTCCATAGCGCGGACACCTCCGGTGTGAGCTCCGGCGCCTCCACTCCCGATTCCGGTTATCTGACTGGGGTCTGGAAGTGGGCGGTGACCCTCACCCGCATTCAACGACGTGACAGCCGCCGCCCACGATTACCGGACGACTACTTACCGGCCCCAGCGACCCCCGTGGTGGCCCCAACCGCCCCAGTGGTGGCCCCAGCCACCCCAGCGGTGACCCCCACCGCCCCAGCCGCCGTGGCACCAACCACCCCAGCCGTGGCCCCAGCCACCCCAGCGACCGTGGCCGGCCTTCACATCACGACCGAGCCTGAAGACTTCCGTGACTTTCATGCCCCTCCTCCTTACCGTGCCCAGCCCGCGCCCCGTACTCAGTGCAGGCCATGGTTTCACCCTCGGTGTTCATGGCGCCGGGATCGAGGGTTTCCCGCTCGCCTCCCCGTGGGAAAAACGGGAAACCCCGGGATGTGGTGACGCGCCATACCTCTCTGAGCGAATTGTCCCTTATGCGACGTCGTCGGTCCGGTTGGTTGCCACGGTGATCTGTTGCAGGTGGTCGATCTGTGGCAGGTGGTTGTCGAGCCGCAGGGCGAGGCGACGGCCCTGACCGGAGCCAGGCTCTCGCCAGGGCTGGTCACCTCCCGTATGCTGCAAGATCGCTGGAGGTAGTCGTTTTCGGGGGACGGCGTTTCGGGGAACGGCACTGCCATGGATGGCACACGAGAACGGTCCGATCACGAGGCTGGCCGCAAGGTGGGCGCTGAGCTGCGCCGGTTTCGGATCGATCGGGGCTGGTCTCAGGCTGAACTGGCGAAGCTGGTCCACTACAGCGTTGGCTACCTCAGCAAGATGGAGAACGGGAAGAAGCGAATCACCCCGGAGATGGCGGGCAGTTTCGACGAGGTATTGGCCACCGGCGGCGTCTTGGCCGCGCTACTGCCCACCTCCGAGGACCGCACTCCGGTCCAGGGCGACCTCGCGCCCCCAGCCACCGGCCCGTGCCCGTATCCCGGTCTGGCCGCGTTCGGCCCGGATGAGGCCCGCTGGTTTTTCGGCCGGGCGCAGATCACCGCCGATCTGGTCCACCGGCTCGATGAACGCCTCGGCGAGGGTGGGCCACTGGCGGTGGTAGCCCCCTCCGGGGCGGGCAAATCCTCGCTACTGGCTGCCGGGCTGATCCCGGCCTTGGCCGGCGGGGCACTGCCCGGCTCGCGTGGCTGGTCGGTGGTGACCGCCACTCCGGGCGCGCATCCGCTGGACACCCTGGCGGATCGGGTAGCCGCCGAGACCGGAGCCGACCCGGCTGCTGCGGCTGCGGTCGCCGGTGATCCGGACCGGTTCGCCACGTTCCTCACGGAGGTGGTAAACGCCGGGAAACCGCAGGAAACATCCAGCTCAGCGCAGATCATGCTGATCATTGACCAGTTCGAGGAGATCTTCACCGAATGCCGGGAGGAGACCCAACGCCAGGCGTTCATCACCGCGTTGCGCGCCGCCGCCGCCAGCCCGGCGGTGGTGGTCGTCCTCGGGGTGCGGGCGGATTTCTACGCCCAGTGCCTGGCTTCCCGCGCCGTGTCGGCCGCGCTGGAGGGGCACCTGCCGCTAGAGCCGATGAGCGCAGACCAACTCCGTGAGGTCATCACCCGCCCGGCTCAGGTCGAGGGCCTGGGTCTGGAGCCGGGGCTGGTCGAGCTCCTGTTGCGGGATCTGGGCGGGGCCGACAATGACGACACCGGTGCGGCCGGCTACGACCCGGGGGCGCTGCCGCTTTTGGCGCATGCCCTCCGGGTGACTTGGCAACAACGCGAGGGCCATACCCTGACCGTGGCCGGCTACCGGCGCACCGGTGGCATCCGCCGGGCATTGGCCAGCACCGCCGAGCGTGCCTACACCCGACTGAACCAGTCCGAGCAGCAGATCGCCCAGCAGGTCCTGCTCCGCCTGATCAACGTGCGCGAGCAGGGCACAGACACCCGCCGCCGGTTACCCCGGACCCACCTGGCCCAGGCCGGGCCGATGTCTGCCGACGCGGTCGAGGCGGTGTTGGAAGTCTTCAGCCGGGCCCGGTTGGTCACTCTCGACACGGACAGTGTGGAGATCACCCATGAGGCGCTGCTGAGTGCGTGGCCACGGCTGGCCACGTGGATCAGTGCCGATCGCGCCGGGTTGCGTACCCACCAGCAGCTTTCTGAGGCCGCCAATGCCTGGGAGCAAGCCGGTCGGGACCCCTCGGAGCTTTACCGCGGTACCCGGTTAGCCCTGACCCGCGACTGGGTTGCCGGCCACGGACGCAAAGACCGGCTCAGCACCCTGGAGGATGCCTTCCTTGGCGCCAGTATCGACCAGCAGCACCGCGAACAGCGGGCCGAACGGCGCCGCACCCGCCGCATGCGGCAACTCGTCGCGGGACTGACCGCGCTCGTTGTCATCATCGCCGTCGTGTTGGTCATCCAGAAGTCCACGGCGCACGATCGCGACCTGGCGTTGTCGAGCGTGGTAGCCGACCGAGCCAATCAGGTCAGTAAATTCGATCCGACCCGCGGCATGCAACTCAGCGTGGCCGCATATGATATCGCTGACACCCTCGAAGCTCGCAGCAGCCTGCTCAGCGCCTCCACCCTCTATAGCGCGACGAGAGTGCTTACCAACATTGGTCCCATTAACGCGGTGGCTATCAGTGGCCACACCCTGGCCACCGGCTCGTCGGATCAAACAATACGCCTCTATGACATCAGTAACCCCAAGGAGCCGACTTTTCTGAGCAGCATCACCGACCATACCGATGCCATCAACGCACTAGCATTCAGTCCGGACGGTCAGACCCTGGCCAGTGGAGGCAGAGACCGCACGGTGCGACTATGGGACGTCGGTCGACCCGACAATCCCCGCCCCAAGGCTCCCCGGCCTAGGGCTTTCCCCCTTGACACCCATATCGGCCACAACCAGGGCGTCACCGCGGTGGCGTTCAGCTCCAGCGGGAGCGCCCTTGCCATCGGTGGCGCTGATGGGGCGGTGCAGCTGTGGGACCTCGACCCCCACCATTCCCCGAACGTCTTGCCTGGTCGAGCCGCCTTCGTCGACGCGGTGGCATTCAGTCCTCCGGACCGGCACATGCTGGTCAGCGGGGACGACGACGACACAGTGCGGCTGTGGGACCTCAACCACCCCGATAATCTGCCGGAGATTCTCACCGACTTCGCCCACCCCGCCGATCCCATCTATACGATCGCGTTAAGTCCCGATGGGCATACTCTGGCCAGCGGAACCCGCAGCGGCAGAGTGCAATTGTGGGACCTCACCAACCCCCGCAAGGGCACCTCACCGGCCTTCCTGCCTGGTCGGACCGATGCCAGTATCGTGAAAACGGCAGCGTTCAGCCCCGACGGGAACACTCTCGCCATCGGTCGCGCCGACGGGACGGTGCAGCTGTGGGACCTCACCAATCTCCACAATGTCACCTCCTCCGATCTCTCCCATGTCATTTCATCGGTCACTCCTCTTACCCTCCCCGCTACCAAAGGTTCCGTCAATGCGGTGGCGTTCACTCCCGATGGGCACACCCTAGCCAGCGGAACCGACAACGGTGCGGTGTCATTGACAGATATCACCACCTTCCGCAATCCCACTTCCCTGACGTCCATCGGTCTCAACTTTATTATCAATTCCGTTGACGCCGTGGCGTTCAGCCCCGATGGGCACACCCTGGCCAGTGGCATCGACAGTTCCCTGGACTCTGATAGTGGCCCGGTGTCACACATCGGCATGGTGTTGTTGTGGGATCGCAGCGATCCCCGCAACCCCCGCCTTACGGCTAAGTTACCTGGCGGTACCGGTGCCGTTGACGCCGCGGTGTTCAGCCCCGATGGGCACTCCTTGGCCAGCGGTGGCGCTGACGGGATGGTACGGCTGTGGAATCTCACCAATCCCCACGATCCTCGCCTAACGGCTATCTTGCCTGGCGGTACCGATGCCGTTACCGCGGTGGCGTTCTCCCGCGATGGGCATATATTGGCCAGCGGTGACAATGACCGTATGGTGCGGCTGTGGGACCTCACCACTCCGGCTCAGCCCAAGCCCCTGGGCGAACCCTTGACCGGCAACAACAGCTGGGTTACCGCGGTGGCGTTCTCCCCTGACGGGCATCTGCTGGCCAGCGGTGGCGCTGACGGGATGGTGCGGCTGTGGAATCTCATCGACCTGCACCACGTCGTCTCCTTGCCCACCCTCGAGAAGGACGTCACCTACATCCGTGCGATGGCGTTCAGCCCCGACGGGAACACGCTGGCCAGCGGCAACAACGACGGCACGCTATCGCTGTGGGACCTCACCGACCCCTACCATCCCCATCGCGCGGCCACCCCCATCCTCACCGGCCATGATCAGATGATCCGTGCGGTGACGTTCAGCCCCGACGGGAACACGCTGGCCAGCGGCAGCGACGACAATACAGTGCGGCTGTGGGATTTTACTGACCACAGCCATCCCCAACCATGGGCCGTCCTCACCGGCCATGCCGGCAGCGTCCGCGCTGTGGCATTCGACCCTTCTGACGGACATACCCTCGCCAGCGGCAGCGAAGACGGTGCAATACGGCTGTGGGAAACTGATCCTGACAGGGTTGTCAAGGACATCTGTTCGGCGATCGTCGCCCCCATCACGGATAAGGAGTGGAAGCAGGACTTCCACGATATGCTTCACCAGCCCAGCTGCCAGTGACTTCCCCGATCGTCCGACGTCCCGGCTGCTTCTCCGCAGCTGTTATATCGCGCTTGGCATCTCCGCGCAATGAAGAACGGCCGCAAGTGTGTAGACCTCGGCGCGTTCATCGATGGCGATGGGCTGGTCGCGCGGCGCGTCGGTGCGCTCAATGCCGCCACGTCGGCCCGTGCGGGAGGGCCGGTGTGGTGACCCGTTGATGGCCGAAGCGCCACCGCTGCTCAAGGTGCTCCTGACCGAGCGCCACATGCAGCCTTACCCGGCATTCTGTCGTGAGTACGAGAAGGCCGCTCGACGTATTGATCCGGCTCTGGTCGCGACGGCACCGGGTCGTGAGCAGTACCAGCGGTGGTGATCCGGTCGGGTGAAGACCAAGCCGCATCCTCACCACTGCCGGGTCTTGGAACGTATGATTCCTGGCCGGACGGTGATGGAGCTGTTTATTCCGTACAGCCCATCCGAGCAGGGTGAGGCGCACGAGGGGGAGAGCGCTACGAAGAGACGACAGTTGCTCCAGCTCGGTGGAGCACCTATGGCGGGTGTGTTGTTTGACCGCCTGTGGGCTGAACCAGCTCGCATGCACGAGGCGCTGGACGCGAGCACCGTGAGCCCGGCTCGACTGGTCGATCTGCAAGGAGAGGCGGCAAGCCTTGGTGTGCGCGTGGTGCGGGTACCGCCGGCAACGCTTGTTGACGAGACGCTGATGCGTTTCCGCGAGGTGCGTAAGCTGACGGCCAAGAAGCAGCCGTGTGCGATGCAGCGCGAAATCGTGCGTTGCGCGGCGATGTACGCGACCGTCATGGGTGAAATCCTGTTCAATGAGGGTCAGTTTTCGCTTGCGCGCACTTGGTACGCGGTCGCACGCCGGGCGGCGCTGGAAGTAGGAGATCAATACCTGGCGGATATCGCCATGGCTGGAAACACGTACGGCTGGCGTGAACTGCTTGCTTCACTTCGACCACCGCAACCGGCCCTTGATGCGGCCACTGAGGAATCCGTCTGATGCCGAACGAACGAGCGTTGCTCGAACACTACGTGCGGGCAGGGAAGCTGATGCAGCTCGCCAGCCTGAACTAGCGATGGATCACCTGTGGTCTGTAACGTCTGGTACGACGCTCATTTCGCGCCGGATGTTCTCCGCTTCATCTCTCGATACAACCGTCAGCACAGTCAGAATGTCCGCATCGACGGTCGGGTGGCTGGCAGTATTATCGCTATCCCACTGGAAGGTCTGGGGCAGACCGTACGCGGCGTTACCTTTACCGGCGTCGCACGTGAACTACCGACTTGTGGGGTCGATGGAGAAGTGGCGGCCTTCGTAACACGTTGGCCTCGCGCGGAAGCAGCCCTGTATCCGGAAAAACTTGCGCACGGCGAGATACCCACCCTGGTTGTGGGGCACGCCGAACGTCAACCACCCTGATCAAAAACGCGCACTGCACCGGGGTTTCCGTAGGTTCATGGACGACCTGCGCAGCACCACGCGGCGAGTTGTGTGAACCGGGAGGCATCCAGGCTCGGTTGACCTGTTCGTGAGGGTTCGACGGCGCTAACACAGCCTATGGACTGTCCTGTTCAAAATCCAGGTTTGTAGGTCCGTCTGGATATTCATGCATCGTCGTTTCGCGTGTCAGTGGGACATTGTCGTCGACAACCTCGAATGTGACGCCATCAACCCAAACGTGTCCCTGGCCATGAAGAAGCACGCCGAATGCAATATATTTTGCATCCTCTGATACGTCAAGAACGACTTGGTAATTACGCCAATTAACAGTGCCGTTGATCGGACGCTGTGCCATATTATCGAATGCCAATGTCTCCTCATTGGGACCGTCAACGCGCATCCACAGCCCGGCCCACTCCTCCACGCTTTCTGCGCGAATATATGCAGATAGTCGGCGGCGCTCACCGTGATACAAATCTGCCCTAAACATCTGCATCAATGTACCAAATCCCCTCGGATTTGGCCTCGACCGGATAAAGCCACTTCCAGTACCTTGAAGCACCACTTCTTTGTCTATGCCAAATTCATAATCGCCAGGATCGGAGCCTGCGTTGAACCAGCCATACAAAGCTTTAGTATCAGGCGATTTATTCTTCTCGTGCGTCACCTGTCCATCCAACTCTGCTAACAACTTTGTTGTCTCAGCTTTGCTCTTTTCGGCCTCGGCATCCAGCTTCCTGATCTCGGCTGCGACCTTGTTGCGGCCAGCCACGTACGTGGTCAATGTGACTAGGAATCCGCCGAACAATGACGATACCAAGCCCATGATCAAATAGGTATCCATACGCCTCCAGGGCAGGCTGAGACCACATCATGGGTGCATCATGGGTCGTCGCCGAGACCATCCTAACGCAGGGCACGTCATTGAGACCCGTCCCCAACAACGTAGCCTTCGCCCCGGAACCTCTGCCACCGCATCTGTACAAGGTGACCTACCTCGCTCACATAACCGCACACAGCCCGTCGAGGCTCTGGGAGCGAGACGTGGAACCAAGTTGGCCGCACCGCAGGAATGAACCTAGAAGGAACAAACCCGGCAATAACCGCTGCCACCAGATGAGCCACGCCGAGACATACGCCCCTGGTTGCCCTCCAGGAGTTGCCAGCCGCCCGCAACACCCCTCCGATCGGGACTTCGGCGACTAAGAGCCCCTACAGGATCGAAACACCCCTTGGGGTCCTACCTCCGGATGACAATATTCCCGATAAGCCGCCCGATGTACGCAATGACCGCGTCTACCCCCATCGCCGCGAGTTCGCGTTTCTTCTCGGTGACGATGGTGCCGGGCATGGGGCCGCACAGTGGTCTCAGGGACACCTAAGCGGGGTATGGCAGGGGCTGACCACCAAAGAAACAACACGCTCATACGGTGATATCGACCGTGGAGCAGTACTGGCAGCTCGCCTGACCCCGGATGAACATCAGACCCAAATCGGCGAGTAGTGCGATGGGTTTATCTTTAACTCGCGATGTTGGTCTTTTTCTGAGGCTGTGTTGTAGCAGGAACGAGAGTATCCGGCCGGACGATGCTTTGTAATACGCTGGGTGTGGTCAGACCGCACCCACATCTGCACCTCATCCAGGCTTTGGCCGTGCCTTATGCTCTGCGAGCAACTGTCCCCACACCAGATCCAACGGTTGGCTCGTAGTGAAGTCGAAAGTCAGATATACTGTGCACTGTGGTCGGCTACGCCAGAGCCACCATGTCCGGCTGGTCCATGCACAATATCTGCACTGGCCCCATTTGTTGACTCGATGCTGGCGCAGCACCATGATCACACTCACAAGCAACCGGACTGTATGCTCTTCGAGTTCCGGTGACGCAATTAGTTGTTTTTCCCTGAGTTGATGAGCAAGCGCCTCAAACCGTTCTAAAAGGAGACGGCAGCGGGTTTGCCAAACATTGCTCACGACTCGGATCCCATCTGCTCGCCGCTGCAACCGTTCATTCGCCCGCCACCAGTTCTCAACCCGGCCCTGGGGCCATGGTCACGAGTCAAGACGGTTATCCCGGTGGGGGCTACAGCATCGGTGAGGCACCCAGCGCCCTAGGCGCATCCGTGCTGCACAATGCGGCAGCTGGACGGATCAGGGGCGAGCGGGCAACGCTGCGTGCTGTGAGCAGGCCGCTACGCTGGATCTTTCGACTGGGGAGGAGTCTGACCGCCGTGCCAGGGAAACGCCGCAGGTTGGCTGGGCGCCGCCGAGTGGTCGGCTATACGCAGGAACAGTTCGCCGAGGTGCTCGAGGTTGAGCGTTCCACCGTGGTGCGCTGGGAAACAGGTGAGACGACACCGCAGCCCTGGTGCCGGCCGAAGCTAGCCGAGGCCCTGGGCGTGTCAGTGGACGAGCTTGACGCCATGCTCGTCGAAGGACAGACGGATGACGATGGACGACCACCGAGTAGCTCGCAGCCACGGGCGAAGGGCCAGTTGCGTGATGGGGATGCGGTTGAGGAGTTACCCGATCGTGAGCGGGATCCCGTGCTTGTCGCCCCGTGGAACCACCGGGGCACCGTCGAGGCAGCCGTCATGGTGAGCGCTGGTGGTGGAGTGCAGCGTCGAGCGCTCCTGTCGCTGACTGGCACGGCTTTGACTGCTCCGGCTCATCAGTGGCTGGTGCACGAACCGGGGCCCCTAGTGTCCGGGTTGTCAGGACGTCGAGTGACGGCTGGACTCGCCGACCAGCTGACAGCCATGGTCACCGAGGTACGAAAGATGGACGACATTGCCGGTGGGGGTAGTGTGCTTTCCCTCGCTGCGCACGAGTTCAGCTGGGTTGCCGGGTTGCTCGACCACGCTGTGTATGACGAGCGTACCGGCCGGATGCTGTACGTCGTGCTGGCCGAACTGGGACAGGTTTGTGGCTGGGCCGCCTACGACTCCGGACACCAGGCGCTGGCGCAGCGGTACTACATCGCGGCCCTGCGCGCGACGCACAGCGCCGATGACCGGCCGCTGGGTGCGCATATCCTCAGTTGCATGGCCGAGCAGGCCGGCCGTCAGGGTCAGCCCGCCGAGGCCGTGACGCTCATCGAAACAGCTCTTGCTGGTACCCGGGGCCGAGAGATCCCGAGCTTGCTGACAGAACTCTACGGTCGGCAAGCCTATGCGTTCGCGGTACTGGGTGATGTGTCGGGTTGCAACGCTGCGCTCTCCAATCTGCGCACACAGATCGCGCGACTGACGCCAGGCGCCGGACCGTCCTGGCTGTACTGGGTGAACCAGGCGCACATGACGGGCGAGCTCGGAAACGCGCTACGGCAGCTGGGGCGCACTGAACAAGCAGCGGCAGTACTTGAAAATAGCATCGCCATGTTCGACTACTCGCTTCCCAGTAGCCGCGCCGGCTATCTCATCGCCTTAGCCGACGTCCTGGCTCGGCCGGGCAAGCAGCGTGACCTGGATGTCGCCGCCAGCCGGGGCATGGAGGCGATCCAGCTGGTCGAAAACCTGGACTCAGCCCGCCTTGTCGGTCTGATCCGCACCCTGTCCCACCAGCTGACGCCACACGCCACGGTGCCCGCCATAGGAGACTTCGTGGAGCGAGCACGAGGGTTAGTGACGGTGTAGCTGGGGTGGGCTCCGTTCCAGCGATGAGAGGGAATCGCCGAATCGTGTCATTGAGAGGATCCTATCCTCGGGTTCGGGGTTGAGTGCATGGCATAGCGCGTTTTCGAATGCGGGCCATGGCCAGGGTCGTATGGCCGCGGGATCGTGTCGGCGCCCGTGGGCTACGTCCTTGAGTTTGTCTCGCAATGGTGCTTGGTCGTCGGTGTAGGCGGTGGGGGTAGGCTGGTCCAAGCGAGGTGGAGGACGGCCGCAAGTGCATAGACCTCGGCGCGTTCATCGATGGCGATGGACTGGTCATCTGGGGTGGCGAGGATCTGCGCGGCGGTTTCGGGAGCGGTGAAGTGCACCATTCCTTCCCGGTAGGTGACGTCTGGGGGAATAGGTGACGTCTGGGGGAAACTGGTAGGGACCTCGGGCGAGCGCGAAGTCGATGAGATCGACGGCGGTGGGTCCGAGGAGGATGTGGGCGGGTTGCAGATTCGCGTGCAGCCATCCCAGGGCGTGAAGCGCAGCCAGCCGGTCGGCGATGGCGATGGCGGCGTTGCAGGATGCCCTCGCGTCGGGCGGGTGAGTCGTCGCCGTGCCGGGCTGGTGTGAACAGCCGGTGTGGGGTGATGCCGTT
>Ga0213881_10000979_pt1 | contig 14810 bp, 21 predicted proteins | sample BarmaccoBMER_R08_FD_160104 | JGI IMG/M metagenome (GOLD analysis project Ga0213881, IMG submission 160104) | Barbacenia macrantha exposed rock microbial communities from rupestrian grasslands, the National Park of Serra do Cipo, Brazil - ER_R08 ... | reverse complement strand
AACTTGATAGAGTAGCAGCAGAACTGAATGGCAGACCACGCAAGACGCTCAACTGGCGAAAGCCGGTCGAGGTCTTCGAAGAGCTTATCGAGAAGCACTGTGTCGCCATGACCGATTGAAACCGCCAATCATAACCCCCAACTTTCACCGATAGTCTTCTGCCGAATGCGCACCGTGTGAACTGCACGACCACCACGAGAACCAAGGCTGTCGCCATCTGCGGGCAGCCTGTTGGTGTGGCCGGGTGCGTCAGGGGCGCTGCCGCCTGGTCTCTGGCCGTGTATCTCACGCATCAGTGTCTGGGCTTTCGTGCTGGCCTGGGTGCCGGGTGGCGCCCAGGGCGGGGGCGGGTTGCATCACGCAGCAGCGCACGGTTCAGGGGGCGGTGCCCGCCGATCTGTTGGCTTGCGCGCGGTAGGAAGTACGCGCGAGCGATCGGTACGGGCACCCACCGTGCGCCGGGGCAACCCGACATCCCAGCCCTGGGGGCCAGGACCAGACGCTAACGCCCAGCAGCCGTCCCGATGCGAAACATGGGCACTGGCGAACAGACAGTTCGCCCCCACCCGCCATCGAGGTACACGCATATGGGGGTGCGGCAATCGTGCGCCGGGAGAGCCCAATATCCCAGCCCTGGCCGCCGCCAGGACCGTCGTTCCCGCGTCGCCAAACCGCGCGGCGTAGCTCGGGATACCTACCTTACGGCCCTCAATTTATCAGCTCAGCCATTTATTATCCTGGGACATAAATGAGGAGATTCACATCTATTTGCGCGTCCCCTTATCAATTAATGGCTCAGTTTGCGGTCAGCAGTCAGGCGTGTAGCTCACAACGTTACTTAACCGCCATGGAGGGCCGCCATACCGAACGAACCGCACCTAAAAGTGAGTTGTCTTCCACGCGGGATAACGTTACCGAAATGCGAATAAATTTCACACATTCCCGACTGTGAGACTATGCGTCCTATCTATTAATACACGTACGGCAGGGCTGGACTGATAATCGCTGATCTGACGAGTAAAGTAGTCGATATGGGTGCGGGCTTGGTGCGATCGGTTGATGTCTGCCCCGAAGAGGTCAAGGGCCTGGGTGACAGTCAGGCATGCCTGCTCGATTTCCCCTTGTTTTAGGTAAGTTTTGGCGAGCATCGTATGTGCGAGCGTGCCGTGTGCTAGGCAGCACAGTGTATTGGGTTCTTGTGTGAGAAGCGCCGTGTGAAGGTGCTGTTGCGCCAGAGCCCATTGACCGATTGCGTAGTAGCTAAACCCGGCCCCGCGGCCATGAATCAGCGGCTCGGTGAGTTGGTAGGTCCAACTGGGTGCACTGTTATCTCGGTTGGCGTTGTTCCAGTGAGTGAAAGACGCGTCAATGGCGCGACGGGCAGGACTCGAATCACCGGAATATGCATATGCTTGAGCGGCTTGCAATTGCAAGAGTGTATGCACTTTTGCGTTATTGCCGCGATAGCGTTGCAAAGCGGCCTCGGCGAGAGGTACGGTATCGCCTACGTTGATTTCTTTGGCTTGCTCGCTTAAATTAGTAAGAATTAGCGCACCGAGCGCATGGTCCCCGGCGGTGTGGGCTGCACGTAGGGCCGTGATCCACATCTGCTGCGCCTGAGCATGCTGGCCCATGTCGAACGAGATCCACGCTCCGGTACGCAGTAAGTCCGCAATATTACTGTGCAGCCGTTGACCAACCTGTGCGTTATAGGACCTGTTGTTTAGTAAGTCACTCACTAGACGCATCTGGCCTTGTACCGCTTGCAGTAACGTCTCGCCGCCCCCCCAATCATCCAAGACCCGTAGCCGAGCATTAAAGGCATCTAAGTCATCCACGACTTCGTCAGTAACGCGCATCCCCGGCCTGTCATAATTGGCTGGATCAAGGGAAGGCGTGGCTAAATACTGCCCGACAGGTGCAGCAAGGGCCGTGCCGACAAGGAAGGTAAACGATCGTCGTTCCACACGTTCATTTTTGCACATCATCATTAGTGTCCGCGAGGTCGCGGAGGGAGTAAAAGGCTCGGTGGACACATCTATGCGCGGTGCGACGGTCTGATTTATGGGGCCGAATCCTAGTTCGTCCATGGATACGCCGAGTGCGTGCGCGAGAGCTTTCAGCTGTCCTATATGCGGGCGCTGGATATGGCCATGTTCCCAACGCCGTTCGGTACTCCGGCTTACCTGAATAAGATCAGCCAACTTTTGCTGAGTGAGCCCACGCGTTCGCCGTAACTCGCGCAGTGTCTCATTGGGTGTCAGCGGCATCTAGCCTCCTTTCCGCATACAGAAAGAGTAACTCTGATCACACACTGCGACACTCGTTGTCTGGAATTACCCCCAACTCACTTGCGGCCAATCTAATGGCCTTTACGAAGCATAGACGGAAATTGCTCAGAAAAGCGCCTCGGATGCACCTTTCGCACAGGAACGCTAGCCGAGTGTAATCAAAGAGCGGGACGGCTAGTCCGCACTGGTGCGCCCCGCCTGCGCGCAGACAACAACCTCACTGTCCAGAAAGGAGCAGCAACATGGGTAATCCATCACGGCAGCAGCAACAAGACGAATGGGTCTAGAGGCCCACACAATGAGTTAGTCAGCCCCGGCGGCGGTAGAAACCTACGCCGGGGCACACCTACCCCCGTAAAGGACAATCTCGTAATGCATAGCGTTGATATACATCTGTGCCGTCATTGTTTCAGTAAAATGCACTCTAAGCGGTTTGATTTCACTCGGCCACGCTGCGGCGACTGCGGCCTGCCGTGGGTAGGCCATCCTCGTGTGGACGTGAAACTTCTCAACGATAATGACGTAAATCTTCTCCAGAATAAGGAGAACTCCCTCTTCCTGATCGTAAATCGACTCTACCAGTCCATCTGCCACGTGCGGTTTAACCATGAATGCAGATAACGCTACCGAGCCGCAGCCCCAGGGCGATACGGCCCTAACTCGGCAAGCATACGGTGTGCTGCTGCGTCATCAACCAGCCGCCAACAGGACCGGCTATGAGCATTACTGCGCGGTATGCGGCCACAGGACACCATGCCCGCCCCGCCGCCAGGCACAAGCAGCCCTCGCCGACCACGGCCATAACCCCTTTCCCACACCGGCAGATCTGGATGCCACGCTGGGTCTTCCACCAGTCGGCTAACCCCGTCCACGAGCCCGATAACAGCACAATCCTATTAAGACGCCGCTGTTATGTTTGGTAGTCCGTCGTCGGCAGATAACGTGAGACAGTTTCACGACAGCCTCTATGGCTATCGGCTGCCTAATCTATCGGGTTAGGAGATGGGGCAGTCGGGTCCGGCGGGGTCGATGCCTTTGCTGGTGTAGGCCCCGTGCCATACTAGTTTATTTCTAACGAGCGAGTCGCCGTTTATTGTCTGGACTGCTACGGTGAAATTCGTGCTCGACTTGGGTTTCCGGACATTCTTTCTTGATTACCGATGGCTGTCATTTCAGGTACTGACCAGCTATCGGGAGGCTGCTGGCGCGAACAAGGAAACGTATACAGGGGGATTGTCTTACTGTCTGGAAGCAGGAGTCATTCACTGGCATGGAACCGCAGACGATCAGGGCAGCCCGCTTAATTTGCGCGAAAACCAAGCGCTTAATTTGGCTGATAGAGACCACTTAGCCTCGTGGGAGCCGATAACCGACGACAAAATGGGATCACTGGCCATAGAGCTGGGCCTGATGGGAAATACTCACAGTCGCCTGCTTGACGAGCCTGCCGTTTCAGCGGTTGCAGTGAATCCGAACGGTTTTGTGTATCGCTGGCATGGCGGGAGGAACATATATATTTCGGATGTTGGAACGCTTGCCGCCAGCGACAACATATTCCACGACATCTCTCCGGCTACGCGATTATGGGAACAGCATACGTTAAGTGCGGCTCTGGATAATTACATCAGGTATGGGGAGGGGCAGGTTATTCTTTTGGAACGACCCTGGACCGACTTGCCCAATTCGCTGGCCGAGTGGTCAAGCAGACTGGCACCGCCAGTTCTCGATCCGCGCACAAAACCTGAGTCAGATTTTACCGGCGAAGCAGCGGTGTTCGTGCAGCGGCATTTCGGCGTTGATGTGTCCAGCATCGACTGGAAGGCCGCTAATCACGCACGGTTCGTAAACGCAAAATACAGCCCCACTGAGCACTTCGATTCCAACAAGGCGCTACGCGCACTACGGCGGACAATTACTAGTGCAGACAAGGGACGCACTCGCACCTCTTTACCTGCGGCAAGGCCACATTACAGGAAAGGTAATATCCCTAAGCCACCATCCGCAGGTCCAAGCCACTGAGCGCAGCACGTCATTAATACAGCCGTTTGGCACCCAACCAACTATTACTCGTGGAGATTCCCATTGATCCAGAACTTTTGATTATCAGAATTCGCACATGGGGCCAAAATTAACGAGATTCCCAGGATATAGCTCTTGCCGGGAATAGTTAGACATCTTTGCCTATTGGAATAGCTGTGAAACGTAACGAGAAGCCAGCCGTCATCACGGCGCTCAAGCGGGGTAATCCACCACAATGAATCTTCTACCTTGTCGTTGCTGTCGTCGCTGATACATTGATCTTGGAAAACCCCAGTGCCGTCTATAGCCTTAACGCACATATCGGTGAATTTCTCAATGAGGTACGCTGGGCCGAATGATGCAAACAACCAAGTTTCGGGGTTTACGATATCCTCCTTGTTTCGGATCAGGTTAGGGCATTTTAGCATGATCAGCGAAGTGCCTCTTTCTGTATCGCCTTCTATTGATCTCATACACAACGGTCCCAAATAGTTACGTATCTCGCTAACCCACATTCTTACATCAACCGGGGCCGCAGGTGGCATCGCGGAACGCTCTGATGCGCCGACTGGTGCACTGCTGCTAATACTGGCTACGACTAGCCCCATCAGAATCGCTAACGTAAAGAGCTTACCTGTTACAAAAGCACGTAGCAGCAAGTCAATTTTCGTGTTTGTAGACTGCGACTGTTCAGAACCGTCAGAGGGAGCGTCGGTCAGATCTTTCGTGCGTTGACAGTGTTCCCAGCAGAAGGAGATTAGATCATCGTCGACGGCGGGGCAGGCACCCATATAGTTCCGCAGCTGCCATTCCTCGAACGCGGACTTGCCGTTCTCCTTATCCGACACAGTCGAACTTTCCATCAAAAGGAGCTCCGCGAAGGAACGTATCGACAGGCCAGTTGTCGCCTTCCGGAAAGCTTGTAGGGCCTTCCCGAACCCCTTCCGTGTCAGGGCTGCTGCAGCAGCGTGCCGCAGAGTCTCAATGGCCTCATCATGGGCGCCGGTCTTGGCACCTGTGTCCACCGATGACCCCCTGCGGCTGCTAGGACGTACCTCTGCGGCCTGCCGCGAGTGCATGCCGTCTGCTCAAAGTACACCGGGACACGACCGTCCTAGGGGCTGCTGGTGCCCGCCGGACCGTCTGTGACCAGCACGTACATCGCCGGACTATCCGCCGTACAGCAGGATGCTTCAGTTCTGCTCTTCACACACTTATGAAAGAGATGCACGTCAACCTCAACGTAGGAAGGAGCAGAATCAGTGCCTAATTTGCCGCATCGCCTTGGCGACGTTATGCGCGGTCATGATGGGTTGGGTCGTCGTGGGATTCCGGCCCGTGTGGCGCGGCGGGTTAATCGGAGTGTGGCAATCGAGCACGGGCGCGGGATCGTGTACGCCGCCCAGGTGCGGGCCGTGGAGTACGTGGCCGAAGAAGCGTTGCAAGCAGTAGGGCGCCTGTCGCGCACCGAGGCCATTTATGCCCGCCAGGTGCCCCACGCAGCGGCCCGCCTGCAGGCGATTGCTGATCTGGCGGCGATGAACATGGCCGACATTGTGGCCGAGACAGGACGTGACTGACAGAGATGACTGTTTCCGTGATCGCCCTGACCATCGCCGTCGCGGTGGCGGTGGTGGTGGCCCTAGTGCTGGTGTGGCTGGGTTATCAGCTGGCACTGGGCAGGATGAGGGATGCGCACACCGATATTGCCCGCCAGCAGGCGGCGTTGGATGCGCAGTGGTGGCAGCTGGATCAAACTCGGCGTATCCGCTCGGTGTTTTGGGCAGCAAGGCGGGCTATGCAGCGTGAAGCCGAAGACAGTCTCTGGCCACCTGTCACCGACGACTACACACACAGTAACCAGGAGGAGAGTGCACGATGAGTCAGAATCCCGAGCATGAGCCAGCTAAGCAGCCGCCCGTGCTGCGACCGTGGGCCGAGCCGGGCATAGCACCCGAATCGTTTTTCACCATATCCAGGACGTCGAGCGGTGACATGGTGCCCTATCTACAGATGCCGCTTGCCCGTGAACAGGAGCCATGGCCGCCGCCCCCACCACAGGCCGGATTAGTAGCAGGCCAGTCGGATGATTCAGTGGCGCAGCAGCCGACGCAGGGGTCAGAACAACCCCCACAGAGTCAGTCGCAGGGGTTGGTGGGCCTGGATCGGGGGCAGTTGCAGCGTTTGTGCCGGCATTTGCGCCGCACGGGCCGTTGCCCTGGTGAGTGTGTGCTCTCGCGTGCCCGCCACAACCGGCTACTGCGGCGCTTCCCGGACTTGAGGTGAAACAGGTGTCAGCCATACGACAGCAGTAACACCTGGTGATGAGCATGGAGCCTCGCGGTCATGGCCGCGAGGCTCCCCACCCTACTAACTAGTGAGGGGAGTTCCTGTGACGACGCTGCTTGTGGTGGTGCTTCTGCTGGTGGCGGCTTTCGGTGTTGGGCGGCTGTTCCAATGGGTCCGGGACGCGCGAGGCGTGTTAAGGCAACAAGATCACAGTAGGGATCAGAGGTGAACGGTAACCCGTTCAGGTCTTGGCCCCAGCGGATAATCACCAGTCTGTTGGTGGTGCTGGCCGTGGCCCTCGCCGCCCACCTGGCCGATGCCCTATTAATGCCGCTGGTGCCTTTGCTGATCTGGGCGATAGTGCTCATGGGTGTGTTCGCGCTCCTGCTCAACTGGCTGCGCCGCTAGCGGGAAGCATCCCTGCAGAAAATAAGTCAGGCGGCTTGCGACGCGGGTGCGGGGCCTTCGGGTGGGCGGTGCCGTAATGAGCCTCCTTGGGTGAGTAGGAGGGAGTAAGGCCAGAGCTGGCCGCAATGGGTGTGTGGGTTAAGGAAAATCCCTCGATGGGCGGGGGTGGGGCTCCATCGAACAGCCGATAGCGGTACGTGACGATGTGACTACTATAAGTAACAGATACGCGGAATTATGAAGGTCGCGCCATGACTAGCAAAATTGTTCTTGATGTGGATGCGCTGTGTGAGGCTCTGGGGCGGGCCGTGTTCTATGGGGCCAGAGCCTCGCAGCTGTGGCGGTACACGCGAGAGATCGTGGACATGCTGTACCCGGCTGCCGCCTGCCCTGATCTTGAGGATCTGGGGCGGGCGTTGTTGGCGGAAGCGCTGATCCGCCGCGCGGTAGCCTCGATCGGTGGAATATCCGCTGATGCCCTGGGTATCTTGTTGTGCCTATCGCCGGGAGTGATGGGACGCCCGGCGTCGGCGCGTCAACACCTCGCAGCGGGATTGTTTGACCGCCACCCCCGCACGTTTTGCCGGGGCAGATATCAGCGCGACTTGTTGTATGACTTGGTTGTGGAGATCTACCGCCTCCACAGCGACACGACGAACCCGCCCACCGTGGGGGCCTAGCACGGCCCGCCACGGCGCTCACTGATGCTGATGCCCTCCTGTGTCACCTACGCCTGGCGAGCAGCACTGCTCGCCAGGCGTTTTTCCATGGTGCGAGTGTGCTGCGTGCCGTCACTGTGGCCTGGGCTAACGCCAGCCCATCGCCACGATCCGGTTCTTGTCCGGCCCTGATCCCGTCCTCGTCCCGGTCGTTTTTTTCCACATTGGCCCCACATTGGGTCTTTTTCCAGGCGCCTGCGGCCACGCGTGTACACGCGGGTAGGTGAATCTGGTGATGCGGCCCAACCGGGCCGTACACACACCACTGTGGAGGGTTCACTATGGACACCAGATCTGCGCTCCTCATAGGAGCATTAGGCGTAGCCGTGGGCGCGTATGCGTGCTGGCGGGTTCTCGACAGCTACTACCACACCCACCCGACGGACCGCGAGAAAGCATTATGGAAACGCATCGCCGACCTCCAAGCGATCCTGCACGTTCCCCCAATGTTTTGGCACGTGTGGGCACGCTACACCGACGAACTCACCCACTCCGCCACGCGCGGCAAGCACGCCGCCAACAGGCAAGCCAACGAGCAGCAAACACCATCCGATAGGTCGCGCCCTGGTGATGAGCGGGACTGCCGGCCATGACCCCCCTTATCAGGGTGGCCCCCGATCCTCGCCTTGTTCTGGCCATCGGATGCCTCATCCTCCTGATAGGCATCGCAAGTGCCCTAGTGCAGGGATGGCAATCCTGGCGGTGGCACCGCGCCCTGGTGGCGGTGTCGCTGCGCCTGCCCCACGGCCTGACGGTTGAGGACATCGCCACCTGGTTAGGGACCGTGCACGCCCACACCACGGGCTCCCGCTGGCGGCTAATCTCCGGGCCGCCGATCGTGTTGGAGGTATCGGCGACCCGCCACGGCATCCGCCACCTGCTGTGGATGCCGCAGGTCATGCGCGCTGGTGTGCTGGCCGGGTTGCAGGCGTCGTTTCCCGGCATCCGCGCCGAGGACACCCCCGACGCCAGGGCGGCTAAGCCACGGCTGACGGTAGCGGCAGAGATGCGGCTATCCACCCTCCGTCGCCCCCTGGCTGTGGAGCGGGCCACGGCCACCTGCACGGCGTTTCTGGCCTGCCTGCAACCCCTGCAGGGCAGCGAGGAAATCCGGGCCCAATGGATCCTGTGCGGCGCGGCCACACCCCCGGTCATCCACATACCCCGCCACCACACACAGACCACCGGCCTGCCGTGGTGGATCGAGAACCAAGCCCCACCCGACGCCGACGACATCCGCGCCAGGCGCGCCAAACACAACCACCTCCTGCTACACGCCTGCGCACGCATCGCGGTAAGCGCCCCAACCCGCAAACGCGCCCGCGCCCTGCTAAGGCAGGTATGGGGGCCGCTGCGGATCATGAACGCCCCCGGCGTACGAGTAGGCCGCCGCTGGTGGATACCCACCCCCCTAGCCGCATCCCGACTACGCAGGTTCGCCTGGCCGTTCGGCCCCTGGCCCCTGCTGCTCAACACCCGCGAGGCTGCTGGGCTGATCGGCCTGCCCGCAGGAGATGCCTACATTCCCGGCCTGATTCCCAGCGGCTGCCGACAACTAGCCCCCTCACCAGCCATGCCCACCAGCGGTGTCGTGATCGCCACCAGTAACTACCCCGGCATGAGCCGCCCCCTGGCGCTGCTAACCGAGGATCGACTGCGGCACATGTGGGCCATCGGCCCGCCCGGAGTCGGTAAATCCACCTCCCTCGGGAACATGATCTGCCAAGACATCACAGCCGGTTACCCACTCCTGCTCCTCGATCCCGGTGATGACCTGGTGCGCGATGTCCTCGCACGCATCCCTGAGCACCGTCGCGAGGACGTCGTGATCCTGGACCTCACCGACACCCAGCAACCAGTCGGATTCAACATCCTGCGCATCGGCCACGGCGAACACGCCCGCGAACTAGCAGTCGATCACATCCTGCACATCCTAGCCGAGCTCTATAAGTCCTCCTGGGGGCCGCGCACCGCCGACGTCCTGCGCGCCTCCCTGCTGACCCTGGTCAACACCAAAGCAGCGGACGGGTCCGCATTCACCCTCTGCGAACTACCCGAACTATTAACAAACGCGGCCTTCCGCCGCAGCATTACCCGACAGACGCACCTGGCTGGTGGGGTGGCCGAGTTTTGGGCCTGGTACGAAAACCTCAGTGAGGCTGAACGCACCCAGGTTATCGGCCCCGTCCTCAACAAGCTGCGCACCTTCACGTTGAAGACGCCGCTGCGCCTGATCCTGGGTCAATCCGACGGCCTGAACCTGGACGATATTTTCACTAAAAACCGCATCGTCCTCGTGCCGTTGTCTAAGGGCATTGTGGGCGATGAGACCGCACAACTGCTCGGTGCCCTATTGTTAGCGTCGTTTTGGCAAACCACCCTGGGCCGCAGCCAAACCCCCGCAGAGCACCGGCGACCCGCCTGGCTCTACATCGACGAATTCCAAGACGTCCTACGCCTACCCCTCGACCTGGCCGACATGCTCGCCCAGGCCCGCAAACTCGGCGTCGGCCTCATCCTGGCCCACCAATACCTCGGGCAACTCCCCGAAGCGATCAAAACCGCCATCCGTAACACCACCCGCACGCACGTCACATTTCAAGCCGACTACGACGACGCCCACCGCCTCGCCCACTCCTTCGCGCCCCTCACCCCGGAGGAAATCACCGCCCTAGCCGCCTACGAGATCGCCATCCGCCCCTGCGTGAACAACCACGTCCTACCACCAGTCACCGGCACCACCGCACCCCTACCCGAACCCACCAGCGACCCCCACGAACTCACCCAAACCAGCCGTACCCGCTACGGCATGAACCGATCAGACATCGAGACCGCACTCGCCACCCGCACCCATGCAGGCCGACAGGCCGCCCCGATCGGGCGCACCACCGCCACCTGGCCCGTCACCAGCGACCCCCAACCCGAGGACGACGAGCAAGGAGACGAGCAATGACCCGCCTTCCTGCCCCACGTGCTATCGCTGGTGCCCCCTACCTAGTCGCCGGTGTGCAGTGTCCGGTCGCTGGCCCGCTCGCCCACCCGCTCGCGTCGAGTCAGCCCCCGCATCCGCGCAGCTCACCCCTGCTGGCCGGTGGGTTAGCGACACAGACATTATCCCTGCTACAGCAGGTGCATTCCCCATGACCGGCACCCCCTGCGCCCCTGCCCACCTCACTACCCGCGGTGGTCCCGCTCGTGTCCGTCTGTCTCATGTAGAACACATCGCGGAGCGGCTGTCCCCACGCGACACACAGATCATGGACACGGTGCACCGGCTCCGACTGGCCACCGGGAACCAGCTGGAACGCCTGCATTTTGCGGACCTAGCCGAGGGCTGCCGCAGCCGTGTCCGCCGCCGTGTCCTGAACCGCCTGACCTCTTGGCGCGTCCTGGCGACCCTGCCCCGCCGCGTCGGCGGCGTGCGGGCCGGCTCTACCGGCCTGGTCTACCACCTGGACACCGCCGGGAACTGGCTCATGCGCCACCAAGCAGCGCGCACCGGCACCACCGCGCCCCGGCGCACCACCGGCCCCAGCCCCAAACTAGCCACCCACACCCTGGCCATCACCGAGCTATACGTACAACTCGCAGAACACGCCCGCACCGGCGCCTTCCGCATAGCCGCATTCGAGACCGAACCGGCCTGCTGGTGGCCCAACACCGCGGGCAGGCACCTCAAACCCGACGCCCACACCCTCCTGGCCACCAGCACATATCAAGACGCCTGGTGGATCGAGATAGACCTGGCAACCGAAACCCTGCCCCGTATCAAGAAAAAACTCCTGTCCTACCTGGACTTCGCCCACCAGGGCGGCACCGGACCCGCCGGCGTCCTCCCCCGCATCCTCATCACCACACCCACCGCCCAGCGCTGCACCGCCGTCACCGGCCTGATCACCGCACTGGCCCCGCCCGCCGAGCACCTCTTCCACGCCGTGCCACATGAGGCCGCCACCGATCTGCTCCTGCACACATTGCTGAACCCCTAACCACCAAAGGAGAGACCATCATGCAACCGCTCACCCGCGACCAACTACTCAACCTGCCCACCGTCGTCAACCTGACCACCGCCGCCCGCGCCCTGGGCATAGGCCGCACCAAAGCCTACGAGCTAGCCCAATGCGGCCAATTCCCCTGCCCCGTGCTGCGCGTCGGCAGGAGCTACCACGTCCCCACCGCCGGACTCCTCGAACTGTTGGGCATCACCCACCTGCGCGAGCACACCCCCGATCACGAAAAAACAGCAACACCCAGGAAGTAACAGTCAAACACTATTCCTCTCATCCCTCACTGGCACCGCGCAGACAGTCACGCAGGGAAACGCTAGCCGAACCAAGCCTGGAAACGCCCAACACGAAAATTGCCAGGCATCAGGTAGCAGCCCAACCCACCGCACCGCACAGAAAACAGGGGATCCCATGACGTCGAACAGCGCAGACGAAACAATAAATCAGGTCCAGCCCCCGACGCCTAATGGCTTGCGCTATGGCACGATCCTGGCCGATCCACCCTGGGACGTTCACCAACGCGGCACCTATGGCGCTATCCGCCACTACCCCCTCATGAGCGTGGAAGCCATCTGCAGCCTGCGGGTAGACCGGCTCGCCGCCGCCGATGCGCACCTGTGGCTGTGGGTCACCAACGCCGCCCTCCACGCCGGACATCAGGTCATGCAGGCGTGGGGTTTCACCTACCGCAGCTGCCTCACCTGGATCAAACCCCGACTCGGCCTAGGAAACTACCTACGCAACCAAACCGAACACCTCCTGCTAGGAACACGCGGCAGCGCCCCCATGCTCTTTCGCGCCCAAGGAACCTGGCTCTACGCGCCCCAACAGGAACACAGCCATAAACCCGAAGAACAATACGCCATCATCGGGCGCTGCTCACCCGGCCCCTACCTCGAACTATTCGCCCGCCACAAACACCCCGGCTGGCACGTGTGGGGAAACAACATCACCTGCGACACAGCCCTATAACCAGAACAGGTACACAATTTTGATCAAGGAGCTAGTCGAACCATGAACAACAGACCCTTCCTCGTACGACGCGCACCACCATTGGCAGGAAAGATCCCGGCCTACCGCACGACGACTACTTACTGGTTCTCTGGATACGACAAACTGGATACCTTCATTAGCTCAGCCGGCGTTAGCCGAGGAACGGATCGGTACACCGCTAGAGGCACTACGGAAAAGCTTGGGTATTTTGGAATGTCCGCAAATCCAAGCGAACCGATATACCGCATGAACGAATTAACGTAGTCCGCGAATCGAGCACGGACGACTTGCTTGTCATCATTAACGAGCCCTGGATCTTTTGGGGGAAGTTCGTCTTCTGGTCTTGCATAGTGACCGATTGAACCCACCAAGGTCCACAACTGTTTTCCGACACCGTATCGAGCAAATAAAATTTCAGTCTCACTGTCCAGAAACTGTCGACCTTCTTGCAGGCGCGCGCCAACTATAAGTTGATCGTTGTTGGCAGGAGAGAGATTAAGGTGAAGACCGGGGGTGAACATGCCGCGCGCAATCTTAACAACTGAACGAAGAAATTTGGCGTCTATATCAGGGCCGACTGGTTGCCGTACTGGTCCAAACTCAGGTATCAGGTCTTCTGGCTGATCGATGTGGCTAGCCACTGAGGTATTTCTGGAACCTTGCTGCTTAGTGGGAGATTTCTTGTCTAACACTCCCTCTAAGATCCCCAAATCCTGAAGTCCAGAATAAGTGGTACCAAAACTCGCTAGGAGCGACGCCGCATATCGAGCATCGAAGAGTGAACCCATTGCAGTAACCCGAACCAGAGTGCCCGGCGGGACCTCTTCTCGAAAATTATCCGAGTACCAGAAATCGGGATCACTAAGCTCGCTGGATAAATCTCTAAGTAACTCTTGCGAATCAAGTGTTTCCTCAAGAATCTGGAACAATGCATCGCCCAAAGATTTCTGGATGTAGCTTTCTTCGCTCCATCCTTGTGTGTACATACCTAACGATTTCAGACCAGCTTCGGTCCTCTTGTCATTTTTATTCGCCTGGCGCTCTTCCTCGGTGATGCCACCATTCAGTTGCGCCAGCATTCCACGCACTTTGTCGGTATCGACGTAGAGGAACTCACGAAGTATCAAGATCAATCTTCCTAGGTCAGCGAGACCAGAACACGAGCATCGTAGGCGACGTGTAGAGCGGCCAGCGCGACAGCCCTCGGCAGCATGGCCACACTGCATCCCTCGACTGTATGGCGGCTGTTCAGCGTGACCGTCCGTGCTCTCACAGACGCATCTCGGCCACCTTGGTCCACTGATCGAGAAGCTCACGAACCTGCACAGTCAGGGTCTTCGGCTTCCTCGGCTGCATCAGAGCATCGTCGGTGGCCGCCGTAGGCACGTTGATGTGGCCCGGCAGCTTCTCAATCAGCTCCCCGATGGCATGGGCCGCCAACACGAGGCGGTCGGGGTTATCGGACTGGAGAACGTGGAGCGCCCCGGCATACATCACCCCCAGCCGCTCATGCTTATCGTTCAAGGAGCCGAAGATCATCCGCTGCATCCCGGACAGCTCCCAGCTGGGACCGCTGGCATGCCCCGGTCCGACAGCTGACCTCTCTGTCTCGCCCACCTGCAGTCCTCCGACGGAACTCCAGCTCCCGCTGCTGACGTTGAGGATTCCATTGTCCAGGGTGCCGAGACCAACCCCTCCGGCGACGTGCCATCGGTCTCAACGTCGCCGGACTCACGGTCCAGAACACACCGGAATCCGTCCCGTCGGGTGGATGCTAGGGGATGTCTGTCATGGAAACAGGGATGACCACAGCCGGTGAGAAACATCACATCGCGACCGGCCAGCCACGGTCACGACCGTCCCGTGACATCTGATCCCACGGTCAAACGACGGTCAAACGATCAAAAAGCCCGGTCCTCAGTGTGAGAACCGGGCCTCTAACCTGCTAAAACGTGGTAGCGGGGGCGGGATTCGAACCCGCGACCTCTGGGTTATGAGCCCAGCGAGCTACCGAGCTGCTCCACCCCGCGTTGGTGAACGTCACCCTACGCGGGCAGTGACAAGACGTGCAAATCGTCTGGTCA
>Ga0213881_10000978_pt1 | contig 14812 bp, 9 predicted proteins | sample BarmaccoBMER_R08_FD_160104 | JGI IMG/M metagenome (GOLD analysis project Ga0213881, IMG submission 160104) | Barbacenia macrantha exposed rock microbial communities from rupestrian grasslands, the National Park of Serra do Cipo, Brazil - ER_R08 ... | reverse complement strand
CTAGATCAACTAGATCTCCGAAACTGTGACGCTTGAGTCAAGTTTTCCCCCGGCGTACGGTGGGCGTGCTCGCTCCGCATCTGCAGACTCGGTGTCTGACCGGCCGCTGTGGGGTGGCACGGCCGGTCATCCAGGGTGATCGGACTTCGGCGCAGCGGGTGGCGGCGGTCTGTCGATCATGACTGCAGGTCCCTGCGTGAGCTGGACCACCATCAGGTCGGCCACCACAAGCCCAGCTCTGCTGTCCTGGTTGGCGGTCTCGCCTGGGAGCCCAGCTCAGCCACCCCGCTTGGCGGTCCGAGGCGAAGCCTCTTTGGACGAGGGGGCGACTCAATCACCTCCGTTGGCGCAGTTTGGCTCTGTCAGTGATATTGTCGCGTTGTTCGCTGCCGCCGTGAACAGCCTTAATGAAGGAGAGGGGTACAATGAGCTACTGGCGAGCTTGCAGCGATTGGTGGACAGGATGAACCGACGTGACCTGGGGCAGCTCCTTGGCCTGACCGCGACCACGTCCTTTGTTGCCCCATGGCTCCAAGGCCTGGATCCCGAGGAGCAGGAACGTCTGGCGGCGGCCATCGTTACACCGGAGCGAATCGATGCGCAGGTCCTTACGCACATCGAATCTATTCTTTTCGATTCCCTCCTCAGCAACGACAGGCTAGGTCCGCGGGCGGCGCTGCATACCGTCCTCGCCCAGCAGAAGATACTGCAGGCTATGATCGCCGAGTGTCCCGATGAGCTGCGCCCACGCCTGCTGTCGGTATTCGGCAACTCTCTGCGACTCGCGGGCTGGGTTTTCTTCAACGCCGGCGATCTCTCCGCTACACGTCGATACTACGAGCAAGCGCGTGTGGTGGCGCAGGACGCGCAGGATGGGGAGCTCGCCACCATGGTGCTGGGGAACTTGAGTCATGCCGCCGAATCATCCGGAAATCCAGCGATGGCGGTTGACTACGCCGTTGCCGCACAAACATGGGCAAAACGAGCACACCACGCCGGTTTGAGTGCATTTGCCTTCGATATTGGCGCATGCGCTTTCGCGGCGACGGGCGACTACAACACAACAATGCGGAACCTTGACAGCACGCAGACCTATCTACCTGGGTGTTCGGAATCGCCGCCTAACTTCTATACGTACAACGAGGGGGCACACGTCGCTAGGCGCGGCAAGTGCCTCCTTGGGCTCGGCCGGACAGCCGACGCGGTACAAGTCATTGGCGAGTCGTTGAAACTCTATGCGGAGCGGCCTGATTTCCCGTATAAAAATATCAATGTCGCGATGGCCAAATTGGATCTTAGTGCGGCCCACGTGCAAGCGGGTGATATTGATGAAGGCGCGGCTACGCTTGCGGATGTGGGGGACTTCGTTTCCCAGAATCGTGCCAATCGCCTCGTGAAACGAATACACGGCATCCATGCCACCATGGAACCATGGCAGGACGTGCCAGTGGTCAAGCAGCTTAATGATCAACTTCACAGTTTCGGGCTGCGGTCGTGAACGAGCGCTGTGAGAGTTGCGACGCGCAGATGAGAGGCGAGGGTCTGCTCGTATGGAGGTCCCGTGAGTTCGGCTCGCTGGCCGTCGGGTGTGATGGTGATGTGCCAGGTGTGGGCCGGGGTTTTCCGGCGGCTTTCCAGCTCCGGTAGACGGCGCTGACCTCGTCGAACCCCGATGTCCGCAGCCGCTACATGACCGCCGTAGTCGCCCGTGTCTGCGGTCTTGAGTGGCCCGTCGCCGAACAGCTCGCTGGCAATCCTGCGGGTTTTTTGCAGCCCGTTCTGGTAGCCCAGAGGTTCGCTCGTGAAGCAGTCAACGACCGTGACGCTGGCGCGCGATGGTGCGCCGCTGCCATGCTGCAAGCGCTCAGTCCTCTGATGGGGAGGTAGCTCCGTGGTTGTCATCGAGGTCCGCAACGCTGAGCTGCTGGAGACCGTGGCTAAGGAAGCCAAGCGTCTCAATATCGCCAACGGGGCGATCGTCAGCCTGATCGGTGCGGTGGACAGCTTCACCATCTCCACCATGTCCACACACGACGCCACCAAGGACATCATCTCTGACTACTCCGTACCGGCCGAGATGACCGGTACTGGGGAGATCGCCAACGGCGCGGCCGGGTACCCGCCGCATGCGCGGTATGACCGAGTGATCGCCACCGTGGCCTTCCCCCGGGTGCCCCCCGCACATCTGGAGCAGACCCACGCCGGGGCGCTGATCCTCATCCCGTTGAGTTTCGCTGGCCGTGGAGGGCTGATGGCGCTGCTGCGCCGCGATGAGTCCGCCGGGGCGAGCGGACGTTTTCTCGCCCAGTACGGCGGGTTCATGGCCGTGCGCAATGTCCCAGAGCCCGCCGCCCCGAAGATTCGCCCGCGCCTACTGGCGGCCGCGCGTCCGACCGAGGTTCCGCCCGCCGCGCTCACCGACGCCCATCCGGCCGCGTTCTACCTCTCACTGTGCTGCTCGAGCCCATACCGGACGCTGGGTTTCACCCCCGACGACCACAGCACTGGTCGGCAAACCTGGGGCCGGGGAGCCGACGGGTCCACCTTCGCCCTCACCACCCTCGGCGATACCCCCCACGTCGCCGCCGAGGGTCCGCTGTGGGCCACTCTCGAGGCCGCCTACACCCAGTGGCGTGCACTGGGCCAACCCGCCCGCGACCGCTTCGGCATCACTGCTGAGCGCGCACGGCAGTGGGTGTGGCTCGACCATCCCGGCCATGTGATCATCGAACCAGGTATGAGCTGCTGATACGCAGCGGGGCCGTTGCAGTACATTAAGCCCCTGATATGGGGCGATTTTCACTCCATGTGGTGATAGAAACTGTGTGCTGGGGTGAACCTTCAGTATGGTCCCGTCAGCAAGCAGTGCAGTGCATTCCGGACGGGGCATTCCTGGCCGAGTTTCGCCAACAAGAGAGGGTGGCCGTGCGTATTCCCGAGTGGGCGTGGCTGGCGACCATTGTCGGCCTGTTCGTCATCATGGTTATCGACCTCGTCGTCGCCGATTGGCGCCGGTTCCAGTTCATGCCACGTGACGCCGTCCGCTGGATCTTTCTGTCGATACTTTTCGCCGTGCTCTTTTGCTCGGTTATCTGGGTGATCTGGGGTGGTCGATACGCTGGTCAGTTTCTGGCCGTCTACCTCACCGAGTACTCGCTGAGCGCCGACAATCTCCTCGTTGTTGTGCTCATCATGTCAACCTTCGCGGTGCCCGAGATCCACCGGCATCAGGTGCTGGTCGTCGGGATGATGCTGGCGCTCCTGTTGCGGGCAGCGGCGATCACAGTGGGGGTCGCCGCCATCCAGGTGTTCGGCTGGGTCTTCTACCTGTTCGGTGCGTTCCTCATCTACACGGCATGGAAGGTAATCACTAGCGGCAGCCAGGAAGACCCGAAGTTCACCGAGAACATCGTGCTCCGCGCGCTGCGTGCGGTACTGCCCGTGACCGGCGACTACCACGGCTCCCGGCTGCTGCTCCGGCTGGGCAGGAAGGTCTGGGTCACTCCGCTGCTGCTCGTCGTCATCGCCATCGGCACCACCGACCTGCTGTTTGCCGTGGACTCCATCCCGGCGGCCTTCGGGCTCACCAGGGAACCCTTTCTCGTTTTCACCGCCAACGCCTTCGCGCTGACCGGACTGCGGCAACTGTATTTCGTGGTCAGCGGTCTGGTGACCAAGCTGGCCTACCTTGCCCACGGCCTGGCGGTGATCTTGGGGTTCGTCGGTGGCAAGCTCATCCTGGAGACCCTGCACGGCAATACCCTCCCCTTCCTCAACAAGGGTCACCCCGTGCCGGTACCGACCGTGGGGAGCGGAACCTCCCTGGTAGTGATCGTCATCACGCTGACGGTGGCCGTGCTGGCCAGTGCGTGGAAAGTGCGGTCTGCTGGCCGCGCTGCATGTCCCGAGCTCGACAGTCTCGACAGTAGAGCTGTCCGCGAGCCAGCCGAACGGCTCTAGCGTCGAGTTCGGCAGGCGCGGAGCGCTCCAAAAGATGCCGCGGGCGGCGTGTTCCTCACCAGAACCAGGGCACCGCGGGCCTACGCTCGTCCGGTGTCACCAGGCCCCCTGTTATCCAGCCCCTTGTCATCCAGCGCCGAGTCACCGTCTCTATGGTTCGTGATCGCCGGGTTGGCTGCCCTCGCGGGTGGTGTTCTGCTGGCCCTGGACCGCACTCAGCACAGCGCGCACCAGCGGGAACGGCGGCGCTGGGCGGCACTGCGCGGGTGGCGGTTCGTGCTCTCCGACTCGGCGCTGGCCCGTCGGTGGTGCCACGGTGCGATCGCTCGGGGTGGCGCGGGGCTGGCGAAGGACCTCGTGATCGGCAGTCTGTTCACCCCGCTGGGCCGCCGTGTGGTGCAGGTCTTCGACCACGAGCAGGGCGGTGCGGTGTCCAACGTCATCGTCGCGGTGCAGCGCCGCTGCCATGCCGCGGACCTGGTCGTCGAGCTGTGGCTGCCAGACCAGTTGCCCCCGCCGGACCCCGGTCTGGTCTTGATGGGCACCCTGGGGGAGCGCCTTGCCCTGGTCAGCGACCGGGATCAGGCCCGCCCGGTGGGGGCAGCCGAAGTGGTCATCGCCCTGGGCGCGCTGGGCGACGACATCGCGGTGGCCTGGCTGGAGCAGGACTGGGTGCTGGCTGCCGCGCCGTGCGACGCCACCCCCGCCCGGTTGGAGCGCCTGCTGCGGGTCCTGGACGAGATCGCTGACCTGCTCGACGCCGCCAGTGTGGACTATCCCACCGTGCTCGCCGATTCGTCGCAGGTGTAGTGACCGGTGTAGTGACCCAGGGGTAGTAACCGAGCCGCCACGCTCCCCGCGTCACGAGGCTAGCCTGCAGACTATGCCGACCGCGCTGATTACCGGTCCCACCGCGGGGATCGGGGCCGCTTTCGCCCGTAGGCTCGCCGCCGAGGGCTACGACCTCGTGCTCGTCGCTCGGAACCGGGAACGGCTGTGGCAGGCCTCCGCCGAGCTGATGAAGCGCCACGGGGTGAGCGCCGAGGTGTTCCCCGCCGACCTGGCCAACGCCAGTGACCGGGAGCGCCTCGAGCAGCGGCTGCGTACCTCAGACCCGGTGGATCTGCTGGTGAACAACGCGGGCTTGGGAGTCACCGGGGAGTTCATCGACGTCGACATCGCGGAGCTGCAAGCTCAGCTGGATGTCAACGTGACCAGCGTGCTGCGGCTGACCCACGCCGCGCTGCCGGGCATGGTGCGCGCCGGGCGTGGCGCGGTGATCAACGTATCCAGCCTGGCGAGCTTCCTGCCCGGCCGCGGTTCCAGCTACGGGGCGAGCAAGGCGTACGTGACGATGCTCTCCGAAGGGCTCGCGATGGCGCTGCGGGACACCGGAGTGCGGGTGCTCGCACTGTGCCCGGGTTTGGTGCGCACCGAGTTCCATGCCCGCTCCGGGATCGACCAGAGCGGGGTTCCCTCGGCATTCTGGCTGGACGCTGACGCCGTCGTCCGCGAGTGCCTGGCCGACCTGCGACGCGGGCGCACCATCTCGGTGCCGGGCATGCACTACAAGGCCCTGGCGGGGCTGGTGGATGCGCTGCCTCGCGGCCTGGTCCGCTGCCTCGCCGGGCGCACGGGGCGAGGCCGGGTATGACCGGCACCCGATGCTGACCAACCCCTCCCGGGCCCGCCTGGCGGAGCTGGTGCGTCAGCTGGCCGTGGTGCCCGGCCGGGTCACCCTGTCCTCCGGGATGCTGGCCGACTGCTACGTCGATCTGCGCCGGGTCACGCTGCACCACGAGGGCGCGCCGCTGATCGGTCGGCTGGTTCGCGAGCTCACTAGCGACTGGTTCTACCTGGCGGTGGGTGGCTTGACGCTGGGCGCTGACCCGGTCGCGACCGCCGTGCTGCACGCCCCGGGCCGCCCGGTGGACGCCTTCGTGGTGCGAGGGGCACCCAAGCAGCACGGGATGAGCCGGCGCATCGAGGGTCCGGACGTCGCCGGCCGCCCGGTGCTCGCCGTCGAGGACACCGCCACCACCGGCACCTCGGTGCTCACCGCCGTGGCGGCGCTGCGCGCGGCGGGCGCCGACGTCGTCGGGGTGGCCACCGTGGTGGACCGAGACACCGGAGCCCGCGAGGCCATCGAAGCAGCCGGGCTGCGCTACCGCGCGGTGCTGGCGATGAGCGAGCTTTCGTAAATAGCGAGGCAAAAAAGACCGGTTCGGGGATAATCCAGGTGTTACATGGCAGTCAACGTTCGCGAGGGGTGATGCCCGTGTCGCAGCTGCGGCCTATGCCGCACCGAACGATCGTCGTGGTCGATGTCGCGGGCTTCACCCGCCCGGACCGGACCATCATTCGCCAGGGCGCCGTGCACGAGGGCCTGTACCGGGTGTTACCAGACGCTTTCGCCGAACTCGGAGTCGACTGGGATGCCTGCGTGGTGGAGGACCGCGGCGATGGGATGATGATTTTGGTCCCGCCGGAGGTGCCCAACAGCCGGCTGGCCGATCTGCTACCGGGCAGATTAGTGGCGGAGCTGCGCCGGTACAATGATGTTCACTCCCCCAAGGCGGCGATGCAGCTCCGCGTCGCGGTGCATGTCGGCGAGGTGTACCAGGATGGGCGCGGCGTGGTGAGCCAGGCAGTCAACATCGCGTTCCGCATCCTGAATGCACCGGATGCGAGATCGGCATTGAGATCGTCCACTGGTGTGCTCGCGTTCCTCGCCTCCGAGACCTTTTACCGCGAGGTGATCGTCCAAGACCCGGCGACTGACCCGGACTCCTACCGGCAAATCTCTGTTCCGGTCAGCGAGGGCGAGACGGTGGCGTGGCTCTGTCTGCCCGACCACGTAGCTCCGGTGGACGGTGGACTGCCGCACGACGCTCCACGGGCGATCGCGATGGTGACGCCTGAGGTCCGTGAGGCCGTGGTGCAGGCGTTGGCAGAGGCCGAGCTAGCGGAGGATGCGCAGAGCTGCGCTCGCCTGACCCAGATGATCAGCAACTTCTTAGACCGCCCGCTCACGGTGCCACCACACGTGGTCGGGAGGGACTATCTGGTCGAGCTCGTCGATGCCTGCGTGAGGATCGAGGGCGGCCCGGCAGCGCTGGTCCGGGCGGTGTGGCTGATGCGGCCCGGATCGCCCGAGCATGACCGGATTAGCCGGCTCCTCGAGCAGCCGCCGGTGCTCGAGCTCCTGCCGGAGAGCGAGCTGCGACAGTTGCGCGAGTGGCTGGTCCAGATCACCATCCCGCAACTCCGCGCGCTGGTACATCACGCCGCCGGCCCCGGCGTGCCCGCCGCCCCGAGCGTGGTCAGTGCCTGGGAAGCATTCGCCCACCTGGCGGAGTTCAACGCCGGGGCCGATGGGTTCTCGCCAGCGTTGATGTTCGTCGAGTTCCTGGCGGGTCAGGTCGATGAGCCCATGAGCACCACGCTGACGAGATGGATTGATGATCAGGCGCGTCGCCTGCGGCTCGAACGTGAGCTGTGGGCCCGGCGGGCGGCAGGTACTCCCCGGATTCCGGTGGACTTCCGGCTGCACTTGATGATCGTTATGGAGCGCGATGGGATCGACCCCGACCGCTACCTGTTGTCGTACTGGCGGCAGGACGATCCCGATCCCGCGAAGTGGCCACCCGCGCGCGGTGAAACTCACCTGGTCATGGTCGACGACCTGGAGCGGCGCGTTGACGAGCTGGTGGTGAGCGCGGAGCGGGCGTGGTCTGGACACCCAGGCGCGGTGGCGTTGGAGTTTGTGCTGCCCCGCGCCTTGCTGAACCTGCCGGTTCATCTCTGGCACAAGGAACACGATTCGGGAGATCCGTGTCTGCTATGCTTGGATTACCCGATTGTGCTACGCTCGCTGGAACGGATGCAGTCGCAACATTGGCACCGGGTGTGGCGTCAGCGCTGGCAGGCATTGATGAACGAGCCTTCCGTGGAGCGAATTTACTTCGGGCAGCCAACGGACAGTGAGCAACGCTATCGTCTTGATGCCGTCTTGCGGGATCCGCGGTGGGCGCTCATGGTCCTCACCGCCCCGCCGCCCTGCCAGCCACAGCCCGGCGCGGACGAACTGACGGCGGCGTTGCGCTCGGGGTTGCCAGCGTTGGTCTGGCACCCCGATGCGTCGTTGGAGGCCCTGCGGGGGGTCGTCACCGGGCTCGTCGAGGATGGCGGTTTGAGGGATTTACCCGGGCGGACGCAGACCTTGCGGCAAGCTGCCTTCCAAACGACAGCGGCACCGTTGGAGGGGGACGTCGCGCGCGATCTGGTGGTGTTATGGGACGATCCGCATCGTTTAGTGGTTCTTGATCAGCCGGTGAACCAACCACCAGATGAGACAAATCCGGGAGGGGACATTGATGACGAGCGTGGCCGAGCCTCCTGACAGGGTGCCGCCCGAGCAGCGTGCACCTCGCTTTGATGCGCCCGACTGGTGGATTTACCGTGGTACTGGGCGGCCATTTCCTGACATTGCGCTGGCTGACCTCCTCCCGCCCCCGCCGCCATGGCGAAGCTTTCATGGCGGCCCATTGCCTGACCGTGACGAGCCTCCCCCCGACGATGGCGAGACGGAACGCCGACTCGGTGCCCGGTTTCACCTGTCCGAGCATGACGTGAACCCGCATGAAGTGGACATGGTGAACGCCGCGCTGTACCTGCGCCGTCCCTTGCTGGTCACCGGACTTCCCGGCACCGGCAAGTCGAGTCTGGCCTTTCGGATCGCCCAGGAACTGCGACTGGGTCGGGTGCTGGTGTGGCCGATCACCAGCCGCACCACGCTGAAATCGGGTCAGTATGACTACGACGCCATAGGGCGTGCGATGGCCGCGGGAACAAGACAGGCCGTGGCCAGGTGGGGTCGGGAAGCGGGCGGTCGGGCGACGGAGGAGGCCACAACCGCCGATCCCGTGGATCACGAGCCGCCGATCGGTGAGTTCATCCGGCTTGGCCCGTTGGGAACGGCGTTCCTGCCCAGCAGGCTGCCTCGCGTGCTGCTCATCGACGAACTGGACAAGAGCGACGTGGACTTGCCCAACGACCTGTTGAGCATCTTCGAAGACGGGGAGTTCGTCATTCGCGAGCTGGAGCGGATCCGCAACCGCTCGCCCGAGGTGCCTGTGTTGACCAACGATCCGGAGGTCACGGCCACCATCGTCGGCGGCCGGGTCCGGTGTCACGCCTTCCCGATCATTGTGATCACCAGCAACGGGGAGCGGGACTTTCCGGCTGCCTTCCTGCGCCGGTGCCTCCGGCTGGAAACCCGCGCCCCTACTGCCGACCAGCTTGCCGCGATCGTGGACGCCCATCTGGCGGACTCGGGTAGTGAACACCACCGGCAACGGCTCGTCCAGGAGTTCGTGGACCGAAGCAAGGCGAGTGGGGGCTTGCCCGCCGACAAGCTGTTGGACGCAGTTTATCTGGCGACCTCGGGCGCCTATCGCGAAAACGACGTGTCGTGGCCACGACTGGTGGATGCGTTGTGGCGGCAACTGACGTCTGTGGTGCCGTGACATGAGCAGACCAGTAGGCGGGCTCGGTACCGATGACCTTACCTGGTCTGAGGTGGGGGATGCCGTCTGGCTGACGTCGGTTACCCAGCACGCTTGGCAGGCACACCCCGCGCCGGAGCGTCCACCCCAGCCGGCCCAGGAAGACCCGGAGGGGGCACAACAGGACAGGCCGCAACCGCCTGTCGCGGCGGAGACCACCGACTCGGGCACCCTGGCGGAAAGTGAACCCGACGACCACGTCGAGCCAAGTGGTTTCCTGCTTCTCCGTTCCCCGGAGCCCGAGCCATCCGCCACGGCGCCACGTCTCTCGGCTGGCTCAGGTAGTGTCGCGCAGCCCGTTGCGCCACACCTTCCCGGCGCGAAGGACATCGTCCGTGTTCTTCGCCCGCTCCAACGAAGGGTCCCGTCCTGGTATGAGGATGAGGTCATCCTCGATGAGGAGGCCACCGCGGAACAGGCCGTCCAGGACGGGCTGTGGCTGCCGGTGACCAAGCCGGACACGGTGCGTCTGCTTGACCTGACCCTGGTGATAGACGCCAGCCCCTCGATGGCGTTGTGGCGGTCCACCGTCCGGAAGGTCATTTCGCTGACGGAGCAGCTCGGCGCGTTTCGCTCGATCCAGCTCCGACTGCTCGACACCGAACCGTCGGCAGGAGCGTCAGCGTTGCCCGACGGCCCGGTGCTGCACGGCGGAACGCGGGCAACCCCACCCCGCAGTCCAGCCGAGCTGCTGGACTCCTCCGGCCGGCGGATCCTGCTGGTGTTAACCGACGGCGTCGGCCGGTGTTGGCGAGAAGATCTTGTCTCCCCGTTGCTCGCTCGATGGGGCGCCGCGATGCCGGTGGCCGTGATTCATCTGTTGCCGCAGCGGCTCTGGTCCCGTGGTGGGCTGGCGCTGCAGCGGGCCCGGTTGACCGTGCCCGGCCCGCTGAGACCTAATCGGCGCTGGGAGCTGGAGCTGCCGGACGCGTGGCTGGAACCCGATCCTGCCGCGGCGGTGCCGGCTGGAGTCGTACCGGTGCCGGTGCTGGAGTTGCAGGCGCGCTGGTTAGAGTGGTGGGCTCGGTTGGTCACCGGAGGCTACCGGCGGGATCCGGCCGATGCTCTGGTGCTGCTCGCCGGCAGCACAGCGAATGACCGTGCTCGGCAGGGGGCGTTGTTGCGGGGGCGGGCGCGCGAGTCGCGCGGCTCAACCGGTGGCGAGGCGTCGGCCCAGCAGCGGGTACGGCACTTCCTCAGCGTAGCTTCACCCGAGGCCTTCCGGCTCGCCACGCTGCTGGCCGCCGCCCCGGTGGTGAGCCTGCCGGTGGCTCGGCTCGTGCAGGATCACCTCGTTCCTGAGTCCGGACCTGATCACCTGGTTGAGGTCTTCACCAGCGAGCTGCTGCGAGTACCTGCCGCTGCCGCCGACGGGCGTGCCTGGGACACGATCACCTTCGACTTCCGTGATGAGGTGCGCCAGACGCTGCTCAGCAGCGCCCGGCGCGCGGAGACCGCGCACGTCGGGCGCCTGGTCACCGAGCGTTTCGGTGACCAGATCAGTGCACTTCGCCATTTCCGGGACGCCCTGGATGCTCCAGACGTCACTCCCGACCCCCCACTCACTGCCGACACGGCTCACTGGGTCGCGATCGAGCACACCGTCCTGCGCGCCCTCAGCGGTCCCTACCTGTTCCGTGCCGATCGGCTTCGCAATGCCGACGCGGTGGCGCTCGACACGCCCGTTAATGACGCGGTGGCACTCGACACGCTCGTTAATACTGTTGCGTCGGGCGGTGAGGATGACACAATGATCGCCGTGGCCGATCGCACAGATGTGGTTAGTGAGCCGACTCGCCCGGTGACACCCCCTCCGCTCAGTTCTTCAGCACACGATGGTGAGTCCCTGGCTGAGGCCACCGCTGGCAGCACGCCCACCGCAACGCGTCCGGGCCCGCAGCTCGGGTTCACGCCGGTATCCGCTCGCTCTAGGCAAGCGGATGCTGTCCCACCCATCTGGGGTGATGTGCCACCGCGCAACCCGAACTTCACCGGACGGGTCGAGTTGCTCCGAGGGCTGGACGAACGCTTGACCGCCGGTGGCACCACCGCCGTCCTGCCGGCGGCAGTGCACGGCATGAGTGGCATCGGCAAGACCCAGATGGCCGTGGAGTACATCTACCGGCACCTGCACGATTACGACATCATCTGGTGGATTCAAGCCACCCAGCTGGCCCAGGTTCGGGCCGGGCTGACCGATCTGGCCAAGCGTCTGGGTTTGCCGGGGAGTTCCGAGGCGCACACGGCCGTGGCCGCGGTGCGGGAGGCCCTGCGGCTTGGTCAGCCCTACCGCAGGTGGCTGCTGGTCTTCGACGCCGCAGAAGCCCCGGAGGCGGTGCGTCCATTCTTCCCGACCAATGGGCCCGGCGAAATCTTGGTCACGTCGCGGAACCCGGATTGGGCCGGAATCGCTCGGCCGCTCCAGGTCGATGTGTTCACCCGGGAGGAGAGCAAGGAGCTGCTCAGGCGCCGCGGCCCGGAGATCAGCGACGGGGAAGCCGACCGGTTGGCTGAGGTGCTGGGCGACCTGCCCCTGGCTATCGAGCAAGCCGCGGCGTGGCGAGCCGAGACCGGGATGCCGGTGGCTGAGTACCTTCGCTTGTTCGAGGAAAAGCGCGCGGAGATCCTCGACACATCAGCGCCCGCCGACTATCCGATGTCGGTAGCGGCGGCTTGGAATGTCTCGTTCGACGAGCTGCGTGCCCGCAGTCCTGCTGCGTTCCAACTCCTCCAGGTGTGCGCGTTCTTCGCCCCAGAACCGATCTCCCGGAGCCTGTTCAGCGGGGTCCGTGGGATGTCGATCTCCCCGGAGCTGGATGCGGCGCTACGGGACCCGATGCGGCTCAGCCGCGCGATCCGAGACATCAGCCGGTACGGTTTGGCCAAGATCGACCACCGTAACGACACCCTGCAGCTGCATCGGCTGGTGCAGTTGGCGCTGAGCAATCATATGATGCCGCAACGTGAGGCAGAAATGCGACACGGCGCGCATCTTCTGCTCGCCAATTATGACCCGAACGATCCAGTTTCCGCGAAACAGTGGCCGCGGTACCAGGACATGCTGCCGCACGTCTACGCGGCACAGGTGATCCAATGCGACGACCCTTGGGGACGTCAACTCGTTGTCAACCTGATGGAGTTCCTCTACCGCTGGGGTGACCACGAAGAGGCTGCCAGCCTCGCCAGGCAGGCAGTCGATTTATGGACGGAAAAGCTCGGCGAGAAAGACCTGCAGACGCTGCAAGTGGCCGGGCAATTGAGTTCCTATCTCCGGGTACTCGGCCGGTATGCCGAGGCGGCGGAAATCAACCAGCACACTGTGGAGTTATACCGTCAAGTGTCCGGCGAGATCAGCGAGGAGACAGTTAGAGCGGAACTTGATATTGCCACCGACCTGAACGTTAGCGGTGATTTTACTGCCGCACTTGAGCTGAATGAAAAAATCTACCTGAAAGCGAAAGGGTTATTCGGCGAGGACGATCCGACAACCCTGAGAGCCGCGCATTACCTGCTCGGGAGTCTAGTGCTCACCGGACAATACCCCAGGGGACGGGAGTTGGGCGAGGACACCTATCGGCGCCGGGCGGAGGTGATCGGCTATGACAACCCGAATACGATGCGTACCCTCAATATTCTCAACCTGGCCCGCCTGGAGGCAGGTGATTACCGCTGGGCACGTGTTGAGCAGGAAGGGCTCGTTGAACGGTCACGTGAGCTCTTTGGTGCGGATAACGCCTTCACCTTGCAGGCTTCCTACCACCTCTCCGTAGCCAAGCGCAAAGACGGTGACCACCCGGGCGCACTAGAGCTATCTGCCCAAGTACTGGAGCGTTTCCGGGCGCGTTACGGGGACAAGCATCTGAACGCGATGGCCTGCGCTCTCGCCCAGTCAATCGACCTGAGACACGCTGGTGACCTCGGATCAGCACGTAAGCTCGGTGAGCAGGCTTTTAACCTGCATCGCCAGAATTTGGGTGAGCACCATCCGCATACCTTGTCTGCGCGCCTCGACCTGGCGGTGACACTGCGCCTGCTCGGCGATGCCGCCGGTGCCCGACAGCTCGACGAGCAGGTGCTCGAGCAGCTCCGGACCATGCTCGGTCCGGATCATCCGTATGCCATCGTCAGCGCGATCAACCTGGCCAGCGACCTCGCCGCGCTGGGGGAGACCGAGGCAGCTCTGGCGCTCGGCACCGAGGCGCTGGATCGAGCTAACCGCGTACTGAGCCTGGACCATCCCACGACGCTGGCCTGCCTCACGAACCTTGTCCTTGATCTCCGCACTCTGGGTCGCACCCAGGATGCGGAGACGAAGTACGCGGAAGTTCTGACCCGCTACCGCCGCGTGCTAGGCGACGGCCATCCGGCCACCGGGGCGGCGGCCAGCGGGCAACGGGCGGACTGTGATATTGACCCGCTGCCGCTGTGATTGTTCAATACAGGAAACAGCCGATCCAGGCGGCCAGCTCGTCGGGGAGCGGCACGGTGGGTGTGCGGGCGCGAATCCTGCGGTGCACGGCGCGGACCACTTCTGGGTAGTGCAGCAGGGCTCGGGCGGCCGGCGTCACGCCCAGCCCCGACAGGGCAAGACCGAGGCCGATCCAGGCAGCCGGGCGGTCTGCATCGGCGGCCAGTTCAGCGCGGTAGCCGCGAACAGCGTCGGTGAGTCGCCCGGTGACGTAGGCGAAGTCCGCCGCCGTGGCGCCGGGGATGCTCTGCCAGGTCGTGGACAGCGCGTTCCCGCCATCCGGGGAGTCAGCAATGCTGAGCCGGATCAGATCAGCCCGGGCGGATGACCAGGAGCCGTCCGGCACTGGCGTGGGTGCTCGATCGGTGCCCAGTGGGGTGGCGCTCGGACGGGCGGCCCCGGCCAGCCAAGCCTCCGCGAGGTCCGCCACCACTGCGGGATCTGGCCGCAGGTAGCTGATCCGCCAGCCAGCGTAGTGATCGGCGCTCACCGCTGCGACCAGAGCGCTCAGGTCGGCGGGCACCGGCTCGTCTTGCCAGGGGCCCAGCCGCTCGGCGATGCCGGCCACGAACTGGTGTCCAATCGGCGCGAGGCCCGGATCATCCCGCAGCGTAGCAAGCACGCGCCAGGTCTGCTCACGCCAGTACGCGAACTCAAACACGGCTCGGCGATCCGGTGTTCTTGGGTTAGCACAGGCGAGTGCCCGCCAGAACGTGGTAACCCCGAAGTAGGCGTACAAGCCCTGTAACACGCCGCCGATCGGACGTGGATCGTCCCGCCACGGGGTGTAGAACCGCTCGCGCGGGTCGTCGTCGTA
>Ga0213881_10000977_pt1 | contig 14812 bp, 17 predicted proteins | sample BarmaccoBMER_R08_FD_160104 | JGI IMG/M metagenome (GOLD analysis project Ga0213881, IMG submission 160104) | Barbacenia macrantha exposed rock microbial communities from rupestrian grasslands, the National Park of Serra do Cipo, Brazil - ER_R08 ... | reverse complement strand
CCGCCACAACGGCCGCGCATCAGGCCAAAACCGCCGAAACACCTCCCGCACACCCGCCACCGGAGCCGCCTCCACCAACCCCCCCACCGGCACCGGACGCACCAACGACCGCACCACCTCCCACACAATCACTCCACTCTACTCATCCTGGCTAATTGGCTCATCTTGGCTGGTTAGGCCCATTCTGGGCTAGTTGGCTTCATCCCTGCTAGCTGATTCATCCTGCTAGTGGCTGAGTTTGGCGTGGGCGGTGGCTCCCCCCGGGCGAACCGGGGGGAGCCACCGCCCACGAGGTATTGGGTGACTAGTTAGCAGCGGCCCCAGCCGCCCCAGCCTCCCCAACCGCCCCAGTGGCCCCAGCCACCCCAGCCGTGGCCCCAGCCACCCCAGTGGCCGCCGCCCCAGCCGTGGCCCCAGCCGTGGCCACCCCAGCGGACGTAACCTTCCTTCTCGCGGTTGTAGCCGCTCCGGAAGATTTCCGTGATCTTCATATCCTCTCCCTCCTCCTTTCCCAGGAACTCCTCTTCCCAAGAAGACGTTTAGCCGCAGCTCCCGGCCAGCGATAAGCAGCCGACCCGGGGCACCGGCAGGTCTTACAATTTTCGCTTGCAGTTATCCGGCGGCGGCGATCAATCCGCTATCCGTGGCCAGCGCAATCCGACGAGAACTTCGCGTTGATCACCAAGGCCAGCAATGCTGGGTTGGTCTGCGCTGGCGATCCCTCGATCATGAGAACCCCCCTACTCGTACTCGCCGATGGCTGGCGACCCCGCTTGGCTCGCCCGGCGGGCCCCTCACAAAGGGGCCCGCCACGCTGACGCGTGAGACACCCTGGTGGACTGCGACCAGCCATCCCGTGCTGCTCTACTGCCATACTAGTCTTACCGCTGTCGCTGCTACTAGCTTAACCGTTTTGTTACCTTTACGTCGACTCCCTAGGTAATTAGAGTGCCAACGCCGCTGCGCTGATACATGGTGAACGGTTAATCACCCGGTTGGCCGTAGCCCGCGTAGTGTCGCGAGTCCCCGGGTTACGCACGGTGCGGACGCGGCAGCGGTCGTCATTGCCCGGCCGTCGTCCAGTCCGTGTTCGTTGAGCCTGTCCCGAAGTTGCTGCAAGGCCCGCTTTCGGGTGGGCCCGATCGCGCCGGGCGGGATCCCGGCGGCGCGGGCAACCTCGGCGTAAGGCCGGGGATGGTCAGTGAACAGTGCCCGCAGCAGGGTCCGCTGGCGGGGTGACAGTTCCTCGACGAGGCTCCACAGCGTCCGCGCGGCGTCGGCTTCGATGACCTGCTGCTCTGGGCCCACCGACGGGTCGACCACCGTGTCGGCCACCGTTTCGATGAGGTCCTGGGTGGGCTTCGCCTGGCGCAGGATGCGCAGGCATTCGTGGCGGGCGGTGGTGGCCAGCCACCCACCCAGTCGTTCTGGCCACAGCACACGGTGGGCGTTTTCGGCCAGTCGCAGCCACGTTGTCTGGGCCGCGTCGAGCGCGTCGGCGTCCTGTAGCTGGAATGACCGCACCGTCGCCGACACGAGCTTGTCGTACCGGCGTACCACTTCCTCCCAAGCCGCCGGGTCGCCGTCGCCCGCTCGCGCTAGCAGGTCGGCGACGTTACCCGTGGCGCCAGCGGAGGCGTAGAGCTTCGCTGGGCTCCTGGTGGCGGTTGTCATCAGCATTCGCGGTCCCCTGCTAGTTTTTCCGCTGGCTACGTCGAGCCGGTCGGACGGGCGGAGACTTCGGATACAGCACGCGCCCGGACTGCGCTGCTCGGCGGCGTCTCGACGCTCAGCACTGAATGGCGACTCGCTGAATGGCGACTCGCTGAACGGCAACTCTGAGTCACACCCGTTTAGCCCCGGGAGAGCTATTGCCATGACACAGGTCTTCCGGTAGTTGCTAATAGCCATGTGTGTTGACGTGTCTTTCTTGTTGCTCAACTGTCCAAATTTGTTCGTGGTGCCGCGCGATGACGGTGCGGATGTTACCAACCCGCTCGCCGAATATCAGGGCCATACTGTGCTAGGCCACCTTTGTCGTTGTTCAAGGTATGATCCTGCCTGCTTCTTCAGGATGCCGGAAGTCCAGGGGCTGGTCATCAGCTTCATGGATCATTTTCCACGTACCCCAGGTCATGCTGTCCCCCTACATCAGATGAGGTAGTCCAGGATGATTTCTACATCTGATCCTGGATCCACCCAACTACGCTTGAGTGATCGTTCGAGTGGGTTGACACTTGTGTTTCGGTGGAGTACAGGTGCGCCACCGGTGACGGTTTCTCCGGCCGTCCTGTGCTGTAGGGATGGCCGCTGGACCATCGGATGTCGCGGGACACCGCGTCGCATGGCCCGGTGGGTCAGGTCCGCATCGACGCAGCAGCACGCTGTACCCGCCACCCGTGGCATGCCCGAACCCCGCCCCAGCGCCCCGACTGACACCGGTCAGTGTTTGTGGATGTAGACGGTGACGTTCATGCCGGGAACGAGGTCGAGGTTCTGGCCGTTCTCAATCCCGATCTTGATCGGGATGACCTGAGTGACTTTCTGGAAGTTGCCCTGAGTGTTGCTTTGCGGGAACAACGAAAACACATTAGCGGCTCCCCCTTGGATCTCACGGACACGGCCGGTGATCGGCGCATGCGGATAGGCGTCGACGTATATGTCGACCACCTGACCGACGCGCACCGCTTTGACGTCAGTTTCGTCGACGCGGGCCGTGACGTAGATGTTGTTCAAGTCGTAGGCGATGGCAAGTTGGGTGCCGGTGGTGACGAACGTACCCGGCACCCCGTTGTCTACCGCGACGGTGCCGTCGGCTGGGGCGCGGATGCTCATGAGGGGCTGGGCGAACCCGTCTTGGATCTTGATGCGGCCGACGACCCCGTCTTTACGTATCGCCGCGCCCTGGAAGATGCGCCAGTCGACGAGGGTGCCGCTGGCGGGAGCGTTGACCAGGATCTGATGGCCATCGATCTGGGCGTTGTCGGTGCTGACGTAGTTGCGGGCGTTGAGGAAGTAACTCGTCGCGAAAGCTCCGCCTGCGATCACCGCTAAGATCAGGATCACGATCAGGGCGATCCGGGTGGAGCGTTTGAGCTTGCGCTGTCCAGGCGTGGTGGGCGCGGTACCGTCGGTCCGGTCATCTGGCGCGGGTGGCGCCGCCACAGGGCCTTCCACGCTCACACCTCCCCGTCGATGTGGTGGAGCCTCTTCCCATAGACTACGCGCCGTACCTTAACTTGGGGAGTCCGACGGCGCGACCGAGTTATGCGACCGAGTTAGGTACGGGCCAGCGGAAGGACCACCTCGTCGACGATCTCGATGAGCACCTGGTCGGGAACCGGTGGGCGGTGCACCAGGAAATACTGGCGCAGCAGGTCGGGACCGACGCTGGCGATGCGGGGAGTGAGCGCAGTGGCGCGGATCTCGCCACGAACGGCGCCTCGCCGGAGCACGTCGAGCAGGAGGCCGACACCGGGATCAATGAAGCGGATCCGGATGACCTCCATGAGATCGGGATCTCGGATGGTCTCGGCCATCAGACCACGGACCGCCTCGCCGGAGGGACCGTTGAGCAGGTTGGCGAATCCTCGCAGGCAGCCGAGGATGTCTTCGCGCACACTCCCGGTGTCGGGCGGCTCGACACGCCCGGGAAGGGCGTAGTGGACCGCATCAGCGACCAGTTCGGCGCGGCTGGACCAGCGCCGATACAGGGATCCCTTGCTGGCTCGGGCTCGGTTGGCCACGTGTTCCATCTTCAGCTCGGCGTAGCCCACCGCGGTCAGCTCGGCGAGGGTGGCTTCGAAGATCGCCGCGTAGAGTGTGTCCCCGCGGCGTCGAGGCCCCTTGCGGCGGTCAACCACCGCATTCGCAGGCCCGCAAGCCTCGCCGACGCTGCTCAACGTCCACACCCTCTCGTGCTCTCAGTAACACCAGCAGTTCCATACGTAGCGGGAGAACAGACTAGAGTACGCGGCGTTTCGATGGCACAGTGGTGTCATGACTGGCCCAACCACGGAGTCGGCGGTGAGCCCGGACGGGGCCGCCGCCCGGCCGGTGGGTGGTACATCCGGTTCCGTCGGGAATGGGGATACCGCTTCCGGAGGAGGCTGGGGGTTGCCACTGGCGGTGCTGATCGTGGGGATGTTCATGTCGGTTTTGGATGTGAGCATTGTCAATGTGGCCATCGCCACCATTCAGAACGAGTTCGGGGGGACCACTGATGACGTGCAGTGGGTGGTCACGGGGTACACGCTGACCTTGGGTGTGGTGGTGCCGGCCACGGCGTGGTTGGGTGATCGTTTCGGGCTGAACCGGGTGTACAACCTGGCGCTGGTGGCGTTCGCCGCTGGGTCTGTGCTGTGTGGGTTGGCCTGGGACTTGAACAGTCTGGTGGTTTTCCGGGTTGTGCAGGCGGTGCCGGGTGGCATTCTTCCGGTGATCACAATGTCGATCTTGTTGCGGATCGTGCCGCGGGATCGGCTCGGCGCCGCGATGGGCCTGTATGGCCTGGGGGTCGTGTTCGCTCCGGCGATCGGCCCGACGTTGGGCGGCTATCTCGTTGAGTACGTGAACTGGCGGTTGATCTTCTTCATCAATGTGCCCGTCGGGATTCTGGGTGCGGTGGCCGCCATGCTGGTGTTGCCACGATTCCCGAAGGTGGTCGGGCGACGGTTCGACGTCCTGGGTTTCCTCACCGTGGCGGGGGGGTTGTTTGCGCTGCTGCTGGCGTTGTCGGAGGGGGAGTCCTGGGGGTGGGACTCCTACCGGGTGCTGGGTCTGATCACCTTCAGTGCGCTGAGCCTGGCGTTGTTCGTGGTGATCGAACTCGAGGTCGCCGACCCGTTGCTGGACATCCGGATATTTCGGTACGGGCCTTACGCCCACTCGCTATTTTTGATCTTGATACTGATGGTGGTGATGTTCGGGAGTCTGTTCTACATCCCGTTGTTCCTGCAGCAGGCCCAGGGCTTGGGGGCATTCAACGCCGGACTCACCCTGCTGCCCCAGGCACTGGTGATGGCGATGTTGATGCCGATCGCCGGACGGCTCTATGACCGTGTGGGGCCCCGCTGGCCGGCGGTCATCGGCTTAGCGATCGTGGCCGGTGGCACTTATCTGCTGCACACCCTGACCCTTGACACCTCCCGCGAGCACCTCATGTGGTTGCTGGTGGTGCTAGGTACCGGTCTGGGGCTGGCCATGATGCCGATCTTCACCGGAGGTCTCGCGGTCCTGCCAGTGACCCACGTCAACACCGGCAGTGCGTGCAACAACGTCGTACAGCGCGTCTCGGCTGCACTCGGATTGGCCGTGTTCACCGCGATCTGGATCACCCAGCAGGCCCAGCAGATGGCCGGACGCGCCGCGCTGCTGCCCGCCAACACCCCCACCCCACACCTCGGCGGCCCGGCCATCCCGGACTGGCTGGGCGTGTACGCCACCTACCGGCAGACCCAGCTGCAGGTGTTCGTCACGGCGCTGGACGATCTGTTCCTGATCTCCGCCGCACTCAGCGCCCTCGGCGCGCTGGGGGCGTTCCTTCTGCGGTCCGGCCCCGTCCCCGCCGCCCCGGCTGGTGTCGCCCTGCCGCGGCAGGCCGCCGCACCGCTGGCAGCCCGCGGGGGTGAGGTGGCCTTCGAGCACCACCTCACACCGTCGCCTACCACCGCTGCCGCAGACCACGGCGGCCCAGCCCGACCCGCCGACGAGCTGGTCGAGGCCGAGACCGACGCTCGTTCGCGAGGTGGTACTGGATGATCAGCGCAGTGCCCAGGGTGGAGCAGGACATCGTCTGCGGAACCAAGCTGGAAGACTCAGCACGCGCGGCTCAGCCGGTCTGGTAGAGACGGGTGGCGTACGCGGGGCCGTAGTAGCGCTGCAGGTCCTCCAGGGTCTCGTCCGGTCGTTCCAGGCGCTGGGTGATCTGGGCGCGGGACGGTACCGCTTCGGGGTCCCACGTGGCCGGCTGCCACAGGTTCGAGCGCAGGAACGCCTTCGGGCAGTGGTAGAAGATCTGGTTGATCTCGACAACGAGCGCTAACAGCGGTCGGTGTCCCTTGACCGTCATCTGATCGAAGAAGGGGGCATCGCACACCAGACGTGCTCTGCCGTTGATCCGCAAGGTGTCGCCTCGTCCGGGGACGAGGTAGATCAGGCCGACGTGTGGGTTGGCCAAGATGTTCCGGAAGCCGTCGACGCGACGGTTGCCTGGTCGCTCAGGGATGGCGATGGTCGTGTCGTCGAGCACGAGGGTGAAACCTGGCGGGTCGCCTTTAGGCGAGACGTCGCAGCTGCCGTCCGCGCTCGAGGTAGCCACGAGGCAGAACGGAGAGCTGGCGAGCCACTGCTTGTCGTACTCGTGCAGGACACGCCGGTCCTTGGCGGCAACTCGGGGGAGCGGCTCGCCGACGAGCTCCCGCAACTGCGCCTCTGAAGTGATCTCCGTCATGCACCTAGTGTCCACCATCATCCTGGTTGGGTTCTGTAGCGTCGATCAGCGCACGACGCTGGCCGTGGTGTGCTTCGAGACGTGTTTGAGGTGCTTTCGCACCGCGCGGGCGCTGCTCCGTCTGAGTCGCGCAATCTGCTGCGCGCTCAGTCCGTTCCCGACGAGAGTGAGGACGTCCAATACTTCCCACCAGGCGTCAAGCACTGTAGTCAAATCAAATTCGGTCGTTCGATTTCGCCGTGTCACCGGGATGTGGCGCTCAGCAGTACGCCACGATAGGCGGTAATCGGCGCCTCTTTTGCGATTCCTGTGAAACCTGAAATTTGCCTGAAGGTTCCCCGGGAAATCCGCACATAGCGTAAGAAGCGGAACCGGCGTCGCGATTCAACGGGTGTGAAGCGTCTACTGATACTGGTGACGGCAGTACTACTCTGCGCTGCTGGCGCCGGGTTGGCCTCTGCGGCGGACGAACCAACTGTCCACCACTCGAGTACGGCCGGGCGCACGACGCCGACCCCACCTGTCGCACAGATGACCCCACCTGTCGCACAGATGAAGACGGTCAGCGACCCGGTTCCCTCCCCTGCTCACCAGCTCACCACGGCGGCGGCGGTGCAGCAGGCGATGCAGGCGGTGCTGCCGAACACCCAGGTCGGCTTCGAGGTCTTCGACCGGCAGACTGGCACGGTGCTGCTCAGTCAGAACGCTGGCCAGCAATTTGCCTCCATGTCGGTGGTCAAATTGCTGATCGCATTGGACGTGTTGGCCAGCGACAACTGGGCAACCCCGGACGACGCGACACAGCAGGAAATACACCAGATGCTCGCTGACAGCGACGACGGGATCGCGGACCGCCTGTGGACTGCCGACGGTGGCCCCACCATCGTGACCAGAATGGTCAGCCTGCTCGGGCTCACCGGCACCCGGCCGCCTGACGATCCCGGCGAGTGGGGAGACACGAAAATCACACCACAGGACATGGTGACGGTGTATCGCTATATCACCGATCGGCTACCCAACCCCGACCGGGACCTCGTGCTCGGTGCGCTCGCCAGCGCCCCGCGGATTGCCGCGGACGGCTTCGACCAATACTTCGGCATTCCACACGGGATGCCGCACACCACCTGGGCGATCAAGCAAGGCTGGGGAACCAGCGGCTCTCAGGCGGTGATGAACAGCACCGGTCTGGTCGGGACGAATTTGCGCTACGTGGTGGTGGTGCTGGTCTCCGCGTCGGCAGACTCATACGCCACGGTCCCCGCGGTAGTCACCGCCGGAGCCGCCGTATTGGCAGGCTTGGTCGGCGCAAACGCGTCATAGCCCGGTCCCATGCTCTGGGAGGTGGTCACCAACTAGGAATCAGGTGCTCACCCTCCGCTGCGGGGTTATGGGGCGCTGCGGGTCGGGGGACAACATGGCCGCAACCAGAACGGCACACAGCACAACGGCCGCGACAAGCAGGAAGGCATCGGAGTATGCCGGAACCACCGTACCGATGTGCAGTGGGTTGATCACCGGCGCGAGCCCAGCAGCGCGCCAGTCAAGAAATGGGCCAACGAGCGCCGGCCCGACGGCTCCGCCGATGAAGTAACATGCTTGATAAATGCCGATTCCGGTACCAAGCTCCCGGCGGTCGAGCGCGCGAGCGGCGATGTCGGTCAACGGTGCGTTCACGGCACCAAAACCGACGCCGAGCAGCAAGACACCAATCGCGAGCAGCACGGGTTTGTCCCCGGCCGCGGTGGCCGACAGCCATAGCATGGCCCCGAGCATGATGGTGAGGCCGGTGACAATGAGCGGCTTCGGGCCGAAGTGATCCCCGAGTCGGCCGGCCAGCGGGGACATGACCACCGCCATCAACGGCCCCGGTGTGAGGACAAGCGCTATCTCTCCTGAAGAAAGGCCACCGACCCGGGCAGCCAGCAGCGGTATCAGAACATTGCTTGTCACGTTCACCAGTTGTGCACCGAAGCCGATCGCGGCAGCCCCAACGAAACCGGCGTTGACGAACAGTCGAGGTTGGAACAATGGTTCGTCGACGGTACGCACCCGCCAGGCCAGCAGCAGTCCACAAAAGACCGCACCGGCACCCGAGAAGAGTACCGGCACGGCCGTAAAATCCATGGACTGCCCAGTCGTCACCGCGAGCAACGCCAACCCGATCATCGCTGTCAGCAGGATGCCCCCAAGCAGGTCGAAATGCCGCCTCTCCAGACTGTGCAGGCTGGGAAGTACCCGGTGGCCAACCAGAATGAGCAGTAGAGCAACCAGCAGAGTCCCCCCGAAGGGGGCGCGCCAGCCGCCGAGCTCGTCCGCGAGGCCGCCGACGACGGGCCCCGAGGTCGCCCCGATGCCGACGCCCGCAAAGACGAGTCCCAACGCTGGTCCGCGCCGTCCGGGTGGCAGAAGCCGGGTCACCGAGGCGCTAGCCACCGCAGGCAGCACGCCCTCACCAGCGCCTTGCAGCAGGCGACCTACGATAAACGTGAGGAGATTCCCCGCGCAGCGGGCAGCGGCCGTGCTGGGCGTGGCGCAGCCGCAGCGTGGACCAGTCCAGCGGGGATGGTTTTCTGCCGCGCCGTGTGATCCAGTAGTTCGGCCAGGGCGGGGTCACAAGGTGAGGCCCCGCCTTTGACCATCTATAGCGGACACTAGGAGTTCTATAGCGGACACTAGGAGTTCAGGATGACGGGCAGCGTGACGATGCGTCGGCCGAGCAGATCACTTTGCCAGGTGGCCGGCGCGTCGGGATTGGCGAGTCTGGCGTCAGGGAAACGTCGAAGGAACGCTGAGATGGCGGTACGGGTTTCGAGTCGGGAGAGTGCGGCTCCGACGCAGTGGTGAGTACCGAGCCCGAAGGTGACATGGTTGATCGGATCGCGGTGTGGGATGAGGCCTGGAATCCATGACTTGACTTCGGTGAGGCTGGTCAGTTGGTCCGCCCGGGGTCAATCCGGCCCACACCAGCTCGGCTTCCTCGGCGCGACCCGCGCCAAACAGTGCTGCCCCACCAGGTACTCCGCCTCAATTCCAGCGTCGGCGTCGACTGCCGCCCGCGCTAGCTGCTCGGCGAGCGGGTAGTCAAACAGCGCTATCGCCTCGCGGGCCGCCCCCATCAACTGCTCCGGGGTCGGGGACTCGCCGGCCTCCAGGCGCCACACCACGATCCGCAACAGGTCACCGGCTCGCCGAACACCGCTGGCTTCGAGGGCGTCCGCCAACCGCCGATGCGCCACCCGAGCCCCCAGCGCCGAGGTCTGTATCCGAACCACCTGGCCATAGAGCGGGTGAACCGAGCGGACCTCCATCCGCTGGCGGGTTCGCTCGACCGACAACAAACCCTTACGCTCAGCCGCGATCAGCACCGGCGCGGCCACCATCCGCTCTCATAACCCAAAGGTCGCGGGTTCGAATCCCGCTCCCGCTACCATGTTTTCGCAGGTCAGAGGCCAGATTTTCATCTAGAGAGTTTGGCCTCTTGATCGTTTGTCATCGGTTTGTCATCAGGATTGAGCGGCATGTGGTGACATGTCAGCGCCCTCGGGGGTGGTGTCTATCACTGTCTAGCTGTCTGGTGTTGGTGGGTTTGTGTTCTCGGGGCTGGTTCTGGGTGGCGGTACGAGGGGGATGACTCCGAGGAGTTTGAGGAGTTCTGCGGTGGGGACGTGGTAGTGGGTGCCCACGCGGAGGAGGCGGCAGGGGAACTGGCCGTCGTGGGCGAGTTTGTATGCCTTGCTGCGTGAGATGCCTAGAGCGCGTGCGGCGGTCATGAGGTTTACGACGGTGGGTAAGTTGTAGAGCTGGTCGAAGGTTAACGGGTCCATGATCTTTTCCTTGTGTGTTCGAGCGTGAGCGTCGTGATGATCTTGCTGGGTGGTGTCCGGCTGGGCGTGATGGTCATGGTTCGGCTAGCTCCTTGATCAAAAACTGGGGTGTGTCCGTGTGGGTGGTGACGCACACCATCTGATCGATTTTGGTTTCGGCGGCCAGTGTGGTGATCACTGTGCTAATGGCTTGGGTGCGTTGGTGGTCTGGCACGCTGAAGAGGATTCGGGGTGGAATACTGTCGGGGCCGGTTCCCCCGGTCGTTAAATGGTTTATGTAGGTTTGGATTTTGCGTTTGATTCGGGGTTTGCTTTCGGTGGCTCGGTCGATTTCTAGCCACCAGCAGTCTTTGTATGTTGATGTTGCTAGGACGAGGTAGGCGTCCGGTTTCAGGTAGGCACCGTTTCCGGTGGGGTGCCAGCAGGCGGGTTCAGTGTCGAATGTGGATACACAAAAATCGTTGATACGGCTGGTTTCTATTAATGTGACGTAGATGTCGCTGATGTCCAGCGCATGATTCAAGAAGGACGCACCAGGGGTGCGGGGGCGTCGTGTTGACCGTTGGCGTTGCATCTCCAGCAGGCGGCGTGCGGTGGGGGTGAGTCTGTAGACGTGTCCGGCGGAGCCTGCCCGTACTCCGCCGATACGACGATCCAGTGTGGACACGAAACCGTGGTAGACGAGTCGTGTCAGGACGCGGCGACGGTCACGCGCTCGTGATGACTTGGCGATGTCGGCGAAGCGCAGGCGTTGTAGCTGCGCTCCGGTGAGTACGCGGACGCGTTCAAGATCGGTGAGGATGGTGTGGTCGCGGTCGGAGAGTTGATCGATGTGTGTGGCCAGGTAGTCGAGGCTGCGGCGCATGAGTGGATCACCTCAGCGCCATAAGAACATTCGACTCACCGCAGTCTGGCCCACTGATCCCAGTTTTGGGCACGCTGACCTGCGGTGATCGCTCTACGGGTCCGACGTGATCGGTACACGGAGCGGTACAGCGACCGAACACCGTGAACACCGAGAGTTGATCTGTCATGAGGCGGCTCCGGTGTCAGCGCGGTTGGCTCGTTTGTCCCACCCTGTGGTGATCATGGTTCGTTGGTTGATCTGTGCCTCGACCTGTGCAGCGGGCAGCCCGTAGCGGCGGCAGCTGGCCTGCGCTAGGGCGGCAGGGTCGGTTACGGGGGCCGGTAGTGGGCCGGTGATGCCGGTGACAGGGGGCAGGGTGTTGCTGTTGACGCAGGGCCGTAACGCGATCTCATGCAGACCAAGACTCATAAGATCGTCTCGGGTGAGGGGTGCGAAGCGGGAGGCTAGTTCGCTGGCATCGGGGCTTTCTACCTGGAAGATCACCTGGGAGCGGGTGGTACCCAGCACAGCGGATTTAATCTCGCTAGATAGTTGGCCTAGGTGTTGGTGGGCTAGGGTTAGGCCGAGTCCGAACCCGCGTGCTTGGGTGAGCATGTCGGCAAGATCGATCGGTAGGCGCACCACGTGTTGAAACTCATCCAAATACATCCACACCGGATGGCGTTGATCTTTCGGAATAGCGGCACGGGCCAGAGTGGACTGCCACACGGACGCCATAACCAGCGAGCCGATCAACGCAGCGGTCTCCGCACCCAACAGCCCTGTTCGTAAGGGAACAAGAATGATACGCTGCTGCTGCATCGCCTCAGCAACATCGATACCGGTTGATTGGCCTAAGAGCAGTCGTAGTGGGGTGTAGAGGGAAAACACCCGCAGTTTGTTTAACGCCGGGCTAATCACCTGCGCTTGGTGAGTGTCGGGGAGGGCTTGATACCAGCGCCAGAACGAGTCCAATGCGGGTGTTAACGGTTGAGAGATCACGAAACGACGAAACGCCGTGTTAGTTAACAGTTCGGCTAGTTCGCAGATCGTGAACCGCTGCCCGTCTGGGGCGAGGGTCATGATCAGGGTGAGGAGACCGGCGCGGAGGATATCGGCGGTGCGTGGTCCCCACGAGTCTGCGTAGATCGAGTGCAGCACGTGAAACACCAACCCGGCAGCACGTTCGTGATCATCAGAATTTAGGGGATTTAACCCGATCACTCGGTCCCGGCTGATGGGATCGAGGACGATCACATCCTCATGTCTGGCCTTGGGGATGCGGGCCAAGATATCGGTGACCAGATCACCCCCTGCGTCGATGACGATCACCGGGTCGCCCTGGTTGATGTCGTAGCCAATCAGATTGGCAAGCAGGGTGGATTTGCCGACTCCGGTGGGTCCAGCAACCCACACATGTCGGAGTCGATCATCACGCTCTAGACAGAGTAGCCTGGCGATACCCGGATAATTGGTTCGCGCCACCACCAAGCCGTGGGTGGGCATGATAGGGGAGGGTGGTAGAGCAGGGGCGATGCCCAGGGAGACACCGGGCAGCATGAAGGGTCCAGTGGCTAAACCGAGCAGCCCAGTAATCTCGCGTGAGGTCAGCGTCAGCGGCCAACAGGTCACGGGGATAGCCCGGTAGGTCACCCGCGCCGCGACCACGATACTGGGTAGGAGCCAACGGCGGATGATCCGCGCACCCGGCACATTCAAACCGCGCAAGGCCGCCCACAATCGGCGTGCTACCGCGCGGGCACGTGAACGGTCCTGCACGCCGACCGCAACCCGGCACACCGCGCTAAATACGGGGTCGGTGTGTCGCCACCGTATCCCGACTGCGCGGCGTCGGTCGCGCACGATGGTCTGATTCGTGCCCCACCAATAAGGCCTGACGATTTGGTCTGTGCGCTCCGGTAACCAGGCCGCACGCGGGGCGCGGGCACCGGCGAGTAGCCATTGCACCCGCACCACCTCACCTGGTTGTAGTGGTTGCAGGGCGGCAAGGATGTGGCGGTTGACCTCCTCGGCGCGATCGACGTCTAGGAGGTGGTGTGGTCCGCGTAGCCGGATCTCACCAGCTTTACGCCACTCACACCGACTACCCTGTAGCGGAGTATCGGCAGCGTCAGTCAGGCGTGCCCCCGGTAGTGCTGCCGCCAGGCTGGCGGCCACGACCGTGTGCAGGCGTGCAGGGATCACGATCAACCGATCAACACCGTGCTCAGAAGCGACCAGCTCAATACCGATCGGCCAGCGGGGAAACAGGTCCTACCAGCGCGGAACACGCACCACCGCCCCCAGCTGACTCACCCACCCGGCAATGTGCTCAGCGGTGGTGCCGCGTGCCAGCCGCAACCGATACACCCGTGCCGTGTGCTGCCACATGATCATCGAGATCACATGTGCTAATACCCAGCACGCCACGGGCGTACCGATGGTGATCCACACCCAGTCCCAGCCGTTCATAGCGAGATCGGGTGTACTGGATAGTTGGGTATAAAACAGGTTTCTCATGAGAGGTCAACACTCCGAGTTTTGCTGCTGCGTAAGAAAAACAGGGGTGAGGCAACTACCCCTGTACACAATGGGCACAAAGAAAGTTGCTGTCTATTGTGGATTCGTTGTTTAGGGGATGGGGCTATCTACAGTGCGTAGCCAGCGTTGCCGTTCGCTGTTTATGGTGGTGAGGATGCGGTTGATCCTGTGCGCTCTCTGGGTATCAGCAAGTGCGATCAACTGTAAAAAGGCTCTCTCTAACAACCACCACGCATCCTCTAGTAGTAGGGCATTAGTCTCGACACGTTGGCGGTGTTCTGGCGACATCATGAAACCATCACCGCCCCGCTAGCTGCTCGCAACCGAATCAGTATCGGTACCATGCGTGCTATCTCGCGTGCCAGTTGATCGACGATCACCTGACACCGCACCGTGGTGTTGTCGATGATCGGAGTCACGTTCTGGCACGCTTCCTCTATCAGAATGGCCGCCTGGACCAACAAACCCATGACCTGCTCACCCATCGCCAGTGCTTCCATGATCGCGTCCGGTTCCTGTCCGGTACGCCAGGCGTCGGGGGTGTACCAGTTGGTTGTCGTCACGTTCCCATCGCTGATCATGTTCATGTCACCTCGTCTCCTTGTTCGTTGTCTAGTAAGGGATAAGCGCTCCGCTACACCGTTTTCGAAAAGATTAGGCAAAGCTGAAATTCATCTTGAAACCTCAACAAGAAGACGTCACCTGAGTAGTCACACCGCGCACTGCGACCACACGGCAGCAGAAGAGAAAAGAAAAACCCTTGGCAGACAACGGAAACTTATCTGGCACTGTAAAACAGAGCGAAAAAACACCCAACTGGCGTAACGAAAACCACTACTTCGCGAGAAAAACACCCTCACGATAAAGTCAATACTCTCGCAGTGACCCACGACACGACGCGCACGCCTGTGCAGTTTTTCGACTTGCCCATCGCTTCTGCCACGCTGAACTACCTATCGCGACTAGCTGCGTGCCGGTGGCTCGGATCACATCACGAGCCACATCAGGAACAGCCACCGCGTTGCTAAGTAGCCGTAATGAATTAACCTATTCAGTGCGTAACGTGATGGTATAATTCCAGTCGCCATGGAAAAGGTGTCGGATTATGGGTATAGAATCTTTCTGCTGGTCGGTGAGTTTGATTTTCGT
>Ga0213881_10000976_pt1 | contig 14816 bp, 12 predicted proteins | sample BarmaccoBMER_R08_FD_160104 | JGI IMG/M metagenome (GOLD analysis project Ga0213881, IMG submission 160104) | Barbacenia macrantha exposed rock microbial communities from rupestrian grasslands, the National Park of Serra do Cipo, Brazil - ER_R08 ... | reverse complement strand
GAAATCAGCGCGTTTCTGCTCACCGAGGCCGATGTGGGTAGTGATCCGGCTCGGATGCGGGCTGTCGCCACGCCGGACGGCGACGACTACGTGTTGAACGGGGTCAAGCTCTGGACCACCAACGGCGTCGTGGCTGATCTGCTGGTGGTGATGGCTCAGGTGCCCAAGGGTGAAGGGCACCGGGGCGGCATCACCGCGTTCGTGGTGGAGGCCGCCAGCCCAGGCATCGTCGTGGAGAATCGCAACTCGTTCATGGGCCTGCGTGGCATCGAGAACGGGGTAACCCGGTTCACCAACGTCCGCATCCCGGGCGAGAACCGGATCGGCAAGGAAGGCCAGGGCCTCAAGATCGCGCTTTCGACGCTCAACGTCGGGCGGCTGTCGGTGCCCGCGGTGTGCACCGGTACCGCGAAGTGGTGTCTCAAGATCGCCAGGCAGTGGTCGAGGGAGCGGGTGCAGTGGGGTAAGCCGGTTGGTGAGCATGACGCGATCGCCGGCAAGGTCGCGTTCATTGCCGCCACCGCCTACGCCCTGGAGGCGATGACTGACCTGTCCGGCGAGATGGCCGACGAGGACCGCAATGACATTCGGATCGAAGCGGCGCTAGCCAAACTGTACGCCTCCGAGATGGCCTGGTTGGTGGCCGACGAGCTGGTGCAGATCCGGGGCGGTCGGGGCTTCGAGACCGCCGAGTCGCAGGCCGCTCGCGGCGAGCGTGGTGTCCCGGCTGAGCAATTGCTGCGGGATATGCGGATCAACCGGGTGTTCGAGGGCTCGACCGAAATCATGCATTTGCTGATCGCCAGGGAGGCGGTCGATGCGCACCTGTCGGTGGCCGGTGACGTCATCGACCCGGAGGTTGAGCTCAAGCGGAAGGCGCAGGCCGCGAGGAACGCCGGGGTGTTCTACGCGAAGTGGCTGCCTAAGCTCGTTGCGGGCAAGGGAGACGTGCCGACGTCGTTCACCGAGTTCGGCCCGTTGGCCACCCACCTGCGGTTCGTTGAGCGCTCCAGCCGCAAACTCGCCCGCGGCACGTTCTACGGCATGTCCAGGTGGCAGGGCAAGCTCGAGTACCGGCAGCGGTTCCTCGGCCGGATCGTCGATATCGGCGCGGAGCTGTTCGCCATGAGCGCCGTTTGCGTGCGTTCGCGGCGCGACCCCGAGGGTGGCAGCGCGGTTGAGCTGGCCGACGCTTTCTGCAAGCAGGCTCGGGTCCGAGTCGAGAACCTGTTCAGCGGACTGTGGAGCAACTCCGACGACAGCGACCGGCTGTTGACCCGCCGGGTGCTCCAGGACCGTTACATCTGGCTGGAAGATGGCGTGCTCGACCCGTCCATCGAGGGCCCGTGGATCGCTCAGGACACCGGAGGGGAGCCGAAGCGGAACGTGCACCGGCCGATTCCCTGACCGAAGGACCGCCCGCGTATTTCGCTACGCGGGCGGTCCTTCGGCTAGCGTTGCGGTTGCCGCGCGTTGGGTTCCGCCTGTGTCGACCCAGTGCAGGACAACGCGGTCACCAGGGTGGTGGCGTCCGATGACCGAGATCAGGTCGTTGGGTGAGTTGACTGGAGTGTTGTCCAGCGCGACGATCAGGTCGCCCTCGGTCAGCCCGACCGCGTCGGCTGGGGAGTCGGAGGACACATTGGTGACCTGGGCACCGGGCTGTGTTGATGGGGAAATCGTGCCGTCCGGTTGCAGAGCCGGGCCGATGACCGCAATGCCGAGCATTCCGGTCGGCCCGACGTGCGCTTCGTCGGAGGTCACGCCCGACTGGATGGCTCGGACAATCGCCATCGCGTCGTTGATCGGGATGGCGTAGCCGGTACCGGCTTGGGTGCTGTACTTGAAGCCCACCGACGCGGCGGTATTGACCCCCACCACCTCGCCGCGTGCGTTGATCAGAGGACCTCCCGAGTCGCCGGGCCGGATGTCGGCGGCCACTTCGATCAAACCCTTGAGCTGCTCGACGCTGCCGGTCAGCTCGTCGCTGGTGTTGATCGACTCGTTCAGCGCGGTGACCACGCCGGGCGCGCTCGTCGGCTTGCCTCCGCGCCCACCCGCGTTGCCGACCCCCAGGACCGGGTCGCCGATCCCGACGGTGTCGGAGTCGCCGATCCGCGTGGTATCCAGGCGCGAGGCGTCGGTCATCCGCAGCACCGCCACGTCATGGTCACGGTCGTAGCCCACCACGGTGGCCGGGTAGCGCCGATGGTTGCCAAGGTTGACCACCTCGATGGTGGTCGCGCCGTTGATGACATGGTTGTTGGTCAGCACGTCCCCGCTTGAGCTGAGCACGATGCCGGTGCCGGCACCTACCGCACCCAGGTGCTCGATCACGGTCTCCACGTCGACCAGACTCGGAGTGACCTTGTTGGCCAGCGCGTCAACCTCATCGGGGGTGAACGAACCCTTGGTCACCCTGGGCGTGATCACGGCGGTGCCGTGCTGGTCGACCAGCCGCCGTCCGGCCTGCTGGCCGCCGTTGAATAGGGCCACCGCCGCGGCGAGGAACAGAGTGGCCACAATAACCAAGCAGGTCCTGCTGTACCGCCTGCGTCGCCGCCTGGGGGGCGGGTACTGCTCGTCCCCGAGGTGTCGCCCGCTCCAGGCCAACTCGGTCTCGTCCACCCCGAAGCCTCCCTCCCCTGATGGTCACTTGGCCCATCAGGAACATTCTCGCCGCTTGGAGTTGAGCAGCTGATATGAGATTAAATCCAGTTGCGCATCCGAAGAACCCATTAAGTCGGCGGTACCAGGTATTTTTTGCCTCGACGATGGAGATAAGGAGGTTTGTGGGGCTCGGTGGCATCTATGCGCTCACCGGGTATAAAGACACATCAGTCCAGGCGGTGGGTAACCCGTTCAGTATCCGCGCGGCGATCCAAGACGGCCGGGTCGACGTTCCGGCATTGCACGAGCGACGCGCCGGCGCGCAGTACCGCCAGCGGCACCTCAACCAACCCGCCGGTTAACCCGTTGGCGATCGACCAGTCGCGCGTGGTCAGCGCTCGATCCCCGGTACCCAGTCCAGCTTTGGCGGCCGCGCTCCGGGCCAGTGTCAGCACCGTGACGGCGTCAGCGCCGTCCAGGACAGTGGCCGCGGCGGCCGTATCCGCCGCCGGCTCGTCCGGCACGAAAGTGTCGCCGTGTAGCCGCACCTCGGTCGCGTAGTCGATCACACCGGGTGGCAGGCCTGGCAGCCCGACGCCGAACGCGTTCAACGACAGCGCCACCACCACCGGCGCCTTCACATCCAGCGCGACATTCAGCCGAGCGGCGTCACAGCACGCCACGTCCACTCCGGTGGGGTCGGAGCACACCTGCGCTCCGCACCACCACACGCCCAGCATCACGGCGAGAGTCTGCCAATGCGCTGGCAGCAGCACCGCCACCCGATCACCTTGGGCCAGATCGCACTCGTCGCGTAGCAGGTTGGCGGTCTTGGCCGCCCAGTTCGCCAGTGTCGTGCCCGACAGCTCAATGCGTTCGCCGGTCGCGTCGTCGTAGTAGGTGACCAGCGGTGCGGCTGGGTCTCGGGCCAGTATCGGCCCGAGCAGCTCGTCGGTGAAGTTCGAGCTCAGTCCACGCACGGGGGGCCGTCGGCGGTGATCGGAGGGCTGGGTGGCGTCGAAGGACGGGAGGACGTACTTGCTCGACTGCCGACCCGCGCCAATGGCGAGCCAGACGGGGAGCTAGCGGCGGCGATGTTGGCGAGTGAGAAGTCAGCGCCGAGGTAAACCCGGACCCGCCCCTGGGTGATCTTGTAGTTCAGCTCAGTGTCCATTCCACCGAGCACCCTAGCCAATTGCTCGGCCGCCGCGAGCTGTCCCGCCGCGTAGTACACGCGTGAGTGGGATCGCTCCGTACCGGTGTCCACTCCGCCCGTGCGGTAGCCTCGCTCGCTCAGCTTGTCGGACACCTGGCGGGCGAGCCCGCCGCGGCCGGTGCCGTTGCGGACGTCGACGGTGAGCTCGCTTGGCGGGGTCGCGGCCGTTGCCGTGTCCGGCGCTGTGCTTGCCCCCTCGGCGCTGGTTTTCTCCTGGATGAACCGGCTCACTTCGATGGGATCGACCAGAACCACGTCGCCTCGCTCGTTGGTCGCCTGCCCATCGGTCGGGATGATCATGAACTGGATCTTGCCGCCGGCGAGGTCGGCTGCTTGCCGAGCGAAGGCCAGCACATCCCACCCGCTGTCCAGAACCACGGATTCAGTAATGGCGTTGATCAGCGACCGCAGCTTCGTCGGGTTGGTCAGGGTGCCAGCGGAGAGAATCTTGTGCGCCACCGAGGCGAGGAAGACCTGCTGGCGCCGTATCCGACTGAAATCGGATTGGGGCAGGTCATAGCGCTGCCGGACGAAGGCCAACGCGGCCCCACCCGAGATGGTTTGGCGTCCCGCTGGGAACCTCGCTCCCGAGCGGAACTCGTTGACCGGCGCCTTCAGACATACCTCGACCCCGCCGATCGCATTGGTCAGGTTGTAGAAACCCAGCAGATTCAATTCCGCGTAGTGATCCACCGCGACGCCGGTGAGCCGCTCGACGGCCTTGATTAGCGTGGTACGGCCGGCGGTCGCGCTCTCGGCTTCCACCGCGGTCGCGTCCAGACCCTGTTCGGTGAGGGCGGTGGCGGCTTCTGACTTAGCCGACGAATACGCGGAGTTAATCTTGTTTTTGCCGAAGCCGGGGATCTCGACATAACTGTCGCGGGGTATGGAGAATCCGATGGCGCGGCTGCCGTCCGCGGGCACGTGCAACAGGATGATGGTATCCGAGTTGAGCACCCCGTTATCGGCGCCACTGCGTAGCTGGGCCAGCATCTTTTTCGACAGCGGCCGGCCTTTCGCGTCGGTCCGGCTGTCGATACCCACGAGCAGGATGTTTTGGTCAGTTCCCGGATTGTGGGCGTTGAATCCACCGACAATCACGTCCGTGATGCTGATTCCGCCGACGAGATCGCGGTAGATATTCCAGGCGATTCCGGTGGCCAGCAGGACCGCGGTGGACAGGGTGGCCACCACCACTCGCAGGCCGATGCGTCGAGCCGACGGGGCCTGCCATGCCAGACTTGCTGGCATGGGCGTTCTGGGTACCGGCCGCGCTCGCTCGGGCGCGTGTTTCATGGGTTCGCATTATGATCGTCATGTATGCGCGGCAGCGTATCCGGCTTCTCGTCGGGCTGGGGCCGACAGCGGGTTGACCCGATGACCGATTCGGTGCGCTGGTTGGTCACCGGGGCGCGCGGGCAGCTGGGCAGCGAGCTGGTCGCGGCGTTGAGTGGCCGTGATGTCACCGCCGTCGGGCGTGCCGAGCTGGACATCAGCTCAGACGGAGTGTGGGACACGCTGCGGGCCTGGGCCGGCGCCGGGGCGCCGGGGAGCCAGCTCGTGGTGCTTAACGCGGCGGCCTGGACCGACGTGGACGGTGCGGAATCCGATCCGGCTGGCGCGGCGGCGGCGAACACCCATGGGCCGGCTCGGTTGGCGAGCGCCTGCGCCCAGCTGGACGCCACGCTGGTGCACCTGTCCACCGATTATGTGTTCTCGGGCAACTTCGCCGACGCCGCGCCCCGGCCATACGACGTGGACGACCCGGTGGCGCCGATCGGTGTCTACGGGGTGACTAAGGAGGCCGGCGAGCGTGCCGTTCGGGCACGGCTGGCACGGCATTACATCGTGCGCACCGCGTGGGTTTACGGGGCTACCGGACGCAACTTCGTCAAGACCATCGCCGGGCTGCGTCACCAGCGCGCCACCATCGACGTGGTCGATGACCAACGCGGCTGCCCGACCTGGGCGGCCGAGCTGGCTGATCGGCTGATCGAGTTGGTCGGCGTCCACCCGCCGTACGGCACGTACCACTGCGCGGGTGGCGGTGAGGCGAGCCGGTTCGAGCTGGCTCGCGCGGGGTTCAGCGAGCTGGGGGAGGACCCCGAACGGGTACGTCCCTGTGACACGGCGCGGTTCCCCACACCGGCTCCGCGCCCCGCCTACACCGTGCTGTCCGATCGGTCGTGGACGGCGGCTGGGCTGAAGCCACAGCCGCACTGGCGGGACGCGCTCCGCTCAGCTTTTCGAAGAGACCGCTCGTCGTTCGACACGCCAAGCTTGATCGAGCGTCGGGAACCGCGCATCGACCGCTAGTCCGGCAGAGTGAACCGTTCTCATATTTGCGCGTGAGCCACACCTCTTCGAAGCAACGTGTCGTTGCGTGAAGTATGCGAGTCGAATGGTTCCTGCTCGCCCTGCTGTTAGCGGCCGCGCTGTGGTTGGGCGTGGGCGCCTGTCAGGAGAGCAAACGACTGCACGCCCGCCTGTCCAGGTTGGAGATCGGCCGGTCCGGTTTTCACCTGCGCGAGTCACCCCCGGATCGCTACTACGGTGTGCGGCCACCCGCCGCTGGCCGCCCCGTTGTCGGCCGGGCGCCGTCGGCCGCTGATCCGGGTGTCGTAGCGGATTTCGGGTGATCAGCGCCGAGGCCGGGAAGCCACCGGTCTGCTCCAGGAGCTCGACACCAGAGACCGGTATGACGACTGAGGCCATCGGTACCATCGGCCCGGTGTATGGCGAACGGCTGGCGGTAGTGACCGTTACCTACTCCCCGGGTGATGCCCTAACCGCGTTTCTCGACTCGTTGGAGAAGGCCACCGCCCGCCCGTACACGGTCATCCTGGCCGACAACGGTTCGTTGGATGGGTCCCCGGAACGCGCCGCGCAGCGCGATGGCGTGCGGCTGTTGCGGATCGGGGAGAACGTCGGTTACGGCGCCGCGGCGAACCGTGCGATCGTCGGGCTGGATGCCCGGTTCGGCTGGGTGGTGGTGGCCAACCCCGACGTGATCTGGCGGCCGGGTTCGCTGGACGAGCTGATCGCCGCCGGTGAGCGCACGCCCCGAGCCGGCGCGCTGGGGCCGCTGATCCGCAACCGCGACGGAACGGTGTACCCATCGGCGCGGCTGGTGCCCTCACTGCGCCAAGGGGCCGGGCACGCGGTGTTCGGCGCGGTGTGGCCCGGCAACCCATGGACCCGGGCTTACCGACAGTCCGATCTCGGCGCGCTCGGCGGCGCCCCCGCCGAGCGCGACGCGGGTTGGTTATCCGGCTCGTGCCTGTTGCTGCGGCGCGCCGCGTTCGACTCGGTAGACGGGTTCGACCCTCGGTACTTCATGTACTTCGAGGATGTCGACCTCGGCGAGCGGCTCACCTTAGCCGGTTGGCGTAACCGGTACGTGCCCAGCGCGGAGGTGGTCCACACCGGCGGGCATGCCACTGAGGTGAACGCCGGCGTGTCGGCCCGGATGCTGGCCGAGCACCACCGCAGCGCGTACCGGTTCCTCGCCGACCGCCACGCCGGCCCGGCCTGGGCCCCCGTGCGGTTGGCGCTGTGGGTTGGGCTCGGCGTGCGGGCCGCGTTGGCGACCCGGCACCAGCCAGGGACATCGGTCCGGCCGGTAGCCCGGTAGCCCGGTAGCGTAGCGCCGCATGATCCTTCACGACGTGGACGCGGTGGTACTGGTCGGCGGCCAAGGTACCCGGCTGCGGCCGTTGACGTTGTCCTGCGCGAAGCCGTTGCTGCCGACCGCCGGGGTGCCGTTCCTGGTCCACCTCCTGTCCCGGCTCCGGGAAGCCGGGGTCCGGCACGTGGTGCTCGGTACGTCCTACCTCGCCGAGACGTTCGTCGAGCGGTTCGGTGACGGTGCCAGCCTCGGGCTGGAACTGGAGTACGTCAGCGAGCCTGAGCCGCTGGGCACCGGCGGCGGAATCCGTAACGTGGCGCGGCGGCTGCGCACCCCTGACGTGCTGGTGTTCAACGGTGACGTGCTCGCCGGGACCGATCTGGTTTCCGTGGTCGGCGCGCACCGAGCCGCCAAGGCGGACGTGACGCTGCATCTGGTGCGCGTGCCGGATCCTCGGGCGTACGGATGTGTACCCACCGACGAGGTCGGTCGGGTCCTGGCGTTTCTGGAGAAGACTGAAGACCCGCCTTCGGATCAGATCAACGCCGGCTGCTACGTCTTCCGCCGGGAGGTGATCGAAGCTATTCCGGCCGACCGGCCGGTCTCGGTGGAGCGGGAAACCTTCCCGAGCTTGCTCGCCGCCGGCGCGTCGATCCGAGGCCATGTGGATGGGTCCTACTGGCGGGACTTCGGCACCCCGTTCGACCTGGTCCAAGGCTCGGCGGATCTCGTGCGCGGCCTGGCGCCCTCGGCCGCGCTGCCTGGACCAGCGGGCGAGGCGCTGGTGCTGGCTGGCGCCGCGGTCGCGCCGAACGCGGTGGTGATCGGTGGTACGACGATCGGCGCCGGCTGTGTGGTCAGCGAGGGCGCCCGGCTGGACGGTGCGCTGCTGTTCGACCAGGCGTCGGTCGGTGCTGGTGCGGTGGTGGAGCGTTCGGTGCTTGGTGTCGGTGCGCGGGTGCATGCTGGCGCCGTGGTGCGCGACTCAGTGATTGGGGACCGGGCTGTGGTCGGCGAGCGGTGCGAGCTGGGCTCCGGTATCCGAATCTGGCCGGATGTGGTGCTGCCGGCCTGCGGGGTGCGATTCTCAGCGGGGGTGTGAGACGAAAGAGCTGACCCGCCGGTGGCGACCGGGCTATCGGCTGGACCTGTTCGGGCTGCTGAGCCCGCTGCGCCGGGGCCGGGGTGACCCGACGCTGCGTCTTGACCCCGAGCAAGGGACGGCGTGGCGGACCAGTACCACCGCCGCGGGGCCAGCCACCCTGGCCCTGCGGGGTGACCCGGATGGTGTCGTCACCGCTCGGGCCTGGGGGCCGGGGGCGGCGCATGTGCTCGACGCGGTGCCCGCGCTGCTGGGCGCGCATGACGACGACTCGGGTTTCGTCGCCCACCACCCGCTGGTGGCCGATGCCCGGCGGCGCTCGCCATGGCTGCGCCTCGGCGCCACCGGCCGGGTGTGGGACGTCCTAGTTCCGGCGGTGCTGGAGCAGAAGGTCACCGGGATAGAAGCCCGGCGGTCCTGGAGTGAGCTGTGCCGACGCTTCGGCACGCCCGCGCCGGGACCGGCCGGTGCCCAGGGGCTGCTGGTGGTGCCTACCTCGACGGCCGTGCGGACGATCCCGGACTGGGAGTGGCATCGAGCCGGGGTCGACTCGGCGCGTCGGCGCGCGCTGCTGGCCGCCGCCGTGGTCGCGCATCGGCTGGAGGAAGCGGTTACCCTGCGCGGTAGCACGGGGCGAGCTCTGCTGTGCGAAGTACCGGGGATCGGGGTGTGGACCGCCGCCGAAGTGGCCCAGCGGGCCTGGGGTGATCCAGACGCGGTGAGCGTCGGCGACTTTCACCTGCCGAGCGTTGTCGGCTGGGCGCTGGTGGGGCGGCCACTGGACGATGCCGGCATGCTGGCGGTGCTGGAGCCCTATGCCCCGCAGCGCCAGCGCGCGGTGCGCTACGTCGAGGCGTCCGGGCTCCGCCGTCCCCGTTTCGGACCTCGCTACTCCCCGCGTGATTACCGGGCGATCTGAGACGTAAGGTGACTCCGGTGAAGGTTGCGGTGCTCGTGGGCGGGGTTGGCGGTGCCCGATTCCTGGTGGGTCTCAAGGCCGCGTTGGGGGTGCCGGACAGCGCCGCGCATGAGATCACCGCGCTGGTCAACGTTGGGGACGACATCTGGCTGCACGGGCTGCGGATCTGCCCTGATCTGGATACCTGCATGTACACCTTGGGCGGCGGAATCGACCCTGAGCGAGGGTGGGGCCGGGCCGGCGAGTCGTGGGTGGTCGGCGAGGAACTGGCGGCCTACGGCGCGGAAGCGAGCTGGTTCGGCCTGGGTGACCGGGATGTGGCGACTCACCTGGTACGCAGTCGCATGCTGCGTGAAGGCTATCCGCTCTCGGCGGTAACCGAGGCCTTGTGCGCGCGCTGGCGACCTGGTGTGCGGTTGCTGCCGGCCAGCGATGACCCAGTGGAGACGCACGTCACGGTGGATGTCGAAGATCAAGCGCAGCGGACCATGCACTTTCAAGAGTGGTGGATCCGTCACCAGAGCCGGTTGCCGGCGCGCCGGTTCATTTTCCTGGGTGCTGGGCGGGCTCGTCCGGCGCCCGGCGTGCTGGACGCGATCGCGACCGCCGATGTGGTGTTGCTGGCCCCGTCCAACCCGGTGGTCAGCATCGGGACCATCCTTGCCGTGCCCGGCGTCGCCGATGCGCTGCGCGGCGGACCGGCCTCGGTGGTCGGGTTGTCCCCGATCATCGGGGGGCGCCCGCTGCGCGGGATGGCGGATGTGTGCCTGGCGGCGATCGGGGTGGACACCACGGCGGCCGCGGTAGGGCAGCACTATGGTGCCCGCAACGCCGGTGGCCTGCTGGACGGTTGGCTCGTGCACGAATCGGACCGGGCCAGCATCGAAGGAGTCACGGTGCGCGCGGTTCCCTTGCTCATGACCGATGTCGCGGCGACCGCGAAAATGGCTCGCCACGCGCTGGAGGTAGCTGGTGTCTGAACTCCGCTCGCCGCTGGTGGACCAGCCACCGCACCCGGGTGACCACGCGGTCGATCGGCTGGAGCTTCTCCCCATCGCCGGGCTGCCCGAGTTCCGTCCCGGCGATGACCTGGCCGCCGCGATCGTGGCCGCCAGCCCGTCCCTGGTCGACGGAGATGTGCTGGTAGTCACCAGCAAGGTGGTGTCCAAGGTGGAAGGGCGGCTGGTTGCGGCGCCGGCCGACCCGCACCTGCGCGATGCGCTGCGCCGCGAGCTGGTGGCCGCCGAGACCGAGCGGGTCGTGGCCCGCAAAGACCGGATGATGATCGTTTCCAACAAGATCGGTCTGGTGCAGGCGGCGGCCGGGGTGGACGCCTCGAACGTCGCGGTCGACGAGCTGGCCCTGCTCCCGGTCGACCCGGACGCTTCCGCCGCCCGATTGCGGGCCGGCTTGCGCGCGCTGACCGGTCGAGATGTCGCGGTGGTCATCACCGACACGATGGGCCGCCCGTGGCGGATCGGCCAGACCGACGTGGCCATCGGATCAGCCGGGCTGCCGGTCCTGCATCGCTACTCCGGAGCGCGCGACGCCCAGGGCAACGAGCTGCATGTCACCTCGATGGCGCTGGCCGACGAGGTGGCCGCGGCGGCGGATCTGGTGAAGGGCAAGCTGGGTGGGATTCCCGTCGCGGTGTTGCGTGGGCTGGCTAGTTGGGTTGACGACGGGTCGAGGGCCGCCGATCTGGTTCGACCGCTGGAGGAGGACCTGTTCCGGCTGGGCACCGAGGAGGCGCTGGCCCAGGGCCGGCGGGAGGCGGTCCCGGCCCGCCGCTCGGTGCGTGAGTTCACCGATGACCCAGTGGAGCCGGACGCTGTCCGCCGAGCGGTCGCCGCCGCGTTGACCGCGCCCGCGCCGCACCACAGCGCGCCGTTCCGGTTCGGTTGGCTGCGCGATCCGGCCCGCCGGACGCGGCTGCTGGACGCGATGGCGCGGCGCTGGCGGGCCGATCTCGCTGGCGACGGGCGCTCCAGCGCGGAGATCGAGCGCCGGCTCGCGCGCGGGGACATCCTGCGCCGGGCCCCGGAACTGCTGTTGCCGTTCCTGGTCCCGGACGCCGCGCACCACTACCCCGACGATGCCCGTAACGCCGCGGAAGCCACGATGTTCACTGTGGCCGGCGGCGCCGCGGTGCAGTCGCTGCTGGTGGCGCTGGCCGCCGAGGGGCTCGGCTCGTGTTGGGTGGGCTCAACGATCTTCGCGGCCGACACCGCCCGAGCCGTGCTCGACTTGCCGTCGAGCTGGTTGCCGCTGGGCGCGGTCGCGGTCGGATATCCGGCGGGGCCGGCTTCCCCGCGTGCGCCGGTCGGCCTCGAAGACAGGCTCCTGGAATGGTGAGCTCGGCGGTCGCCTCGGCGGCGTTGCGGGACTGGTCGCCACCCGATCCCGGCCAGTCCGCGTTGCGCGAAGCCTTCCTCGGGTTTCTGGCGGCTCGCCCCGACGACGCTTGCCGGCGTTCCTGCGTGCCCGGCCACCTGACCGCGTCAGCGTTGCTGCTCGATCACACTGGCCGGTATGTGCTGCTCACCCTGCACCCGAGGGTCGGGCGCTGGATCCAGCTCGGCGGGCACAGTGAGCCGGCTGATCAGACACTGCGCGACACCGCCCTGCGGGAGACGGTGGAGGAATCCGGCATCGAAGGGCTGGAACTGGACCCGGACCCGCTGCACCTGGACGTTCACCCCATAACCTGTTCGCTGGGCGTTCCGACCCGGCACTTCGATGTCCGTTACCTGGCGCGCGCGCCGGCCGGGGCGGTGGCCACGATCAGCGACGAGTCGGATGACCTGCGGTGGTGGCCGGTTGACGACCTACCTACGAACTGCGACACCATCCCCCAGCTGGTCCGGCTCGCCAGCCTCCGCTAACTACGCTTACGCCTCCAGCGCCGATTCGCTCCGATAATGAGTCATGGGCTTCGATCGGGCCTTCGCGCGGCGGTTGCTGTTGTACGCCGTGGTGATAGGGCTGCTGGCCGGGAGTGTGGTGTGGCTGTACTGGGTCAGCCCGGTCGGTCGGCCACCGCCGGGATGCACCGTGACCCTTGTCGGCGACTCGCCGGGCGGTGAGGTCACGGCCTATCCGATGACGGTTGAGCAGGCCGACAACGCGGCGACGATCGCCGCGGTGGGACATCGGCTCGGCATGCCGGACCACGCGGTCAGTGTCGCCGTCGCGACCGCGCTGCAGGAATCGGGGCTGCGCAACCTGGATTACGGCGACCTCGACTCGGTGGGTCTGTTCCAGCAGCGGCCCAGCCAGGGCTGGGGCCGTCCCGATCAGCTCACCGACCCGGTGTACGCGGCGACGGTGTTTTACCAGCGGCTGCGCCAGCAGCCTAATTGGCAGGTGGTCGAGGTTGCCCAGGCCGCTCAGCTGGTGCAGCGTTCCGCCGCTCCCGATGCCTACGCCCAGTGGGAGCCGCAGGCCAGGGCGACCGCGGCGGCCCTCACAGGTGCGGCCGGGGCGTCACTGACCTGCCACAACGTAGTGATCGGCGCGCCGGCGTCGGACTTGGTGGCCACCGCGAACCGAGAGCTGGGGACAGCGGCGCTGAGCGGGCCGCAGCCGGCGGGTCGGGGGCGTGCGTTGGCGAACTGGTTGGTGGCGCACGCGGTGCGCTTGGCTATCGACAGGGTCAGCTACGACGGGCGGACCTGGACTCCGCGAGCGGGTGGCTGGGAGAACACCGGGCCATCGGACGGCCGGTTGAGCCTGCACCAGGCCACGCTGCCGACATGAGGCCGTACAGCTGGGTCAGGTAGCCGATGAACACCAGGAGCCCACCCAGGGTGACGACGATCCCGGTCCGGTGATCAACAGCACAGGACAGTGGTCGCAGCATGATCAAACCACTGTGCTGTACTGTTGATCACCGGCTGCGGTCGAGGTCGAGTGTGCGCGTGCGGCGCACCTCCGACCCCGGCCGAGGCCAGGCTCAACCAAAACTTGCCGCGAGGAACCGCGTGCCGCGGAACGCCACGTGATTCCCACGCTGGTGACCGGCCACCAGCTCATCAGCGCTCACCCGGTGAGCCACCATGGTCCGCGCGTCCACCACATCGACACCCGAGCACCGCCGCACTGGGATCACGGACGGGGCCGATGCCCGGCGCCAACGACGACTCTTATCTACGGCTCGGTGCCTGCCCACAGCGCCCTGCTCGCCCAGCAACCGCGGGAGCCAGCTCAGGGATCGGTCAGAAGATGTGGTGGTCTCGCACATGGTCGGCAACTACTACCGAGCGGCATGACCGAGTGTTCCCGAGAAGGAACGGTCGGAAGACGGGGCTAGATCGGCAGGTCAGCACGCCTGGCCATCATTCGCAACTCCCGCGCGACCGGTGAGTCACGACCAGAGTGGGCGAGCAATTCACCGACGACATCTCGTGCCAGTGGATCACGCTGTACCTGATGAGCCGAGATCAGCTCGGCGCGGCGTAACGCCAACACCGCATCGTCACGGCGACCCCGCAGCCGGGACAGCGCACGTCCGTAATGCACCCAGTAGAGAGCTTGGCTGCCACGATGCGGGTGGCGTTCCGGGTGCAGTTGTTCGGCATTCGCCACCGCGTTTTCGTGGTCTCCGAATTCCAACGCCACGGCCATGCGCCAGCAACCCACGTTGGTAGGACCGAAGCCCATCCAGTAAGCGTTGCATTCTCCAGTGCGCTCCGCAAGCTCGGCGGCCATCTCCAGCGGCGCCGTCACATCGGCGGGCCGGTTGGCCGCGGCCGCCACCAGTGACCGCGACAGCGCCAGCATGCCGGCCAACTGCATCGACTCTGGACTATTCGTTGGCACGGTCGTGGCGTCCAGTTCCGCCAGGGCGAGGTCAGTCGCGCCATCGATCAGCATCACATGCAGACCACCCCAGGTGGCGAGCGCCAGCGCGGTCGGTGTGTCTCGGCCCAGCGCCGCCTGCCTGCCCAGAAGTACGGCTTGCTCCCGCAGGCCAAGCTCGGCACCCGCCACCCGAAGCCAACCGGTGGTGGCTCCGACGTGCAAGAACACCGCAAGATCAAGCAGTTCTGCCACGTCACGGCCAGCGTCGATGGAGGTGTGCAGATCGGCGATCAAGGCCGGGAGCGCGGATCCGACCTCATACTCCCGATCACAGTGGGTGTGAGCGCTCACCACCGCCATGACCCGCGCCCGCAGCGTTTCCACAGCCACGACCTGACCACCGGGCTGACCGTGGCTCACAGCCCTCAGCGCACGCCGCACCGCCTTGATGGCGGAATCGGTGTTGCCGTTAGCGGGTGCCGGGACCGGTAGCTTTATCAGCTCTGATGGGGCGATCTGAAGCGCGTCGGCCAGGGCT
>Ga0213881_10000975_pt1 | contig 14831 bp, 10 predicted proteins | sample BarmaccoBMER_R08_FD_160104 | JGI IMG/M metagenome (GOLD analysis project Ga0213881, IMG submission 160104) | Barbacenia macrantha exposed rock microbial communities from rupestrian grasslands, the National Park of Serra do Cipo, Brazil - ER_R08 ... | reverse complement strand
CGATCACGCCGTGGAATTTCCCGCTGGCGATGGGCACCCGCAAGATCGGACCCGCGATGGCTGCCGGCTGCACCATGATCGTCAAGCCCGCGCAGGAAACCCCGCTGACCATGCTGTGGCTGGCCAAGCTGATGGACGAGGCAGGTCTGCCCAAGGGCGTGCTGTCGGTGTTGCCGACCACCAACGCCGGTGAGGTGACCCAGGCCCTCATCGACGACGGGCGGCTGCGCAAGCTGACGTTCACCGGATCCACCGCCGTGGGCAGGTCACTCGTCAAGCAGAGCGCCGACAAGCTGCTGCGGACGTCGATGGAACTCGGCGGCAACGCGCCGTTCGTGGTGTTCGACGACGCCGATGTCGACGCCGCGGTCGACGGCGCAATGCTGGCCAAGCTGCGCAACGGCGGCGAGGCCTGCACCGCGGCCAACCGCTTCCACGTCGCCAACGCGGTGCGTGCGGAATTCACCGAAAAGCTGGTCAAGCGGATGAGCGAGGTGACGTTGGGCAACGGTCTCGACTCGTCGGCCACGTTGGGCCCGCTGATCAACGCCAAACAGCTGAACACGGTGAAGGAACTGGTCGACGACGCAGTCTCCAGAGGCGCGACGGTCGTGATCGGCGGTGAGGCACCCGACCGGCCCGGCCACTTCTACCCGGCCACCGTGCTCACCGACGTCCCGCCGGACGCGCGCATCCTGCACGAGGAGGTGTTCGGTCCGGTCGCGCCGATCACCGGCTTCGACGCCGAGGAGGAGGGCATCGCCGTCGCCAACGACACCGAATACGGCCTCACCGCCTACATCTACACCCGGTCGCTAGACCGTGCGCTGCGCGTGTCCGAGGCGATCGAATCCGGGATGGTCGGCGTGAATCGCGGTGTAATTTCCGATCCGGCAGCGCCTTTCGGTGGCGTCAAGGAGTCGGGCTTCGGCCGTGAAGGCGGCTTCGAAGGCATCGAGGAGTATCTCGAGATCAAGTACGTCGCGCTGACCAACTAGCTCCCCGCGCCGTGCGCGCCTCCCCTGATCACAGACACGTCGCACCTAAACTTGCTCGCGTCCAACAGGGAGGTCATCGACGTGTCGGCAGCACCTGCTGGGGTCGAGGCCGTGCCGGTCGGCACCACTGGACGGCGGCGGTGGGTCGCTCCCGACCCGCGCACCGCGCGGGTCGGGAGGGCAAACCGTGGCACCCAGCGGCCGCGTCGCACCGCCATCCCTGCACTGGACGGCCTTCGCGCCGTGGCCGTGGCGCTCGTGCTGGTCAACCACGGCGGCATCCCGGGTGTCGACGGCGGTTTCATCGGTGTCGACATCTTCTTCGTCCTCAGCGGATTCCTGATCACCGCCCTGCTGCTCGAGGAGCTGGACCGCACCGGACGTGTGGACGTGGCCGAGTTCTGGATCCGGCGCGCCCGACGCCTGCTGCCCGCGCTGCTGGTGTTGGTGGCGGCCGTCGCCGGCTGCCGCGAGCTTTTCCCGCCGGAGGCGGTTGCCGGGATACGCGACGACGCTGTCGCCGCGTTCCTGTGGGTGGCGAACTGGAGCTTGGTCGCGCGCAAGGCCGACTACTTCAGCCAAGGCGCCACCCCATCGCCGCTGCAGCACACCTGGTCACTCGGGGTGGAGGAGCAGTATTACCTGCTCTGGCCGCTGCTGCTGATCGGGGCGGCGGTGCTGCTGGCCGCCATCGCCAGGCGCCGCCACCGAGCCGCCAGCATCGGCGCGGTCCGCCTGGCCGTCGTCGCGCTGGCCGCTGCCGGTGCTGCGGCCTCCGCCGCGGCCGCCGTCACGCGGGTGTCGTCGGCGGCCTCGCTCAACCGCGTGTACTTCGGCACCGACACCCGCGCGCAGGCACTGCTGGTCGGCGCCGCGGCGGCGGCGCTGTTGGTCCGGGACTGGTCGGCGCTGGCCATGGGCTGGTCGGTGATCAGATCGCGGTGGGCCAGATGGCTCGCCCGAGGCCTGCCGATCATCGGTCTGGGCGCGCTGGGAGCGAGCGCGCACTACGCGAGCGGCAGCGCGGCGCAGTTTCACCGCGGGCTGTTGATCGTGGTGGCCGCGGCCGCCGTCGCGGTGGTCGTGCCGGTGGCGCTGGATCAGCAGGGAGTGGTCGCGCGGGTGCTGGCCCTGCGGCCGCTGGTATGGCTCGGCACCATCTCCTACGGCGTCTACCTGTGGCACTGGCCGGTCTTCCTGGCGATCAACGGTGAGCGCACCGGATGGTCCGGGCTGCCGTTGTTCCTGGTCCGGTGCGTCGCCACGATCGGTGTCGCCGCGCTGTCCTGGTGGGCGATCGAACAGCCCATCCGACGTTGGCGACCCGTGCGGATCCCGATGTTGCGACTGGCGGCCGCGACCATCGCCACGGCCGTCGCGGTGACGATCCTGCTGATGCCGGCGGGGACGCCGCCACCGCGGTTTTCGACCGCTGCGATCATGTCGCCGGATCCACCGGTGGAAACCGTCCGCCCGGTCGGTGCGCCGCAGTACAACGGTCCGCGTGCGCACACCGTGTCGGTGTTCGGAGACTCCGTCGCCTGGACCTTGATGCGCTACCTGCCGGCGACCCCGGGAATCAACTTCATCGACAACACCACGATCGGGTGCGGCATCGTCCGCGGCGGCCCCTACCGCTACCAGGGCCAGACCCTCGACCAGAAACCCGAGTGCGACACCTGGCCGGACAGATGGGCACAGCGCATCTCCTACGAGCGGCCCGACGTCGTGCTGCTGATCGTCGGCCGCTGGGAGACCATCGACCGCGTCAACGAAGGGCGCTGGACGCACATTCGCGAACCGGCATTCGACCAATACCTGACGGGTGAGCTCAGACGCGCAATGGACATCCTCGGCTCAACCGGGGCCAGGGTAGTGGTAACCACCGAGCCCTACAACCGCCGCGGGGAAAAGCCGGACGGGACCCTGTACCCCGAGGACGACCCTGACCGGGTTGACGAATGGAACGCCTTGCTGCGCCGGGTGATCGGAAACCGCCCGAACGTCGAGGTGCTCGACCTCAACGACAAGCTCTGCCCGGGCGGTTACTACACCGCCAAGCTCGACGGCATCCAGATGCGGATAGACGGTGTACATCCCACGCCGGCGGCCGTGAAGTGGCTGACACCGTGGCTGGTGGACGCTGTTCGGTGATGGGCTGCTGTCATCAGCGGCCGAGGCGGCCGCGGCCCAGCCGCAGCAGCAGCATCGCCAGGTCCTTGCCCTCGGGGCCAAGCTCGCTGTACCGCTCGATGACCTTCATCTCACGGCTGTGCACCAAGCGGGTGCCACCCGACGCCATCCGGGCGCGGCCGATGGTCTGCGACACCTCGGTGCGCCGCTTGACCGCGGCGAGGATCTTGGCGTCAAGCCGATCGATCTCTCGCCGCAGATCATCGATATCGGGAACTTGTTCGGATTCTACGCTCGGCTGGGGGCTCACTTGTGACTCCGGAGTTTCGCTGTTGGTGGGTTCTGGTCTCATCCGAATTCGGGCCTCACACAACAGACGAGCCCCCGATCCGGAAGCGGACCGCGGGGCTCTGGGAAGCAGCTAGACCACGGGCACCGCTAACCGGTACCCATAGAAAAATCGGCACTGCCTTTCGAGCACGTCTCGAGTGTGCCATCCCGGGCCACGCCGACGCAAAGAATGTCGCCTTCCGGCGGTAAGTTGGATCAGACATGAGCGTGCACGTGACCGACGTCCCGGCCAATCCCGAGGCCGCGGAACTCTTGGCGGCCCTCAATCCCCAGCAGCGCCGTGCGGTGCTGCACGCGGGGTCGCCACTGCTGATCGTCGCCGGTGCCGGATCGGGCAAGACGGCGGTGCTGACCCGGCGCATCGCCTATCTGCTGGCCGCGCGCGACGTCGGCCCGGGACAGGTGCTGGCGATCACGTTCACGAACAAGGCCGCCGCCGAAATGCGAGACCGGGTGGTAGGGCTCGTCGGGCCGCGCGCGCGGGCGATGTGGGTGGCGACGTTCCACTCCGCCTGTGTGCGGATCCTGCGCAACCAGGCGTCCCTGGTGCCGGGGCTGAATTCGAACTTCTCGATCTACGACGCCGACGACTCCCGCCGTCTGCTGCTGATGATCGGCAAGGACATGGGGCTGGACACCCGCAGGTACTCGCCGCGGCTACTGGGCAATTGCATCTCCAACCTTAAGAACGAGTTGATCGACCCCGAACAAGCCGCGGGCAACGTGGCGGAGAGCGCCGACGACCTCAACCACATAGTCGCCGACGTGTACGCCGAATACCAGCGTCGGCTGCGGGCGGCCAACGCGCTCGACTTCGACGACCTCATCGGGGAGACAGTCGCGTTGCTGCAACGCTTTCCGCAGATTGCGCAGTACTACCGGCGGCGGTTTCGACACATCCTCGTCGACGAGTATCAGGACACCAACCACGCCCAATACCTGCTGGTGCGGGAGCTGGTCGGCCGGAACCCCGGGGACGGGGTGCCCGCCGCGGAGCTGTGCGTGGTCGGCGACGCCGACCAGTCGATCTACGCCTTCCGCGGCGCGACGATTCGCAACATTGAGGACTTCGAACGCGACTTCCCGAACGCCACAACAGTTCTGCTGGAGCAGAATTACCGGTCGACGCAGAACATCCTGTCCGCGGCCAACTCGGTCATCTCCTGCAATGCCAACCGCCGCGCGAAGCGGCTGTGGACCGACGCGGGCGACGGGGAGCCGATCGTCGGCTATGTCGCCGACAATGAACGCGACGAAGCCACGTTCGTGGCAACTGAAATCGACCGCCTCGTCGACGGTGCTGCTGGGCCTGGCGACATCACCTACAACGACGTCGCGGTGTTCTACCGCACCAACAACTCGTCGCGCTCGCTGGAGGAGGTCTTCATCCGGGCCGGCATCCCGTATAAGGTCGTCGGGGGCGTCCGGTTCTACGAGCGCAAGGAAATCCGCGACATCGTCGCCTACCTGCGCGTGCTGGACAACCCCGGGGACGCGGTCAGCATGCGCCGCATCCTCAACACCCCGCGGCGCGGCATCGGCGACCGGGCCGAGGCCTGCGTGGCGGTGTACGCCGAGAACACCGGCTTCGGCTTCGCCGACGCGCTGCAGGCCGCCGCCGAGGGCCGGGTCCCGATGTTGAACAGCCGCTCCGAGAAGGCGATCGCCGGGTTCATCGAGGTGCTCGACGATCTGCGGTCGCGCCTGGACGAGGACCTGGGCGACCTGGTGGAAGCGGTGCTCGACCGCACCGGCTACCGCGCCGAGCTGGAGGCCTCCAGCGATCCGCAGGACCTGGCGCGGCTGGACAACTTGAACGAACTCGTCAGCGTCGCACACGAATTCAGCATGGACCGAGCCAACGCCGCCGCCCTTGACGAAGACCTGAACATTCCCGAGGACGAAGACGTCCCCGATACCGGCGAGCTGGCGGAGTTTCTCGAACGGGTGTCGCTGGTCGCCGACGCCGACGAGATTCCCCAGCACTCCGCCGGCGTGGTCACCCTCATGACCCTGCACACCGCCAAGGGGCTGGAGTTCCCGGTCGTGTTCGTCACCGGCTGGGAGGACGGTATGTTCCCGCACATGCGGGCGCTGGGCGATCCGGCGGAACTGTCCGAGGAGCGGCGGCTGGCCTACGTCGGCATCACCCGGGCCCAGCTGCGGCTGTACCTGAGCCGGGCCAAGGTCCGCTCCTCGTGGGGACAGCCGATGATGAACCCCGAGTCGCGATTCCTGCGGGAAATCCCCCAGCACCTCATCGAGTGGCGACGCAGCGATTCGACGCCGTCGTTCAGCGCGCCGGTCAGCGGGGCCGGCCGGTTCGGCCCGGCCCGCCCTGCGCCGTCACGCGCCCCGGCCGCCAAACGGGCCCTGCTGGTGCTCGAGCCCGGCGACCGGGTCAGCCACGACAAGTACGGGCTGGGCCGGGTCGAGGAGGTGTCCGGCGTCGGGGAATCGGCGATGTCGCTGATCGACTTCGGCAGCGCCGGCCGGGTCAAGCTCATGCACAACCACGCCCCGCTGCAAAAGCTATAGCTACCTGGTCCACCGCCAGGTGGCCGGCGCCAGCGTCAGCACCGCGGTGCTCAACGGCAGGACCGGTATCGCGCGCACCACCCCGGCCATGTGCGCTCCGGCGACAAAGATGCCGGCGAAGATCAGCACCGCCAGCACCGCCGCGACGAGGGTGAGGAAGATGCCGACCCGCCTGCGCAGCAACAGCGCAATCACGCCGCTGATCGTGCTGGCCGCGAAGACCGCGGTAAGGAACCCGACGCCGACGCAGAACAACCGGTCGGTCTTCCACCAGCCGGTGATCAAATCGGTGGCGACGACGGTGGTGGCCCACCCGCTGATGATGCTGACCGCCGACGCGGCGACCGCGGTGGCGTTGCCCGGCGGCTTCGGCGCGTCCCCGATGCGTCCCGGCGCAGGCCGGATCAGTCCGGTCGGCGGTTCCTCCAGCGGCCCCACCACATTGGTGGGCCCGTCGCCGGCCGGCTCGCGACGCAAAATGCTGGTGCGGGCGTCATCGCCGGGCGGCTCGGGAATGGCTCCGGTCGGATGCCGACGGATGATGCTCGTCTTGGAGTCGTCGTCACCGGCGGTTTTCGAGCCGTCGGCATCGGGTGTTTTCGAGTCACCGGCGCCCGGAGCGGCAACCGGCTCGCTAGGCTCGGGCTCGCCGCATGATTCACCAGATAAGTCGTCGTGCGGCCCGTCCGAAGAAGACAAGACGTCAGCCGGTGAAGCCGCCGACGTTGATTCCGCGCTGAGCCAGCCACGGCACCGGATCCACCCGGCTGGTGCCGTTCGGCCACACCTCGAAATGCAGGTGCGGCCCGGTGGAATTACCGCGGTTGCCCATTGTGGCGATCTCGTCGCCGGCCATCACGCGTTCGCCGATGCTGCAGTTGATGGTGTTGACGTGCCCGTACACCGTCACGGTGCCATCGTTGTGGCGCAGCCGCACCCACAGCCCGAACCCGGCCGCCGGACCCGCGTCGATCACGACACCGTCGGCCACCGCCAGGATCGGGGTGCCGATCGAGTTCGCCAGGTCGATGCCGCCGTGCAGCACGCCCCACCGGTAGCCGAACCCCGACGTCGGAATGCCCTTCGTCGGCATCACGAACAGCGGCCGCTGCAGGCGGGCCTCGCGCTCCGCGCGTTCCTGCGCGAACGCCACCCCCTTGGCCAACTCCTCGCCGGTCACCGCCGCGTTGACCGCCGGCGTGACCGAGATCAGCTGCACACCGTTGCTGCCTTCCACCGCGGCACCGTTGAGCGCGGATTCGTCGGCGGCCAGCACTGTCGGGCCGGAATGCCGGTCGGGGGCGGTAACGGCCGAATGCGCGGCCGCGGCGGCCGCTCCGGTGGCCATCGCGGCGATCAGAAGCCGCCCCTTGATCGCTCCGGCGCTGACGGGCGGCTTGCGGTGCAGGCCCCGCCGGGCGGGCGCGTCGGTGACGTCGTCACAGACGTCGGCGCGGTGCGAGCGATAGGGGTACAGCTCGTCGTAACGGTCCGCACCGGGTTCGGCTCGAAACTGGGCGGGCACGACAAGCCGCAGCGGCGTGAGGTTGTCGGTGTCGTGCAGATCGTCGAGCTCGGGTGCATGCAGCACCTGTGACTCGGTATCGAACGCGCAGTGGTCTAGAAACCCCGGTTCATCAAGACCGCCGAACTCGTTGAACGGGATGATGTCGGTGATCTCGGCGGCGGAAGGATCGGGGGAGAGCTGGCGTGTGTTCGTTGAATTCCGGTTCGGGAATCGAGACGAACGGTGGTAAGCCAACCCTAAAAATCTTTCTCTTTGTGACCATAATGTTATCTGGCTCAGGAGACGTTAACCAAAGCCGAATCAACCAGGCAAGCGGGGGACCAAATCAGCCCGTTATTGTGACCTGAATCACTTGGCTCGCGCGGTGAGATGGGCCACATGACTGGTATGGGGTGCCGGGCGCTGCCCGGTGGCTCGATACAGTTCCCCGGAGCGAATCACGCCCGATCATCAACCCGCGCCAACGCAGACAGACAGTGAGCTCATGGACCTTTTCGAGTACCAGGCGAAGGAGCTGTTCGCCAAGCACAACGTCCCCACCACGCCGGGCCGGGTCACCGACACACCGGGCGGCGCGCGCGAGATCGCCGAGGAGATCGGCCAGCCGGTGATGGTCAAAGCGCAGGTCAAGACCGGTGGTCGCGGGAAGGCCGGCGGGGTGAAGTACGCGGCGACCCCCGACGACGCCTACCACCACGCGCACAACATCCTGGGCCTGGACATCAAGGGCCACATCGTCAAGAAGTTGCTGGTGTCCGAGGCCAGCGACATCGCCGAGGAGTACTACGTCTCCTTCCTGCTCGATCGCGCCAACCGGACCTATCTGGCGATGTGCTCGGTCGAGGGCGGCATGGAGATCGAAGAGGTCGCCGCGACCAAGCCCGAGCGGCTGGCGAAGCTCCCCGTCGATCCGGTCAACGGCGTAGATCTGGACTTTGCCCGGTCAATCGCCCAACAGGGGCATCTGCCCAGTGAGGTGCTCGACGCCGCCGCGGTGACGATCTCGCGGCTGTGGGAGCTGTTCGTCGGCGAAGATGCCACCCTCGTCGAGGTCAATCCGCTGGTACGCACACCGGACGATCAGATCCTGGCGCTCGACGCGAAGATCACTCTCGACGCCAATGCCGACTTCCGCCATCCCGACCACCAGCAGTTCGAGGACCGCGCCGCCAGCGACCCGCTTGAACTCAAGGCCAAGGAGCACGACCTCAACTACGTCAAGCTCGACGGGCAGGTGGGCATCATCGGCAACGGCGCCGGGCTGGTCATGTCCACCCTCGACGTCGTCGCCTATGCGGGCCAGAAACACGGCGGCATCAAGCCGGCCAACTTCCTCGACATCGGCGGGGGCGCCTCCGCGGAGGTGATGGCCGCAGGGCTCGACGTGGTGCTCGGCGACGCGCAGGTCAAAAGCGTGTTCGTCAACGTGTTCGGCGGGATCACCGCCTGCGACGCGGTGGCCAACGGCATCGTCAACGCGCTGAAGATCCTCGGCGGCGAAGCCAACAAGCCGCTGGTCGTCCGGCTGGACGGCAACAACGTGGAGGAGGGCCGGCGCATCCTGGCCGAGGCCAACCACCCGCTGGTGACGATGGTGCCAACCATGGACGAGGCCGCCGACAAGGCCGCCGAACTCGCGGCGACCGCCGGAAAGGACTACTGAGATGTCGATCTTTTTGAGCAAGGACTCCAAGGTCATCGTCCAGGGCATCACCGGCAACGAGGGCAGCATCCACACCGCGCGGATGCTCAAGGCCGGCACCGCGCTGGTGGGCGGCGTCAACGCCCGCAAGGCCGGCAGCACCGTCACGCACAAAGACCACGACGGCAACGACGTCGAGCTGCCGGTATTCGGCACCGTCGGTGAGGCGATGAAGGAAACCGGCGCCGACGGGTCCGTCGTCTTCGTGCCGCCGAAATTCGCCAAGGACGCCATCATCGAGTCCATCGACGCCGAGATCCCGCTGCTCGTCGTTATCACCGAGGGCATCCCGGTGCAGGACACCGCCTACGCGTGGGCCTACAACGTGCACAAGGGCAACAAGACGCGCATCATCGGGCCCAACTGCCCGGGCATCATCACCCCCGGCGAAGCGCTCGCCGGCATCACGCCGGCCAACATCACCGGCAGCGGACCGATCGGGCTGGTTTCCAAATCCGGCACATTGACTTACCAAATGATGTACGAGCTAAGGGACTTCGGCTTCTCCACCGCGATCGGCATCGGCGGTGACCCGGTGATCGGCACAACCCACATCGACGCGATCGAGGCGTTCGAAAAAGACCCGGACACCAAGATCATCGTGATGATCGGTGAAATCGGTGGCGACGCCGAAGAGCGTGCGGCCGACTACATCAAGGCCCACGTCTCCAAGCCCGTCATCGGCTATGTCGCGGGGTTCACCGCCCCGGAGGGCAAGACGATGGGTCACGCCGGCGCGATCGTCTCCGGCTCCTCGGGCACGGCCGCGGCAAAGAAAGAAGCCCTCGAGGCCGCCGGGGTCAAGGTCGGCAAGACGCCGTCGGAGACCGCGGCGCTGGCCCGCGAGATCCTCTCCGCGTGAACGTGTCTGCCCGCACGCCGGTCATCGTGGGCGTCGGGCAGGCCGCCGAGCGGATCGACGATCCTGGCTACCGCGGCATGTCGCCGGTCGAGCTGGCGGCGGCAGCGGCCACTGCGGCGCTGGAGGACTGCGGCGACGACCTCGGCGCGGTGGCGCGGGCCATCGACACCGTGGCCGCGGTGCGTCAGTTCGAGATCTCGGGTCCCATGCCCGCGCCGCTGGGAAAGTCGACCAACTATCCACGCTCGGTTGCCCGTCGGGTGGGAGCCGAGCCGGTGCGCGCCATCCTGGAGGTCGTCGGGGGACAAGGCCCGCAGCACCTGGTGACCGAACTCGCCGGAAAGATCGCCGCCGGCAGCAGCGACGTGGCGATGGTGTTCGGATCCGACGCCGTGTCCACCCAGCGCCACTACGCTGGGACCGAACAGCGGCCGGACTTCTCCGAGGCCGTCGACGGCCAGCTCGAAGACCGCGGGTTCGGTTACGACGGCATCGTCAACAAGTACACAATCAGCCACGGGCTGGTCGGCGCGCCGGTGCAGTACGGGTTGCTGGAGAACGCCCGCCGCGGCCGGCTCGGTATCAGCCCGGCCCACTACCGCCAACGGATGGGCGAACTGTTCGCGCCCTTCACGAAAGTCGCGGCCAGGAACCGGTTCTCGGCCTCACCGGTGGAGCGTACGGTCTCCGAGCTCACCACCGTCACCGACAGCAACAGGATGATCTGCGACCCGTATCCGCGGCTGCTGGTGGCGCGCGACCAGGTCAACCTGGGCGCGGCTGCGCTGTTGATGTCGGCGCAGGCCGCACGCCGGTTAGGTGTCCCCCAGGACAAATGGGTGTACCTGCGCGGACACGCCGACTTGGTGGAGCAGCCGCTGCTCGAGCGTGTGTTCCTGGGCACCGGCGCGGCGTCGGTGATGGCGGCACGCGAGGCGCTGGCGGTCGGGGGTATCGGCCTCGACGACGTCGCGACGTTCGACCTCTACAGCTGCTTCCCGATCCCGGTGTTCAACCTCTGCGACGGGCTCGGACTGGCCACCGACGATCCGCGCGGCCTCACGCTGACCGGGGGACTGCCGTTCTTCGGTGGTCCCGGCAACAACTACTCGATGCACGCCATCGCCGAGACGGTCGTGCACATGCGCGACCGGCCGGGCGCATTCGGCCTCGTCGGCGCCAACGGCGGGATCATGTCGAAGTACTCGGTCGGCGTCTACTCGACGGAAGCGGCCGGTTGGGCCTGCGATCACAGCGCGGCGTTGCAGGACGAGGTGGCCCGATTCCCGAAGGTGCCGGTGACGGTCGTGGCGGACGGTCCGGCTTGGATCGAGACCTACAGCGTGCGCCACGACTGGCCCGTTGTGACCGGCATCATCGTCGGCCGGCTGGAGTCCGACAACAGTCGCTTCCTGGCCACTTCGGAGGACCCCGATCTGGTTGGGCTGATGACCGACGGTGACCCGCTGGGCGCGCGGATCGTGGTGCGGTCGGGGGAGCAGGGCAACCGCGCGGTGCTGGGTTGATTCTGCGGCGGGTGGGGTGACGGGGTGGCGGGGGTGGCTAGACCTGGGCGGCCAGCTTGGCGGTGAGCCGCTCCACGTAAGCGCGGACGTCGTCCTCGGACCGGTCGGGTAGGCCGTAGAGCACTTCGGTCACCCCCAGCTCAGCCCACTTCGCAAGCCGCTCGGGCACCGGCTTGAAGTCCAGCGCGACGACCTGCGGTGCGCCGTTTCGCCCGGTCGCGGCCCAGATGTCGCGCAGCAGCCGCACCGGTTCGTCGATCTCCTGCTCGCGCGGCGTGGTGATCCAGCCGTCGGCGCTGCGCGCGATCCAGGTGAAGTTCTTCTCGGTGCCAGCCGCCCCGACCAGGATCGGTATGTGCGGCTGCACGGGCTTCGGCCAGGCCCAGCTCGGGCCGAAGTTGACGAACTCGCCGTCGTAGGCCGCCTCCTGCTGCGTCCACAATGCCCGCATCGCCTCAAGGTACTCGCGCAGCATCGTGCGCCGCCGACCCGGTGGTACCCCGTGGTCGGTGAGTTCGTCTGTGTTCCAACCGAAACCGACACCGACAGACACCCGGCCACCCGACAGATAGTCCAGCGAGGCGATGCTTTTGGCCAGGGTGATCGGGTCGTGTTCGACCGGCAGTGCGACCGCCGTCGACAGCCGGATTCGCGACGTCACCGCCGACGCGGCGGCGAGGCTGACCCACGGATCGAGGGTCCGCATGTAGCGGTCGTCGGGCAGTGACGCGTCGCCGGTGGTGGGATGGGCTGCTTCACGCTTGACCGGGATGTGGGTGTGCTCGGGCACGTAGAACGTGTGAAACCCGTGATCTTCGGCGAGCGTGGCCGCCGCCGCCGGCTTGATGCCGCGGTCGCTGGTGAACAGCACGAGGCCGAATTCCATGCTGAGAATTAGAACGTGTTTCAGTGTGCGATGGCAAGCCATGGCCGCCGGTGCCGCGGAGTGGGAAGCGGCAGAACAGGATCCGGTGCCGTCACAGGCGTCGCGGACGCTGACACGCGAACACCAGCGGTGGATGCCTGCCGGGCCTCAGTTCGGTGCGCTAGCGTGGTCCACGACCACCGATCCGACGCAGCGTCGCCCACGCCGCGGCGCCCAACAGCACTGGAGAGGCTATGACGTACTCAACCGGCGGGTCCGGCTACCCGCCAGCCCAGCAGCACGGCCCCTACGCACCGACGACGCAGTTCTCCAAAGCCGAGGAGGGTCCGAGCAAGTTACCGGTGTATCTGCTGGCCGCCGTGGTGGTGCTCGGGCTGGCCGGCTACCTGGTCAGCTTCGGCCCGGTGTGGAAGTCCAGCGAGATCGGCACGATGGGCGGCTCCACGATCACCGGGGGCAGCTTCGAGATCGTCGCGCTGGTGCTGGCCGCGCTGCTGGCGGCCGCCGCACTTCTTCCCAAAGCGCGTAACTACACCGCGATCGTGGCGGTGGTCGCGGTCGTCGGCTTCCTGCTCGCCATCTCCGAACTGATCACCAAGCCGAGCTTCCTGTCCGTCGGCTGGGCGCTGATCGTGATCGTGGTTCTGGCCGGGCTGCAGGCCGTCGCCGCGGTCGGCGCGCTGCTCCTGGAGGCGGGTGTGATCACACCGCCCGCGCCCCGCCCGAAGTACGACCAGTACCCGCAGTACGGCGGCTACTACGGCCAGCCCGGTCAGGGCCACCAGCAGCACACCCCGCCGTCGCAGCCCCAGCAGAACCTCGGCCAGCGCCCGGCCTACCCGCAGTACGGCGGCTATCCGCCGGCCACCGGTGGCTTCCCGCCGGGCGGCGGCCCGCAGTCCGGGCCGCCCACCCCACCGACCGGTTTCCCGACCTACGCCCAGCCGCCGAGCCAGGGCTCCGGCCAGGTCCCCGGTCAGGAATACGGCGCCCATGAGCAGGCACCGACCCAGCAGGTCCCTGTGCAGCAGCACCCGCAGTCCTCGGCGTCGTCGCCGTCCGGACCGCCCCCCTCGTAGAAGCGCTAGCCACCGGCCAATACAGCGCTTGCGCGAAGAGTGACGGGCACCGACCGCAACCGGGCAGCAGGAACGCGCCAGGCACGGGAACTGCTGACCGTTGCGTTCGGTCCCTCAATGGTGGCGTTGCTGGTGATCGCCGCGGTTGTGCTGATCCAGCTCGTCGTCGCCAACAGCGACATGACCGGCGCGTTCGGCGCGATCGCCAGCATGTGGCTCGGCGTGCATCAGGTACCGGTGTCGATCGGCGGGCGCGAGCTGGGAGTGATGCCGCTGCTGCCGGTGCTGGCGATGGTGTGGGGCACGGCCCGCACCACCGCCCACGCGACGCCGCCGCGGGGCTCCTGGTTCCTGATCCGTTGGATCGTGGCCGCCGCGCTGGGCGGGCCGCTGCTGATCGCCGCCGTCGCGCTCGCGGTGATCCACGACGCCGCGTCGGTGCTGACACAGCTGCAGACCCCCAGCGCATTGCGGGCCTTCGGCGGCGTGCTCGCTGTGCATGCGATCGGCTCGGTGGTCGGCGTCGGATCACGGGCTGGGCGACGGTTGCTGCAGACCTCGCCGCTGCCGGAGTGGCTCGCGGACTCGGTGCGGGCCGCCGCGGCGGGGGCGCTGGCGCTTTTCGGCCTATCGGGGACGCTCACCGCCGGCTCACTGATCGTGCACTGGGGCACGATGCACAACCTGTACTCGATCACCGATTCGCAGTTCGGCCAGCTCAGCCTGACGTTGTTGTCGGTGCTCTACATTCCCAACATCATCGTGGGGGCCGCTGCGGTCGCGGTGGGCTCCAGCGTGCACGTCGGCGTGGCGACCTTCAGCTCGTTCACCGTGTTCGGCGGCGACATCCCGGCGCTGCCACTGTTAGCGGCGGCGCCGACGCCGCCGCTCGGGCCGGTCTGGGTGTCGTTGCTGATCGTCGCAGCCGCCGCGGGAGTGGTGCTGGGCCAGCAATGCGCGCGCCGGCCGCTGCCGCTGATTTCGGCGACGATCAAGCTGGTGGTCGCCGGCGCGGCGGGCGCCCTGGTGATGGCGCTGCTCGGCTATGCCGCGGGCGGACGGCTGGGCAACTTCGGCGATGTCGGGGTGGATCAGGGCACATTCGCGGCCGCGGTGTTCTTGTGGTTCGCGGGGGTGGGTGGCGTGACGGTCGCGATGTCCGGCGGGATCAAGCGCAGGCCGCTCCGGCCCCCGCCGAAGCGGGGGCCGGAGCCGCAGCACGAGCCGG
>Ga0213881_10000974_pt1 | contig 14842 bp, 12 predicted proteins | sample BarmaccoBMER_R08_FD_160104 | JGI IMG/M metagenome (GOLD analysis project Ga0213881, IMG submission 160104) | Barbacenia macrantha exposed rock microbial communities from rupestrian grasslands, the National Park of Serra do Cipo, Brazil - ER_R08 ... | reverse complement strand
CACGATCGCCAAAGAGCGATCGGACGAGCACGAGACAGGTGAGATCAAGCGCGTGGTTTCCACGTTGCTGCTCCAAATCGACCGTCTTCCACCGCACGTCATCCTCGTCGGTGCTACGAACCACAGCGAGTTGCTCGACCGGGCGACGTGGCGGCGGTTCCAGGTCCGCGCGGAACTGCACTCACCCAGCCGCGCGCAGGCCACGCGCTTCCTGGAAAAGCTGGCCGTACGGCTGGGTGGCGACCTTGGCTTCGCCCCCCGCACTCTCGCCGACAAGCTCATGGGAGCGAGCTTCGCCGAACTCGAAGAGTTCGCGCTAGACGTCCGCCGTCGCGCGGTGCTTGAGCTTCCCGACGCCAACCTGCGCCGAATCGTGCAAGAGCGACTTGAGCACAGGCGCAGTCAGGCGTCGGAGTGACGGGGGAGCGCCGTCCACTTCTGGCGCTGGGAACGCCCGAAGTCGGCAAGCGATTCAAGCAGAAGCCACCGCCGGCACCCCAGGTCTCACGCCCGAGCGCCGCGCGCCAGGGTGAACGGCTCTCGCCACAGTTTCGAGCACTCGTGGAAGCCTTCGACAACAAGCGCGCCCAGCTTTCCGATGGGAACGTCGACGAGGTTGACCCCGAACTCGTCATCGTCTTCGACCTCGCGGGCAGCGTGCAGGACTTCCACAACGCCATCAACCGGGTCGAGGGTCTTGAGTTCGTGTCGGAGTTCTTCGATGACGAGACCGAGCCCGACGACGACTTCCACATGGTCAGCCGCCAGGACGGCCGAACCGATAATATGGTGCAGCACTCTTTGTACCTCGTCATGTCGAATGCGGAAGCAGCGTCCCAGCTCGTCCACCTGTTTGAGCAATGGCAAGCCGATCAATCCATGACCTTCGAACGGGGTCTGACGAGGTTCCGCGCAGCGTTCGAGCAGTTGCGCGCGATCCGTCGGTGGAGCGCCGCCGATCGGGTTCGCGACACAGGTCTGATCGAGGTCTGGCGCGAGCACATCGAACTGGTGGGCCAGTCCGTCAGCTCAGTGCTCGCCGAAATCGAGCTGTGGTACCGACGCGACGCAGAGCAACGTGCAGCCGCGGAGGCACATCTGGACGAGGTCATCCGTGCCGCCGGTGGCCAGGGCAACGACCGTGTCCAGATCGGCGAGATCGCCTACCACGCGCTCCTCGTGGACCTGCCCGTGCAGCAAGTGCACGCCGTCTTGCGAGACGGCGCAAAGGCAATCCAGTTGCTGACGACAGACGAGATCATGTTCGTCAGTCCATATACCCCGATGAGCGTCGCGCCTCCCACGCTCGACCCTTTGGCCGCCCGGAAGCTGCCCGCAGGGTCGCGCGTATCGGGGCTTCCGAGGATCGCATTGCTCGACGGGCTTCCGTTCGTGAACCATGACGTACTCGCGGGTCGGCTCACTGTGGACGACCCCGATGGGCTTGGCCGGGACTACCCGGTCTCGTCTAGGCACCACGGCTCGGCGATGGCCTCGCTCATCATCCACGGAGACCTCTCGGCTCCCGGTGAGCCGCTGGACCGTCCCCTCTACGTGCGACCTATCATGCGGCCCCACGAGTTCGTGACCGGTCACGAGCAGGTGGTCGCCGACAAGCTGCTGACCGACCTGCTCCACCGCGCCGTCCGGCGAATGGTTGAGGGCGAAGCTGGCCGGGAACCGACAGCGCCGAGTGTGCGCATCGTGAACCTCTCGATTGGGGCCGAGTCGAGGGCGCTCGTTCGACGCATGAGTTCACTAGGCAGGCTGCTGGACTGGCTCGCCGTCCAGTACAATCTCTTGTTCGTCGTCAGCGCCGGTAACCATCGCGGCCCGATCGTCATCCCAGCTCAGGCAGCTGGCGACCTCGATAACGCCCGGACCGAGGCGCTTAAAGCCGCACGCAGTACCAGCCGTCTGCGCGGCATACTTCCGCCCGGCGATGCCATCAACGCCCTCACGGTCGGTGCAACCCACGATGACGCGACAGGTGAGATCGACCTGCCCGACACTGCATGGGATATCACCGAACCACGGATGCCTGGACTCTACGGAGCGGTCGGCCCTGGAGTCGGACGCTCAATCAAGCCGGACCTTCATCACGCCGGAGGCCGTGCTCTCTATACCCGGCCAGTTGCGTTACCGGGCGCGGAGACGGTCGAACTGGGATTTGCGCCGACGGCGGCGACAGGACCGGGCAATCGGGTCGCCGCGCCAGGGCGTCGGGGAGCGACGGACACGACCGCGTTCACCTACGGCACGAGCAACGCGACCGCGCTTGTCGCGCGGCAGGCCAACCGTGTCTTCGACGTCCTGGAGGTAGGCGCAGACGATGCCGATGACATACCGTTCCCCGACGCGCTCTTCCACCCGGTGCTGGCCAAAGCGCTCCTTGTCCACGCGAGCAGTTGGGGCGGGCAGGGGGAACGGCTCAAGCAAGCGCTGAACCTCGATCCGAAACGGTCGCGGCGCGAACTCACCGCGATCCTCGGGTACGGTGCGCTTGACGTGAGTCGCTTGGCTGTCGCTGCGACGAACCGGGCCGTCCTTGTCGCTGGCGGTCTTGTTGGCCGAGAAGAGCGTCACACCTACAGCATTCCGTTGCCGATCTCACTTCAGTCTAAGGCCGAGTGGCACCGCTTCACCGTCACTCTCGCCTACATGGCACCCACCGTTGGCCAGTTGACGAGGTACCGGGGAGCACGAGTGTTCTTCGAGAACCCCGACGAGACGGTGACCGGCGGCAGTCGTGCAGAGGCTGACCACTACGCAGTTAGGCGCGGGAGCTGCCAGCACGAGATCATCGAGGGCACCCGGGCGATGATCTTCGGTGCCGACGACGCACTACCGATCCACATCGAGTGCATGGACGACGCGCAGCGACTCAAGGCAGGCGTCAAGATCAGATATGGACTCGTCGTCTCTGTGGAGACGACGGTCGAGACATCGACCACGATCCACGACGAGATTCGTGCTCAGCTCCAGGCTCAGGCGCGCGCGCAAGCCCGCCCGAGGATTCAGGGGTGAGCCCACAGAGCCCAACGCGAGTCACAACACCCACCGCACCACGCCCCTCACCGGATCTCCTCCTCCAGCAGGCGCGCGGCCCGCTTCCCCAAGGCCATCAGAACAGCCCGCACCTGCGCATCGCCCAGCCCGGGCACCTGCCTGGCCAGAGCCACGACGTCGTCGAGCACCGCGTGGCACGCACCCAGCTGCACCGTCACGCACAGCAGCTCCCGGAGGACCCGGCCGGGCACACTCACCGCGCATTGGGTCTCGGTGGGGGCTGACCAGAAGACAGAAGCTGGATCTGTCGGTGCTTTGCCGTGGAACACCCGGCTAAGGTGGCCGACTCAGGCTTGCAATAGCGAGCCATTCGCGGGTAGGGGCAACGACGGACACCAGGATCTGAGGGGGCCATAGATAACACGGTCACGCCGGGCACAGCACTGCGCCAGCTCCGCCTCACCAAAGGCGTGGGCCTGCGAGCATTTGCTCGCGAGATGTGCTGTGACCCAGGGCATCTGTCCCGGATGGAGTCGGGCGTTCGCCCGCTGTCGTTGGAATGCGCCCAGATGGCGGACCGGTGCCTGGATACCGGCGGAGTTCTCACGGACCTGGTGCGGGCGGGTTACGCTGGGCAGCGATGGCATGAGGGGCCCACCGGCGGCCTGCTGATCGTCGAGGTGGCTACGCCGGAAGGAGTGATCACCGTGCCCGTACCGCGACGTGACCTGATGATGACCCTGGGTATCGGTACTGTCGGCAGCTCGGCGCTTCCCGACCTGCACCGCACCACCGTTGCCCCCGAAGTGGTCGGCGAACTTGACAAGGCTCTGGAAGGCCTCGTGATTGCTGGCCGGGTCATGCCGCCCACGCAGCTGCTCGATGCGTTGACCGGGAAAGTCGCGGTCATCAGCGCCATGCGCCAGAAAGCGAGCCCCGATCTCGCCGCCAAACTGGGGATCACCCAAGCCCGCTACGGCGAGTTCTTGAGCTGGATGCACGAAGAGGCCGGTGACCTCACCCAGGCGATCTGGTGGCTCGACCGGACGACTCAGTGGGCCCACGCCAGCAAGTGGGCACCCATGCTCGCCTACGCCTCGGTCCGCAAGGGCGTGATGGCGACCGTGCACGCCGCCGATGCCCACCGCACTGTTGACTTTGCCCAGGTAGCCTTACACACCCCCGGCGCAACCCCTGCGGTGCAGCGGCTCGCCGCCGCCGCGCTGGCCTACGGTCACGCCCTCGCCGGTGACTTACGCGCCAGCCGCCGGGCACTACAGCTGGCCAGCAGCTATTACCAGAAGGCCGCGGCGCATCCCGAGGACGAACTATCCATCGGCCCCCGATATGTCCTGAACCAGGACCCCCTCGAGCTGAACTGGGCTATCTGCAACGTCTTCGCTGGCCGCGGTGAGCCAGCCATCGACGTGCTGTCTCGGCGGATGAACGCCGACTCACCCCGCGCCTACGCCATCCATGGTGCCCAGCTAGCCCACGCCTACGCGCTGGCCGGGCACCCCGACGAGGTCGGCCGTACCCTGGCTGAGGTGCTCGACACGACCGCGGTCATCGACTCGGCGACCGCGCGCCGCAAGCTCAACCGCATCCGTCCTATTCTGGAAAGCCGCTGGCCGAAACGATCTGACGTGCAAGACATCGTCCAGCGGCTAGCGGTCCTGGCCTGACCGAAGCCAAGCAGGCATAAGGATGCTGGGCCAGCGCCGCCTCAAGCGTTATATCAGCGGAGGATGGGTGGCCAGCACTCCATGACGCGGTCCAGGCCGGCGGGGTAATCAGCGTCTCCGCGATCGCCCGCGCCGCGGGCGGGGCCGCCTGGGTCTACCGGAGTACTCAGCCGACCAGCATCAGGGGCGCCTCGCCGAGCCGGCCATTGAGGAGGTTGTCAAGCAGCTCGGCGAGGTTGCTCGGCAGGAGCTTGTCGGGACAGGTCCGAAGTTCGGTGGCGGGCCACCAACGCCGTTCAATGAGTCCGGCCTTTTCGTTCTCGGTGGGCTTGAGCGGGACCTGGGCCAGAGTGCTCGGAGTGCGGCCGAGGAACACGTGCTCGATGCGATGGTGGGCGCGGCCCCGGTAGCGGAATCGTGACTCGCGCACCCACAGCTTGCGGCCCAACTCCGGCAGCAAGATCCCGGATTCCTCGGCGAGCTCACGGCGGGCGGCCTGAGCCAGGTCCTCTCCCTCGTCCAGGCCACCGCCGGGCAGCTCCCACCAGTGGTGACCGGGGTCCTCGGGGTCCCTGGCGTGGAGGAGCAGGACCCGATCGAGGGGATCGAGCAGCAAGACCCGGGCGCCGAGACGCGGGACCACGCTGGTGGGAGACATGCAGGTAGACCCTTCGTGCTGGTCAGGGGATGGCGGCCAGCACGAAAAGACCAGGTCAGAACAGGGTTGGCTCCAACCCGGGCTCGCTGGGTGCCGCCGTGGCGGGGTCCGAGGGTAGCAGCGGTGCCCGCGCCGTCATCGCCAGGCGCACGGCGAGTCCGGAATGATCGGTCAGCCGCGATCCATCCGCGAGCACGTCCCTGGTCTGGTGGACGTAGTCACAGCCGTGCAGCAGAGCCAGGAGCTGGGCAGAGCAGTGGGCGTGGTCGTAGCGGTAGCCGAGGTCGGGCCGTCGCGCCCAGCTGTGCTCGATCCGATCAGGATTCAGGTGACGGAAGGCATCGCGCAGGCCGTGCCGGTCGGTGAGGGCGCGGTAGAAGTCGTACTCAAACGGCGCGAACTGCTGGTGGTGTTCGGGCTGGTGACCGGGTTCCAGGACGTTCAGATCCCCCAGCAGCAGCACGGGGACGCTGGAGTCCGTGGCCTCCAGGGCGGTGTGGAAGCCCTCGATCCAGCGCTTCTTGCGCTCGGTCTTGTCCAGCGTCGCATCCCGTGAGGGGACGTAGGCACCGAGCACCCGCAACGGTCCCTCCGAGGTGGCAATGATGACCCCAGCTGCGCGGGCCGGGAGGTAGCTGAGTGCTCCGGTGAGCGGATCGGGGGTGGTGGTGACCTTGCTGATGATCATGACGCCGAGCTCGCCGGGATCGTGGGTGGGGAAGGTCACCGAGTAGTTCGCCGCAGCGCATGCCTCGGCTAGGAGCTGGCTGCCGGGGGTGGCTTTGGTCTCGGTGAGCACGAAGATGTCCTCGGGGCGTGCGGCGATCCACTCGAGCTGCCGGCGGGCCCGCGCAGGTGAGGGAGCGCCGACGTTGACGGTGATCACATTCAGGGACATATGAGGCTCTTTTCGCCGAAGGTGCGGTGGATGAGGGCCACGATCCTGGCAGCGATCACGTCGGAACCCTCGACGGTGCAGTCGAGGGTCTGCACCGGCCACTCCTTGTCCAGCAGGTCGGCCACGGCGCGAGCGTAGAGCGCGGATTCCCGTTCGCTGTTGTCCGCGGCCCGCTCAAAGCGGCTGTGCCCACCACGGGCCCGGAGCCGGGCGCTGATCACGGCGGGATCGCCAGTGAGGATCAGGGACAAATCGGGCCGGTACACGCCGTGGTTGAGCTGCCACACGATCTGGCTGGGTATGCCGTCCAGCCCCTGCAGCACCAGCGAGGAAGCGACATAGCGATCGCAGAAAACGATCCTGCCCTCCCGCAGGGCGGGTTTGATCTCGGTGTCGAGTTGGTGATGGCGATCCGCGGCGCACAAGCAGGCCAACGACATGCCGCGGTAGGTGTCGGTGCCGTGTCGGGCGAGCTCGCCGAGTTTGGCCCGGGAGGGTTGCCGGGTGCCGTGCACCGGCAGGCCCGCGGCGGTGAGCAGCGCGATCACTCTGGTGAGGGCGCTGGACTTGCCGACGCCACCCGGCCCGTCGACGGTGATCAATGTCCCGGACAGGCGGGGTTGGTCATCGACGCGACCGATCATGTGGGGGTCAGCGGCAGCAGCCGGTGTCCGCTGGTGGCGATCGGGCACTGCTCGGTGTCGACGTCGCCGATCCGCCCACCGGCGGCGATGACCGCAGCCGGGCAGCCCTTGCCGCAGCCGGTGCTCAGGGCGCACGAGCCACAGGTGGGATTGGCACCGAGGGGGTATCGGTCGTGGAAGTGGTAGTCGTCCAGGCATTGCGCAATGTCCGCATCGGTGAAGATATTGCCGACGATGAACTCGGTGTCGGCGTGCTGGGAGATTGGGGTCCGGGCGGCGAAGACCAGGTAAGGGCACACGGTCACCTCACCGGGGGTGAATACATAGATGATCGTGCCGGCCTCACAGCCGGAGAGCGGCTTGCCCGCGGTATTGGGGAAACGGATGTGCACGACGTCCAGTTCCGGCCCCTCCCACGGTGCGGTCAGCTCGAAGATTTCTTGCATGTGCAGGGTGCTCTTGGCCAGCCGGCCTTGGGAGCGGACCCCGCGGCCCATGCTGCCCAGCGGGTTGAGCAGCACATAGCGTGCCCCGTTCCGCCGGGCGAACTCGCACAGCCGCGCGTACTCCTCGTTCTGGGCCAGGGTGTTCGGCGTGCACAGCAGCCCCTGGAGAATCCCGGCCGTGCCGAGTTTTTCCACCGTGACCACCGTGACCTCGAAGCAGGACCGGTCGCCACGGAACTTGCCGTGGGAGTCCGCAGCGAAGCCGTCCAGGGAAACGTTGCAGTGCACGCCCAGACTCGCAAGCTCTCCAACCTGGTCGTCGTCCAGAGTGCTGGCATTGGTGCAGATCCCGACATCCATCCCGGCGCCCCGGAACGCACCCACAATGGCCATGAACTCGGGGTGGATTGTCGGTTCCCCTCCGGTGAGGGTGACCCGCCGGACCCGGCAGCCGGCCAGGCGCGGGATCAGCGTGTCGATCACCTCGGCCAGCGACATCCGCCGACCGATCCGGGTGGCGGACACGAAGCAATGAGCGCACCGCAAATTACAATCTTCGTTGATCTGCACCAGTGCCTTGCGGTGCGGAGCAGCCACCGTGGTCCGGAAGTAGCAAGACCTGGCCCGACCCTTCTCGGCGACGCTGCGGGCTCCAACCATCGAAAAACCTCCCCGTCCTTGCGCGCACCCCCGAGCGCGAGCCGCTCACTAAATATTCGCTTGAACACTATCGCGGCTAGAGTTGTTCAAGCGGACATTCTTTGGCCAACTCAGGTGGAACTGCGAGCATCGACAACCCACCTGTCCGCTCGAACAACTCGCATGTCAGACGGCCAAGTCGGTGTCAAAACCAGGAGGCGAAGTGCCCAGCAACGGAGACGACCAGGGCGATGCGGCCGGCATGCTGGCGACCCTGCTGGGCGCTCCGGCCGAGATGCTCGACGTCACCCTCGATCAGTTACGCACGCTCGCCGTGGTGCATGTGACCGGCTCGGCCCAGCGGGCCGCACGCGCCCTGGGCCGGGAGCAGTCCAGCGTGCAAAAACAGCTCGACAACCTCAACAAGACCGCCGCCCGCCTCCTAGGCGAGGTGCTGGTGGTCAAACAGGGCCGGGGCAAGGAGTTCTTGTTCACCCCCTCCGGCGAGGAGGTCGTGGAACTGGCGGCCCAGACCCTGCTGTCCTGGACCGATGGCCTGCACCGCAGCAGACGTCGGGTGGGATCCACTGTCACCTTCGGAACCACCGAGTTCACCGTGGAGTTCCTTGGCGTGATCTGGCCGAGCTTGCGCGCGGACTTTGAACGCAGAGGTGTGCAGCTCAAGATCGAGCACGTCCGCACCCGCGACCTATGGACAAAATTAGATGCCAAGCAGGTCGACATGGTCTGCGGCAGCTTCGCCGCCGAACACAACCGACCGCTAGTGCTCGAGTACGACTTTCTCGAATGGCACCGCGAACGCGTCGCGCTGCTCACCAACCTCAGCCCACGCGAGCTACCCGACACCCCGGTCACCGCGACCAAGCTGCCTGGCCTGCCGCTACTGGCACCAACCGCCGGGCTGCTCGCGCAGTTCCTCGGCCGCTGGTATGGACCCGACTACCGCGGCGTGCTCACTGTCATCGCCGAGATCGACTCTCTCACCTACGGCCTGAACCTGCTCACCGCCGAACTGATGCATGGATGCCTACTGACCACTGAACGAGTCGCTGACGCCGCCCTCGACGGACGCCTGCCCGGCAGAAACCTCCGCAAGATCGACCTCGCCGACGACTACCAACCGCGCCTGGAAATCGTCACCGGCATTTTCGCCCGCAAAGGCGAACGGCAGCGCTACGCCCACAACCATCCACTGAACCTGCTCTGGAACGCATTCACTCAGGCCACCCCCACCAGGCCAGTACCCACCGTCCTGCCGGGCTGACACGGCGGCACCGGCGGCGTGCGGGTCTGTCCAGCGAAAGCGAGGCTGGGGGCCGGTGCTGACCGCCGACACGAGCCGGCTGCACCGGATTACCCCGGACCCGGACCTCGACCTGCTGTAGGAGAGCGGGAAAACGGCCGGGGTGAGGCCCTGGCCATTGCTGCTGGCTCAGGGTTGGTCACGGGTACCAAGCATTAGCGGACTAAAAACCAACGTGGTCGTCAGGTGAGTGGCCCCACAGTGACGGCTGTAGGGTCGGCACGGCGCCGGTCCGGTTCCTGTCGAATGCGCTGCGTGAGCAGCTGTCGGGGTTCCCGGCGGAGATCGATGGCGATGCCTGGGCTGCTTCTTCATGCTCAGCGGCGCAGACTTGGCCGAGGCCCCCAGCGTCATGGCGACGGAAACCGACTGGGCTGGTTTGTTGTAGCTGTGCGGGCTGCGAATGCTGCGGTTTGGTTGGAGGCTTTACACCTGGGCAGCAGAGTGGAACTCGTGGGTGCCGTTGGGGAGTTGGCGGGTGATGCCGCGGCGGGCCAGCAGTTCCATCAGGGGGACGGCGACGCGGCGGGTGGTGTCTAGGGCTTGGCGGGCCTGGCTGAGAGTGAACGGACTCGGCAAGTCGCGCAGCCGCGGGATGGCGGCCTCCTCCGCGCCGGGAGCAAGATAGATCCCCTCGGCGATCTTGATCAGTTCGCCGGCCCGCACGGCGACGGCGAGTTCTTTGCTGCCCAGCCCCAGCTCGGCGAGCTGGTGCGCCTCGGGTGCGGCGAAGGGCCGCTGCGCGAGCCCGGCGCGGATTTCGGTGATCGCGTGGCGCACCGCTTCAGGGATCGTGATGGTCTGCTCGGCGAGGTGCACCCGCCCGTTGGTGAGGGTCAACGGTGGGCCTAACTGGGGCCTCAGCAGCAGCTCGACCAGCCGCGGGTCCGGCATCCCGGTCAGGCGCCGGGCGGTCTCCAGCGGCAGGCCCGGTTCCAGGGCGTTTGCGGCGGCGTGCGCGGTCACGGCGGCGGCGAGCTGGGTGGCGCGCTGGGCCAGCATGGCGGGGTCGATCAGCCACCCGCCCGCCTGCGGTGCTCCCGGGGGTGCGGGCGCGCCCATCGCGATCAGCTCGGCGCGTCGCACCACGCCGCGGCGGCGCAGCTCAGCGGCTCCGTCCGGGGTGCCCGTCATCGTGGACAGCTCCCTGGCGCGCACCGCGGCCGCCCCGCGGCGGCGCAGCTCGGGTGGGGCCACGTCCAGCACGGTGAGCCCGGTGGGGATGCGCCGGGCCCCGGGATCGCGGAGCAGCGCCCGGTCCCCGATCCGCAGCGGCAGCCCGTGTGCCAGGGATAGCCGCGCGGTGTCCTCGCCCAGCGGCCGCAGGCGGGTAGCCACCGCGGCGGTGCCGATGTGCAGCATCACCTGCTGGGGCAGCTCGGCTGCCGGGCCGCGGGAGGCCCGGACGTCGAGGGTGCTGCTGGCCAGCCAGGCTCCCGGGGTGAGCAGCGCATCACCGCGGCGCAGGGCCTCCCGGGGCACCCCGCGCAGGTTGAGCGCCACCCGGGCCACCGCCGGCACCGAGGAGACGGGCCGGCCCAATGACTGCAGCCCCCGCACCCGCACCCGCCGCCCCCCGGGACACACCTGCAGCTCCTCGCCGACATGCAGCGTCCCACCGGAGAGCGTTCCGGTGACCACGGTGCCCGCGCCGTGGATGGTGAACACCCGATCCACCCACAGCCGCACGTCGGCCTCGACCTCCGGTGCGGGCAGCCCGGCGACCAGCTCGCTCAACGCGATGCGCAGCTTCTCCAGCCCAGCCCCGGTGGTGCCGGAGACGCACACCGCGGGGATCCGGCCCAAGGAAGAATCCGCCAGGTGCTCCAGCGCCTCCTCCCGGGCCAGCTCCGGGTCCGCCAGATCACTGCGGGTCACCGCCAGCAGCCCGTGCCGGACGTTCAGCGCGTCCAGCGCCTCCAGGTGCTCCTCGGACTGCGGCATCCAGCCCTCATCGGCCGCGACCACGAACAGCACGGCAGGCACCGGACCGACGCCGGCGAGCATGGTCGGGACGAACCGCTCGTGCCCGGGCACGTCCACGAACGCCACGGTCACTCCGGTGGGCAGGGTAGTCCAGACGAACCCCAGGTCCAGCGTCATCCCCCGGCGGCGTTCGACTTCCCACCGATCGGGCTCCATCCCGGTCAGGGCGCGCAGCAGGGTGGACTTGCCGTGGTCGACGTGGCCGGCGGTCGCTATGACGTGCATGCCAGGACCGCGTCGCGCACTGCGGTGTCCTGCTCGGCGCTCAGCGCGCGCAGGTCGAGCAGGCAGCGGTTGCCGTCCAGGCGCCCGAGTACCGGTGGGCGGCCACTCCGCAGCAACGTGGCGTAGCGGGCCGGCAGGCTGACTGCGGCGCTGTCCAGCAGCACCCCCGGAGCACCGCCACCACCCACCGTGGCCGCCGACGCCACCGCTGTCGCGTCCACCCCGCGCGCGGCCAAGGCCGTCGCGATCACCCTCGCTCTCTGCTGCAGCGCGTGCGGGTCGGCGGCCAGCGCCTGGGCGGTAGGGGTCGTCGGGCCCCGCAGGGTGGCTTCCAACGCGGCCAAGGTGAGCTTGTCTACCCGCAACGCCCGGGCCAACGGGTGGCGGCGTAACCGGGTAACTAGCGGTTCAGCGCCCAGCAGCAGGCCGGCCTGCGGACCGCCGAGCAGCTTGTCACCGCTGGCCGTGACCAGATCAGCACCGTGGGCCAGCATGGTGGTGGCATCAGGCTCCTCAGGCAGCGCGGGGTGCGGCGTGAGCAGTCCCGAGCCGATGTCGGCGACCACGGGCACGCCCAGCCCGGTGAGCTGCGCTACCGGCACGGAGTGGGTGAACCCGGTGATGCGGAAATTCGAGGGATGCACCTTGAGCACGAACCCGGTACGCGGCCCGATCGCCGCAGTGTAATCCTCGCGGGTGACCCGGTTGGTGGTGCCGACCTCGCGCAGCCGGGCACCGGTGGACTCCAGCAGCTCAGGGATGCGAAACCCGTCACCGATCTCCACCATCTCCCCGCGCGCCAGCACGATTTCCCGGCCTGCCGCCAGCGCGGTCGCGGCGAGCACCAGCGCCGCGGCGCCGTTGTTCACCACCGCAACACCCTGCGCCGCGGGCACCGCCTCGGCCAGCGCCGCCAACGCACCTGCCCCGCGCCTCCCGCGCCCGCCGGTGGCCAGGTCGAGTTCCACGTCGGTGGTGCCGGCCGCCACCGCCAGTGCCTCGACCGCAGCGGCCGACAGCGGCGCCCGGCCCAGGTTGGTGTGCAGCAGCACCCCCGTGGCGTTGAGCACCGGACGCAAGGTCGCCGCGGTGTCCGGCAAGGCGGCCAGCACCTCCGCGACTAGGGCATCGGGCGCCAAGGCACCCTCGCGCACCCGCTGCTGTGCAGCCGTCACCGCCCGCTTCACCTGCGCTCGCCCCAACCGCCGTGCGGCAGCGACCACCGCCGGAACGGCCAGCACCGCGTCGGTGCGCGGAACCTGCCGACGCACATCCACAGCCGCACGCTAGCTCATCAGGTCTGTTGTGGTCGGCGGAGGCGGACGGGAATCGAACCCGCCTGGTCGAGTTACTCGACCACGTCGGTGTTGAAGACCGCGGGGACCACCAGGCACCCAGACGCCTCCCCGCCGCGACCGTAGCAGACCACGGTAGGCGCCTGCCGGGGGTTGGCGCCGCGGTAGCCCAAGCGGTAGTGGGGGCCAATCCGCAGCGCGTTCAGCTGGTTACGGTACGTGTCGTGTTGTCGACTCTGCACGAGACCCTGGTCGAGATGTTCCGCCATCGCCCGTCACTGGTCGCCGATCTGCTCTCCGGTGTGTTGGGGGTCGAGTTGCCCGGGTATGAGGGGGTGCGGTTGGAGGCGGCGGAGTGTGTCGATCTGACCCCGGCGCAGTACTGGGCAGACGCGGTGGTGGTGCTCACCGCTGACGGCGCCCCGGTGCTGGCGGTGGTGGTCGAGGTGCAGCTGGCCCGTGACCCGGACAAGTGGTGGAGTTGGCCAGTGTACGTGGCGATGCTGCGTGCTCGGTTGCGGTGCCCGACGCTGCTGCTGGTCGTGTGCGTTGACACCGGGGTGGCCGGGTGGGCGGCGACGCCGATCAAGCTCGGTAACCCCGGTGCGCTGCTGCCGCCGTTGGTGCTGGGCCCGGAACTGGTGCCGGTACTCACCGCCACCGGCACCGCTGATCAGGCCCCGGAGATCGCGGTGCTCTCGGCGATGGCCCACGGCGGGGACCCGGATCGCAGCGGGGTATTGGATGTGCTGGTCGAGGCGCTGTCGTTGGTCGAGACGCAGCATGCGGTCTTGTACGCTGAACTGGTCTTCGCCGCGCTGCCGCAGGCGGCGCGACGTCACCTGGAGGCACTGATGTCCACTCAGACCTATGAGTACGTGAGTGAATACGCGCAGAAGTTCATCGCCCGGGGCGAGGCCCGGGGCGAGGCCCGGGGCCGGGCCGAGGGTCAGGCGCGGGCGGTGCTTGCGGTGCTCGACGCGCGCGGCATCGAGGTGTCCGACGATGTCCGCGCCCAGATCAGAAGGTGCCGTGACCTGGACCAGCTCGACGTTCTCGTGCGCCGGGCGGCCACCGTCGAGGCGGCCGACGACCTGTTCGCCTGACCGTCGTGAGCAGCGGATGGAGGCGACCAACAACCCGCACGGGGACTACTAAGGTGTCATTAAGGTCAGGCATGGCGGTAGACCTTGCCGCGTCCCCCGACCCGGACAACGATCACCACGAGCCGATTATCCTGGATCGCGTAGACTACCCGGTAGTCGCCGACCCGAATGCGTCATAGATCATCTGCCCTGACCAGCTGAGTGGCGCCAGGCGGTCGGGGATCATTCTCCAACGCGGCGATCTTGCGCAGCACGCGCGCACGAACAGGACTATCGAGCCGATCGAGTTCCTTCGTGGCTGACCGCTGGAACTCGACCTGGTACCGACCTCTCATCGAGCATCGACATCCGGGTATGCGACGAGATCATCGGCGTACTCCGCCAACACCTCAGAGAGCAGAACACGAGGCGCACGGTCAGCCAGCGCAGCCCGAGCGGCCCGGATATCCTCTGCCTCTTCCAACGCCTCGAGCGCCGCAGCCCCCGCCGTCGCAACATCGGCCGGTACTACCGCCGCGACCGGCTGACCATCGCGCATCAGGTACACCACCTGGCCATCGACCGCAGCCTCAACAGCCTCCGCCGGGGCACCACTATGCGGCGGTAGCTCAAACGAGCGCGCTGCTGTCATACCCGCAGCATAGGCTGGTGCCCTGGCCCGTTCACGCTTGAGGAACACGATCGAACACGATCGCGTGGCTGTCACACCGCCTGTCGAATCTGTTCGACGCCGACAAGCCGCTCACCGGCGTGACGGCCGCGCAGACGCTCTTGCGGCTCAACCGGATCCACCCGCTGAAGTCGCAGGACGACGTGCACGTCCTCGACTTCGCGAACGAGGCCACCGACGTCTCATCATGCAGAGGAGCACCTACCGTGGCCAGCATCGACCTGCCGCCCACAGATCTGCCACCGAGCCTGCTGGCA